>OFTY01000598.1_pt1 | contig 23079 bp, 23 predicted proteins | sample 1775061 | NCBI WGS metagenome assembly OFTY01 (sample SAMN08195773, study PRJEB24354) | sludge metagenome | isolation source: sludge from phenol fed wastewater aerobic bioreactor B | place: India: Nagpur | collected 2016-09-16 | reverse complement strand
GGGCACCACCGTTCCCTTGCCGTCCGGTTTCGACATGGTGGAGGGCGGCATGTTGAAGCTGCCATAGACGCCGATATTGTTGGCGCCGAGCTGGCGGATCAGGCCGTTCGGCCCGACATCGCGATTCCAGATCGGCTGGTACATGATCATGGTCGTGGCGTCGGGGCCGGGATTCTGCATGCCGATATAGTAGAAGTCGCCCATCGGCGATCCGGCGGCGCCGCCATTGATGTCGAGCGGAGTCGGCTGGTAGAGGACGCCCTTGAAGACGAAGGGTTGCGGGGTTCCCGCGACGCCGGACGTGACCTGGGCGACCATCACCTGGCCGTTCGCGATGCTCCACATGGTATCGGCGTCCGGATAGAGGCCGGAATAGCCGACGGGCTGCTGGGGCGGCAATGTGGGCGGCGGTGGGGATGGAGGCGTGGCCATGATCTTCCTCTCGCTGTCGCCGGACGCTCGCGGCGAGCGCCGGTCCGGATGGGCGAGCGGAAGGGCGCGCGAGATTCATCGGGGTTCGGACATTGCTGGCATGTGAAGTCGGCCCCCGCCGCTCCTCGCCAGTCTAGCCGGGCGCGGCACGGATACGAAACGAAGTTGGCAGCGAAATGGTGGCTTATCGCCCCTGGATCGGTGCGGCCCCGGCCATTGCCGGCATCGCTTCGAGAGGTACCCTGGGTCGGGGACTCATTTTAAGCCACGCAGGGATAAGGGCGACGAGAGCGATGGCAGCGAGGTAGTTAGAGGCGTGCCGATCGTATCTAGTGGCGATACGCCGCCAGCTTGAGGCGGCAGAAGAGGCGTTCGATGACGTTCCTGCGGCGATAGATGCGCTTGTCGAGCGGGTAGGGTTTGCGTCGCGAGGCGGTGGAGGGGATGACGGGCTTGATGCGGCGTTGCTTTAACCAGTTGCCATGGTCGAGGCCGAGACCTTCACCGTCGCCACCAAGGTGCCCAGCCGCGTCGAACGCTTCCTGGCCGCCGAGGGCGATCAGGTGAAGGCGGGACAGGAGCTGGCCCTGATGAGCAGCCCCGAGGTCGAGGCCAAGGACGCCCAGGCCCGCGCCCTGCTGCAGTCGACCGAGGCCATCCAGTCCCTGAGCCGCGAAGGCGCCCGCACCGAGGACGTGCAGTCAGTCGAATCGATCTGGCGCGCCTCCCAGGCCACGGCCCGCCTGGCCGACCAGACCGCGCGCCGGGCCGAAAACCTGTTCGCCGAGGGCGTCATCTCGGCCCAGCGCCGCGACGAGGCCGTCGCCGCCCGCGCAGCCACCGCCTCCCAGACCGAGGCCGCCCGCCAGCAGTATCTGAAGGCGCTGGCCGGAACCCGGCCGCAGGAGAAGTCGGTCGCCGACGCCAACGTCAGCGGCGCCCGCGCCGCCGTCGCCGAGGTCGAGAGCCTGCAGGGCGAAACCCGCCTGACCGCCCCGCACGGCGGCGAGGTGTCCGAACGCTTCGCCAATGTCGGCGAACTGGTGCTGACGGGGGTGCCGGTCTTCACCATCGTCGACACGGCCGATCCCTGGGTCGCCTTCAGCGTGCGCGAGGATCAGTTCCGCGACCTGAAGATCGGCGCGACCGTGCGCGGCGACGTGCCCGCGCTGGGGATCAAGGGCGCCGCCTTCCGCGTCACCGCCATCAGCCCCCAGGGCGAGTTCGCCACCTGGCGCTCGACCCGCCAGTCCAGCGGCTATGACGTGCGCAGCTTCCAGGTGAAGGCCAAGCCCGCCCGGCCGATCGAGGGTCTACGGCCGGGCATGAGCGTCCTGTTCGACTGGTCGTCGCGATGACGCGCGGCGCGGCCGTCGTCCTCGCGGCCGTTCAGGACGAGACGCGGCGGCTGGCGACCCGCCCGTGGGACGCCTTCGTCGCCTTCGGCCTGCCGCTGATCCTGCTGGCGGTGATCGCGGCCATGCTGGCCCCCGGCGTGATCCGCCAGGCTCCGGTCGCCGTGGTGGATCAGGATGGCTCGGCCTTCAGCCGCGCGGCGATCCGCAACATGGAGGCCAGCCCCGGCGTGCGAGTAGCCCGCGCCCCGGCGACGGTGGATGAGGCCGTAGCCCTGATGCGGCGCGGCGAGGTCTACAGCATCGCCCACTTCCCTTCAGGCTTCACCGAAGGCGCCTTTCGCCGCCCGGAACAGGTGACGGTGTCGTTCAACGGCACCTTCCAGACCGTCGGCGCCCTGTCGGCCCTGGGCCAGTCCTCGGCCATCGCCTCGGCCGCCGCGCCGAGGCTGGAAGAACGGGCGCGCCAGATGGGCCTGCCCGCCACGGCGTTGGAGCCGCCCGCCGTCCAGGTGTCGATCATCGGCAATCCGCAGCTGAGTTTCGAGCTGTTCCTCGGCGGCCTGCTGGCGCCAGGCGTGCTGCACCTGCTGGCGGCCTGTTCGGCGGTGCTGGCGGTCGGACGGCTGATGCAGGGCGGGTCGTTCCAGACGTTCAGAGCGCAGACCGGCGGGCGGACCACGGCTGCCCTGATCGGGCGGCTGACGCCGCACTTCGTCGTCTTCACCCTGTGGGGCCTGGCCTGGATCGGCTGGCTGTGCGGGGTCAGGGGCTGGGGCGTGGCCGGGTCGCTGCCCCTGCTGATGCTGGGCGTGGTCGCCCTGATGGCGGTCAGCGTCGCCCTGTCGGCCCTGCTGGTCGCCCTGCTGGGAGATGTCGACATGGCCTTCTCGGGCACCGCCATCTATTCGGGCGCGGCCATCGCCTTCTCGAACGGCACCCTGCCGCTGGATCACGGGCCGCGCTTCGCCCGGATCTGGAGCGACATCCTGCCCTACACCCACTATCTGCGCCTTCAGACCGGCCAGATGGTGACAGGCGCGGCGGCCGGCGGCGCCTGGCGCGACCTGATGATCCTGAGCGTTGTCGCCCTGATCGCCCTGATCCTGGCCGCCGTGCTGATCCGCCTGCGCGCCCGCCGCGCGCCCAAGGCCGAGGTGCTGGCCTTTCCCCTGCCCGAACAGGGCGTCGGCGCCGCCTTCATCGCGACCTTCCGCAACCTGCCGCGCGCCCGGCCGGTCAGCAGCCTGCTGATCCTGGCCGTGGTCCTCTACGCCTTCTACTATCCGGCGGCCTACGCCGGGCAGGCGGCGACGGGCCTGCCGGTCGCCGTGGTGACGCCGACGCAGAGCGCCCTGACCCGCGCCCTGGTCGATGACCTAAACGCCTCCCACGCGGTCGAGGTCGCCGCCGTCCTCCCCTCGACCGCCGAGGCGTCGGACCTGATGCGCCGCGGCGTGGTCGACGGCGTCGTCATCCTGCCTGAGCGGTTCGAGGCCGATCTGGCGCGCGGCGCGCCCGACGGCGTGGCCGTCTGGCTGAACGGCGGCTATCTGGTTCGCGTCACATCTGTCGGCAAGGCCGTCGCGGCCGCCGCCGCCCATGTCGTCGAGACCCGGCTGGAGGGTCTGCCCGAGGCCGCCCGCGCGGCCCGGTTGGCGCCGAGCCTGAAACAGGTCTCCCTGTTCAACCCGACCGAGGGCTATGGCGACTACGCCGTGCCCGCCGTCAGCCTGATCATCCTGCAACAGACCCTGCTGCTGGGCGCGGGCGTCATCGCCGCCCTGCGTCGCGAGACCGGCGCCGCTCCCATGCAACGCAGCGCCGGTCTGGGCCTGTGGCTGGCCCTGACGGCGATCGGCACGGCGTCCTGCCTGTTCTGGTTCGGCTTCGTCTTCTGGTTTCAGGACTATCCGCGCGCGGGCGACATGGCCGGGGTGATCCTGTTGGCGCCGGTCTTCTCGGCCGGGGTTGCGGCGCTGGGCCTGCTGCTCGGCGGACTGTTCGACCGGCATGAGCGGGTGTTGCAGGTGCTGGTCGGCACGTCAGCGCCGCTGTTCTTCCTGGCGGGCGCGGCCTGGCCGCACTTCATGATGCCCAAACTGCTGGTCTGGCTGGCCCATCTGTCGCCCTCGACCGCGGCGGTTCAGGCCTTCGTGCGGATGAACGCCATGGGCGCCAGCCTGGCCGAGGTCGCGCCCCAGACGCTGATGCTGGTCGCCCTGGCGCTGGTCTTCGGCGCCCTGTGGCTGTGGCGCGGCGACGACCGCCGCCGCGCCTGAAGGCTCATCCCGCAGCGACCGGCGCCGTCACGCCCGCCGAGGCCATCTCCTGCGCCGCCTGCTGGAAGCCGAACTCCGGCACGGTCTCGCCCTCGCGGTTCGAGGCCTCGTCCCAGCGCGCGATCAGCTGCTCGCCCGCATCCGCGCCCCCGCCGATCCGCACGCCCGGCGTCAGGGTGATGTTGGCCGTGGCGAAATGCCCGCCGCCCGCGCACAGGATGGCCCGCGTCGGCGCGGCCTCGCCCACCAGCGCCAGCAGGCCGGGGCTGACCAGGGCCGGGTCCAGCGCCTTCAGCACCTCTTCGGACAGGATGCCCGCCGTCATCTGGGTGGCGGCGGTCGGCGCCAGGGCGTTGACCTTGATGTTATGCTTGGCGCCCTCGATGGCCAGAGTCTGCATCAGGCCGACCTGCGCCAGCTTGGCCGCGCCATAGTTGGCCTGGCCGAAATTGCCGTAGAGGCCGGACGAAGAGGTCGTCATGACGATGCGGCCGTAGGTCTGCGCGCGCATGATCTCCCACACCGCCTTGGAGCAGATGGCCGCCCCCATCAGATGCACGTCCACCACCAGGCGGAAGTCATCGAGGCTCATCTTCGAGAAGCTCTTGTCGCGCAGGATGCCGGCGTTGTTGATCAGGATGTCGATGCGGCCCCAGGCCTTCATCGCCGCCTCGACCATGGCCTGGACCGCGTCGACGTCGGTGACGGAACCCGCCGCCGCCATCGCCTGGCCGCCCGCCGCGACGATCTCGTCCGCCACGCCCTGCGCCGCCGCCTCGGTCAGGTCGTTGACCACGACCTTGGCGCCCTGACCGGCCAGATAGAGGGCGTGACAGCGGCCCAGACCCCCGCCCGCGCCGGTCACGATGGCGACCCGATCCTTCAACTGCATGAACATCTCCGATGATGGGTGACTGGAAAACCGGCGGGCGTCCTAGCCCTTGAAACCGTCCTTGAGGACGCGGCGCTCGGCGAAGTCGGCGGCGTCGCGGGCGCGCAGGAAGGGGTTGAAGCGACGCTCGATCCCCACCGTGGTCGGCACGCTTGCCTCGCCGCGCTCACGGGCGGCGAAGATGGCCTCGGCGTGCGCCTTCAACGCCTCATCGGCGTCCGGCAGCGACAGGGCGAAGCGGGCGTTCGAGGCCGTGTATTCATGGGCGCAGTAAAGCGTCGTCGCTTCGGGCCAGGCGGCGATGCGGTTCAGGCTGTCCCACATCTGCTGTGGCGTTCCCTCGAACAGCCGCCCGCAGCCCAGGGCGAAGATGACGTCGCCGACGAAGGCCAGCCCATCCTCCGCCGCATGATAGACCACATGGCCCAGGGTATGACCCGGCGACAGCACCACGTCGAAGGTCGTTTCACCCAGACGCACCGCCTCGCCGTCGACCAGAACGTGATCCAGCGGCGCCGCGCGGCGTACCTCTTCCGGCCCGGCGATCTCGCAGCCCGTCTCGGCCTGCAACCGTTCGTTGCCGCCGGTGTGATCGGCGTGCCAGTGGGTGTTCAGGATCAGATCCAGCCGACCCCAGCCCGACGCCTCCAGATCGGCCAGGACGGCCTCGGCGTCCGGCGTGTCGACGGCGGCGACCAGCCCCGTCGCCTCGTCGCGGATCAGGAAGCCGTAGTTGTCGGACAGGCAGGGAAACTGGCGAACGGTCAGGGTCATGGGGAGGTCTCCTATCGAAACCCTATCCTAAGCCACGCGAAGAGGAACCCTCCGCCGCCCAGAATGGATGAAGTCGCGCAGACTTTCAGCCATACTGCCCCCCATGCGCCGCAGCATCGACGATCTCCGCACCTTCTACGGCGAGCCGACCGGCGCGCTCGCCCGGCGCATGCTGGCGCGACGGCTGGAGGACGCCTGGGGCGAGGCCAACAACTGCGACGTTCTGGGCCTGGGCTACGCCACGCCCTGGCTGGACGGCTTCATCGGCGCGCGCCGGGTGATCGCCGCCATGCCGGGCGGACAGGGCGCCGAGCAGTGGGCCGCGGCGGGACGCAACCGCACCGTCCTGGTCGACGACCGGCGCCTGCCCTTCGCCGCCGGCACGTTCGACCGCATCCTGCTGGTCCACGCCCTCGAGGAAGCCGACGATCCGCAGGGCCTGCTGGCCGAAGCGGTGCGCGTCCTGGCCCCGGCCGGGCGCATCATCCTGGCGGCGGCGGCGCGCGGCGGCATGTGGGCGCGCGCCGAAACCACCCCCTTCGGCCACGGCCGCCCCTTCACCCGCGGCCAGTTGGAGCGGCTGGTGCGCGAGGTCGGACTGGAGCCCGCCGCCTGGTCGCAGGCCCTCTACGTCCCGCCGTGGCGGCCGATGCTGCCGCTGGCCGACGGCCTGGAGCAGGTGGGGCCGAAGCTGTTTCCCGGCGCGGCGGGCCTGATCATGCTGGAAGCCTCGCGCAGGGCCTACGCCCGCGTGCAGCCCGGCGGCGCGGCCCAGGCCGTGCTGGCCGGTCGCCCGGCCCTGACCCCCTCGCCCGCCGCTCGCGATCAAGCGTCCGCCGCGCACCCTATGGTCGCCGCACGCAAACAGCCGTAAAGCCCTCGCCATGCAGAGACTGATCCTGATGCGTCACGCCAAGGCCGAAGCCTCGGCGCCCGGCGGCGACGTGGCCCGTCCCCTGAGCGAGCGTGGCCGTCGCGACGCCGCCGCCATGGGCCGCGCCCTGGCCGAGCGGGGCCTGAAGCCGGACATGGCCCTGGTCTCGGGCGCCCAGCGCACGCGCGACACCTGGGATGGCGTCAGCGAGCATTTCGGCGATGTCGAACTGCATGTCTCCGACGCCCTCTACAACGCCCCCGCCGACGTGCTGCGCCGCGCGGTCGAGGCGGCCGAGGATCAGGCGGGCTGCCTGTTGCTGATCGCCCATAACCCCGGCGTGCATCAGCTGGCGGTCGAATACCTGATCGAGAGCGCCGCCTCGCCCTCGGTGCTGGACAAGATGAGCGGCGGCTTCCCCACCGGGGCGGCGGCGATCTTCAGCGTCGATGTCGCCGGTCGCCCGTCCTATGAAGGCTGGCTGACGCCGGAGACCCTGGCGTGACCGATCAGCCTGACATCGCCTTCAAGATCCTGAGCCGCGCCGACTGGCGCGCCGCCCTGGCCGAGGGCCGTTATGACGGCTCGGCCGTGGATCTGGCCGACGGCTATATCCACCTGTCGGCCGCCGACCAGTTGGAAGCCACCGCGGCGAAACACTATGCGGGTCAGACCGAGCTGATGCTGGTCGAGGTCGACCTGACCGCCCTGGGCGACGCCCTGATCTGGGAGCCGTCGCGCGGCGGCGCCCTGTTCCCCCACATCTACGGCCCCCTGCCCGTCGCGGCGACGCGCGCCGCCCGCGCCCTGTCGGTGACGGCCGACGGCCGTATGATCGTCGAAGAGACCGCCTGAACATGAGCCTGACCGACCTCGGCGCCTGGGCGCTGCGCCAACTCGACCCGGAAACCGCGCACCGCCTGGCCATTCGCGCCCTGCAGATGACGCCCCTGCCCGCGCCCGGCGCCGACGATCCGATCCTGAAGACCGTCATCGCCGGGCTGGAGATGTCCAACCCCGTCGGTCTGGCCGCCGGCCTCGACAAGAACGGCGAGGCGCTGGAGGGCCTGTCGCGCCTCGGCTTCGGGGCGGTGGAGTGCGGCTCGGTCACGCCGCGCGCCCAACCCGGCAACCCCAAGCCGCGCCTGTTCCGCCTGGCCGAAGACCGGGCCGTCATCAACCGCATGGGCTTCAACAACGAGGGGCTGGAGCCCTTCGCCGCCCGGCTGGCGCGGCGTCCGACCCGCACGGCCATCGGCGCCAACCTGGGCGCCAACAAGGACACCGAAGACAAGGCCGCCGACTATGTCGCAGGGTTGAGGAGGCTGGCGGGGCTGGCCGACTATTTCACCGTCAACATCTCCTCGCCCAACACGCCGGGCCTGCGCGCGCTGCAGGGCCGCGAGGCGCTGGACGACCTGCTGGGCCGCATTCATGAGGCCCGCCCCGCCGACAGGGCGCCTGTCTTCCTGAAGATCGCACCCGACCTGATCGGCGAAGAGATCGGCATGATCGTCGAGGCCTCCATCGCCCACCGCATCGACGCCCTGATCGTGTCCAACACGACGCTGGAGCGGCCCGCCTCCCTGCGGTCCGCCTATAAGGGCGAGGCGGGCGGCCTGTCGGGCGCTCCATTGAAACCTTTCGCCCAGAAGGCGCTGGAGGCCGCGGCCGAGGCGGCGGGCGGGCGCCTGCCGCTGATCGCCGTGGGCGGCATCGCCGACGGCGCGGACGCCTATGCCCGCGTTCGCGCGGGCGCCGCGGCGGTCCAGGTCTATTCGGCCCTGATCTATGAGGGACCGGGCATGGTCGGCCGGATCAAGCGCGATCTGGCGGCCCGTCTGCGCGCCGACGGCTTCGCCAGCATGGCCGAGGCGACCGCCTCCGGCCGTTGACGGAGCATTAGGTCTCCGTCGCCATGATGCAACCGAGGGGCGCCATCGCCCGTTCGGAACGCCGCATGACGCAGACCGACGCATCCCGGAACGGGTGGGCTTACGCCATCCGACAGCGGCACAAGATGCTGCCCCAACGGCTTGTCGTGGGGTTGGCCTGCGCCCTGTTGTTCAGCCCTATCCTGGGCCTGACCATCTGCCTGGGCTGGCTGGCGGTCTATCTGCTGATGCAAGCGGCCGAGGCCGCCGCCTTCGCCCCTGTGACGCGCGGCCAGGTCTCCGCGCCCAAGGGCTGGCGCGGCGCCCTGGGCGATCTGGCGCTCACGGCCAACGCCGGGGTCTACGCCAGCATCGCCGTGCCGCTGTGGATCATGGGCGGTCTGCCCGGCGGCGTAGTCGCCACCACCCTGCTGGCGGCGGGCGCGATCAATTCGGTCATCGCCTCGGCCGGCAATATGCGGGTCTTCCTCTGGACGGTCGCGCCCCAGGTGGCGGTGCTGGCCTTGGCGCCGCTGTTCATGGCCCGCCTGGGGGTCGAGGGCCGCTTCATCCTGCCGGTCGCCATCGGCGTCGTGGCCTTCATCTTCTTCTGCCTGACCACCCGCAGCCGCCTTCACGCCGCCGGCGAAGCCGAAGCCCGCGCTCTGAAGGAAGCCGACGGCAAGCGCCGTCAGGCCGAGAGCGTCATGGCCGGCCGCAGCGCTCTTCTGGCCGCCGTCGCCCACGACCTGCGCACCCCGATCGGCGCCATCCTGACCGGCGCCCATGAACTGACGCGCGTCGCCGCCCCCTCGTCCGCGACGCGCCAGCAGACGGCCATGATCGCGGACGCCGGGCTGATGATGAAGGGGCTGCTGGACGACCTGCTGGACCACGCCCGCCTCGACGCCGGGCGCCTGAAGGTCGAAACGCGGGATTTCAACCTGCGCGACCTGCTCAACCACACCTTTCGCCTGTGGCAGGGCCCGGTCAGGGCCAAGGGCCTGCGCCTGCGCCTGGACGGCTCGCGTTATATGCCGGGCGTGGTTCAGGGCGACGCCATGCGCCTGCGCCAGGTGCTGAACAACCTGATCTCCAACGCCGTCAAATTCACCGATGCGGGCGTCATCACCATCCGGCTGCGCTCCTGGCGCGATGAGGCGGGGCTGCATGTCCTGCTGATCGACGTGGCCGATACCGGAGCGGGCATGACGGCCGGTCAGATGGACCGCCTCTTCACCCCGTTCGATCAGACCACCGACGGCGTCGCCGCACGCTACGGGGGCTCGGGGCTGGGCCTGGCGATCAGTCGTGATCTGGTCGAGCTGATGGGCGGCCGCCTGACGGTCCGCAGCCAGGCGGGCCAAGGCTCGACCTTCACCGTCGCCCTGACCCTGCCCGAAGGCGTCGAAGAGGCCGCCGCGCCCGCCTCCGACCTGGTCGCCGCCCCCCCTGTCCGCAGCCTGCCTGAACGGGCGCCCATGCCGACGCCGGTTCGCCCGGAGATCGAAACGCCGCCGCCGTCAGCCCCGACCTTGGCCCCAGCCCCGACGCCGCCCTCCGTCATGACTGAGACGGATGAACCGCGCGACGCAGAACGCCCCTTAAGAGTGCTGGTGGTCGACGATCACGCCATCAACCGCCGCGCCATTCAGGTGATCCTGCAAGCCTTCGACTGCGAGCTGACCATGGCCGAGGACGGCCTGGCCGCGCTGAAGGCCTGCGAATCCGGCGTCTTCGACGTCATCTTCATGGATGTGCGGATGCCGGAGCTGGACGGCCGCGAAACCACCCGCCGCCTGCGCTCGGGCCATGGGCCGAACGTCGCGACGCCCGTCATCGCCGTGACCGCCGACACCGCGCCCGAGGACATCGCCGCCTGTCTGGACGCGGGCATGAACCACTTCGTCGCCAAGCCGCTGACCCCGGCGGTGCTGTTGGCCGCCCTGAGCGAGGTGCTGGACGCGGCCGACGAGGCGGACATCGACGCCCAGGCCGTCGCCTAAGTCGTCGCCTTCTCCAGCAACGCGTCCAGCAGCCGCTCGCCCCAATCCGGCGCCTTCTGCTCGCACTCCCACAGGGTCAGCACGCGCCAGCCCTGCGCCTGCAGCTCCGCCGTGACGCGGTCGTCGCGCGCCCGGTTGCGGTCAATCTTGGCGATCCAGTAGTCGGCGTTGGAACGGGGCTGGCGCGCCCCGCGCGGGCAGTCATGGCCGTGCCAGAAACAGCCGTGGACGAACAGGGCGATGCGCCGCCCCTTCATCACCACATCGGGTCGACCGGGCAGGCCGCAGCCGCCCAGCCGATAGCCGATCCCGGCGCCCCGCAGCAGGCGCCGGACCTTCATCTCGGGCGCGGTGTCGCGCCCCTTCACCCGGCGCATGACGGCGCTGCGTTTTTCCGGGGTGAAGACGTCGCCCATGGTTCAATAAGCGACGCGGGTCGTCACAGCTGGGCCAGCAGGTGCTCGGCCGAGGAGACCTTGAACTCGCCGCCCTGCTCGATGTTGAGCTGGTCGACCACGCCGTCCTTGACCAGCATGGAGTAGCGCTGCGAACGCTCGCCCATGCCGAAGCCCTTGGCGTCCAGCGCCAGGCCCACCGCGCGGGTGAAGTCGCCGTTGCCGTCGGCCAGCATGACCACGTCGTCGGCGCCGTTCAGATCATTGGCCTTGGCCCAGGCGCCCATGACGAAGGCGTCGTTGACCGAGACGCAGGCGACCGTGTCCACGCCCTTGCCCGCCAGATCGGCGCGATGGTCGACATAGCCCGGCAGATGGCGCGCCGAACAGGTCGGGGTGAAGGCGCCCGGCACGGCGAACAGGGCGACCGTCTTGCCGCCGAACAGCTCGGCCGTCGTGACCGGCTTGGGGCCGTCGGGCGTCATGGTCGTCAGGGTGGCGTCGGGAATGCGGTCGCCGATCTGGATGGTCATGTCGGGGTCTCCGGGAGTTCGACCCGGACGATCCAGGGCGATGGGAGTCAGATAGAGACCCGTAAGGAGATCGCCAAGCGCGTGGGCCTTGAGAATGGCTTGCGCCCGTCATCATCCGCCCCGATGATAGGGACATGACCGCCTTCTCCTCCCTGACCGGGCGTCTTCTGGTGGCGATGCCGGGTATCGACGACGATCGGTTCCGCCACGCCGTGATCCTGATCTGCGCCCACGACGACGAACACGCCCTGGGCCTGCGCCTGGACCAGCCCGCGCCGGGCGTCTGCCTGGCCGATGTTCTTGAAAAGCTGGACACGCCCATCGGCGACGCCGGGCGCGACCGTTCAGTGCTGATCGGCGGCCCGGTCGAGCGCGAGCGCGGCTTCGTCCTGCACACCGCCGACTGGACCAGCGAGGACGCCAGCCTGACCTTCGGCGACGGCCTGGCCCTGACCGGCACCCGCGACGCCCTGGCCGCCATGGCCGACGCCGAGGACGGCCCCAGCCGCGCCATCCTGCTGCTGGGCTACGCCGGGTGGGGCGAGGGGCAGTTGGAGGAAGAGCTGAACGAGAACGTCTGGCTGACGACGGACGCCGATCCGGCCCTGATCTTCGACGCCGACTACGACACCAAATGGAGCCGCGCCCTGGCCGCGCTCGGCGTCGACGCCGCCCGCCTGTCCAGCCAGAGCGGCCGGGCCTGAAGGCGGTCGAACGCCCTCAGGCTCCGAGCATCTCGCTGACGAACTCATCGGTGTGACGGCGTTTGGCGGACAGGGCCGCGACGGCGATCCGTCGATCCTTCACCACGACGACCTCGGCCTGCGATCCCCATGTCCCGCCGTTGTGGAAGGCGGCCTCTCCGTCCTTGTGCGGGGCCAGAAGCCAGCAATAGCCGATGGCGACCGCGCCCATCTGGGCCACAGGCGTCTGAGCCCTGAGCACGCCCTTCACGATCTCGTCCGGCCCCTCGCCCCAGGCGGCGCGCAGGAAACGCAGTTGATCCTCGACCGTGGAAGCCAGCATCCCCGCAGGCGCCATCTGATCGCGCAGATAGGGCACGGGGCGATCCCAGTCGTTGACGCTGATCGCCACCAGATCGGGCTCCTCCTCCGGCCGCAGGAAATCCGTGCGTCGGATTCCCAGCGGCCGGAGCAGGCGCTGATCCAGCAGATCGGCGAAGTCCATCCCCGCGGCGTGCGCCAGGGCGTCGCCCAGCAGGCTGACGCCCATGCTCGAATACCGAGGCGCTTCGCCGACCCGCGCCTGTTTCACCGCCGCCATGAGCATGGCGCGATACTTCGCTGCATCCACGCCGCGCCACGGATCCTTCACCGACAGGGACAGGGCGGCCAGGCTTTCGCGCCAGAACAGGGGCTTGGGCGTGTTCGGCAGTCCGCTGCGATGGCTGGCCAGCTCAACCAGGGTCGTCTGCCTGACCGGCCAGGGCAGAGCCTTGCCGAACAGATGATCCACCGGCGCCTCGGGATCGACGTCTCCCGCTTCGACCATGACGCCCAGCAAGGAGCCGGTGAAGACCTTGGTGACGGAGCCGATCTCGAACCGTCGGTCGATTTCATGATCAGGGAAGGCGGCGAAACAGAGCCTGGCCCCATCCTGCACGCCGACGGCGAGCGGCGCCGACGAGGCGCCTTTCAGCTTTTCAAAGCTGACATCAAGGCGCTCGTTCGTTTGAGCCTCACCTTGTAAACGCATCGACTGTGCGCCCCTGAATGTAAAAACAAGAGGCGATCAATCAGTTCGACAGCAACGGGTTCAAGTTACAAATAACTTAGATAAAGCCTATCCGGCGTCACCTTTAACGCCCGAAGCAAATCTATTTTATACGAAGAGACGCAACACGGCCGCATCTTCTCACCTGCAGCTTGCTGGAAGTCAGCCGGACCGCGCCTTGATCGGCGCCGCGCCGTCGGCGAGGGACTCGTTCAGATAGACCTCGGCCTCCTGGGCCGGCAGAGCGGGCGCATAGCCGAAGCCCTGGCCGTAATGGCAGCCGTCATCGAGCAGCAGTTGCGCCAGGGAGGCGTTCTCGACCCCCTCGGCCACCACTTCCAGCGCCAGGTCGCGACCCAGGTTGACGACGGATTTGACGATCTTGGCCGAGCCTTCGTCCTTGTCCATCGTCAGAACGAAGTAGCGATCGATCTTCAACGTGTCGAACGGCAGCTTGGCCAGGTAGGACAGGGACGAGAACCCCGTGCCGAAATCGTCCAGCGCCAGACTGGCCCCCGCCTCGCGCAGGGCCTTCAGCACCTCGGCGGCGCGCGCGGTGTCGCGCATGATGTCGCCCTCGGTGACTTCCAGCTTCAGGGCGCCGCGCGGCAGGCCCGCCTCCTTGATGATGCGGGCCACGTCCTCGACCAGATGGGCGCGCTCGATCTCGCCCACCGACAGGTTGACGCTGCAGAACAGCCGCCCGGCGCCGGGGTGGCGCTGCAGCCATTCGGCCAGCTGACGCGCCGCCTCGGTCATCATCAGCAGGCCCAGTTCATTCATCAGGCCCATTTCATCGGCCAGGGTCAGGAACTCGTCCGGCGGCACCAGGCCGCGCCGGGGGTGGCGCCAGCGCGCCAGGGCCTCGAAGCCCGCCACGGCGCCGCTGTTCAGATTGACGATCGGCTGGAAGAAGGGCTCGATCTCGCCGCGCACGAAGGCGTTGCGCAGGTCCGCCTCCAGCGCCAGACGCGACAGGCTGTCGGACTCCAGCGCCCGGCCATAGGCCGCCGCGCCGCCGCGCCCGGCCTGCTTGGCCTGTTCCACCGCCAGTTCGACCCGGCGCAGAAGCTCGGCGGCGTCCGGCGCGTCCGGTCCGCCCTCGGCCGTCACGGCGCCGATGGACAGGGTCGGATAGATGTCGAAGCCCGCCAACCGCAGAGGCTGCTCCAGCGCCTCGCGCAGGCGCTCGCTGCCGCTGGCCCCGCTGCCGCCGCGCCGCACCAGGACGGCGAACTCGTCCTCGCCGATGCGGGCCGGGGCGCAATCCTCGGAAAAGGCCGCCGACAGACGCGACCCCAGGGCCGACAGCACCAGATCGGCGCGCTCATGACCCAGGGCCTCGTTGAGGCGACGCAGCCGGTCCAGGTCGGCCACCACCATCTCATAGTCGCCGGCCGCCGCCAGGGTCTCGGCCACGCGGACCAGGAAGGTGCGTCGATCCAGCAGGCCCGTCAGCGCGTCGCGATCAGCGCCCGCGAACTTGGTTTCAAGCGCGACGATGCCCGCCGCGCGCAAGCCGTCCTCAAGCCAGACGCCGCGCCACAGGCAGGTCTCGCAACCGCGCATCCGCAGGCGCACGGCGATCTCCGTCCCCTCGGCCTGAGGCTTGAGCAGACGATCGGCCAGGGCGCGGTCCTGAGGCATGGCCAGGGCGGTGAAGGCCGCGCCCGAGCATTGCGGCGCCAGCGGCCCCAGACCCAGCGGCCGGGTGGCCCCCGTAAAGCGGATCTGATCCTCGGCGGGCGTCCAGATCCATAGGGCGGCGTCGGCCGCGGCGAGGGCTTCGATCGCCGTGGTCGGATCCCACGTCAGGGCTCTGGATCGTGTGCTCAAGACGGGTCCGATACTCTGACTGAAGGGGCGACGCCGACGGCGAACTCATCACGCAGAACGCCAAACAGCAGATGGTCTGCCCATCGGCCGTTAATTTTCAAATAAGCGCGGGCCACGCCTTCCTGCCGAAAGCCCGACTTTTCCAAAACGCGGCGCGAGGCGTGGTTGGTCGGCACGCAGGCGGCCTCGACCCGATGCAGTCCCAGGGCGCTGAAGGCGTGGCCCAACATGGCTCGCGCCGCCGCCGTGCCGACGCCCTGTCCGGCATAGGGGCGGCCGATCCAGTAGCCCAGGGTGCCCGTCTCGGCCACGCCGCGCCGGATGTTGGACAGGGTGATGGCGCCCAGCAGCGCTTCGTCGGCTTGATCGAACACGAACAGGGGCCAGGCCGTGCCCTGCTCCATCTCCCGCGCATAGACGCCCAGGCGGCGGCGATAGGCGGCGCGGGTCAGATCGTCCTCGGCCCAGGCCGGCTCCCACGGCTGCAGATAGTCGCGCGATTCCTCACGCAGGGAGGCCCACGCCACATAGTCCGCGGAGCGTGGCGGGCGCAGCAGAACCCCCTGCCCGTTCAGGACCGGTCCGGTCGCCTCGGCCATCCAATCGAACAGGGCCATGGAGCAAACGATAGCGCGAAGCGATCTCGGCGTCAGCAGGCCGCGATCAGCCCGCCGCCATCCGCCGACGGAAGACCCGCCCCGCCCCGCCCGCCGCCCTGGGCCCCAGCACCGCCGTCGCCGACAGTCCCTGGTTCGTCATGGCCTGGCCCACCGCGCGCAGATCCTGCGCCGTCTGCGCCTCGATGCGAGCGGCGCTGTCTTCCGACGAGACCGGCGCGCCGAACGCCAGGGTCTGCCCCGCCAGACGACCCGAGCGGCTGGCCGGGCCTTCGTCGGCCATCCACAGGCTGGCGTTCAGCACAGCCTTGGCGCGCGCCAGCTCCGCCTCCGTCGGCCCCTTGTCGGCCAGGTCGAGAATTTCGGCGGCGCACAGCTCGGCCAGCTCCAGCGACCGCTCGGCCGCCGCCCCGGCGTAGACGCCCAGCAGGCCCAGGTCGTCATAGGTCTCGTGATAGGCGTCGATGGCGTAGGCCAGGCCCCGATCCTCACGCGCGCTCTGGAACAGGCGCGAGGCCATGCCCCCGCCCAGGATTTCGGTGAACAGGCGCAGGGCCGGCTGGCGCGGATCACGCACGCCCAGGCTGGGCAGCTGGAAGACCAGATTGGCCTGTTCGATCTTGCGCGCCAGCTTCGCCTCGCCGCCGGTGAAAACGGCCGGCGCCGTCGGTTCATGCGGCGCGGCGACCGCCTGGCCGAACCAGGTCTCGGCCAGGGTCAGCAACTCGGCCTCATCGACCGCGCCGGACACCGACACCACCATGTGGTCGGGCGAATAGAGCCGCGCGCGCCAGTCGGCCACGGCCGCCCGGTCGGCGGGCGCCAGGCTGGCGATCGAGCCCAGGATCGGCCGCCCCAGGGCCTGGCCGGCGAAGGCCTGGGTCTGGGCCATCTCGAACACATGATCGTCGGGGGTGTCGAAGGCCTCGGCGATCTCCTGCGCCACCACGTCCTTCTCGCGCTCGATCTCCTCGGGCGACAGGGTCGGGCGGAACACCAGGTCGGACAGCACCTGCATGGCCAGCGGCAGGCTGCCCTTCAGGGCGCGCACATCGAAGCTGGTGCGCTCATAGCCGGTGGCGGCGTTGATCGAGCCGCCCTCGGCCTCGATGCGCTCGACGATCTCGCGCGCGCCCATGTCGCCCGCGCCCTTGAAGACCAGATGCTCCAGCAGATGCGACCAGCCGGAACGCGCTTCGTCCTCCATGCGGGCGCCGCCGTTGACGGCCACGGTCACGGCGATGGTGCGCAGACCAGGCATGGGGTCGCACACGACGCGCACGCCGTTGGACAGGGTGTGAAGACGAGCAGTCAGGTCAGCGATCCTTGGAAGGCGTGGAGCGATAGCGGCGCAGCAGCAGGGCCGCGTAGAAGACGACCAGGGTGATCGCCAAGCCGAACCAGGTCAGGGCGTAGCCCAGGTGGTTGTTGCTGAAGGCGGCGGGCGGCGCCACCGGCCGCAACGTCGTCAATTCGGGATTGGCCGAGGTGGTCGCATAGACGGTGTAGGGCGACACCGCCCCCGTCACGCCCAGGGCCTGGGCCATCGCCGCCCGGTCGCGACCATAGAAGAGCTTGCCCGACGGCGGCGGGGTCATGGCGTTGGGAGCGGGCGCCTGGCGCACCACGCCCGCGATGACGACCGGCATGGCGGCCTCGGCCTGCACGGCCGGACGCTCGACGGTCTCGGCGGGCAAGAAGCCGCGGTCGACCAGCACCGTCCCCCGCCCCTCGACCGGACAGGCCGAGATCAGCCGCACCCCGGCGTCGCCGTCCTCGATGGTCTGAAGCTCGACGAAGGGCGCCGCGCTCAGGCCGCGGCAGGTCACGACCACCTGGCGAAACTCGGGATCCTCCAGCGCCAGGGCTTCGGCCAGGGGAAGCGGCGCCTGGGCCGCAGCGGCCCCGGCCTTGTCGATGAGGTCCAGCTTCCACTGCAGCCGCTGCACCTGCCATACGCCCAGCGCCAGCAGGGCGCCCAACAGCAGGACGGCGATCACGGTCAGGATGATGGGAAAGCGAGGCCGGGCGGCGACGGTCATCGGGTCTCTCGGTGGGAATCGGCGCCGCGCTGGCGCAGCATCTGCAGGGCCGTCATCAGCCCTTTGCCCGGCCGCATCAAGGCCACGGCCAGAACCGCGACCAACGGCAGCCAGATGATCAGGTGCAGCCAGATCGGCGGGCTCCAGGCGATTTCGACGGCCAGGGCCGAGAAGCCGACCAGAAAGCCCGCGATCTGCATGATGAAGGTGGCCGCGCCGTCGCCCGTCTCGACTGCGCCCAGGTCATAGCCGCAGGCCTCGCAGACGGCGCGGCGCTTCAGGAAGCCCTGGAACAGAGGCCCGCGCCCGCAGGCCGGACAGCGCCCCATCAGCCCTGCGCGAACGGCGGGCCAGACAAGCAAATCGGCGCGGGGCTTGGGGCCCCGCGCCGACGAAAGCTCGACTTGTCCGTCGCGTTCGATCAACCGAAGACGACGTACATGAAGACGAAGAGGAACAGCCACACCACGTCGACGAAGTGCCAGTACCAGGCGGCGGCTTCGAGACCGAAGTGCTTCTGCGGGGTCATCTGACCGGCGTAGAGACGCAGCAGGCAGACGGCCAGGAAGATGGTGCCGACCAGGACGTGGAAGCCGTGGAAGCCCGTCGTCATGAAGAAGATGGGGCCGTACAGCTTCGACTGGGCCGCTTCTTCGCTGAAGAACAGGTGGCCGTGCAGGATGTGGTAATATTCATAGGCCTGAACGCCGGTGAACAGCACGCCCAGCAGGACGGTGATCAGCAGGCCCAGCTTGGCGCCCTTGCGGTCGCCGCCGATCAGGGCGTGGTGCGCCCAGGTCAGGGTCGTGCCCGACAGCAGCAGGATGACCGTGTTCATGAGCGGCAGGCTCCACGGATCCAGCAGCTCGACGCCCTTGGGCGGCCAGGTCTGCCAGGCGGTCGCCGTGTCGGCCCAGTTGCCGACTTCCGGGATGATCGTGCGCGCTTCGTTGAAGATCGCCATGTCGAAGAACATCCAGAAGAAGGAGACGAAGAACATCACCTCCGACGCGATGAACAGCACCATGCCGTAGCGCAGGCCGATGCCGACGACCGGAGTGTGGTCGCCCTTCTTGGATTCCTTGATGACGTCGGCCCACCAGCCGTACATCGTGAACAGCACGCCCGCGAGACCGGCGAAGAACAGCCACTTGGTGCCTTCCGGCAGACCGAACAGGCCCTTCATCCACATCACGGCGCCCACGAACATGATGCAGGCGGAGAAGGAGGCGATCAGCGGCCAGGGGCTCGGATCGACCAGATGGTAGTCGTGTTGCGGTTTCGCGTGAGCGTCAGCCATTCCCAAGGTCTCTGAATTAAGGCGAGAGTCGTTTGAAGAGGGCTATAGCCCCCGCTCTCCGGCTTTGCCAACAGCAGAGTCGTTCGCAACGGCCTGCTGAAAGCCTTTGGTTGGAAAGAAGGTGTAGCTGAGGGTGATTTCGCGCACCCCCTTCACCTCGGCGTCGGTCGCCATCTCGGGCGCGACGAAATACTGCATCGGGAAGGAGACGGTCGCGCCCGGCGCGATCTCCTGCCCCTCGAAGCAGAAGCACTGCAGCTTCTGGAAGTACGGACCGGCTCGCTCGGGCACCACATTGTAGGCCGCCGTGGCGTGAATCGTCTGGTTCGAGGTGTTGGTCACTTCGAAATAGGCCATGCCCGTCTCGCCGATGCGGACCTTCTGACTGAACTGCTCGGCCTTGAAGGTCATCGGCAGGTCGCGGACGTTTGTGTCGAAACGGATCAGGACTTCCTGATCCAGGATCTCGGTCGGCGCCGCCTCGGCCTTCATGGTCGTGCCATCAAAGCCCGTGACCTGGCAGAACAGCCGGTACAGCGGCACGGCGGCGAAGGCCGCGCCCGTCATGAAAATGACCAAGGCCGCGCACAGCAGCGCGACCGAATTCTTGTTCTTCACGGCCCTCAAGGCTCCTGGGTTGCGGGCGCGGGAACGGGTGTGTCCGGCTGGACCGGCGCCGGCAGGGCCGGATCGGCCCTCTCCAGCGTGGCCAGGGCCGCCGCCTCGGCTTCATGTCGCGCCTGGTTGTTGGCGTGCATGCGCGACACCGTCACGGTGTAGACCAGGGCGATGAAGGCCAGCAGGCCCAGGGCGATGGCCACGTTGCGACGCTTGCGCGCACGAACCTGTTCATCGTTCAGCTTCAGGTACTGGAGGTTGGACATGGGATTCAGACTCCGACGCCCGACAGATGCTCAACCAACAGGGCCGAGAACAACGCCATCAGGTACAAGATCGAAAAGGCGAACAGGTTGCGGGCCGGTTTGGCCTCGGCCCGGACGTCATACAATGCGGCCTCTCGCCCCACGGCCTCAGCCTTGTCGGGCTGATCGCCGGCGCGCGAACGCCACAGGCGGAAGGCCAGGGCCAGGAAGCCCAAGCCGCCCGCGACCGAGACCACCAGATAGATGGGGCCGCCCAGGCCGGTGAAGGCGGGCGCGATCGCCACGGGCACGAAGGCGAGGCTGTAGAGCAGGATCTGCAGACGGGTGGATTTGGCGCCGCGCGCCACCGGCATCATCGGAATGCCCGCCTTGGCGTAGTCGCCGGCCGAATAGAGGGTCAGGGCCCAGGTGTGCGGCGGCGTCCACATGAAGATGATCAGGAACAGCAGCCAGGCCTGCCACGGCGCGTCGCCCGTCACCGCCGCCCAGCCGATCACGGGCGGCAAGGCCCCGGCCGCGCCGCCGATGACGATGTTCTGGGGCGTGCGGCGCTTCAGCACCAGGGTGTAGAGCCAGGCGTAGTAGACGATGGTCAGGGCCAGCAGGCCGCCCGCCAGCCAGTTGGTCGTCATGCCCAGCAGCATGACCGAGAAGATCGACAGCACCATGCCGAAGGCGATGGCGTCGTTCTTGCGCACGCGTCCGGCCGCGACCGGGCGTCCGCGCGTGCGACGCATCAGGGCGTCGGTCTCGCCCTCGACCGCCATGTTCAGCGCGCCCGCCGCCCCGGCGCCGATGGCGATGCACAGAACGGCGATGACGGCGTTGACCCAGCTCAGCTGTCCCGGCGCCACGACCAGGCCCGTCACCGCTGTGAACACCACAAGCGACATGACGCGCGGTTTCAACAACTGGAAGAAGTCTTCCGGCTGGGCCGTGGTGACGAGGGGCGTTTCTTGGGCGGGGCGTTCGATCATGGTCATAAAGCGCGAAGGCCGCCCTTCCGGTTACGGAAGGGCGGCCTCTCCGAGTCTATCCGATACGGATCAGTGGTTGTCCGCCTTGACCACCGGCAGTTCGTTGAACTGGTGGTGCGGCGGCGGCGAGGACAGGGTCCACTCCAGCGTGGTGGCGCCTTCGCCCCACGGGTTGGCCTCGGCCTTGCGGCGACGGATGGCGGATTCCACCAGCAGCACCAGGAACACGCCCACGCCGATGATGGTGATCAGATAGCCGACCGACGAGACGTGGTTCCAGTAGGTGAAGGCTTCCGGATAGTCGACGTAGCGACGCGGCATGCCCTGCAGACCCAGGAAGTGCTGCGGGAAGAACACCAGGTTCACGCCCACGAACATGATCCAGAAGTGAGCCTGAGCCAGGAACTCGTTGTACTTCACCCCGAACATCTTCTCGTACCAGTAGTAGAAGGCCGCGAAGATCGAGAAGATGGCGCCCAGCGACAGCACGTAGTGGAAGTGCGCCACGACGTAGTAGGTGTCGTGCAGGCTGTAGTCGATGCCGGCGTTCGACAGGACCACGCCGGTCACGCCGCCGACGGTGAACAGGAAGATGAAGCCCATCGCCCACAGCATGGGCGCCTTGAAGGTGATGGAGCCGCCCCACATGGTGGCGATCCAGCTGAAGATCTTCACGCCCGTGGGCACGGCGATGATCATGGTCGCGGCCACGAAGTAGGCGCGCAGGTTCACGCTCATGCCGACCGTATACATGTGGTGCGCCCACACGATGAAGCCGATGAAGCCGATGGCGACCATGGCGTAGGCCATCGCGAGGTAGCCGAAGATCGGCTTCTTCGAGAAGGTCGAGACGATGTGCGAGATCATGCCGAAGCCCGGCAGGATCATGATGTACACTTCGGGGTGGCCGAAGAACCAGAACAGGTGCTGGTACATCACCGGGTCGCCGCCGCCGGCCGGATCGAAGAACGAGGTGCCGAAGTTACGGTCGGTCAGCAGCATGGTGATGGCGCCCGCCAGAACCGGCAGCGACAGCAGCAGCAGGAAGGCCGTGATCAGCACGCCCCAGGCGAACAGCGGCATGCGGTGCAGGGTCATGCCCGGCGCGCGCATGTTGAAGATGGTGGTGATGAAGTTGATCGCGCCCAGGATCGAGCTGGCGCCCGCCAGGTGGAGCGACAGGATCGCCATGTCGACCGACGGCCCCGGCTCGCCATAAGTGGAGAGCGGGGCGTAGACCGTCCAGCCCGTGCCCGCGCCGACGCCCGCGAAGGGCGAGGCGAGCAGCAGCAGGAAGGCCGGGATCAGCAGCCAGAACGAGATGTTGTTCATGCGCGGGAACGCCATGTCCGGCGCGCCGATCATCAGCGGCACGAACCAGTTGCCGAAGCCGCCAATCATGGCAGGCATGACCATGAAGAAGATCATGATCAGGCCGTGAGCCGTGCCGAACACATTGTATTCGTGCGGGGTCGAGAAGAGCTGCAGGCCGGGGTTCTGCAGCTCCATGCGGATCGCGATCGACAGGGCGAAGCCGATCACGCCCGCGACCATCGCGAACACGAGGTACATCGTGCCGATGTCCTTGTGGTTCGTCGAATAGACGTAGCGGCGCCACCCCGTCGGGTGCCCGTGGTCGTGTCCGTGGGTGTCGTGCGCGCCGTGTGCTGCTGCGTTCTCGGCCATTTTAGCTTTTTCCTCGACCCTGATTTCCCGTGTCGCCCGCGAAGTGTCTTCGAGTTTCGCGATTACTTGACGGTGGAGATATCTGCCGCGGCGACCGCATTCTTCGGCGCGTCATCGACAGTAGCGAACTTCTTCTTCGCGGCCTCGAGCCAGGCGGCATAGTCCGCCTCGCTCAGAACCTGCACCGCGATCGGCATGAAGGCGTGGTCGCGGCCGCAGAGCTGCGAGCACTGGCCATAGTACATGCCTTCGCGCTCGGCCTTGAACCAAGTCTCGTTCACGCGGCCGGGGATCGAGTCGATCTTCACGCCGAAGGACGGGACCGCCCAGGAGTGAATGACGTCGGCGCCGGTGGTGAGAACGCGGACCACTTTGTTGACCGGCACGACCAGGTTGTTGTCGACCGCGAGAAGGCGCGGCTCGCCCGGCTTGAGGTCCTTCTGCTGCTTCATCAGCGAGTCGAACTCGATCTTCGCGTCGGGATAATTGTAGGTCCAGAACCACTGCTTGCCGATCGCCTTGATGACGACGTCGGGCTTGGGAATGGCGCTTTCGAAATACAGCAGGCGGAAGCTGGGCACCGCGA
>OFTY01000596.1_pt1 | contig 23090 bp, 21 predicted proteins | sample 1775061 | NCBI WGS metagenome assembly OFTY01 (sample SAMN08195773, study PRJEB24354) | sludge metagenome | isolation source: sludge from phenol fed wastewater aerobic bioreactor B | place: India: Nagpur | collected 2016-09-16 | reverse complement strand
CGCCCTTGGCGGCCGGCTTGGCGCGGCCCGGCGCGCGCGTCGTCGCGGCCGGCAGCTCTCGGCGCGAGACGATCTGGGCCAGGGTCTCGAAGGCCTCGGCCGCCTTGGTCTTGGCGGCGGCGTCGACGATCATCTGGCCGTTGTTGGCGGCCGCGCCGAACACCTTGGCGTCGAAGGGAATGCTGAGGCTGGGATGGACGCCCAGGGCCGCGCCGAAATCCTTGGCCGGAATCTCGGGCCGCCCCGGTATGCCCACCTGGTTCAGCACCAGGCGCGGCGGGGCGTCGTTGGGGCGCCCCTGCTTGATCAGGTCGATCATGTTCTTGGCGTTGCGCAGCGAGGCCAGGTCCGGCGTCGCCACCACCACCACTTCATCGGCCGCGATCAGCGCCCGGCGCATCCAGCCCGACCACAGGTGCGGCAGGTCCAGCACCACGAAGGGCGCGGTGGCCCGGATGCGGGTGGTGACTTCCTCAAAGGCCTCGGCGCCGATGTCCCAGTCGGTCTCCAGCGTCGCGGGCGCGGCGAACAGGCTCAGCTTGTCGGTGCAGCGGACCATCATCCGGTCCAGCAGGGTGGGGTCCAGGCGATCCGGCTGGTTCAGGGCGTCGGCCACCCCGTTCAGGGGATCCTGGTTGAAGTCCAGCCCGGCCGTGCCGAACGGCAGATCATAGTCGACGATGACGGTGTTGACGCCGATCCGCTCGCTCATCGCATAGGCGGTGTTGTGCGCCACGGCCGAGGCCCCCGCCCCGCCGCGCGCGCCGACGAAGGCGATGGTCCGGCCGACGAAGGGCTGGGTCGGGTCGGCGAACAGGCCGCCGATGGCGGCGATCAGCTGCAACGGCTGGACCGGCGCCACCAGATATTCGCTGACGCCCCGCCGCATCAGCTCGCGGAACAGCAGGATGTCGTTGGTCGCGCCGATGATGACGACCTTGGTGCCCGCGTCGCAGACCTGGGCCAGTTGGTCGATCTCGGCCAGCAGATCCTGCGGCGCCTTCAGGCTCTCGACGATGATCAGGGGCGGCGTCGGCTCGGCCTGATAGGCCTCGATCGCCGCCTGGACGCCGCCGAGGCGGATCTGGGTCGTGGCGCGGGCCATGCGGCGATCCTGGCCCGCGCGCTCGGCGGCGGCGGCCGTGTCCTGGCGCTCGGCGAAGATGTGCACCCCGATGCGCGGGATCGATACCTCGACTGAGGCCGACCCGCCCATCGTCAACGCCGTCGACGTCTCGAGCGCAGGCATGGCGGCGACCACGGGCGGCGCCACAGCGGCGGAAGGCGTCGACCTATTCATCGCCGCCTCGGTTTCGGTCCGCATCCGCCCGACTGGATCGAAGGCGTCCGCCGCCTGTCCCATAGCCGAAGGCGCGGGCGTCCCGGCGCCGGTCGGGTGCAGATCCATGAACTCGTCGTCGAGATCGAAGCCGTCCAGGGCGTCGAAATCCTGAGAAGGAAAGAGCTTGGGCGCCGTCGTCATTGCACAGCCTGTGAAATCTTGGTCTGCGACAACAGGGTCTCGCGCTGGGCGGAGGTCTGTTCGCCCTTGCGATAGGCGTCGAACACCACCGAGCGACGACCGGAATCGGCCGGGATCATGGCGCGCGGGGCGACGATGTCGCGCGGATCGGCGATCTGGGCGGCCAGGTTGGCGGTGACGGCGCAGCCGAAGTTGGAAGCCGACTGATTGTCGCCGGTGCGGCCCAGATTGCCCCACTGGGTTCCGCACTGAGGCACCACCGCGCGCACCGTTTCGAAGCCGACCAGCACCGGCGCCCTGGGGTCCGGCGCGGCGTAGCCGACCAGCTGGATGCGCTCGCCCGGCACGCCCGCCGCCTCGAACGCCGCCTTGACGTTCCAGGCCGCCTGAGCCGCCACGGGATCGCCGCCCGCCGGGGCCTCGATCACCAGGACTGGCGCGCCTTCCATGGCGAAGCGCCCGACCAGGGCGTCCAGCGCCGCACGCTGATTGGCCGACAGGCCCGTCTCGTGCACGGCCAGGGCGATGCGGTCCAGGCCTGGCTCGACCTGCAGGCTGAAGCGCGTGGTGGGGGTCAGCGGAGGCTCCCCGCCCAGGCCGGCCGGGCCGCCGACGCAGGCCGACAACGCCAGGCTCAGGCTCAGAACGGCGGCGGAGATGGAGACGGTGCGGATCATGGCGCTCACTCGATCACATAGCCGACAGGGCCGCGCCATCCGGCGCCCGGCTGGGCCGCCGGAGCGGGCGAGCCGTAGACCTGGTTCAACTGGCCGAAGAAGATGGTCTGGGCGTCCTGGGCGATGCGCAGGCCGTCAGCGGGCGTCTGCATCCGATCCGGCGAGGTCGGGTTGACGATGTAGGGTTCGACGATGACCACCAGTTCGGTCTCGCCCATCACATAGTCGCGCGAGCGGAACAGCTGGCCCAGCACCGGCAGATTGGTCATGCCCGGCAGGGCGTCGATCGCCTGACGCGTCGATTCCTGCAGCAAGCCGGCGATCATCATCGACCCGCCCGAGGGCAGTTCAATGGTGTTCTCGCTGCGCCGCACCGTCAGGCCCGGCAGGGTGATCGAGGACGGCGTGCCCGCGCCGATGGTCAGGCCGCCGTTGGGCGTCAGCTCCGACACCTCGACCTTGACCTGCAGGCTGATGCGCCCTTCCGACAGGACCACCGGTCGGAAGGCCAGACCGACGCCGTAAGGTTTGTACTCGACCGAAATCTGCCCTTCGCGATCCCGTCCCGCGGGCACCGGAAACTCGCCGCCCGCCAGGAAATTCGCAGCCTCGCCATTGACCGACGTCAGGTTGGGCTCAGCCAGGGTCCGCATCAAACCGACCCGTTCAAACGCTTCCAGACAGGCGTTGGCTTCCGTGCCGGTCGCTGTCTTCCATGCGGTAGAGGCGACGCTACTGAGGACGTTGCTGAGAGACGTAGACTCTGTTGCGCCTACGGCCGCACTGAGAACATCAGTGATGGTGGTGAACGGGTTGCCGCCGATGTTGGTGTTAGTCGTGATGTTGCGCGATGCATTGGTGGAGGCGTTCGTGCCGCTCGTCTGGCCCTGCACCGCCTCGACCGTCTGCGAATGGTTCGTGGTCCGTACGCCGTTCTGGCCGTAGCAAAGAGTTCCGCCGCCGCCCTGCACGCCGTTCACCCCATAGCTGGAGGCGCGACCGAAGCCGTAGGAATGGATGCCGTTGTTGCGAAGAATGTCCGTCGAGACGCCCAACTGCTTCAGGACCGAACGCTGCACCTCGACCACGCGCACCTTCAGCGTCACCTGATCCGATCCGGCGACGGCGATCATGTTCATGACCTTTTCCGGCGCGCTGACGAAGGCGCGGGCCACCTGAGCGGCGCGTTCGGCCTCCAGCGGGCTGGCCGCCACGCCGGTCAGGATGATGCTGTCGTTGACCGCCTCGGCGCGCACGTTCGAGCCCGGCGCCACACGCGCCAGGGTGTCCTGAAGCGCGCTGACGCCCGCGTCCACGCGCACTCGCAACGCCAGAATGGTGCGCCCGCTCGCATCCAGGAATACGGCGTCCGTTTCGCCGCCCGCCAGGCCGATCATGGTGATCCGGCGCGGCGAATGCAGCATGGCCTCGGCCACGGCCGGATTGGAGACTATGACGTCGCGCGCATCCGCCGGCAGGTCGACGGCGAAGGAGGTTCCGCGCGGCAGATTGACCATCTGCGGGGCCGAGCCTGCGGTGATGGCGGCGCGCGTCTGGGCGCGGGCGCCGTCCGACGCCGCAGAGCCGCCTAGCGCGATCAGGGCGGCGCAGGCGGCGACAGCGAAACGATTCATGCCCGATAGTCCCGTCTTCATGGCACCGCCACCGTCTCGGCCTGGCCCTCGCGATAGACGCGCACGACCGAACCGCCGCCCGCCGCCCGCCCGCGCACCGCGCCCGGCACATGGCCCGACGGCCCGGCCGTATCGGCATAGGAGCGCAGCACCAGCGACAGTTCGCCCTCGGACTTGGCCAGGGCCAGAACCTCGGCGTCTCGGCCCGTCAGCTCCAGGGTCGCCGTGGCGCCGACCACCGCCTGCTCGTCCTCGGCGGCGCGGGTGCTCTGGTCGATGGCCAGAACCTTGACGTTGCGCATCACCGTGGCGGCTGAATATTTGGTCCCGCCGTCGTCGCCCGAACCCTTGACCTCGCGCGTCAGCAGGACGTCCACACGGTCGCCAGGCAGGATGAAGCCGCCCGCCGCCGTCTCGACCGTCACGCGGATCGCCATGGCCCGCATGCCCGGCTCCAGATAGGCGGCCATGTAGCCGCTGTCCCCGGCGCGCACGATCTTGCGCGCCACCAGAGGCTCTCCGGCCAGAATGGGTTCGCGCACCACGGCGCCGATGTAGTCGGACTTGGCGCCCGGCGTGTTCAGTTCGGCGACGGCCTTCATGGCCTTGTCCACCGTTGTGCCCTTGGCGTCGCCAGAGCCTTCGACGGCCGCGTTCTCGGCGGCGGCGCCCTCGGCCTTGGACGGCGGCGGCGGACCGTCGGTGATAAAAAGGGGATTGAGTTCGTCGGCCGGCCAGTCTTTCCAGCTCAGATCCGCATCGACCAGACGACGGCCCGGCTCCAGGTCGCGCGCCGCGACCAGCACCTTGGCCATGGGCCGCGTCTCGACGGCGGCGGTGGCGGTCGCCGTCGGCTGTCCCGACGAGCCCATGGCGCGCACGACCAGCGCCAGACCGATGGCCGCGAGGGCTGCAATACAGATGACGGCGATCTTGGCGGGTTTCATCCAGTGTCTCCGGCAGACGCGATCGCGCGAACCCGGATGATCCGCCCCCTGCCTGTCAGGGATAATGGCTCGTCATGGTTAACGCGCCCCTAAGCTGGGCCGCCCTTGACGAACAACGTCATCAGCCGGCGATATAGGCCGTCATCAGCGGACTGGACGGATAGGCCAGCAGGGCGCCGATGGCGATGGCGACCCCATAGGGAATGTCGCCCTTGGGCTGCATCAGCCGCATGACCCAGCCTGGTCCGCTCTGGGCGAAGAAAGGCAGACGGCTGCGCGCCGTCATCAGCAGCAGACAGAAACCGCCGCCAGCCAGCGCTGTATAGAGAATGAAGGGCAAGGCGCCCGAAGCGCCCATCCACAGCATGGAGGCGGCCAGCAGCTTGGCGTCGCCGCCGCCGATCCAATTCGCCGCAAACATGCCCATGCCGACTACGAGAGCGGAGATCGCCAGCCCAACCGAAACACCGACGACGCTCAGCGGCAGACCCGAGGCAAAGGCCGCCGGGAAGAAGGCGATGATCAGCACCCCCGAAATCCAGTTCGGAATCTTCATCGTCGTCAGATCATGCAACGCGGCAACGACCGCAAAGATCGGCAAGGTTGCGAGCAGGAAGCGCATGAAATCAGACATAAGTCGTTTATGCGACCACATGTCTTAAGCTCTAGTATCTACACCACCATGCACACAGCATAAGGGCCGGAGCATAGTGCTCCGGCCCTTGGCATTAAGATCAGAGATATCAAGCGACCCTTAGGGCGCAGGCGCCGCTTCCGGGTTACCAACTTCACCGCCAAGGTTTCCGGCGAGGTTGTTGAACGTGGTGGCGAGGTTGTCACCCAGAAGGGTCACAGCCCCGATGATCGCCACAGCGATCAGAGCAGCGATCAGGCCGTATTCGATGGCCGTGGCGCCGGATTCGTCTTTAGCGAAGCGCGTGATGAAGTTACGCATATTGTGTCTTCCTTCTTTCAATAACGAGCAGATGACCCACCATCAGGGTCGTCGGTTTTGCCCGCTTGACCCCCGTTTGCATGGAGACAATGCGCCGCCGCCCCTTAAGAGCGAGTAAAATCTCGGCGCCGCCGCGCAATATTGATGGTTACTTTCTCGTTTACTAGAATTCGCCCTTGATTCCGGCGTTGGCAGAGAATTTCAGGGTTTCTTGACCTTTGGCCGTCAGCTTCCACGTGCGGCGCTCGCTCGCGCCCGTTCTGATCCTCACGGAGGCCCCGCCATGCGCCCAGCTTCTCTTCTCGTCGCGCCCCTGGCCGCGCTGCTCGTTCTGGGCGCGCCCGCCGTGGCGCAGGAACGGCCGCTGGACGTGCAGATCGACCAGGCGACGCGGGTGCAGCTTCGCGCCCCGGCCGGGTCGGTGATCGTGGCCAATCCGCGCATCGCCGACGTCGCCGTCACCGACGCCCGCACCCTGTTCATCACCGGCAAGAGCTACGGCCTGACCGAGATCATCGCCGTCGACGCCCTGGGCCGCCCCCTGTTCCAGCGCCAGGTGGCGGTCAGCCCCGGCGAGACCGGCTCGGTGCGCGTCTGGCGCGGCGGCGAGGCGACCGAGGTCGCCTGCGGAACCCGTTGCGCGCCGGCCGCTCGCCCCTCCACGGCGCCCTGACCCCATGCAGCGGGGGCCGGGCCTGATGCATCGTCGGCGCCGCCGCGAGGGCTCCACCGCCATGGAGTTCGCCTTCGTGGCCATCCCCTTCTTCCTGCTGCTGTTCGGCATATTGGAGATCGGCCTGATGCTGCTGGTCGACGCCCTGGTCGAAACCGCCGTCTCCGACGCCGGGCGCCAGATCCGCACCGGCCTGGCTCAGGAACAGAAGCTGGAGGTCGGGGACATCAAGACGCGCCTGTGCGCCAATATGAGCGTCTTCGCCGCCGACTGCCCCAGCCGCGCCTTCATCGACATCCGCGTGGTCGACGGTTTCTCGACCCCGTCTGACGCCGACCCGCTGAAAACAGGCGTCTTCGATCCCAGCGTCCTGACCTATATGCCGGGCGGCCCCGGCGACCGGGTGCTGGTGCGCGTCTGGTACGAACAGCCCATCCTCACCCCCTTCATCGCCCAGGCCGTGTCGCGCACCGCCGATCGTCGCGTGATGCTGACCACCACCCTGGCCTTCCGCAACGAGCCCTACCAATGAGGCGCGCCGCGAACATCCGGCTGCTGCGCCGCCTGTTGCGGGACCGGCGCGGGGTCTCGGCGGTCGAGTTCGCCCTGATCGCGCCCGTAATGATCATGATCTACTTCGGCCTGGTCGAGTTCAGCCAAGGCTATATGGCCGAGCGTCGCGCCAGCCACGTCGCCTCCATGGTCGCGGATCTTGTGGCCCAGTCCGGCGGCACCAACATCAGCGATCTGGAGAGCACCTTTCTGATCGGCGACATGATCATGCGGCCCTTTTCCGCTGACACCCTGTCGATCCGCGTCTCGAGCGTCACCGTGGATGCACGCGGCGTCGCCACGGTCGAATGGAGCCGCGCCAAGAGCGCCAAGGACGCCGACGGCGCCGACATCATGCCCGCCCGCAAGCGGGGCGATCCCATCACCGACCTGCCGCCCGACCTGATCACGGAGGGTCAGACGGTGATCCTGGGGGAGACGAACTACGGCTATCGGCTGTTCATCCCGGGCGTGATCCTGCCCGAGAATATCGCCTTCAAACGCAACTACTATCTCCGCCCGCGCACCACCGAGCGGATCGTCTGCGCCGACTGCCCCGCCTGACTCGGCGACCCTAGCCGACCAGGGCCTCCTTCAAGGCGCGGAACTTGGCCTCGGTCTCCAGCCGTTCGGCGCGCGGATCGCTGTCGGCGACGATCCCCGCCCCGGCCAGGGCGCGCCAGCGCCAGCCGTCCGCACCACGCTCGAACGCCGCCGTGCGGATCAGGACCGAGGCCGTCAGCCGCGCCTCCTCGCCCAGCCCCCAGCCGAACAGGGAGCCGCACCACGGCCCGCGCGGCGGCTCATGGCCCGCGATCACCTTCATGGCCTGATGCTTGGGCGCGCCGGTGATGGAGCCGGGCGGGAAGGCGGCCTCCATGACCTCGGCCGGGCCGACGCCCTGCGCCGCCTGGGCGCTCACCGTCGAGACCAGATGATGCACCGTCGGATGGCTCTCCAGCGCGAACAGGCGCTCGACCCGAACCGAACCGGGCCGCGCCGCCCGCGCCACGTCGTTGCGCATCAGATCGACGATCATCAGGTTCTCGGCCCGGTCCTTGGCGCTGTCGACCAACTCCGCCGCCAGGGCCGCGTCGCGCGCGGGGTCAGGGTCTCGCGCGCGGGTGCCCTTGATCGGCCGGGTCTCGATACGGCCGCTCTCGTCGTCAAAGGTCAGGAACAGTTCGGGCGAGTTGGACACCAGCGCCCGCTCGCCCAGCCGCCAGAAGGCGCCGTAGGCCGCGCCGCGCCCCGCCGACAGCCGTAGGAAGACCTCGAAAGGATCACGCCCCGGCTGCAGCCGCCCGATCCAGGCGCGCGCGATATTGGCCTGGAACAGCTCTCCGGCGCCGATGCGGGCGACCACATCGGCCACCGCCGCCTCATAGGCTGCGCCCGAGCCCTCTTCGATCACGCTGTCACAGGGCGGCGCGGGCGTGTCCGTCGAGGCCGCCGTCTCTAGCCAGGCCGCCGCGCGCTGCGCCGCAAGGCGCGCCGCCTCGACGTCCGCCCCGCGCCCGATCGCCCGCACCTGTCGGTCTTGGTGATCGAAGGCCAGCAGGGCCGGATAGCGCGCCAGCATCAGGTCCGGCCAGCCGCCCCCCCGCTCGCCGGTTGCCCGTCGCGCCCCGGCGTCACAGCTCATCAGCCCGACGCCCCCGCCGTCTGCATAGACGGGCTCACGCAGGCGCTGGAACAGCGCCCCATCGTCCGCACGACCGACGAACGTCTGATCCGGCTCGCAGGCCACGAAGGACCAGCGTCCGCCGTGCGCCCGCGCGTCGCCCGCCCCGGCCAGCAGGGCCAGGGCGCCCTCGCGCCGGTTCACCCCCGCCGCCGCCGCCAGGGGATCGCGCCACGGGCGCGTCTCGACATGGCGAACAGATAAGCCGCTCACGGCGCCAACCGCGCCCGGATGCGGGCGGCCAGCGACGCATCCACGCCCAGAACGCGCTCCAGATAGGCGCTGACCGAGCCGCTGTGCGCGCGCATGGCGCCGAAGGCCTCGTCCAGATAGGCCGCCTCGACGCCCAGAAAGGCGACCACCGCCCCGTGCGACGCCGTGCGGCCGGTCATGGCGGTCAGCTTGCGCGCGACCTCATCGGCCCGACCGTCCAGATCCACAGCCTGATTGGTCGCCAGATAGTCCGCCATCAGATCGTCGTGGGCCACGCCCAGCAGTCTGTGGGTCAGGGCCGCCAGCAGGCCGGTTCGGTCCTTGCCCGCCGCGCAGTGGATCAGCACCGGCCCCTCGACCTCGGCCAGCAGGCGGAAGTAGCGGCCGAACAGGTCGACATGAGCCGCTTCGAAGGGCAGGCGGCGATAGGTCTCGGTCATGAAGGCGCGGCCGGACGCTTCGGTCAGGTCGGCGGTCTTCAGAAAGGTCAGGTGCGGCGCCTCGCCGCCGTCGTCATGGTCGCTTTCGATCAGTCTCCCGGCCCAGCCGACCGGACGACGCGAGGGCTGGGCTCGCCGCTCGCTGGGCCGACGCAGATCGACCACGGCCGCCAGCCCCAGCGCCTCCAGCCGCGCTACGTCCGCCTGCGTCGCCCGCGCCTGATGCGCCGCGCGGTAGAGGCGCCCGCGCGCCAGCAGGCGATCGTCCACGGCGTAGCCGCCATAGTCGCGGAAGTTGTCGATGGCCTCGAACGGCGAAAGGCGGTCGCTCATGACCGCCTTTCTTAGACTGTTCGACGGGAGGCGCCAGTCTGGGCTAACGCCCCGCCACCAGGGCCGACATGGCGTCCAGATAGGCGAGGAAGGCGTCGCGGCCCGCCTCCGTCATACTGGCCCGCGTCAGGGGCTTGCGGCCCTGAAAGCTCTTGGACACGGCGACGAAGCCCGCCTCCTCCAGCTTGCGCAAATGCACCGACAGATTGCCGTCCGTCGTCTGCAGCCGGGCCTTCAGTTCGCCGAAGTCGGCGCTCTCCACCCCGGACAAATAGGCCATGATCCCCAGGCGCACCCGGCCGTGGATCACCTCGTCGATGCGGGCGATGTCGAAGTCCGAGGTCTCGTCCTCGACGTTCATCTCAGCCCGCCTTCTTCGTTGCGCCGCGCACCAGGATCAATCCGGGCGCGAGGGCGACGGCGATCAGCAGGACCAGATAGACCGGATAGATGAGCAGGGGATCGCCCAGTCCGGCAAGCACCACGGCGCCGGCGTAGGAGATCAGGCCCACGACGTTGAGCCAGGCCTTGCGGCTGATGGCGGCCACTACCATCCAGGCCGAACCGTAGGCGCCCATGACCACCGTCGGCATCAGGGCCATCACGCCCCAGTCGCCGGTGCGCCAGCCGAAGACCATCAGGGCCGTCCAGGTGACGAAGATGCCGTAGCCGATGGCCGACCAGGCCGCGCCGACAGACCGGTTCATGGCGCTGGCGCCGCCGCAGGCGCTTTCGATGCGGCGGATGAGGACGACCAGAGCGATCACGAATACTGCGGCTGCGCCCAGCCAAAGCGACAGGCTTTCCCAGCCGCCGTTGGGGATACGGCCCAGCACCATCATCCACTGGCCGACCGTGGCGGCCCCGAAGATTACGGCCGCGGCGACCAGCACCGACCCGCCCAGAAGCGGCGCTCGCCGTCCCTCCTGGGCGAGGGCCTTCATATAGGCGATGTCGTCGTGAACGGATTGAACCTGATCGCGGGTCATGGCGTCTCTCCCTGTCTGTTGAAAGCGAGAGTGTGCTAAGAACTTTATTTTGTAAAGTTCTTTCTTGAAATTGCGCCACACGACCCTTCACCCTGCCTAGCGCCCAAGCAAAAAGGGCGCCGGGGGAGCCCCAGCGCCCTCTTCAGGTCAGCGGGTCGTCTTACCGGAACGGCGGCTCGTCGAAGGCGCGCAGCTTGCGGGAGTGCAAACGGGTGCCTTCGGCGCGCAACAGGTCCACCGCCTGAATGCCGATCTGCAAATGCTCGGAGATCGAGCCTTCATAGAAGCGGTTGGCCTGGCCCGGCAGCTTGATCTCACCGTGCAGCGGCTTGTCCGAGACGCACAGCAGCGTCCCGTAGGGCACGCGGAAGCGATAGCCCTGGGCTGCGATGGTGGCGCTTTCCATGTCGATGGCGACGGCGCGGCTCTGGTTGAAACGCAGGGCCGACTTGGAATAACGCAGCTCCCAGTTGCGGTCGTCGGTGGTGACGACAGTGCCGGTGCGCAGGCGCTTCTTCACCTCTTCGCCCGGCGCGCCCGAGACCTGCTTGGTCGCGTCATAGAGGGCGCGCTGCACCTCGGCGATGTTGGGGATCGGAATGTCGGCGGGCAGGACGGCGTCCAGCACATGGTCGTCGCGCAGATAGGCGTGGGCCAGGACGTAGTCGCCGATGGTCTGGCTGCCGCGCAGGCCGCCGCAGTGGCCGATCATCATCCAGGCGTGCGGACGGGTGACGGCCAGGTGGTCGCAGATCGTCTTGGCGTTCGACGGCCCGACGCCGATGTTGACCAGGGTGATGCCCTGACCGTCCGGCCGCGTCAGGTGATAGGCGGGCATCTGATGCTTGCGCCAGGCGGCGTCCATGATGGCCGCCTCGGGGTTGTCGGTGGCGCTGGTCACCACCACGCCCCCGGCGCAGGACAGGCTTTCATAGGGGCTGTCGGGGTCGGCGATCTCGGCCGTAGCCCAGCGCACGAACTCGTCGACGTAGCGGTTGTAGTTGGTGAACAGGATGAAGCTCTGCACGTCCTCGACCGGCGTGCCGGTGTAGTGACGCAGGCGCGCCAGCGAGAAGTCGGTGCGCAGGCCGTCGAACTGGGCCAGGGGGAAGTCCTCGCCCGGCTCGAACAGGCCGTCCGAGATTTCATCGCCGATGTGGGCCAGATCCGTGGTCGGGAACCAGCGGGCGATGGCCGCCGTCATGGAGCTGTCCAGCACCACGCCGGAACCGTCCAGCACATAGGGGAAGGGGATTTCCTGTTCCGACGGCTCGACCGTGATCCGGGCGCCGTATTCATCGGACAGCAGCGTCAGCTGCTCCAGCAGATAGGCGCGGTACAGGTCGGGGCGGGTGACGGTGGTCGTATAGACGCCGGGGCGCGACAGGCGGCCGAAGGCGCGGGTCTCGAGATCCTGCGGGCGGTCGCCGAACCAGCTGATGGTCAGTCGGGGATAGGCGAACAGGCCGGCGGCCCGAGCTTCGGGATCGGCGCGCTCGCCGGTCTCGAGAAAACGCTTCACTGCGGTGCGCAGGTTGGCGACGGATTGGCTGTAGAGGGTTTCGAGGCGGTCCAGCGCCGCCTGGGGGGTCATCTTGTCTGTCATGGCTTCCTCTAGCGGAAAACCGTGACCTTGGCGAGACGGGGGAAACACGCCGACACGACAGTTGACCGCAGACGCGCCCGCGCGCTTCCTCGTGCCGCTGGAGGATTTCCCATGGTTCGACGCCTGTTTCCGCTCATTGCGGCCGCCGCCCTGCTGGCCGTCATCTCTGTTCCGGCGCCCGCCTGGGCCGAGGTGAAGTCGGCTGCGCCGCATGGGTTCGAGATCGGCGGGACGCTGACCCTGAACGCGCCGCCCGCGCGGGTCTGGGCGATGTTGACCGCGCCCGACGCCTGGTGGAGCCGCGACCACCGCTGGTTCAGGAACTCCGCCCTGTCGCTGGATCTGTCGCCCGGCGGCTGCTGGTGCGAGCGGGCGGCGGACGGCCGCGTCTCGCGCCATCTGGAGACCGTGCTGGTCGAGCCGGGATCCAAGCTCGTGCTGCAGGGCGGCCTCGGCCCGCTGCAGGGTCAGGGCGCGGCGGGCGGCCTGACGTTCAGCCTGAAGCCGGAAGGCGACGGGACGACCCTGACCTGGGCCTATGTCGTCGGCGGCTACGCCGGCGGCGGGTTGGAAGCCTGGGCCGCCCCCGTGGACGGGGTGCTGTCGGCCCAACTGGCCAATCTGAAGACGCAGCTCGAGCGGGCCGACTGACGCCTCAGCCCAGCGCCCCGTGCAGGAAGGCGACGGCGCCCGCCATATCGCCCGCCGCTCCGCGCCAGACCGGCGCTGCGTCGGAGGCGCCGCCATAGGCGGACGGGTCGGTGAAGGTCGCGTCCGGCCGTTGCGGCGCGCCCATGGCCGCCGCCGCGCGCACCGCGCCGGGCTCGCCCGCCGCCGCCAGATAGCGCCGGTCGAGCGCCAGCATCAGGGCCGCACGACCGCCCTCGCCCTGGCCCAGCACGCCGATCCGCCTCGCGTCGCCTCCCAGATCATCGGCCCGCCGCGCCGCCCAGGCGACCGCAGCCGCCGCATCGGCGATGTAGGCCGGATAGGGACTGCCCGGCGCCGCGCGCCGGTCGGCTAGGACCACGACGAAGCCGCGCTCGGCCAGATCGCGCGCCGCCCGCTCGTCCGCCACACCCGGCTCGCCGTCGGGCAACATGACCAGGATGGGCGAGCCGCCCGCCCGCGCCGGGCGATAAAGGCGCAGGCTCTGACGCGGATCGACGCCATAGGCCGCGCGCGCCGTGCGCCAGCCTGGCGGCCCCAGCGGAACCGGCGCCACCCCCTCGCCGACCAACGGCGCACAGGCGGCCGTCGCCACGGTCGCCAGCAGCGGCGCCAGAAGCCCTCGTCTCGTCATTCCGCCTCCCCGAAAGCCGAAGGGCGCGGCCCTGTCGAACCGCGCCCCGAAGTCAGGCCGAGCCCTACTTGGCCAGATGCTTGTCCAGCCAGCCGAACACCTCATTGTGCCATTGCAGGCTGTTTGCCGGCTTCAGCACCCAGTGGTTCTCGTCCGGGAAGAAGACGAAGCGGCTCTCGATCCCGCGCCGTTGCAGGGCGGTGAAGGTCGACAGGGCCTGAGACGTCGGGATGCGGAAATCGAGGTCGCCCTGGATCACCAGCATCGGGTCGCGCCAGTTCTGCACGTGGTTGGCCGGGTTGAACTTCTGATAGCCTTCCGGATTCTCCCACGGCGTGCCGCCGTATTCCCACTCGGTGAACCACAGCTCCTCGGTGCCGTAGCCCATGCCGAAGGTGTCGAAGACGCCGTCGTGGTTGACCAGGCATTTGAACTCGCCCGGCCAGTTGCCCGCGATCCAGTTGATCATATAGCCGCCGTAGGAGGCGCCCAGAGCGCAGGCGTTGTTCCCGTCCAGGAAGGCGTACTTCGACTGGGCGAAGGCCCAGCCCTTCTGCAAGTCTTCCAGCGGGCGGTCGCCCCAGTGCTGGCTGATGGCGTCGGTGAACTCTTGGCCGTATCCGGTCGAGCCGTGGAAATCGATCATCACCACCGCATAGCCCGCGCCCGCATAGGTCTCGGGGTTCCAGCGGTAGGACCAGCCGTTGCCGAACGAGCCCTGCGGCCCGCCGTGGATCAGGAAGGCGACCGGGTATTTCTGGCCCTCGACGTAGTTGGCGGGCTTGATGACGTAGCCGTGGACCGTCTCGTCGTTCCAGCCGGGGAAGCTGAACTGCTCGGCCTCGCCGAAGGCCTTGGTCGCCAGCTGCGGGTTCACGTTGGTCAGGCGGCGCGGCATTTCGCGGCCGCGGTAGGTCTTGAAGAACAGGTCGCTGGGCGAGGTCAGGGTGTCGACCGCCATGACGAAGCCCGAGGGCGTCTGCTGGAAGGCGCCGACGTGGCCTTCGCCCGTCAGCGGCGTCACCACCCCGTTGCGCGCGTCGATGGCGAACAGGCGGGTCTGACCGACGTCGCCCGCCGTCGTATAGAGGGTGTTCCCGTCCTTCGACCATTGCAGCGTATCGGCCGAGCGATCCCAGTTGGCCGCGATCTGGCGCGTCTGGCCAGTGGCGACGTCGCGCAGGAAGATCGAATATTTGTCCGCCTCGAAGCCCGGACGGGCCATGGCGCGATAGGCCAGGGTCTGACCGTCAGGCGAGAAGACCGGGCCGGTGTCCCAGGCCGGGTTGGCCTCGGTCAGATTGGTCAGTTGGCCGGGCGCCGAGACGGCGACGCTGTAGAGGTCGAAGTTGGTGCTCCACGGCTCGCTGTTCCCGGCCTTGCGCGCCGAGAAGACCAGCGACCGCCCGTCAGGGGCGAAGGTGAACTCGCTCTCGTCGCCGAACGGCTTGGAGGGGGTGTCGCCGTCGAAGCCCTTCGTGACCCAGACCGGCTCGCCGCCCGCCTTGCCGTCGGCGCCGATCGACTGGACGAAGAGGTGGTTCTGGGTGTGGTCGTTCCACGTGTCCCAGTGACGCACGAACATGCGGTCATAGACCTGGCCGGTCGACTTGCGCTCGGCCTCGGTCTTGCCGCGCGCGACCGAGGCGTTCAGGTCCGCCGCATCCGGGTAGACAGCCAGAGACACGGCCACGGCGTCGCCCGCGCCATTGATGCGATAGGCGTTGACGTCGGTCGGCAGGGCCGTGACCTGCGTCGCCGTCGCGCCCTTGTCGGCCGAGACCCAGACCTGGCTGGAGCCCGAACGGCCCGACAGGAAATACAGCTTGCCGTCGGCGCCCCAGCGGGCGGTGTTGGCGCCGCCTTCGGAGATGGCCAGCTTCTGCGGCTGCGCCTCGCCCTTCAGGCCCAGGAGGTAGAGGGCGCTGGAGCGCTTGTTGGCCGCCACATCCGTCTGGGTCAGCGAATAGACCACCCACTCGCCGTCCGGCGACACCTGAGGATCGCCCAGCCGGTTGGCCGAGATCATGTCCTGATAGGTGAAGGCGGCGCGGGCCTGGGTCGTCGCTGGGGCCGTCGCCGCGGCCGGAGCGGCGAGCGCCCCCTCGGCCAGGGCCGGAAGGGCCGTGGCGGTCAGCAGGGCGGCGGCGCTGAGGCCGGACAGGAGATGGGGCAGGCGGCGCATTCAGGCGCTCCTCATGCGGATGTGAAGTCTGGCCGAAGGCCTAACACCGCCGCGCGCCGCCCGCAAAGTCTCCTGTTCAGCTCGCGGTTTACTGACCTTCCTTCGTCCAGTCGGCCGTCCAGTCCAGGATCTCCTGCTGCCACTCGACCCAGGTCTGGGGTTTCAGCACCCAGTGGTTCTCGTCCGGCACATGGACGAAGCGGCTGGGGATGTTCAGCCGCTGCAGGGCCGAGAAGGTCGCCAGCCCCTGCTCCATCGGCACGCGGAAGTCCTTCGAGCCGTGCAGCACCAGCATCGGCTTCTTCCAGTCGCCCGCATAGGTTTCGGGGTTGTGGGCGTCATAGACCGCCTTGCGGTCCCAGGTCGCGCCGCCGAACTCATGGATGAAGGTCGAGATGTCCATGGCGTTCATCAGCTGCGGCACGTCGAACACCCCGGCGTGGTTGACCAGGCAGCGCCACGGCTCGTTCCACTGGCCCGCGATCATATTGACCATATAGCCGCCGTAGGAGGCGCCCAGCGCGCAGGCGCGTTCGCCGTCGATCCACGGATTGGCCGACAGCGCCGCCTGCCAGCCCTTTTGCAGGTCTTCCAGCGGACGATCGCCCCAGTGGTCGTTGATGGCGTCGGTGAAGGCCTGGCCGTAGCCCGGCGAGCCGTGGAAGTTGACCATCACCACCGCATAGCCCGCCGCCGTATAGACCTGCGGATTCCAGCGGTAGGACCAGCTCTCGGTCCAGGGCGACTTGGGCCCGCCGTGGATCAGGTAGACGGCCGGATATTTGCGGCCCTCGACGAAGCCCGCGGGCTTGAACACCCAGCCGTGCGCCGTCTCGTCGTTCCAGCCGGGGAAGCGGATCTCTTCGGGACGCGGCAGGTCGATGCGGGCCAGCAGTTCGGCGTTGTGCTGGGTGACCTGGCGCGCAGCCTGGCCGTTCCGGGCGATGAAGACCTGCGTCGGGGCGGTAAAGCTCTCATGGGCGTAGGCCAGCACGCCGCCGACCTCGTCGAAATCGCCGACCGAGCCGATGTCGGTCAGGGCCTTCACCGCGCCGGTGCGGGCGTCGATCTCGAACAAACGGTTCTGGCCCTCGTCGGCGGCCGTCACGTAGAGCGCCCGGCCGTCCGAACGCCAGGTCAGGCCGCTGGGGCCGCGATCCCAATTGGTCAGGGCGCGGGCGTTCGCGCCGTTCGCATCGGCCACCATGACCACCGGCTGATCGCCGCCGACGTTCTCGCGCGGGGCCGCCAGCCAGGCCAGACGGCGTCCGTCGGGCGACAGGGCGGGCGCCCCGTCCGGTCCCGAGTGATCCGGGGTCAGGTTGACGGCGGGGCCGCCGTCCAGGCTCAGGCGATACAGGTCGCTGTTGTTGGTGAAGGCGGCGCGGTCCGCCTGCTTGCGCGCCGCATAGATGAAGGCGCGCCCGTCACGCGCGATCGTCAGCCCGCCCTCGCCGACGCTGACGTCGGCGTCCAGTCCGGCGGTCAGGTCGCGCGGCTGCCCCTCGGCGAAGCCCGAGCCGTTCAGCGGCTGCAGGAAGATGTGGCTCTGGCGTCCGTCGGCCCAGCGGTCGAACACCCGCAGCGGCATCCGGTCATAGACCTGCTGGGTCGACTTGGCCCGTTCGGCCAGGCGGTCCTTGGTGCAGTCCAGGGTCTCGCAGTCCGTATAGACCGACACGCCCAGCACCAGGGCCTTGCCGTCCGGCGTGAAGCGGAAACCCGACAGGGACACCGGCAGGGTCGTCACCTGGGCCGCCGCCATGCCCTCGCGGTCCGTCCGCCACACCTGGTTCGACCCGCCGCGCGGCGACAGGAAATAGATCGACTGTCCGTCCGGCGCCCAGCGCGCGCCCGAGACGCCGCCCTCTGAGATCGGCAGGCGACGCGGCGCCGTCGCGCCGTCGACGTCGACCATCCACAGGCCGGTCAGGTTGCGGTTGCCCTCCCAATCCGTCCGCGTGACGGCGTAGATGACGCGACGGCCGTCGGGCGAGACGCGCGGATCGCTGACCCGCTCCATCATCGCCAGATCCTTCAGGCCGAGGCGGTCTGAGGCCTCGGCCTGAGCCGGCGCAGCCGCTGCGGCCGGCGCTTCCTGGGCCAGAACCGGCGTCGCGGCCAGACCGCCCGCCAGCAACAGCATCTGGACGGCCGCCGCCGTCATCCAGTGTGATCGGGTCATTACGCTACACTCCCCCAAAGAATGGTCAGGCTTCCTGCATAGGCGGCGATCCGGTCCTAGCCAAGCTGGATGGCGCTTGCCCGCCGCCGCAGCCTCGGCGACAAGCAGGCGATGAGTCCGGCTCCGCACATTGTCGACGTCCTGATCGCCGAGCGCGCGCCCCGGCTGACGGGATCGGCCGCCTGGCCTTTGGCGCGGCCCGCCCTCTACAGCCTGCTCGACTACGCCAAGGCGCGGCGCATGGCCGACGCCATCGGCCCGATGGGCGGGCGACAGGCGCTCGACTATGTCTCCGACCTGCTGGAGCTGACGGTGCGGACGGCGCATCTGGACCGCCTGCCTGCGTCTGGCCGCTGCCTGGTGGTGTGCAACCACCCGACCGGCATCGCCGACGGCCTGGCCGTGCACGACGCCCTGCGCACGGTGCGCAACGACCTGATCTATTTCGCCAACGCCGACGCCCTGCGCGTCTCGCCCCGCCTGTCGGAAACCGTCGTCCCCGTCGAATGGGTCACGGCCAAGCGCACGCGCGAAAAGACCCGCGCCACCCTTCAGGCCGCCAAGGAAGCGTTCGAGGCCGAACGCTGCGTCGTCATGTTCCCGGCCGGACGCCTGGCCCGCGTCGGTGCGGACGGCCTGCTGACCGACCCCGACTGGGCCGCCACCGCCGCTTCGCTGGCCCGCAAATACGAGGCGCCGCTGATCCCGATCCACGTCGCCGGTCCGAGCAGCCGCCTGTTCCACCTGTTCGACAAGGTGTCGCAGGAGCTGCGCGACATCACCCTCTTCCACGAACTGCTGAACAAGAAGGGCCGCGCCTTCGACCTGACCGTCGGCCGCCCCATCCCGCCGCTGGCCCTGGACGTCGACGCCCAAGCCGCCACCCTGAAACTGAAAACCTTCGTCGAGCGGACCCTGGCCGCCGATCCGGACGCGACCTTCGCCTGATGCCCTCCGCATGACGACTTTCGACCTTCCCGACGCCGACGCCACCACCCGCCTCGGCGAAGCGATCGCTCCCCTGCTGGCGCCGGGCGAGGCCGTCCTGCTGTACGGTCCGCTGGGCATGGGCAAATCGACGCTGGCGCGCGGCCTGATCCGCGCCCTGACGCGCCCCGACGAGGACGTGCCGTCGCCGACCTTCACCCTGGTCCAGTTCTATGAGAGCGACCCGCCCATCGCCCATTTCGACCTCTATCGCCTGACCCGGCCCGAGGAGGCCTTCGAGGTCGGACTGGACGAGGCGCTGGACGAAGGCTGCGCCCTGATCGAATGGCCCGAACGCCTGGGCGACGATCCCGGCCGGATGCTCGGCCCCGACCGGTTGATCATCGAAATCTCGGAACCCGCCCCTCAAGCAGCCGCCCTCCGCGAGGGCGGCGATAGGGGCCTCTCTGGAAGAGTTGCGACCGTAACTGGCGCAGGCTCGTGGGAAGCCAAACTGAAGGAACTCCATGTCTGACCGCGAAGCCCTCCGTCTCGATTTTCTGCGCTCGGCCGGGCTGGCCGGGGCCGTCCGCGCGCCCCTGCCCGGCGACGCCTCGACACGCCGATACGAGCGGCTGACCACGCCGTCCGGCGCCTCCCTGATGCTGATGGATCAGGCCCCCGCCGCCGAGAGCCGCCCCTGCGATCCGTCGTGGACTCCGGAACAGCGCCACGCCCACGGCTGGAACGCCGTCGCCCGCCTGTCCGCCGGACGCATCGAGGCCTTCGCCGCCGTCGCCGCCCATCTGAAGTCGCTCGGCCTGTCCGCGCCCGAAATCGTCGCCGTCGACGCCCCGAACGGTCTGGCCGTGATCGAGGATTTCGGCGACGCCCTGTTCGCCCGCGTCATCGAGGACGGCGCCGAGCCCGCCCCCCTCTATCGCGCCGCTGTGGAGGCTCTGGCCGTCCTGCACGCCGCCCCGACGCCCGATATCCTGACCGGCCCGGCTGGCGACTGGCCCCTGCTGACCTATGACCAGACGGCGCTGCAGGGCGGCGCCGACCTGTTCGTCGACTGGCTGCCGAAACTGATCTCCGCCCTCAGCTTCGACGAGGCCGCCGTCGCCGAATGGCGAGCGGCCTGGGCGCCGATCACGGCGGCGGGAGAGGCGGGGGCGACCGTCATGGCCCACCGCGACTATCACGCCGAGAACCTGATCCGGCTGGACGGCAGGACCGGCGCCGCGTCGGTCGGGATGATCGACTTCCAGGACGCCGTGAAGGCCCACCCGTCGTGGGATCTGCACTCCCTGCTGCAGGACGCCCGCCGCGACGTGGCGCCCGAGTTGGAGGCGCTCGCGCTCGACCACTACTTCACCCTGCGCCCCGAGACCGACCGCGAGGCCTTCATGGCCGCCTACGCCGGTCTGGCCGCCCTGAACGAGGCGCGCATTCTCGGGATCTTCGCCCGCCTGATCGCCCGCGACGGCAAGCCCCGCTACGCCGCCTTCATGCCCCGGATGTGGGCGCACCTGAACGCCAATCTGAAGGCGCCGGGCCTCGAAGCCGTCGCGGCCTGGATGAACCGCCACGTGCCGGAGGATCTGCGTCGATGACCGCCCCCACCACCGCCATGGTCCTCGCCGCCGGGCTCGGCACGCGGATGCGCCCCCTGACCGACGATCGGCCCAAGGCTCTGGTCGAGGTCGGCGGTAAGGCCCTGATCGACCATGTGCTCGATCGGCTGGCCGACGCCGGCGTCACGGACGCCGTGGTCAACGTCCACTGGTTCGCTGACCGGCTGGAAAGCCACCTGGCCGCCCGCACGCGCCCGATGATCCGCCTCTCTGACGAGCGCGCCGAACTGCTGGAAACCGGCGGCGGTCTGAAGAAGGCCCGCCCCCTGCTGGGCGACGGTCCGGTGTTCGTGGCCAATATCGACAGCGTGTGGATCGACCGGGGCGACGCTCTGGGCGACCTGATCCGCCTGTGGAATCCCGCGCGCATGGACGCCGCCCTGCTGCTGGCCCGGCGCGAAGGCTCCATCGGCTTCGAGGGCGGCGGCGACTTCTTCCTGTCCGACGACGGCGCCCTGACCTTCCGCGGCGAGGCGGCCAGCGCGCCCTACGCCTATATGGGCGTCCACATCACCCGGCCCGACTACGCCGACCACGGCCCTGACGGCCCCTTCTCGCTCAGCCCCCTGTGGCGCGCCTCGGCCGCCGAGGGCCGCCTGTTCGGCTGCGTGCTCGACGGCGACTGGATGCACGTCGGCGACCCGCAGGCGCGCGATGAAGCCGAGGCGCGGCTGAAGGCGGAGATCTGACCATGACGGGGGGGCGCTTCGATCCTTTCTCGGGTGACGGCCCGCGATGGCGCGCCGTGCCCGCCTGGCGCCCCTTCCTCGAAGACCTGGCGGCGGGGGTGCTGGACTGGCTGGGCGACGCCCCGCCCGAGACCCTGACCGACGCCACCATCCTGCTGCCCAACCGCCGCGCCGCCCGCGCCTTCTCCTTCGCCCTGGGCAAGCTGGCGGGCGAGCGCCCCGTTCTGCTGCCTCAGGTCCGCCCGCTCGGCGATCTGGAAGAAGACGAGCCGCCCTTCGCCCCCGGCGAACTGGGTCAGGACCTGCCGCCCGCCATCGCCCCTCTGACGCGCCGCTTCGAGATGGCGCGCATGATCGCCGAGGATTTCGAGCCGGGGATGAAGCCCCTGCGCGCCCTCGAAATGGCCGATGCGCTGGGCGCCTTCCTTGATTCCTGCCAACTCGAGGAAGTCTCAGATCTGTCGCGCGTCGCGACGCTGGCGGAACAGGATCTGGCCGAGCACTGGCGCGAGAGCGCGCGCTTCCTCGGCCTCGCCGTCGACGCCTGGCCGAAACGGCTGGAGGCGCTGGGCCTGGTCGACCCCGCCTGGCGCCGCGCCACCCTGCTGCGTCGTCTGGCCGAGGCCTGGGACGCCCGCCCGCCGCAGGCTCCCGTCATCGCCGCCGGGTCCACCGGCACCGTCCCCGCCGCCGCCGACGTGCTGAAGGCCGTGGCGAAAGCGCCGCAGGGCGTGGTGGTCTTGCCCGGCCTCGACCTCGATCTGGCCGCCGACGCCTGGGACCGCATCGACGACCAGCACCCGCAGGCCGCGCTGAAGGCGCTGCTGGCCCGCGCCGAGGTCGCACGCGAGGCCGTCCAGCCCTGGCACCAGCCGCCGCTCGAACCGGCCGTTGAGGCGCGCGGTCTGGCCCGCCAGCGCCTGATCAACGAGGCCCTTCGCCCGGCCGAGGCCACCGACGACTGGCGCCGCGAGATTAAGCGCCTGCGCGCTCGCTCGGCCGAGGCCGGCCGCGCCGCCGACCCCATCGCCGAGGGCCTCTCGGGCCTGACCGTCCTGTCCGTCCGCGCCGAGGAAGAAGCCGCCGCCGCCGTCGCCCTGATGATGCGCGAGAGCCTTGAGCATCGCACGCCCGACGGCCGCCCCATCACCTGCGCCCTGGTGACGCCGGACCTGCAACTGTCGCGTCGGGTCGAGGCGCGGCTGGCGCGTTGGGGCATCGTCGCCGACTCCTCCACCGGCCAGCCGCTGTCGCGGATGACGGCGGGCGTTCTGGTCGATCTCGGCGCCCGTTTCCTGGCCGAGCCGCTGAAGCCGCAGACCCTGCTGGCCCTGCTGAAGCACCCGCTGGTTCGTCTCGACCTGGGCGAGACCTCGCTGCTCGACGCCGCCGAGGCGCTGGAGGAACACGCCCTGCGCGGCCCGCGCCCGCGCCGCTGGTCCCAGCTTCACGAACGCCTGCTGAAGGCGGCCGAGCCTCGGCGCGGCGGCCTGCCGTTGGCCGACTGGAAGCTGGCCCGGCTGAAGGGCGCTCAGACCCTCGCCGACCGACTGGAGGCTCTGGCGACCGCCCGCCCCTGTCCGCCGGACGAGGCCGCCCGGACCCTGACCGCTCTGATCGAGGCCTTGGCCGGTCAGAACGCCTGGGCCGGGCCAGACGGCGAGGCGGCGGCCGCCCTGCTGTCGGCCCTGATCGAGGGCGGCGGTCCGCTGGGCGACACCACGCCCGCCGAGTTCGCCGATCTGATCGCCGCCTTGCTGGCCGAGACGACGGTGCGCACCGGCGGCGCCACCCATCCGTCCTTACGCATCCTCGGCGCCATCGAAGCCCGTCTGGCGCGAGCCGATCGCATGATCCTGGCTGGGCTGGAGGAGGGCGTCTGGCCCAACGCCGCCCCGGTCGATCCCTTTCTGTCGCGACCGATGCGCGCCGCCCTGCCCCTGCCCGCGCCCGAACGGCGCCTGGGCCAGACGGCGCA
>OFTY01000595.1_pt1 | contig 23094 bp, 18 predicted proteins | sample 1775061 | NCBI WGS metagenome assembly OFTY01 (sample SAMN08195773, study PRJEB24354) | sludge metagenome | isolation source: sludge from phenol fed wastewater aerobic bioreactor B | place: India: Nagpur | collected 2016-09-16 | reverse complement strand
AGCTGGGCGTGCAGGCGCTGTCGATCGCGAACCAGTCCAGCTCGATCCTGCTGGGTCTGTTCCGCTAATCCGACGCGGTTAGGGAAGGGGCGGGCCGCTGGGTTCGCCCCTTTCTCGCGTCGTTGAGACGGGAGGCGCGGCAGGTCCGCGCAGAGGGATATGGCTGACAATGTCGCAGGAGTTTCCAGCGTAACCTATCTGGACCGCGAGCCGCAGGGCGCCGTGGTCGAGACGAAACCCGCTGTTCAGGCGTTGCAGGGCGCAGCCGATGACGCCGGCCGCTACCGGTTGACGATCGAGCGCGAGTCGACGGGCTATGTCTACAAGACTCTGGATCGCGTGACGGGAGAGGTGATCCGCCAGTTTCCCCGCGAGGAAGTGCTGAAACTGCGCCAGAGCCCAGCCTACGACGTCGGGAAGATCATCAAGACCGAAGCCTGATCCGCGCGTCCTAAGCAATGAAACGCCCCTCGGCATGGCCGGGCGGCGTTAACAGGCGTTGCGACGGCGTTAACCATACGCTCAGGAATCAGCGTCATTAATGCTCGCCAGAATCGGATCTGAGGCGAGAAAGCCATGAGCAACAGCGTAATCACCAATGCGTCGGCGCTTGTCGCGCTTCAGAACCTGAACGCCACCAACTCCAAGCTGGCGGCGACCCAGAGCCGGGTGAACACGGGCCTGAAGGTGCAGGGCGCCAAGGACAACGCCGCGACCTGGGCCATCGCCCAGAACCAGCGCGCCGACATGAGTGCGCTCGAATCGGTCAAGACCAGCCTCAACCGCGCCACCTCCCTGGCGGACGTCGCCCTGGCCGCAGGGCAGCAGATTTCCGATATCCTGGTCGAGTTGCGCCAGAAGGCGACCGCCGCGGCCGATCCTTCGGCGTCGGCGGCGACGCGCAAGGCCTATGACGATGAGTTTCAGGCTCTGCTGACATCGCTGGGATCGTTTGCGGCCAACGCTTCTTTTGACGGCGAGAACATTCTCGACGGCAGCTCGACCACGGCGCTGGATTTCCTCGCCAACGCCGACGCCTCTGAAACGATTTCGATGAATCGTCAGAATCTGACTCTGGCCGGGCTCTCGTTGACCGGGCTGGACCTGACGACCGAAACCAATGCAACCGCTGGCCTGACGGCCATCGAGGCGGCCTTGACCGACGCCAACGCCAAGCTCGCCGAGCTGGGCGCTCAATCCAAGCAGATCGAGAAGCACACCCAGTTCGTCACCAAGCTGATGGACTCGCTGGAAGTCGGCGTCGGCAACCTGGTCGATGCGGACATGGCGCGTGAAAGCGCGCGACTGCAGGCTCTGCAGGTTCAGCAGCAACTGGGCGCTCAGGCGCTGTCGATCGCCAACCAGGCGCCGCAGATCATCCTGTCGCTGTTCAAGGGCTGATCGCGGCCTAGCCCAGCCGTCGCTGCGCGCCGTGTCCTAGCGACAAGGGGGGCGGCCGACGGCGGGTCGGTCGAGGGATCAGGCCGTAGAGGCTCATCAGCCTCATCAATATCCAGCGCACGCGTGACATGGGCAGTCTCACCTCGGCTGTGGCGAGGCGAAAAACGGCGGTGTTCGGCGCGCGGTTCCTGGCGACTGTTAAACAGTTCGTTACCGTGGCGGGCGATGCTGACGGGCGGAGGTTTGCTTGGCGGCCATCAACAACAGTTATCTGCTGGGTCTTTTCGGCGCCGGAGCGGGTCTCGGCGGCCTGCCTTCTGCCGCGCCTGCGGCCAAGCCCAAGACCCAGCCGACGGCGCCCTGGAGCCTGGACGCCAAGGAGAAGCCGAGCCAATCGGAGCTGCTGCGCTCGGCGCTGAGCGGACGCAAGCTCGTCAACGAAGAAAACGCGGTGCTCGACGTCAAGGGCGCCTCTTCGAGCGACTATCGCAAGATATTCGCCCTGTATCAGGGGCTGACGATGCTGGAGGCCCTGACCACGCGGGCGGGCGAGCGCAACGTGGGACGACTGGAGTCCGATCAGTTGTCTCGGCGCTTCACCTCGGGCATGGCGGAAGTGACGGACTTTCTGGCCTCGGCCCAGTTCGACGGCGTGCGGATCGTTCAGGGCGTTTCGGCTTCGCAGAGCCAGTCGACGGCGGCCGTGGCCCGCGACAGCTCCAAATATCTGACCGGCCCGATTCATGACGGCGCCCTGACCGACGAGGTCGCCGCCTTCCAGGGCGATGTGCGTTTCGGCGTGACGGCGAAGACGATCGCGGGCAGTCAGACGGTCGCCATCGACCTGGCCGAGATGGGGTCGACGCCGCGCACGATGGATGCGGTGCTGGAGCACATCAACGGCAAGCTGGAGGCGGCGGGCGTGCAGACCCGCATTCACCGCCAGATGATCGAGGCCGAGCCGCGGACCGTGAAGGTCGGCGACAAGACCATCACCTTGCCCGCCGGGCCGACGCGCTGGGGACTGACGGTCAGCGGAACCTCGGCGGAGACGATCAGCTTCGTTCCCGCAGAGGCGCGGGATTCGATCCAGGTGGTGCAGGGCGTCGGGACCAAGGGCGGTCACGAAGTGCTGAAGTTCGACCCGGACGGCAATCCGGTCGCCGGCGCGGGCGGCGAGAGCTTCTGGGTCGAGGGCCGCAGCGGCGTCTCCAACCTGCCGGACGGCGTAGAGACGGTGCGCGCCAGCGCTGCGGGGCCGGACGGCTCCATGTGGATCGTGGCCGACGTCAGCGCCGGCTCTTCCACGCAGCCGATCAAGGGCCAGGCCGACGTCGTCCTGATGAAGCTGGATTCGGCGGGCAATGTGGTGGTCAGCCGGGCTTTGGGCGCGGCCTCCAAGGCCAGCGGCTACGCCATCGCCGTGGATGCGGACGGACGGGTGGCGGTCGCCGGCTCAGTGGTCGGCGCCTTGGTTCCTGGCGAGGCCGGAGCTTCGGCCACGACGGCGGACAGCTTCGTCACCGTTTTCGACGCCGACGGCCGCGAGCAGTGGACCCAGAGGCGCGGCGCCAGGGCCGAGGATGAGGCCACGGCCGTCTCCTTCGGCGCGGACGGCCGGGTCTATGTGGCGGGACGGGCCAAGTCGGCCATGCCGGGCGCGCTGGCCGTGGGCGGCTGGGACGGCTACGTCCAGGCCTTCAGCGAAAGCCAGATCCACAGCCTGGCGCCGATCAAGGCGACCGCGACGGGCGCGGCCCAGTTCGGCACGGCGGGAGACGACAACGTCCAGGCCATGACCGTCGACGGCGACAATCTCTATACGGCGGGGGTCGAGAACGGCGCCTTCGTGCTGCGTCACTTCCGCGTCGGTCCGACCGGGGCGCCGGAGTTGCTGAGCGTGCGGAACCTCGGCGCGTCCTCGGGCGGCGAGATCGCCGGTCTGGCGGTGGCGAACGGGCGGCTGATCGTGTCGGGGGCGACGGGCAACGGCGCCCTGAACGCGGGTCAGGTCGCCAACGCCCACGCGGGCGGGCAGGACGCCTTCGTCGCCAGCTTGTCCACGGACCTGACCGCCTCGGGCGCCGATCGGCTGACCTATTACGGCGGGGAGGGCGACGACACGGCCGCCGACGTCAAGGTGCACGACGGCAAGGTCTGGCTCACCGGCGTTTCGGACCGCCCTGTCGGCGCCAAGAAGGACGACCCCACGCGCGGCTATCTGGCGCGGCTGGACGCTCAGACCGGCCAGGTGGAATGGAGTCAGAGCTGGACGGCGGCCGAAGGACAGGCCAAGCCGCTGGCCCTGACGGTTTCGTCCGGAGGCGCCAGCGTTCTGGACCGGCTGGGCCTGCCGCAGGGCGAGATCGATCAGAGCGATTCCAAGGCCCTGGTCGACGCCACCGCCGTGCGCGCCGGCGACCGCTTCTATGTGCAGAATCCCGCGACCGGGCGGCAGACGGCCGTGACCATCGAGGCGAAGGACACGCTACAGTCCCTGGCGCGCAAGATCGAACTGGCCTCGGGCCGCCATCTCAAGGTCACGATCAAGACGGACCGGGACTATCTGACGGGCATGGACGGCGACACGCGCGTGACCAGCGGCGGCGTCCAGCGTCTGTCGATCACCAGCGCCGACGGGCGGGCCGGCGCCGTGCTGATCCCCGGCGAAGGGGGGCGCGACGCCCTGGCGGGGCTGGGCCTGACGCCCGGCTTCATCGGCAAGTCGGCGGACGACAAGAAGAAGACCTTCGGGGTCAACCTGTCGCCGTTGCTCAACCTGTCCGGCGCCGAGGCCATCGCCAAGTCCAAGGATCAGGTGCAACTGGCGATCAAGGCCATGCGCGACGCCTATCGCGCCCTGTCGCCCGAAGCGTCCAAGCCGCCGGTCACGGGGCAGGCGCCGGCCTATCTGCAGGCTCAACTGGCCAACTATCAGGCTGCACTGGCGCGACTCACAGGCTAAGCCGGGGTGAACGGCGCTTTCGGTTGACGGCCGTGGGGCGGACGGGGTTAGTGGGGCCTTCGTTAGCGTTGAGAGCTGCATGGCCCTTTCCAAAGACAATCGCACGGTCCTGATCGTCGGCGCCGGCCTGGCCGTCGTCGGCGCGGTGGCGGCCGCCCTGGTGTTCAGCGGCGGGCGCGACGGACCTGTCGAGGCGCCGCCGGCGTCCAAGGGCGGACTGACCATCGATGTCGCCGAAGCCCCGACCCTGGAGCCGACGCGCGAACTGCGTTGCTTCGTCAACGGACAGTTCGTCGGCCTGGCCACCCTGGCCGATTGCGCCCAGAAGAACGGCGTGGCCACCAGCGCCCTGGATGTCGGCCTGGATTCGACCGGCTCCCTGGTCGCGGCGCCGACCGCCTCCTTCGCGCCCCCGCCTGAAGCGCCCGTCGTGACGATGGCCGACGCCACGCCTGTGGGGCAGCCCAGCGCCGCCGACGCCGCACGCCCTGCGGCCGCCGCATCGGGCACGGCCTGTCTGCGCCACACAGGCTCTGAATGGCGGCAGGTGTCGGGCAATATGAGCCTGGGCGCCTGCGTTCAGGCCCTCTACGCCGGAACCTGCGTGCGACCGGGCGACGCCCAGTACGGCCGCTGGGGCGACACCACCCTGCGTCTGGTGCCGCGCCGCGTCGAGCAGTCCAGCGACAACAACCGCTTCCGCACCCTGGCCCAGCAGGACCGCAACTGTCAGTTCCCGGAGCTGTGACGAAGGTGCGTGTTCTGACCTCTGGATTGGCCGTCGTGCTCGGCTCGGCCGCCCTGGCGGCCTGCGGCGCGCCTCAGCTCAAGGCGCCGACCGACAAGGGCGTCTGCTATCACGTCGGCGAACTGGCCAGCGACGCGCCCCGCTTCAACGTGGTGGCGCGCGATCAGCCGCAGATCGAGTTCTGCGCCGCGCGACTGGAAGAGATGCGCCTGAAATTCCTGAGCCTGGGCGGCAGCAACAATGAGATGGTCGGCGCCTATCAGGGCCAGTTCATCTTCATCGACCGCACGGGCGTCAAATTCAGCAAGAGCCTGGACGGCGCGCGGTTCTTCGCCCTGGCGCGGACCGGCGACGGCCGTCTGGCCATTCCGGGGGCCATCCAGCGCCGGATCGACGGACGCCCCGTGGCGGTGGCGCCCAACTAATCCACCCTGAATGGGGTGAACGAAACTAGAACATTTCGTCCGTTTCGGTTAAGGAGCGGACGACAAGACGAATAAAAGGACATCGGTCATGGCGGGCAGCGTCAACAAGGTCATTCTGGTCGGCAACCTGGGTCGCGACCCGGAAATCCGCTCGCTGAACAACGGCGATCGCGTCGCCAACCTGCGTATCGCCACCTCGGAAACCTGGCGCGACAAGGCCACGGGCGAGCGCAAGGAAAAGACCGAGTGGCACTCGGTCGTCATCTTCAACGACAACATCGTCAAGGTGGCCGAGAACTATTTGAAGAAGGGCTCGACCGTTTACGTCGAAGGCTCGCTGCAGACCCGCAAATGGACCGATCAGCAGGGCGTCGAGAAGTACTCGACCGAGATCGTCATTCAGCGTTTCAACGGCCAGCTGACCATGCTGGGCGGCCGCGGCGACAGCCAGGGCGGCGGCGGTGATCGCGGCGGCTACGGCGGCGGCGGTCGCGACGACGACTATTCCTCGGGCTTCTCGACGGGCGGCGCCAACAAGCCCTCGGGTCCGAAGGAAAGCTACGACCTGAACGACGACATTCCGTTCTAAGGTTCGTTCAGCGGAACATGAAGGCCGCGCCTCTGCTGGGGGCGCGGCCTTTTTCAATGAAGGATCAGCGCACGAAGCGGCCCTTCTCGGCGGCTTCGGTCAGGGCCTGGCGGACGGCGGCGGTCAGTTCGTTCATGGTCTGGACCTGACGCACGCCATAGGCGCGGGCGGTGATGTCGACGTTGCCCTTGCGCCAGAAGCCCTCGGGGGCCAGCACGATCAGCTTTCCGCCGCGCGCGTGCAGGCCCATTTCCAGCAGGCTGATCGGGCTTTGCGTGCCGGGCGCGAAATACATGACGATGACGTCGGCGCTTTCCAGGGCGGCCAGCTCCCACTCGACCTGGCGGCGAAACTCGGGCTCGTCCGCATCGGGGCGCCAGGCGGGGTTCCAGTCGGGGCGGCGGGGGTTCAGCACGGTGACGTCCATGTCGCCCAGGGCCTGCGTCAGCGCCGCCTGCCAGTCCGGCGCGCCGCCCATGTCGATGCTGCCGCCCAGGAAGACGCGCGGCCGAGCGTCGTCGATCGGCAGAGGCTGGGGCGAGACGACGACCGTCGGCTCGGCCACGGCGGGCGCGGCGGCGACGCAGGCGGTCAGGACGGCGAGGGCGGACAGCAGCGCAGAGGTTTTCATCGCGTCTCTATAGCCGGTTCGCACGGGCGGAGCAGGGGGCGCGGACGGGTAACCTGCGGTCATGCTTCGTGAGAGGCCAATCGTCGCGCCCTGTGGCAAGCATGGGGGCGTGTCCAGTTCCTCCTCCTCCCCGCACGCGCTGACGCCGCTCGAGATCGCCGCCATCGTGGCCGTTCTGGTCATCTGGGGGGTGAACAACGCCGCCGCCAAGGTCGCCACCGAGGTGCTGCCGCCGCTGATGACGGGGGCGCTGCGCTTCGCCATCGCCGCCGCCTGCCTGGTCTGGTTCGTGCGGCCGCCGTTTCCGAACTGGAAGAGCCTGCTCATCATCGCTGTGGTGGGCGGGCCGATCCACTACGGTCTGATCTACCTGGCCTTCTGGCTGGCTCATGACGTCAGCCCGGTGACGGTGGCGACCCAGCTGTGGATTCCGCTGACGTCCCTGTTCGCCTTCCTGTTGCTGGGCGAGCGGATTTCGCGGATGGCGACGGTCGGCCTGGTGATCGCCTTCATGGGCGTGGCCTGGATGACGCTGGACCCCCACGCCTTGCAGGACTGGAAGGCTATTCTGGTCGGGGCGCTGGGCGCCTCGGCCTGGGCGCTGACGACGGTGATCGCGCGCCGCACGACCTCTATCCCGCCGCTGAAGATGCAGGGACTGCTGGCGCTGATGGCCTTGCCGGCTCTGACGCTGGGTTCGGCCCTGTTCGAGACGGGGCAGTGGGAGGCGGCCAAGGCGGCGACGCCGCTGGTGTGGGGCACCCTGATCTGGGCGGGGGTGATTTCGTCCGTGTTCGCGACCAGTTTGATGTTCTGGCTGGTGCAGAGGCGCGAGGCCGGGCGGGTGACGCCCTATCTGCTGGGCTCGCCCCTGGTGTCGATCCTGATCGGCGGCCTGTTCATGGGCGACGTGCTGACACCGCAGATCCTGACCGGCGTGGCGATCGCCCTGGCGGGGGTGGTCACGGTGGCCCTGGGGGAGCGCGGACTGCGCGCCGGCGCTCCCGCCAAGGTTTAGGCGACTTATTGCGCCTTGATGACCGCGCAGGCCACGCGGTCGCCCGCGCCGCCGATCGGTTGGCTGGAGTGATCGTCGGCGTTGGCGTGGATCACCAGGGCCGAGCCGTCGGCGTCCAGCAGCCACTGGCCGGGGCCGTTCTGCGACAGGCGGGCGTGGCTGGTGAAGACCTCGGCGTTCACGGCGCCGGCGGCGTCGGCGAAGACGTTGGGCAGGTCGCCGTCATCGGGGCCTTCAGCGTTCAGCAGGCCGTGGGGCTTCTTGCGATCGCCGTGGTTGATGTGAGCGCCGGCCGAGGTGAAGGGCGCCTCGCACTGGCCCGTGGCGTGGATGTGGATGCCGTGCCAGCCGGGCGTCAGGCCCGTGGCCTCGACCTTGATCAGCAGGCCGGTCGAGCCCTGCGTCAGGGTGGCCTTGCCGATGTCGGCGCCCTGGCCGTTGATGATGGCGACCTGAGAGGTTTGACCCGGCGTAGCGCGCATCATGGCCATGTGGGCGGCGTGCTGATCCGGCGTATGGCCTGCATGGCCCGCATGTTGTTGAGCCGACGCGGCGCCTGCGGCGAGGGCGATCGCCAGAACGCCGGGCGCGATGAAGGCGGTTGGTGTCAAGCGCATGAATTTCCTGTCCTTTTACACGCGGGGATTTCAGCGGCGTTTCTTTGCCACCACGGCCCCCTGATGATAGAAACCTGAATAGCGGATCACGTTCCGATTCCGGCCATCTAAAGCCTGATTTCCTTGACCGACGACAGCTATCAAAACGCCGCCCCTTCGGCGCCGGGCGATATTTCGACCATCACCATCGAGGATGAGCTGAAACGCTCCTATCTCGACTACGCCATGAGCGTGATCGTCAGCCGGGCCCTGCCGGACGCGCGCGACGGTCTGAAACCTGTTCACCGCCGCATCCTGTATTCGATGCACGACCTGAACATGACGCCGGAGCGCGCCTATTCCAAGTGCGCCCGCGTGGTCGGCGACGTGCTGGGCCGGTTCCACCCGCACGGCGACGCCTCGGTCTACATGGCCCTGGTCCGCATGGCCCAGGACTTCTCCATGGGCCTTATGCTGGTCGACGGCCAGGGCAACTTCGGCTCGGTCGACGGCGATATGCCGGCCTCCATGCGTTACACCGAGGCCAAGATGGCCCCGGCCGCCGTGGCCCTGCTGACCGACATCGACAAGGACACGGTCGATTTCCAGCCGAACTACGACGAGAAAGAGCTGGAGCCTGTCGTCCTGCCGGCGCGGATTCCGAACCTGCTGGTCAACGGCGCAGGCGGCATCGCCGTCGGCATGGCGACCAACATCCCGCCGCACAACCTGCGCGAAGTGATCGACGCCGCGGTCGCCTTGCTGGACGACCCGGACGTGTCGGACGACGCCCTGCTGGATATCGTGCCGGGACCGGACTTCCCCACGGGCGGCGAGATCATGGGCCGCACGGCCCCGCGCAACGCCCTGCGCGACGGGCGCGGCTCGGTCATCGTGCGCGGCAAGGCGTCGATCGAAGAGATCCGCAAGGACCGCGACGCCATCATCATCACCGAACTGCCGTTCCAGGTGAACAAGCAGACCCTGATCGAGCGCATCGCCGAAATGGTGCGCGAGAAGCGTCTGGAAGGCATCGCCGACGTTCGCGACGAGTCCGACCGTCTGGGCATGCGCATCGTCATCGAACTGAAGCGCGACGCTTCGGGCGATGTGATCCTGAACCAGCTGTATCGCTATACGGCGCTGCAATCCTCATTCGGCGTCAACATGCTGGCGCTGAACCACGGCCGTCCCGAGCAGATGGGGCTGCGCAAGCTGCTGGAGCTCTTCCTCGACTTCCGTGAGGAAGTGGTGGTCCGCCGGGTCAAGTTCGAACTGGCCAAGGCCCGCGATCGCGGCCACGTCCTGGTCGGTCTGGCCGTCGCCGTCGCCAATATCGACGAGGTGATCCACATCATCCGCAGCTCGGCCGACCCGGCCGAGGCGCGCGAGCGGCTGCAGGCCAAGGCCTGGCCGGTCGGGGACATGATGGCCCTGGTCGAGCTGATCGCGGACCCGCGCACCGTCCTGGTCGAAGGCGACAAGATCCGCCTGACCGACGAACAGGCCCGCGCCATCCTGGCCCTGACGCTGTCGCGTCTGACGGGCCTGGGCCGCGACGACATCTTCGGCGAGGCGCGCGCCCTGGCCGACACCATCCAGGGCCACCTGACCATCCTGTCGGATCGCAAGAACGTCCTGGCCATCATCCGCGAAGACCTGCTGCTGGTGAAGGATCAGTTCGGCGTCGATCGCCGCACCCTCATCGGCGAAGGCGACGCCGAGATGGAGGACGAAGACCTGATCCCGCGTGAGGACATGGTCGTGACCGTGACCCACTCGGGCTACGTCAAGCGCGTGGCGCTGAACGCCTATCGGACCCAGCATCGCGGCGGCAAGGGCCGCAGCGGCATGGCGATGAAGGATGAGGACGTCGTCACCAGCGTCTTCAGCGCCTCGACCCACACGCCGGTCCTGTTCTTCGCCACCAACGGCAAGGCCTACAAGCTGAAGACCTGGCGCCTGCCGCTGGGCAATCCGCAGTCGCGCGGCAAGGCCTTCGTCAACCTGCTGCCGATCGAGCCGGGCGACAGCATCATGAACGTGCTGCCCCTGCCGGAAGACGAAACGACCTGGGGCGACTACGACATCATGTTCGCCACCCAGTCGGGCGACGTGCGACGCAACAAGCTCAGCGACTTCGCCACGGTGAACCGCGCGGGCAAGATCGCCATGAAGCTGGAAGACGGCGACGGCATGGTCGGCGTGGGCCTGTGCACGGCCGAGGACGACGTGCTGCTGACGACCGCCCTGGGCCGGGCCATCCGCTTCAAGGCCGACGACGTGCGCGTGTTCAAGGGCCGCGACTCCACCGGCGTGCGGGGCATCCGCCTGCAGGACGGCGACACGGTCATCTCCATGGCCATCCTGGGCCGTGTGGACGCGACGCCGGAAGAGCGCGCCGCCTATGTGAAGCACGCCAACGCCATGCGTAAGGCGCTGGCTGGCGCGGACGCGGAAGAGGATGTCGTCACGGTCGAGGCCGATGACGAAGAGGCCGGCGACGCCCCGATCTCGCCCGAGCGTATCGCCGCCTTGGGCGCGGCCGAGCAGTTCATCCTGACGGTCACGGAAACCGGTTTCGGCAAGCGGTCCTCGGCCTATGAGTATCGCCGCACGGGTCGCGGCGGGCAGGGGCTGACGGCGCACGGCCTGGGCGGTCGCGCGGGCACGCGCCTGGCCGCCGCCTTCCCGGTCGAGGAGTCGGACGACCTGATGCTGGTCACGGACGGCGGCCAGATGATCCGCACCCCGGTCAGCCAAGTTCGCATCGTCGGTCGCTCCAGCCAGGGCGTGACCATCTTCCGCACCGGCAAGGACGAGAAGGTCGTCTCGGTCGAGCGTCTGGCCGATTCCGGCGGCGACGATGAAGACGGCGACGTCAACGAGACGTCGACCGACGAGGGCGGCGAGGCCTGATCCTGCATGGCCGTCGTTCCTGAACTCTGGATCGACGGCCGACCTGCGGGGGTTGAGGATCTGGGCCGCCAGGCCTTGTTCAACTACGGCGCCCTGACCTCTTTCCGCGTGGAGGGGGGCGGGGTGCGCGGGCTGGATCGGCATCTGGACCGCCTCAACCGTGCGGCGGTCGAACTGTTCGGCGAGGCTGTCGTCGAAGACCGCCTGCGCGATCAGATGCGGACGGCGCTGGCCGGGCGAGATGAGGCCTGGCTGCGCGTCAGCCTGTTTTCAAATGAGCTTTCCCTGCGTCAGCCGCACTGGATCGGTGCGCCGCAGGTGATGATCAGCGTCTCGGCCCCGCCGTCGCCTCTGCCGCACGGGGTGCGTCTGCAAAGCCAGGCCTATGCCCGCGAGGCGCCGCATCTGAAGCACGTCGCCACGATGGGCCTGTTGCGGGCGCGGCGCATGGCGCGGCTGGCGGGTTTCGACGACGCCCTGTTCACCGACGCCGAGGGTCGGATTTCCGAGGGCTCGCTGTGGAATGTCGGCTTCATCGAGGGCGAGACGGTGGTCTGGCCCGAGGCGCGCATGCTGGACGGGGTGGCGCAGGCCCTGATCCGCGAGGCGCTGGAGCGCGCCGGATCGCCGCAGCGGACCGAGGTCGTGCGCCTGTCGGACCTGCCCCGGTTTGACGGCGCCTTCCTGTGCAACAGCGCCACGCCCGCGTCGGAAATCGCGGCTGTCGACGGCCATGTCTTCGCCGGCGCGACGGATGCGGTGCAGCAGATAGGCGCCCTTTGGCGATCACAGCCGCGTCAGAAAATCTAGGCCGTTCATTTCGCACCTGCTAAACGGGCCCAAACGATGGGGAGGCCGCCGGCCATGCGTATCGGACTTTATCCGGGCACCTTCGATCCGGTCACCAACGGTCATCTCGATATCATCGGGCGGGCGGTCAAGCTGGTGGACCGGCTGGTCATCGGCGTCGCCAAGAACGACGACAAGGGCCCGTTGTTCTCGACCGCCGAGCGGGTCGAGATGCTCAAGGCCGAGGTGGCGCGCTTCAACGCCGACATCGAGGTGCGGCCTTTTTCCAGCCTGCTGATGCATTTCGCCGAGGAACTGGACGCCAGCGTCATCATACGCGGCCTGCGCGCCGTCGCCGATTTCGAGTATGAGTTTCAGATGACGGCGATGAATCAGCGCCTCAACAGCGACATTGAGACGGTGTTCCTGATGGCCGATCCGCGGCATCAGGCCATCGCCTCGCGACTGGTGAAGGAAATCGCCCGGCTGGACGGCCGGATCGACAGCTTCGTCAGTCCGGCGGTCGCCGCGAGCGTGTTGGCCAAGGTCAAGAAGGATTGAGGTCGGGTTTGAAGATCAAGTCTGTGATGGCGCTGGCGGCGGGCATGGCCCTGCTGGCCGGTGGAGCGATGGCCCAGTCGGGTGATTGGCGCACCGTGGCGCCCGAGAACCTGTGGGTGATCGATACGGCCAAGGGCCGCATCCTGGTGGAGCTGGAGCCGCGCGCGGCGCCGAACCATGTTGAGCGCATCCGCACCCTGACCAATCAGGGCTTCTATGACGGGCTGAAATTCCACCGCGTCATTCCGAACTTCATGGCCCAGACCGGCGACCCTCAGGGCACCGGCGCGGGCGGCAGCGAACTTCCGGACCTGAAGGGCGAGTTCACCTTCCGTCGCGGCCGCGACAGCGGCTTCGTCCCGGTCGAGAACAGCGGGCCGGGCCTGCGCGGCATCATGGGCTCCATCCCGGTGGTGACGCAGCCCGACGCCCAGATGTTCGTCACGGCGGACTTCAAGACCTCGGCCCAGGGGCTGTTCTGCCCCGGCGTGGCGGGCATGGCGCGCGCTGGCTCGCCTGACAGCGCCAACAGCCAATTCTATCTGATGATGGGCCAGAACGACAATCTGAACGGCGCCTACACGGTCTTCGGCCGGGTGGTGCAGGGCCTGGACGTGGTCAAGGCGCTCAAGGCGGGCAACGACGCCAACGACGGGGCCGTCGGTCCCGACGCCGACGTCATGACGCGGGCGCGTCTGGCTTCGTCCATGCCGGAGGCCGAGCGGCCGACGATCCGCGTGGCCGTGCCGGGCTCTGCGCCGTTCAACGCCGCCGTGGAGGCGGCGCGGGCTGAGAAGGGCGCGTCCTTCGGCATCTGCGACGTCCAGCCGCCGGTTCAGGGCGGCTAAAGGCGATCATCCACGCCAGGGGAGGGGCGCGGAACATGAGGCACCAACTTCCGACGATCGGGGCGGCGCTGATGGCCGCCCTGCTGGCGAGCACGGCGACGGCCCAGGACGCGGCGCCGGCGCCCAGCGACGCTGCGCCTCGTGAGGCGGCCCCGGCTATCGCCGCCGGTGACTGGCGCGTGGTGGCGCCGGACAATCTGCTGGTCATCGACACCAGCAAGGGCCGCATCCTGGTGGAGATGACGCCCGAGGCCGCGCCCGGCCATGTCGCGCGCATGCGTCTGCTGGCCAAGGCGGGCTTTTATGACGGCTTGAACTGGCATCGGGTCATCGACGCCTTCATGGCCCAGACGGGCGATCCCCTGGGCACAGGCGAGGGCCAGAGCTGGCATCCCGACCTGAAGGCCGAGTTCACCTTCCGCCGTGACGCACAGACGCCCTTCGCCGCCGTGGCTGCGCCTGCGGGCGCCCTGATGGGCTTCGTCCAGTCGCTGCCGGTGCAGACCCAGCCTGACGCCGTGATGAGGACGACGGCGGACGGCAAGGTCCACGCCTGGGGCCTGTATTGTCCCGGCGTCGCGGGCATGGCGCGCGACGATGCGCCCGACAGCGCCAACAGCCAGTTCTTCCTGATGCGCCAGCCCTATCCGGCGTTGGACAAGCGTTACACCGTCTGGGGACGGGTGGTGTCGGGCCTGGACGTCGTGCGCGCGTTGAAGTTCAGTCCGAATCCCGACGGCATCGTGAGCGATCCCGACCGCATGACGCGTGTGCGTGTGGCGGGCGACCTGGCCGAAGCTGAGCGGCCCACGGTGCGCGTCCTGAGCACGAGCAGCGCCCCGTTCCGCGCCCTGGTCGAAACCACGCGGACGGCGAGGGGCGCCGACTTCTCGGTCTGCGACATCGACCTGCCGGTCCAGGTGGATTAGCCGCTTCAAAGTCCTTCTCTCCTTGTGGGAGAAGGTGGCAGGCGTCAGCCTGACGGATGAGGGGGTGCTGGACGCTCAACCCATTGTCCGCATAAGGCGTGGCGAGACCCCTCATCCGGCCCTAACGGGCCACCTTCTCCCACAAGGGGAGAAGGGCGATTATTGGCCGCCGCCAGCGCCAGCACCACCGCCTCCCCTGCGACGCCGGCGACGACGCGGCTTCGGTTGCCGGTCTTCGCGCATCTTCTGCAGCAGCAGGCCTTCACGCAGGCCGCGGTCGGCCACGCGCACCCGCTCGCACGGCCAGGCGCGCTGTACGGCTTCCAGGATCGCTGCGCCCGCCAGCACCAGGTCGGCGCGATCCGGCCCGATGCAGTTCTCGGCCGCGCGCCCGGCGGGACCGAGGGCGATCAGGCGGTCGGCCGCCTTTTCGCAGTCGCCGCGCGTCATCCAGAGGCCGTCGACCAGATCGCGCTGATAGCGTTTCAGCTCCAGGTGAATGCCCGCCAGGCTGGTGATGGCGCCCGAGGTGCCGACCATGTGCCCGCGCCCGGCGCCGACACGCGCCAGGAAGTCGGGGCCTTCAGGACCGCCCGTAGCGATGGCGGCGCCGAAGTCGGCGACCATGGCCTCATACCACTCAGGCGGGCTGCCTTCCGGCTCGGGGTGACGTTCGGCCAGGCTGACCACGCCCAGCGGCGCCGACATCCAGGCGGCGGTCTCGAAGCCGCGCGGCCCCTTCATCAGCCAGGACAGTTCGGTCGAGCCGCCGCCCACGTCGATCACCAGCACCGCCTCGGCGCGCGGATCGAACAGGTTCAGGCAGCCCGCAACCGACAGGGCGGCTTCCTCGGACGGGTCGATGATCCGAAGCCGCAGGCCGGTGCCGCGCCGCACCCTCTCGACGAAGGCGGGGCCGTTCTCGGCCATGCGGCAGGCCTGGGTGGCGACGGCGGTCAGGCGGTTGGGATCGACGCCCTTGCGCACTAGGCGCTCGGCGCACAGGGCCAGGGCGTCATAGGCCCGGTCCATCGCCCGATCGTCCAGGCGGCCGGTGCGCGACAGGCTCTCGCCAAGGCGTACGATGCGGCTGAAGGAATCCACCACGCGAAAGCCGTCACGCGCTGGGCGCGCGATCAGCAGGCGGCAATTGTTGGTCCCCAGGTCGAGCGCGCCGTAGAGGGGCGCGTCTCGATCGAAAGCACCGCTGTTGCGGGGCCTCCGAGGCAGGGACCGCGTGTCGCGCCGTCCGGGCGCGCCAGGGGTCTCCGGCATGGGCCGAGTTCTCATGTGGGCGGTCCGAAGCGGCGCCCGTCCCTGACAGGTTAAACCGCCCCGGCCGGTCGCGCCAAGCCGTCATCTGCTCGGCGCGCCTTTAGACCCTTAGCGACGGCGCGGGCTGAGAATGTCGCCCAGCCGATCCGGCGTGCCGGGAATCCGCTCCAGGCGCGGGTAGCGCAGGCCGTCGTGATAGTCGAAATCGACGGTGCGGTAGCGGTCGCCGTTCTTGAGCAGCAGACGGATCGGGGCGTCGGTTCCCTTGGCGGCGGTGACGGCGTCGCGCAGCTTCTCGGCCGAGGCGGCGATGTCGTTGACGGCCACCAGCTCCCAGCCCGGCCCGATGTCGGCCTCGAAGGCCCGGCCGCCCCAGCGAATGCCGGTCAGCTTGTTCGACGAGGACAGGGTGAAGCCCAGGGAATACTGGAAGTCGTTGGCCCAGCCGGACTGAATGCGCTTTTCGCCGGCGGTCAGGGTGTCGGTGTAGGTCAGGCGGTAGCCGCCGCGCGCCAGACCGTCCAGCGGGGCCCTGGCGTTCGGGCCGCTGGCGTCCAGGCGCGTGCGCAGGAAGGTCGCCCAGTCGTGCGGATGGACCGCGTTCAGCGCCGCGACCACGTCGTCGAACGTATAGCCGCGCGGCGCCCAGGAGCCGTCGTCGCCGCCGAAGAAGCCCTTGGCGAAGTCGTCCAGCGACTTCTTCCCGCCGGTCCGCTCGCGGATCAGGGTGTCGGCGTCCAGCCAGATCAGCGAACCTTCGCGGTAATAGTCCTCGCTGCGCTGATAGCTGCTCCACGGCTGCGGGCGGCGCTGGCTGATGATGGGGTCGTTGGTGGTGTCCTGCATGGCGCGCCACTGGCGGCCGGGGATGTGCTGGAAGCTGGCGGCGCTCATGGCCAGGACGTCCAGCGCCTGCTGCTTGGACATCAGGCCCGCGCGGGCGGTCAGGACCAGGCCCCAGTACTGCGTCTGGCCCTCATAGACCCACATCAGGGAGTTCTGTAGCGGCTCGTTCAGATTGGGCGTCAGTTGGTCGGCCGGGCGGCGCCATTTGCCGTTCCAGCTGTGGGTGTATTCGTGACCCAGCAGGTCGCGGTCGGCCAGGGTCGCCTCGCGATCGGTGAAATACTTCACATCGACGCTGTTCTCGGACGAGCGGTGGTGCTCCAGCCCGATGCCGCCCAGCTTGTCCGTCACGGCCAGCAGGAAGTCGTAGTGGTTGAAGTGGCGCGCGCCGAACAGGCGGTCGGCCTGCTGGACCAGATTGCGGTGCAGTTGGACGTGCTCGTCCGTCGCTTCCAGCATCTTGGCGTCATCGGCCACGACATTCAGGCGCACCGGCGAGCGGCCGCCCGGATCCAGGTCGATCTGGCGATAGTGGGCGCCGGCGAAGACGGGGCTGTCAGCCAGATGCTCCAGCGTGATGGGGGCGAAGGTCGCCAGGCCGTTCTCGAAGCTGACGGTGTCCAGGGCGACGCCGTAGTTCCAGCCCTGAGGCAGTTTCAGCGTCGGCTGGAAGGTGATCTGACGCGAATAATAGCCCGCCGGATAGAGCAGGGCCTTTTCCCACTGGATGTTCAGCATCTCGGGCGTGACGACGACGCGGCCCTGATTGCCTTCAATGGGCGTCAGCCACTGGAAGGCGGCCTCGACCTCGGTCACGCCGGCCGGAACCTCGATCTGATAGGCCCAGGGCTGGACGGTGTTGCGCACCCACTCCAGCCGCCGCCCCTCGGCGGTGAAGGTCAGGCCGCCGACGTTGGCGACGGGGCCGACCGGGCCGTGGTTGCCGGGAATCCACTGCGGGTAGAAGAGGACCAGAGGGCCGGGACCGCTGACGGGAATGGTCTGGCGCACCTGGATCAGGCGGCGGTCGATGTCGGTGGCGTCGACGTCCAGCTTAATGACGCCGGGATAGGCCTCGTCCTTGGCCGCCGGGATCGGCGCCAGGGCGACGGGCAGGGCGGGGGTTCCCACCTGGGCCAGGGCGGGCGCTCCCACGGCAAGGAGGATGGCCGAGGCGCTGGCGGCCAGGAGAAAACGCTTCATCACAGAATTACCCGGTTACGGCCGCCCCCTCGCGGCCTCGACAAGGAGGCGCAGACGACAGCGTGTCGCAGGCGCCGTCAAGCCGGATGACGTTTCCGTGTCGGGGGAGCGACCCGTCAGTTCGCGGGATTCACCTCAAGCAACTCGACCGTGAAGCGCAGGGCCGAGTTGGCGGGGATTTCCGTGCCCATCCAGCGCGGGCCGTAAGCCAGCTCGGCGGGGATGACGAACTCATAGGTCTCGCCTTCGCGCATCAGGGCCACGCCCTCGGTCCACCCCTTGATGACGCGGTTGAGCGGGAAGCTGGTCGGTTCGTTGCGCGAGTAGGAGCTGTCGAACTCGCGCCCATCGATGAAGGTGCCGCGATAGTGGACCTTGACCGTGTCGGTCGCCGTCGGCTGCTCGCCCTTGGGGTTGGCCTTGCCGACGCGACGATACTGCAGACCGGAGGGCGTGACGCTCCAGCCGCGCTGCTGGCTGTTCCACATCAGATAGGCGGCCTGGCCGACCTCCCAGTTCTCCTGGGTAGCGGGGCCGACGGGCGTGCGCGGTTCGGCGAGACGAGCGTCTTGCGTCGAGGCGCAGGCGGCAAGCGACAGGGCGGCGAGAACGGGCAGGGCGATGTGCTTCATAAGGCTAGGCTTATCACGCCGATTGAAACTGTCGACTGCTCGCGTGAGGGGCCTTTATTTCGCCGAAGAAGGGCGTATATATGCGCGTTCGCAGATTCCCTGAATCCCGCGCGAAAGCGCCGAGGCCCGGTTTGTCGCCCTCCGACCGGTGCGAAGGCGTCGCCCCTCCCCAAGGGGGCGGATACATCCAGGCGTCCTGATCTGTTCGCGGATCGAGGGTGGGCGCCGAGAGACATTTACGGTCACGGATCGCCGGTCGGCGCGCCGTGGCTGCTGCATTGAGAGCGGGCCTCGCAAGGGGCCGCGATTGGGAAAACAGAATGGCCAAGTCCACCGACGGTCTCGCCTTGGGTAAGATCGCTGCCGCCACGTCGTTCACCGGCAAGAAGCGCATTCGCTACAGCTTCGGGCGCATCCCCGAAGCCGTGCAGATGCCGAACCTGATCGAGGTTCAGCGCGCTTCCTATGAGCAGTTCCTGCAGCGCGAGTCGCGCCCCGGTCTGCGCAACGACGAGGGCATTGAAGCGGTCTTCAAGTCGGTCTTCCCGATCAAGGACTTCAACGAACGCGCCGTCCTGGAGTACGTCTCCTACGAGTTTGAAGACCCGAAGTACGACGTCGAGGAATGCATCCAGCGCGACATGACCTATGCCGCGCCGCTGAAGGTCAAGCTGCGCCTGATCGTCTTTGAGACCGAGGAAGAAACGGGCGCCCGTTCGGTCAAGGACATCAAGGAGCAGGACGTCTACATGGGCGACATCCCGCTCATGACGGACAAGGGCACCTTCATCGTCAATGGCACCGAGCGCGTGATCGTCTCGCAGATGCACCGCTCGCCGGGCGTCTTCTTCGACCACGACAAGGGCAAGACCCACTCGTCGGGCAAGCTGCTGTTCGCCGCCCGCGTGATCCCTTATCGCGGCTCGTGGCTGGACTTTGAATTCGACGCCAAGGACATCGTCTACGTCCGCATCGACCGCCGCCGTAAGCTGCCGGCCTCGACCTTCCTCTATGCTCTGGGCATGGACGGGGAAGAGATCCTCAAGACCTTCTACGAGACCGTTCCGTACGAGAAGCGCGGCGAAGGCTGGGTCACCCCCTACAAGCCGGAGCGCTGGCGCGGCGTGAAGCCGGAGTTCGATCTGGTCGACGCCGACACCGGCGAAGTGGTCGCCCCGGCGGGTCAGAAGATCAGCGCCCGCGCCGCCAAGAAGCTGGCCGACGGCGGTCTGAAGTCGCTGTCGCTGGCGGCTGACGCTTTGCTGACCAAGTATCTGGCCGCTGACGCCGTCAACTACCAGACCGGCGAGATCTACGCCGAGGCGGGCGACGAACTGGACGCCGCCGCGATCGAACTGCTGGAAGCCAACGGCTTCACCACCATCGACGTGCTGGACATCGACCACGTGACGGTCGGCGCCTACATGCGCAACACCTTGCGCGTGGACAAGAACACGGGCCGCGAGGACGCGCTGTTCGACGTCTATCGCGTCATGCGCCCGGGCGAGCCGCCGACGCCGGAAGCGGCCGAGGCCATGTTCAACTCCCTGTTCTTCGACGCCGAGCGCTACGACCTGTCGGCCGTGGGCCGCGTCAAGATGAACATGCGTCTGGAAACCCCTGAGGTTTCTGACGAAATCCGCGTCCTGCAGAAGGACGACGTGCTGAAGGTGCTGCAGATCCTGGTCGGCCTGAAGGACGGCCGCGGCGAGATCGACGACATCGACAACCTGGGCAACCGTCGCGTGCGTTCGGTCGGCGAGCTGCTGGAAAACCAGTACCGCGTCGGTCTGCTGCGCATGGAGCGCGCCATCAAGGAGCGCATGTCCTCGGTCGATATCGACACGGTCATGCCGCACGACCTGATCAACGCCAAACCGGCCGCCGCCGCCGTGCGTGAATTCTTCGGCTCGTCGCAGCTGTCGCAGTTCATGGACCAGACCAACCCGCTGTCGGAAATCACCCACAAGCGTCGCCTTTCGGCGCTTGGCCCGGGCGGTCTGACGCGTGAGCGCGCCGGCTTCGAAGTCCGCGACGTTCACCCGACGCACTATGGCCGCATCTGCCCGATCGAAACGCCGGAAGGCCCGAACATCGGTCTGATCAACTCCCTGGCCACCCACGCCCGCGTGAACAAGTACGGCTTCATCGAAAGCCCGTACCGTCGCGTGGTCGAAGGCAAGGCGACGGACGAGGTGGTCTACATCTCGGCCATGGAAGAGGCGAAGCACGTCATCGCCCAGGCCAACATCGACCTGAAGGACGGCGAGATCGTCGAAGAGCTGGTGCCGGGCCGTATCAACGGCGACTCCCAGCTGCTGACCAAGGAAACGGTCGACATGATGGACGTGTCGCCGAAACAGGTCGTTTCGGTCGCCGCCGCCCTGATCCCCTTCCTGGAAAACGACGACGCCAACCGCGCGCTGATGGGCGCCAACATGCAACGTCAGGCCGTGCCGCTGGTGCAGTCGGACGCGCCGCTGGTCGGCACCGGCATGGAAGCGGTCGTGGCCGTGGACTCCGGCGCTGTCGTGATCGCCCGTCGTGACGGCGTGGTCGAACAGATCGACGGCACCCGCATCGTGGTTCGCGCCACGGGCGACGTGGACGCCGGTCGTTCGGGCGTCGACATCTATCGCCTGTCGAAGTTCCAGCGCTCGAACCAGTCGACCTGCATCAACCAGCGCCCGATCGTGCGCGTGGGCGACGAAGTGAAGACCGGCGACGTGATCGCCGACGGTCCGTCGACGGATCTGGGCGAACTGGCTCTGGGCCGCAACGTCCTGGTCGCCTACATGCCCTGGAACGGCTACAACTTCGAAGACTCCATCCTGATCTCCGAGCGCATCGTGCGCGACGACATCTTCACCTCCATCCACCTCGAAGAGTTCGAAGTGATGGCGCGTGATACCAAGCTGGGTCCGGAAGAAATCACCCGCGACATCCCGAACGTCGGCGAGGAAGCCCTGCGCAACCTCGACGAAGCGGGCATTGTGGCCATCGGCGCCGAGGTCCAGCCGGGCGACATCCTGGTCGGCAAGGTGACGCCGAAGGGCGAAAGCCCGATGACCCCGGAAGAGAAGCTGCTGCGCGCCATCTTCGGCGAGAAGGCTTCGGACGTGCGCGACACCTCGCTGCGCCTGCCGCCGGGCGTCGCCGGCACCATCGTCGACGTGCGCGTGTTCAACCGCCATGGCATCGACAAGGACGAGCGCGCCGTGGCCATCGAGCGCGCCGAGATCGAGCGTCTGGGCAAGGACCGCGACGACGAGCTCAAGATCCTTGAGCGCAACGTCTATGGCCGCGTGAAGCCGCTGCTGCTCGGCAAGACCGCCGTGTCCGGCCCGAAGGGCATGGGCCGCGGCGAGGTCACCGAAGAGAAGCTGGCCGAAGTGTCCAAGGGCCTGTGGTGGCAGGTCGCCCTCGACGACGAGAAGGCGATGGGCGAGCTGGAGGCCATGAAGAAGCAGTTCGAGGACGCCCGTAAGGCCCTCGACCGCCGCTTCGAAGACAAGGTCGAGAAGCTGCAGCGCGGCGACGAGATGCCGCCTGGCGTCATGAAGATGGTCAAGGTCTTCGTGGCCGTGAAGCGCAAGCTGCAGCCGGGCGACAAGATGGCCGGCCGTCACGGCAACAAGGGCGTCATCTCCAAGATCCTGCCGATCGAGGACATGCCGCACCTGGACGACGGCACCCACGTCGACATCGTTCTGAACCCGCTGGGCGTGCCGTCGCGCATGAACATCGGCCAGATCTTCGAAACCCACCTGGGTTGGGCCGCCGCTGGCCTGGGCAAGCAGATCAAGGGCTTGCTCGAGCAGTGGATGGACGGAGGCATGCGCGACGCCCTGGTGTCGCGTCTGACCCAGATCTACGGCGCCGACACCCCGCTGCCGCAGAGCGACGAAGAGCTGATCGAACTGGCCCAGAACCTGTCCAAGGGCGTTCCGTTCGCGACTCCGGTCTTCGACGGCGCGCGCATCTCGGACATCGAGGATCTGCTGGAATCGGCGGACCTGGATCGTTCGGGTCAGTCGATCCTGTTCGACGGCCAGACGGGCGAGCAGTTCAAGCGTCCGGTCACGGTCGGTTATGTGTACATGCTGAAGCTGCACCACCTGGTCGACGACAAGATCCACGCCCGCTCGATCGGCCCGTACTCGCTCGTCACCCAGCAGCCGCTGGGCGGTAAGGCGCAGTTCGGCGGTCAGCGCTTCGGGGAAATGGAGGTCTGGGCTCTGGAAGCTTACGGCGCCGCCTACACCCTGCAGGAAATGCTGACGGTGAAGTCGGACGACGTGGCCGGCCGGACCAAGGTCTACGAGGCCATCGTCCGCGGCGACGACAGCTTCGAGGCCGGCATCCCCGAGTCCTTCAACGTGCTGGTGAAGGAAATGCGCTCGCTGGGCTTGAACGTGGAGCTGGAAAACAGCTGACCGGATCAAGCGCCCTTCCTCGCTTCGGCGGGGGAGGGCGGTCCGCCTGTTCTCCTCTCTGAATGATTTTCGCGGGGCATTCCCGCAGAAGGAATAAAGATGAACCAGGAAGTCCTGAACATCTTCAACCCGGTCCCGGTCACCCCGACCTTCGACCAGATCAAGATCGCCCTGGCCTCGCCGGAGAAGATCCGTTCGTGGTCGTTCGGCGAGATCAAGAAGCCGGAGACCATCAACTACCGCACGTTCAAGCCCGAGCGTGACGGCCTGTTCTGCGCGCGCA
>OFTY01000594.1_pt1 | contig 23178 bp, 11 predicted proteins | sample 1775061 | NCBI WGS metagenome assembly OFTY01 (sample SAMN08195773, study PRJEB24354) | sludge metagenome | isolation source: sludge from phenol fed wastewater aerobic bioreactor B | place: India: Nagpur | collected 2016-09-16 | reverse complement strand
AATAAGTCGCTGTTAAAATATCATTATAGGTAACTACCGGGAAACTCTGGTTCAAAGTATACATCGGTAAAGCACCAACAGGAGTATAGGTCTCATACATGGCAAGGCTTTGCCCGTTCAGGTATCCCTGCATGGTGCTTTGTGTGATATAGCTACTATTCACGTATAATCCGGTCATGATCACACGGTTCAGCCCATCATATTTGGTGAACAGCCATTTGTTCTGCAGTCGCAGGTTGGCATCCTGAGAGAGCACCAGCCTGTCCCTGGTATCATAGACCATCCATACTTCACCTGCTCCTGGCACTTTTTTAATGATCATCCGGCTGCGCCAGTCGTATTCATAGCGGAAACAAAGCTCATCGAGCAATACCTGATTCAACAGCCAGTTGCCTACTGTCAACTGCTCCACTGCTTTAGGTTGTATTACGAGCCGTAGCAGGCCCAAGTCATCATATACATAATAGGTACAGAGCCAGCCTGTATGCCCTTCAGCAGGTGTATCGCTGATCTGTACTTTTTTGAGGATGGTCCTGCCTTCCTTGTCTTTGTATTCTACTGTTCTTCTCTTATGCTCATCGGAAGTGACTGTTTTATACAACTGGTTGGCGGCATACATTGCCGTGCTACTGAACGAATTGCCGCTTACTGTCCAGATGCGGACTGAATCACTGATGGTATTGATAAGATATTGGGTGCTCACACTCCTGCGGGTATTGGGATCAGTATTGTCTTCACTGCCTGCCCAGCTATTGCCCGTAGCATACACTTCCTTTACACGATTCAATGGCGAAGGCTCAAAATTGGTTTTATTATAATAAAAAGTTTCTTCCGGATATTGCCCTTTATTGAAAGCAGAATCCTGTTGAAAAGGATTGAGTTTGAACAGGCCATCATTGAGAGAAGTATTACCTCCTGTATTATTGGCGACAAAGGGAATATATTTGTACCTCTCCCGTCCAAACTCATCATAGACAACCGGGCTTACCATATCCACCGGACTATTGCCCGTTACCATCGACCCTTGTTTGGCTGTAGTCTGAATCAACCGGCCCAGCCCATCAAAGTATTGCGTGGTGATCCTGGCTGTCGACAAAAGAGTGCTGATGTTCAGATCATTGCTATTGCTGGTCGGTTTGATCACTTCCCAGGTACGGATATAATTGATTTTTATATCGCTATTATAAGCCGGCGGAGCAGTGATCTGCGCCTGTATATCGAAAGTCGCCAGCAAGATCCCTACACATGCAGTTAACAAGATTCTATGGATAAGCATACTCTGTCTTTTAAATAATTATTTGAATATGTTGGCTAATGATCATTATTGGTATTATTCAGACTGTCCTGTATAATTATAGGAGTTCTTCTTTAAATTATTTCCATTCTGGTCTTTTACCAGGATGAGCCTTCCTATATGATCATATATGTAATAAGTAACAAAGCTTCGTGCATCAGATTGGGTGGTCATTCCAATAAGAGGGTCGTATGTATATGTCATCATCTGAGCACCCAAAGGATATAACCGTACCTCGTCGATCAGCCCGCTGCCGCCAATAGTGATCTGGGTTTGACCGGTAACCTTATGTTCAAAATATCTCCAGCCATTGACTGTGCTGCCGGCAACCGGATATCCGGCCTGGGTTCCGGTAATGGTAAAGGCATTGGTATTCTTCGTCCAATATGAGACAATATATATGGTACTACTATTTAATCCTGATTTGGTGAGTGAATTCAACCCGGTAAAATTATAAACCTTTTTCCCGGTGAAGGCAGTAGCATCTACCTGTGGCGTACCGCTAAAACTAAAATTACCTTTGCCATCTGCTTCAAAAGAAGTGTAGGCAATAGAATTACTGTCGGTATTAATAGCCTTTACGATAGGATAACTGTTATTATAATCCCAAAGAAAACTGACAGTTTCACCATTGCGGCCGGTATAACCCACAATATTGCCTGAGGTATCATAGGAAGTGAATGTAATATCAGGCTCCAGGGAAGCACCCCATTCGGAACTAAGTATTTGTTGTGGTTGTATAGTACGGTTATTCCATTTTTTATAGAGCGTTTGAGTCTTTGAAAGTTCTGTGTTGCCACCAGTAACATTGGTCTGCTTTTCTTCTATTGGCAATAAAACCATATTCGCAGTTGTCATTTCATTATAGATATTGGGAGGATTGCCTCTGGCGGCCGCAAAGTCATAAGCATATTTGATCTCTTTCCGCAGTAGTTGACCTCTGCTATCGACTTTCTCTTCCATGGTAGGGTTCTTATGCGCTGTGTTTGAATAAAAATAACTGGAAGAAGTCACAATAGAGTCTGTTGCGTTTGGACTAAACAAGACCTCTTCAGTTTTTTTCAGAGAAGTAAGTCCTGTAACCGTAAAATATTGCCGGATCGCAAAACTTGCCGGATAGGTTAGAACTCCGGCGTCAGTCGAAACCTGCAATTCAGGTTTAGCAAAACTGATCTGCATATTTGGTATCACAGTTTGATTCGCAGCACAGCTATCCTTATTCAGATAACACCACTGCCCATAGGGAGTGGCATAAGTATTTCTCTTCTTATGTACGTTGATAAAGTTATTGGTGGCTGCATCATACTTTTGATCGATCTGTTCAAGCAAAAGGCCCTGGAATCCACTTGTCTGCCCCGTTACACCAAAAGAAATCCCCACATCGGCAGAAGTTGCTGAATATTTGTAAATGGTCCTTCCATTGCTGTTGCCCGTTGATGTTCTCTCTACAACCTGGCGGTACCCTATAGTATTATCCAAACCATTACCGAATTCAGGTGTGGAGGAAGAAGCAAAAACATCATAGCCACACCCACCAGCTTCGGGAGTGCTGGATTTATATGTCTCATAATAAGAACGATACTCTTTTATAAAATTCTGTGGAATGATTGAACTTCTTGCAGGATCATTGAGCCAATTATAATCATAGTATCTTTCAAGTGATGGTTGACCTGTGGAAGAATAGCTTTTTATGGATTTAATTCTCAGGCCCCCGATAACTATTTTATTATAGGTTACATGATGAGTGATGACTGCTGTCCACTGGATATTCAAATGACCCCGGTCACCCGAAGTAGGACGGGTAATCCTTAATGTATACTCCCTTCCGGTTTGCAAAAAACCAGTAAGGTTCATACTACCACTTGGGTTATCGATGGTTAGGACCGTCTGGTTCGTGCTATTGTCGATGATAAAAGCATTCATTTTTTCATCAGGATTGGAATTAATGAACTGCCAGTCAATGGAAATATCTGCTGAACCCGATTCAAGGTAAAAAATTGTATTGGCGATATCGAGACCGGTCCAGGCCACCAGGTTGACACCCGTATCCCGATGATGGACGCTGACGGTATCTTCTGTGATCAGGTCAGTATGGGGTTCGTATTCAAATTCAGAATTTCCACCGGTAGGGTATTCTATCTTCGATAATGTGCCGGATTTCATATAATTGAAATCCGGGCTTTTATCTGCTCCTGAAGTTTTTCCAAAAAGAGGCACGGCTGGAATAAAACTGATATTATTCTTCCCGTTGTAAAATCCCCAGTGATCTTGTGAGAATGAAAGTTTTGCAGGCAGGTTATACGTTTCATTATAATAGAACTGGTGCGGTGGCAGATCGTCCTCTTTTACGGTCAACAACTTTAAACGGGGTGCTGCCGGATATGAAAAATATCCATACGTTAAATACCAGGTCTTCTTCAGATCATTGTCAGCATAGATCTTGATATTATCAAGGTAATTCCCTGCAGGCTGACCTAAATCGATCAGATCGGCACGGGTAGTGATGGAATAATTGAAGTCGATCTTGACTTTGTTGCTCGCAAGTATCCGTTTTATACGTACACCTGACATGCGTTGCTTAGCTGTGCATTTCCGGTCGAGGTAGGAGAGGTCGGGGCATTCGTTGAGTTGCTGTCTGCGGTATTCGGTTTCAGAATAACCCTTGATCAGGTCATACGTGTAATTCTCATATTCAAATAAAACGTTCCTGTTATCAGGGCTTTCAATTCTTGATAAGTACCATGCCGTCGGAAAACAAACATCTGTCTCACGTGGACTTGCTGCACCTTGTGTACAACTCTCGCTTAATCCAATACATTGTTCAACAATTGTAAAATAATATTTAAGCCCTTTGTCGTCTGTGATCTTAAAACCATTTCCGAGTGATTCAATTTTAATATCTGGATTCGCCGGAATAAGTCTAGGTATGCCACTCCAATCAAACACAAGCCTGCCTGTATAACCGGAGAAATTGTAATAATAAATATCCCTTTCCAGGTCCTTGTTTTCATTTACGAGTTGCCGGGCATAGAGATAATCTGCATTGGTTCCAAATTCAAGGGGCGTTGTTTGCACCGGGTTAAAGCTGTTACCCGGAAAAAAAGGAGGGGGATTTAATCCATCGGCCACACCCAAAACGGACCTGGTAATGACACCTCCCGCATTTAATGACCATCCTAACCCAACGTTGGTGGCGACCTGGTCTACACGAATGCCACCTGCATCATAATTCAAACTGACAGACATATCAATACTGCCATTTTTAAAACTATAAATGGGCAACGATATCTGTGGCAATCCGGCAAAAAGAGCAACCGGAATATTACCATATTTTCCCAACGCTGCAGCTTCGGGAGATGGCGAAATAACCCGTGGATAGTCTACTTTGCTTCTTGTTTGAGGGAAAGCAGTGTAAAAAAGCAACAGGAGAAAACAAAAGAAAGCAGTTCGCATAGTATAGTTTTGATTGCTTAAATGGTCGATTTAAAAGGCATACCTCAACCTGAACTTCAGCGCCTGTGTCCTCGGCACCTGCTGATAGCTCAGGAAATCCCATAACAATTGCAGCTTTGTCTTCTTGAACATTTTACTTTTCAGCGATACGATCTTCGATACCCCGACCAGCCCGCTCTGCTGCCAGTCGTCTAGGTTATTGATCTGTTGATGGGAGCGGCTTGCCAGCTTTTTCTTCAGCCTGGCCTCCTGCCTCGCCAGTTTCTTCAATGCCTTTTCGGAATTATGGAGGATATTATCTTCCAACTCAGCAGAACGCTTTTGCAGCTTGTCGAAAAAGAGAGTAGGCCCACCGTTGATTTTATTGAATGTAGAAATATTATCCTGAGAGAAGGATGATGAACAGATCGCTAATAATAGCAGAATCGCAACCACTGGTCGGATTCTCTTCATAAGTAGGTTTAGCGGTTAGGAATAAAGTAAAGTTACATGAAATAACAATTACATGTAATGTTCCTTACATAGTTCTTGGTAAGTGTGCAGTTTTCTAGGTAAGCGTGCAGTTTGAGCTGGTAAGTGTGTAATTTTAAATACGCTTTTTATTAGCGCCGGAACAGAGAATGGTAGTAGGCGATAGTTTTATCCGCACCCACTACCATTCACCTGGCATTCTTTTACACCGGGTACTTGTAGCGATAATTTGTGGCCTTATCTCAGCAACGCCGTAGCACACCACAATACCGGCGCCTGTCCATGCATATCGCCTATATTCCTCTTCCGATCGAGGTAGTATTGGCGGTCATTCTTTTTATTGGTGCCTTCGCATACTTCCCGCACATCGGAATTTTCATCGATGTAGGTGATCAATGCCAGCCAGGCTTTGCGGGCAGCAGGCCCATAGGTCTTTTGATCGAGCCAGCCATTTTTTACACCGGTGATCATAGCGAAAGTGAACATGCCCGTGCAGGATGTTTCGGGCCATGATCCGGGATCGTCTATGAGCTGACGCCACATGCCTTCCGGGGCCTGGTACTTGAGCAGGGATTCCATCATGAGCTTATAACCCTTCATGATGCGTGGCCTGTTCGGGTTGTTGTTCGGCAGGGAGTGTAACAATTCGCTCATGCCAACGGCCATCCATCCATCACCACGTCCCCAGAAGAAAGGCACATCAGGCGCATGGTAGAAAAGCCCGTTTGGTTTTTGCAGCGAATCGAGATATACCACCATTTCATTGGCGGCACGCTCGATATATTTTTTATCGCCCGTTGCGCGATATGCCTGCGCCTGGGCGGCTGTGATCATGAACATATCGTCGATCCACATACGCGTTTGCCAGGTAAGGCCGCGTTCATAGTATTGCTGACTTTCGGATTTTGCCCGCGGACCGAAAGGAGGGCCGAATTGTTTGTCGGCCATCGTTTGTCCCATGTCGAGGTATTTTTTCTCTTTGGTCTGCATGTACAATTCCAAAGGAACGGCAGCGAAAACGGTATGGTCTACATGGTCAGGAACAGGCACCAGGGAATCTTCGATCCCGAACAAAGGCTCGAAGCGGGTAGCCAGCCGTTTGGCCAGGTCTTTATCACCGCTTTCTTTGGCAAAGATCAATGCACCGTACCAGGTGCATACTTCGGGATAGGAAATGCGTACCGGTGGAGTGGGCCTTCCGAAATTCGGATGCGGCGATGACACGAACCGCTCCGCTACTTTTTTACCGACTTCCTTTGGAGAAGCGCCGGCAGGCCAGTTCTTCAGGTCCCCGCTTTCCTTCTTCGACTGGGCCTGCAGAAAACCCGTAGCCAGTTGTATCACTGCCAACGCCACGACAATGTATTTAAAAGCCTGTTTTTTCATTTTCTTTAATTTTTTTATAGACAGATGATCTTTTCTGCGTTATTCATCATTCATCATTTATCGTTCTCTTTCCTATTGTTAATTCCAGTTCGGGAAATAGATATCGCTCCTGTACGGATCACCGGTGGTTACACTGTTGATCTGATCTTGTGGGATCGGGCGGATCACATGTTTCGGTAGCATAATGCCCACCAGGTCTTTGTTATGCAGGTTCACTCTTTCGATGAATTTTCCTGTGCGGGCCAGGTCGAACCACCTCATATTTTCTCCCATCAGTTCTTTGGAGCGTTCATCGAGGATGAAATCGACAAAGTTGGTGCTGATATCCGCAGCAGTGACCTGGATCTTCGATGGGTCGCCGGCAGGATAGGCAGCTCTCGTCCTGAGCGCATTGATGTAACCAACGGCTTCGGGCGTACGGCTGGTGAAATAAGCTGCTTCCGCAGCGATGAGATAGGTTTCCGCCAGCCTGTATACTATTACCGGGCGAATGGAAGGGTTATTGAAATTGCCCCGCTTGGTATCGAAATATTTGGTCATGGCAGGCGACATTTTCTGGTTGTATAGTCTGGGTGGGATCAACTGGTAAGGAGTTCTGTCGATCTCAGCTTTGGTTTTATCTACACCGGGCATATAAATAACGGTGTCACCGATATTCTTTGTTTTCGGTGCACCCGCCACAGCACCCGGCGGAGCGCCCGCCGGCAACGGGTTAGGCCATTTGTTCTTATCCAGCACAGAAGGGTCCAGTGAATTGGCCAACCATACGAACTGGAAAGATTTGACCAGGCGGGTATCATTCACTTTGTCTTTGAACAAGGTATCCGTTAACCAACGGGTAGGGATACAGCGGTTATATGGACGGCCATACTCCATACTTCTTGCACAACCCATCTGGTCGTAGATAGGCACGAACATGTGGTTCAGTACATTGTCCGATCCGCCACTGTTACCCGGACCGTTGAATGGCAGCGTACTGGTATGCTGTACTGCCCACAATATTTCCGAATTGGATTCATTGCCTTCGCGGTGTACATCTTTGAAATCCTGTTGCAAGGCCAATCCCAAAGCTGCTCTGTTATCGATGATCCCTTTGGCAAGCTGGTAAGCCTGTTCATAATCACCCGGGATCTCTTTGGCAACTGAGCCTGCTTTGGCTAAATATACTTTTGCGAGCAGGTGAGAAGCTGCGGCGGCCGTGGCCCGGCCTTTGTCAACACCTGTGGTGGCAGGACCCGGCGCCAGATCAGGAATAGCTTCTCTCAGGTCTTTAATGACCTGCGCATACACAGCCGGTACAGGGTCCCGTTTGGCAGAAGTGGTAGGCGCATCCAGGAAGTCTGTTTGCAACGTAATGTCTGCCCAGAACTGGACCAATATGAACAAATATTGTGCACGCAGGAATTTGGCTTCGGCGAGTATCCTTGCTTTTTTCTTTGCGTCCATCGTCACTTCCGGTGCATATTTGATCACACCATTGGCGGCATTCAGGTAACGATAAGCATCCTGCCAGATACCTTTCACAATACCATTCGTAGGTGTGTAGCCGCTGCCGTAGCGGTACGACTGGTCATTACCATCATTCCCTTTCTGAAATTCATCGGTCCCTACCACAGTGAGGGCAAAAAGGTTTTGCGTGCCGAACATGAAGCGCATACCTGCATAAGCCCCGTCGAGCCCGGCATTGAGACCCTTTTCAGTCTTCAGGAATTTAGGGTCCAGGATAGCTTTGGGCTCCTCTTCCAGCAATTTTTTACAACTGCTGCCAAGCAAAGAGATCAGTAAGCCGGCATATATCAATATCTTTTTCATAATTATCTGTTTATATTTTACCATTGATGATCTTTGTTTCATTACGCCATTATTGAATTGATCATAATGTAACATTCAGACCAAAAATCAATGACCAGGTAGGTGGTGTTACTGTTTGCACGCTTGCTCCGTCGTAAGGGCTTCCTTCTTTACCTCCTGATTCCGGATCAAGACCGCCATATTTGTGGTTCTTATACGGCGAGAACAAAATGAAAGGATCAGACACCGTAGAATAGACCCTGATATTCCTGGCCCCCATTTTCTTCAACAGGGAGGGCGGCAACGTATATCCCAGGCTGATCGTTCTGATCTTGAGAAAACTTCCATCGAAATAGGCCAACAGGCTGCGGTAGGCGGGGTTGGTGCTGCCGGAAGTTGGTTTCGGATATTCGTTCTCGTTATTGTACGGTGTCCAGTAGCGGGCCTTCAGGTTATTGTATACACCCTGGTAGGTATTGTTGAACCCACTGCCATGTATACTGCTGAACAGCGTAGAGCCCCATCTTGCATAGGCTACCACGGTGAGATCAAAGCCACCATAGGCAACCCTGTTGGTCATCCCACCGGTCCATTTAGGTTCAGGGCTTCCAATGAATGTTTTATCCTTTTCGGTGATCTGGTTATCACCATCCCTGTCAGCCACGCGAATGGTCCCGATCACGGAGTTCCTGATATCGGTGGAGAGGCCCAGGCGTTGGGCCTCCATTGTATCGGCTTTTGTATTTTGCCAGATGCCCTGTTTGATATAATCATAATACACACCGATTGGTTGCCCGATAAACCAGCCATTCGCCAGGTCTTGTGTGATACCTCCGTAGAGTTTCGTGATCTGGCCACGGTTCATACTAAAGCTCAGGTCGGCAGACCAGGTGAAGTCATTCCGCTTTTCAGCCTGGACGATATTGGCGCTCACCTGCACTTCGATCCCTTTATTTTCTGTTTTGCCCACATTGGTCAGCACCGGGTTGGAGATCCCTGTGGTGAGCGGCAAATTCTGGGGCAATAACAGGTCTTCGGTAAATTGCTTGTAGACACCGACACTACCTGCAATGCGGTTATTGAGAATGCCGAACTCCAATGCCAGTTCAACGCTGGCCGTGGATTCCCATACCAGTGTATTGTTGCCCACTGTTGTGAGGTAGATGCCCCGCGTAAGGATATCTCCATAATTGTAGGTTTGGGTGCCCAGTTTCGCCAGTGTCCCATACGGACTGATAGAGGCATTACCTACTTTACCAACGCTGGCCCTTAACCGAAGGTTATTGATGGCATCGATGTGGAAGAATTTTTCATTGTGAATATTCCAGGCGGCTGCTACCGAAGGGAACATTTTCCATTTGTTACCATCTGCCAGCCTGGACGATCCGTCTGAACGCATGGTGAGGGTGAGCAGGTAGCGATCGTCATAAGCATAGTTCACACGGCCCATGTATGAAATGAGGCCCCATTGGTTATAGGAACCGGAACCCGACAGGTCGAAACCGAATTCAGGGTTATAATTTTCGAGGCCATCCACCATGATATTCTTGGTGGTGAAGGTGGTGCCATTGCTTCGCTCCTGTTGCGTACTGAACAATCCTGTCACATTTACTTTATGCTTTTTTGCGAAGGTATTATCGTAGGTCAGCAGGTGCTCCAATGTCCAACTCGTAGTGCTGTTCGCCTTGTTGTCCGCAGTGGATTGTGTTCCTTTCTGTACGGTAGTGTTCTTAGCATAGAAGTTGCTATAATTCTCAGACCTGATCTCTGCGCCTGCATTGAAGCGGTATTTCAGCCCTTTCAGCAGGCTGCTGAGATTGACATCGAGATAAAAAGTGTTGAAGCTTCCTAAACGTTTTCTCCTTTCGGTTTGAGCGCCGGGCTCCAGGTCAGCCAGCGGGTTCCATACCTGGCTTTGGCTGGCTGGCAGGAAATCATCATCGCGCAGTTTGCCGGTGGCCGGGTCCCAGGGAGAGATCATCGGAGAGGCACGCAATGCGCCGCCCACATTCCACGGATCGAAACTTTCACCACGCGTAATGGCATAACTGTTCAGTGAGCTCAGTCCCACCTTGAATATTTTTCCGAGTTGATGATCAATGCTGAGTTTTATGGAAGGGCGTTCAAAAGCCTGGCCGGGATAGATACCTGTTTCCCGGTAGTAGCTGCCGGAAATAGCATATTGAGTTTGCTCGGAACCACCGGTGATGCCTATCTGATGGTTCGTGAGGATACCTGTAGTGGTCACGAGGTCCTGCCAGTCGGTACCCTTGCTGCCGGATTTCAGGATGTCCAGCTCTTCACTTGTAAATTCCTTGACGAGGTTGGGATCATCCGGCCCGGTGTAATCAGGAACACCATTGGTGATGTTCCCGTTTATCTTCGCCCATTTCTTGAACAATCCAAATTCCTGTGCGTCCATCATCTTCCATTGACCGATCGGGCGAGTGGCGCCTGCATAACCACTGTAGCTGATAGATGCTTTGCCTGATTTACCACGCCTGGTGCTCACCAGCAACACACCATTGGCGCCGCGTGAACCATAGATCGCGGTAGCAGAAGCGTCTTTCAATATTTCCACATTGGTGATATCATCGGGATTCAGGTCATTGAAGTTGCCGCTGAAAGGAATTCCATCCACCACGATCAGCGGAGAGTTACTGGCTTTCACCGAACGGGAACCGCGGATGAGGATGGATACCGGTGCGCCGGGCTTGCTGTTACCATTCACTTTCTGGATGTCGACGCCGGCGGCACGTCCTTGTATGGCTTTGGCCAGACTTTGTGTAGGCACATCTTTAATGGCCTGTTCGCTGACGGAAACCATCGATCCTGTCACTTCAGACCTTCTTCGGGTACCATACCCTACTACCACTACTTCATCGAGGTCCTTTTTTGTTTGCAACTGGAATTTGAGCGTTAACTGGTTCTTATTGCCAGCCTTGAAATCCTGTGTGATGTAACCGACATAGGAAATGGATACTTTGGCATTTTCAGGTACATTGATCTCGAAAGAGCCATCGGCTTCGGAAACGACAGCAGCGCCGTTGCCGTTCACCTGGATACTGACCCCCGACAGGGGTTCTCCTTTCTGATTGGTAACAAAACCTTTGAGCTTTACAGTTCTTCCATTTCCGTCCTGTGCTATGGCATTGGTAGTTAGCAGGAGGCTGAGAAGAACAAGAAAAAGGTGACCAGTCTTTATGAAAAGACTGTCGCAGTGCTTATTCAAAAGCACTGCAGGTTGAAATGGTTGATTCATGATAGCAGTTTTACTGGAACAATAGATTAGCAATCAATAATAGCAATGCAGGAAGAGCGTTCTGGACAATTCAGGGAGGGGATTTACCGTGCAGGGCATTATGTTTTACAATGGCCATCAGCGCAATCAGTTTTTTTTCATATTCAAGGCAAGTAAGAATACATTTTCATAATAGCCGTTCGCCGGGTGTCATTTCAATGTATATGCCGTGCCGGGTTTTACATCGGCAGACAATTCCACTTTTTTTATTGTTTTGTTCAGTTTGTTGTTCACTACCCGCACTCCGTTGCTCTGTACACCTTCGATGCGCACGAAGGCAGCGGCATTGCCCTGTACATCATTGTTGCTGATACTGGCTTTGTCTACATTCTCCAGCCGGATGATGGATTCGGCCCCGGAGGTAGGTGGGACCTTCCAGCCACTCACGGCAACATCTTTCCCATCCTCACAAACCAGGGCAGGGCGAACGTCATTGCTGTCAAGTGTGAACGATACGTTCAATAATTTCAAACCCTGCACATGCCTGGCCCAGATACCATAGGCAGGAACGAGCGGGCCGAATGTCTTCACTTCAGGGTATTGATTCACGGCTTCTGGTACTACCTGCCGGGCATTTTCGGCATTGCCGCCACCTGCCAGCCTGATATCGATATTCTCCAGCGTTACATTCGTGATATAATGGCCCGGCACACCGGTGATCAGGATGCCTGAAGGCGGTTTCAATTGTGCATTGGCCGAAGCCTGTGCTTTTACATTCCGGATCACCACATCTTCGAAAGTACCGGTGGATTGTTGCGTGTCTTTGCCTTTACGGAATACGCTGAGCCGCGATCCCAGCCGGAGCAGAATAGGGGTCTTCACTTCAACCATGGTGATATCGCTGATCTCTATATGACGAAGATGGGCCCCATCTACCGTGAGCAGTTTGATACCCCCGTTATTGGTATTGTAGATATAGCAATCCGAGATCCTGATTCGCTCGAATGGGGCCATGGATTCGGTGCCCATTTTAATGGCGCCATGACCACTTTTCAATCGCATGCCCGATACCACGATATCGCTACAGGCCATTTTGCTGGAAGTGGTCTTGAAGCAAAGGGCATCATCGCCACTTACAATATCGCAATCTTTGATGTGTACATCCTGGCATCCGTCGATATCGATGCCATCGTTGTGAGCTACACCATGGCTAACGATCTTCACTTTTTCAATGCGTACATTCCTGCAATGAAAATAGTGTGAGGTCCATGCTGCCGAATAGTTCAGGGTAATCCCCTGCACCTGCACGCCTTCACAGCGTACCACACGGAGCAGGAAAGGGCGGCGACCCCAGCGTTGTGATTCGGGGCGGGTGTCGGTCAATATCTGTTCTGCTTTGAGTTTGGCCCCCTGTCCGTCGATAGTGCCTTCGCCCTGGATGGTGATATTCCTGGCATCGACAGCCACCAGCAGTGCCCAGCCAACATCCACACCAAGCCCATCGGTGAAAGGGTCCATATTCTGGTAATCATTCACGTTAGTACTTCCCAGCACCAGGGCATCTCTATCGAGCTGAAAGGTGATATTGTCTTTCAGTACGATGGTGCCCGACAAAAACCGGCCGGCCGGCACCACCACCTTTCCACCGCCTTTTTTCGCGCATGCGTCGATCGCCTGCTGGATAGCGGTTGTATTCAGCGTTTTACCATCCCCTACAGCACCGTATTGCGTGATATCGGCTACAGCCTGCTGTGCATGAACATGCAGGGATACACCAATAGCATAAACAATTAAAATTGCCTTCCTCATTGTCTTCGTTTTCTAAAACAGTAATTATTCTATGGTCTATTGAACGGGTACGAGGTCGATCTCACGGAACGTAAAGCCTTCCTTGCCTGCTGCGAAATGCTGCGGGGTGAGCGTCAACTGGTAGGTACCGGGCTTGTCGAAGTTCAGGATGCCTGCGTTGGTATGCACCAGTTTCCAGTATTGTGAGCGCGGATTATTCTCTTTGCTATCGGCAGTGATAATGGTTTCCAGTTGTTGGCTGCCCGACTGCACTCTTAAGAGATGGCCGCCCAGCCATTGTGGATTGCCATGTGAACCGGTCTCAGTGGTCAGAAGGTCTACTTTGTAGCGGCCTGGCTTTTCGATACTGAAACTCCAGGTAAGGTTGATGGAGCTATCAGTCCACCCCCCTGCCCCTCCTCCATTCGAAAAGAAATTCAGGGACGCCGGTGCGCCATTCCTCTTTGCGGCAGCCAGGGCTCCGTGCAATTGAACACGGCCATCCTGCTGTTGCGCGATCAGCGTTTCCGTTTGTACGTCGCCGTCAGTCTCGACGACAACAACGGAAACGATGGGGTCAGGCGCCTGGGCGGGTAACTTTATCTGCAGCCTGTGATGGCTGGTTTGGGGGTTGAAAAATTCTTTGAAAGCAATCGGCCTGGAGGGATCGGCCAGCAGGTATACTTTTTTCACTTTGTTCGTCAACCCTTCCAGGTAAAAATCACCGGTGGGCCAGTTATAGATCCCAAGGAAAAGCTTACCGGGCTTGCGTGTGATATTGCCCCAGGGGAACTCTACGGTGTAAGGGCTGGACTGCGTACCATAGATCGCATCGTGATTCACTTTCATCCAATCGCCTACTCTTTTCAGGATCTGTACGGAAGCGTCGGGGATCAAGCCATTGGCATCGGGCCCTACATTGAGCAGGTAGTTACCACCTTTACCGGCGATCTCGAAAAGCAGACGGGTGATCACTTCGGGCGATTTCCATTCATGGTCTTTTGTTTTGAAGCCCCAGGTATTATTGAGGGTGGCAGGCACTTCCCAATCACCGGGCAATACTACGGAGGGGATCACATTATCACCGGTAGACTTATAATCCGTTTCCACTCCACCGCCGAGCCGGCCACTGATGATACAGGCGGGCTGCAGGCTTCTCACCAGGTCTTTGAGGCTTTGGGCCTGTTCTTTGGTGATGGTCATCGGCGTATCGAACCAGATCATGCCGATGGGCCCATACTGGGTGAGCAGCTCGGTGAGCTGGGGTTTTACTTTGGTATCGAGATAATGTTGAAAATTGCGGGCAGCGGGAAAATCCCAATCGTTATCGAGACCATCGGGTTCGTTCCAGTCGCGGGACTGGGAATAATAAAAACACAATTTCATATCCTGCTTCCGGCATTCATCGGCGAGGGCTTTGATCACATCTTTTCCGTAAGGAGTAGCATCTACTATATTGTAAGGAGATGCTTTCGATTTGAACATGGCAAAACCATCATGATGTTTTGAAGTGATGGTAATATATTTCATACCGGCTGCTTTGGCCACCGATACGAATGCTTTGGCATCGAACTGCACAGGATTGAATTGTTTGGCGAGTGTGCGGTACTCTGCGGCCGGAATGGTAGCCCGTTTCATGATCCATTCGCCGATGCCGGGGATATCTTTTCCTTTCCATTCACCAGCGGGGATGGCGTACAATCCCCAATGAATGAAAAGCCCGAAGCGGGCGTCTCTCCACCAGTGCATACGCTGGTCCTGGGAGATGGTTTGCTGGGCCCGGAGGGGAAGGGTTCCTTGCAGAAAAACGCAACATACGATCGCAGCTATAAGGTTTTTTTTCATAATTGGCTATAACTTAGTTTCAAATGAAATGGAGAAAAGGCCCCAAACAGATTGTAACTAAATAAATATTTGGATACCCTTTTTCGCTGCAATTGACTAATCATTAAGTTTAATTGGCTTGAATGTAAAGGGCGAGAGAGATTTGAGTTGATAAGTTGAAAGGTTAACAAGTTGACGAGGGTCTCTCCGAATTGGAAGCTCCCCTATCAACATTTCAACTTGTTAACCTTTCAACCAAAATCCATCTTGGTCAATAGACCATCAGGGCACCAGGTATGTATCAGGGTTCGTGTAGAATGTATCCAGTGATTTTTTGTGAGGCAGATACGAGGTCCTGTACGTGAACATACGGCCTTTCGAAAAAGCAGGCAGTGCGATCCGGGTGCTGTCGCGCGGGAGGATAAAGTTCCTGGTCACGTTCAACGTATCCGAATAGCTGAGTTCGACCCGTAAGTTCTGCGAATTGGCGCCCGACCAAAGAACGATGGTAGAATCCTTGCGCCAGGTAACGCTTTTGACCGGCCTGTTGAACAGGGTCGACTGGTAAATATCTCCATATACATTTACGAGCACATCCACCGACATTGACCTGTGACCATCATTGTCTGCCGTTACCACAGAAAAACTATGGGTCTTCTCTTCCAGGTTATTCAGGGTAACATTCATATAGTCGATGCCGGGCCCGCGTTGAATAGGGAGTATTGCCGAATCTTTCTTATCATTCCAGTACACTTTCACTTTGGTGACCCGTTGATCGGTCATGAGCGCCCAATTGAGCCTGGCCTTGTTCCTGCCTGGTGCATAATCAAGTGAATCTACCTTTGCCGTATACACGATCTCACCTCCCTCTATGAAAGGCTTATAGGTATCATCCTGTTTGCTGCAGGCAAATATCGTTGCGGTGGCCGCCACCGCCAATGCGCAGTATATTAAATTGCTTCTTGCATTCATACTTTTCTGATTGTAATGTTTGAATGGATATTCCTTCCTTTATGGTGTCGGCAATCCGTATATTTTCATTTCCGATATATGCATAAATCCTTTAGAAGCGCCGATATTGCCCCAGCTATCTATATTTTTCCAGGCCATGTATCTTACGGCAGGAGCATCCACGTTGAACATGTATTCCTGTCCGGCGGCGGCAACATCGGTGTCTGCCTGAGTTTGAGCACCAGGACTATCGCCGCCCGATGGCTTTTCCATCAGGTAAGAGCCCAGCAATACCCAACTACTCGAATCGGTGGGTGTATTGGTGCCCCAGATCTCCCAGCGGTGAGGGTTACCATGGTCCCATATAAAACCGCCCTGGCGCTGCCAGATCACGTAGCGACTGAGTTTAGCCTTCTTCTTCAGTTCAAAGGGTATCCAGATAGGTTGGTCTACATACTGATTGGTATGGAAGCCGTCACCACTGGAGATGGTGCCATTGAACATTTTATCGAACGTCCAGCTACTGAGGTTACCTGGTGTAACCATAGGATCGCCGGATTCGGGTAATGGTGGCCGTTGAGGGATCAGCCAGGAATTCCTTTTATAAGTGGGGATATCCAATTCTTCTTCGGGCAATGGTGTAAGCTTCACGCTCATGGTGTCTGAATGGTTATTCCATCTGTCCCTCACGAAGATGCCGAACTTACGTTCAACAGGCGGAAGGCCGCGTGAGGTGAAATCGCCTTCCGGAAGCTCGGTATACTCCGCATCGCGGGGGATCCAGATACCGGAGGAATCCATCAACAGTTCGATCACCACTTTGGCCTTATAGATATTCTTGTAGTGAATATTGGGACCGCCGAATGTGGTAGTCACTACAAATGAATTGAAGATAGATTGAATGGCCGGGGGCAGCGGTGTTACTTTCACTTTTACCGGATCGCCCACTTTTTCTCCGCGGCTCACCGTGAACAGCGTCACTTCCCGTTCACGGGTATCGCCGAATCCTTCCACGACCACCTCATTATTGAAATAGGATGCACGGGCTTCCTGTTTGATGCCGCTCAGGTCATACTGCGCTTTCACATACAGGAGGTTCCGATCTTTCGGCAATGTATATACGATCTTTGCTGCGCCGGGCAGGGGTGTTACCTGCAGGTTGGTGACAGGGCCTGGTGCATTGCCGCTATCCTGCTGAGGTCCGATCACTTCTTCTTTACAACCCATTGCCACGATCAGCAGCAAGGTTGCTATGAAGGATAATGATTTCATTGTACTATGATTTAAGAGTTTTGAATGAAGGGTTTACCAGCCTGGATTTTGTACCAGGTTCTTGTTACGCAACAGCTCTTTCACCGAAATAGGCCAGAGATACTCGCGCAGTGTGAATGTTTGGTTGAACAACAGTACTTCCCTGTTATACGCAGCCGGGTCTTTCTGTTCGATATCCCATCCTTTGATAGGGGCGTTCAATTCGATGTGTGCCCTCTTCCATCTTCTCAGGTCCCAGAAGCGCTGGCCTTCGAAAGCCAGCTCGATCATTCGTTCCTGTTGGATGATGTCACGGAGGCCTTCTTTATTGGTATATTTCGCATTTTCCCTTGCATATTGCGACCAGGCAATTTCCACAGAAGGGATGCCGGCCCTGGCACGCACGAGGTTGATCCATTTGAAGGTTTCCTCAGAAGGGCCACCCACTTCGTTCAATGCTTCGGAATAAAGCAGGTACAGATCGGCCAAACGCAGTTCAGGCCAGGGGTACGTCACGGTGGTCATGGAACCGTCGTTCTTGGTGGTAGTGGCTATGTTTACCAGTTTCTTGATCCAGTAACCGGTGATGGAATAGTTACTGATGCCCTGCCTGGCGGCCGATTCTCCTTTGCGGGCCTTTAAGAAGGCGATGGACGCCGTATCGTAGTTGGCGTCCCAATTGCCATACCAGATGCCCCTGTCGAATGCAAGGCTGGCATAGAAACGGGGCTCGCGTTTGAAATGGAGTAAGGGAGCATCTTCATTTACGCCGATCTGGAACTTGTCTTCAATAGTTCCTTTTCTCAGCGCAAACCTGTTGGCATAATCCCAGGTGATGTCCTGGTTGATAGGCACTCCATTTTTGGTATAGAACAGCTCCGCCATTTTGATCGGTGGGGCAATGATGCCTTTGGGCCCGCTGCCTGTTGTAGCAGCTTTGATATTGGCCATTGCATAGCGCTGTATGTCTGAGGCGCGGCTGGTGGAATTGTGCCAGATCACTTCATGATTGGTGACCTCTTTATCGGTGACGGCTCCACGAAGGTCATATTGCGTTTTGAGATCGCGGACTACCATCGGGGTAGCGGCCGTATTATAGCGGTATAATTCATATCCCATCCCGGCGCAGAATTCTATTGCATCCTTACAGGCATCCACGGCCTTCACCCATTTCTGTGCATTGTAAGAAGAGAAGAGGGAAACGCCTCTTTTATCTTTCATGCCCACATAATCAGGGTTTCCATTGTACAGCGGGCTGGCAGCAGTGACCATAACTTTTGCCTTGAATGCCTTGACGATGGCACGGGTGATGCGCCCCAGGTCAACCGCTTCAGTACCATCTACCCTATCGGGCAACCTTGGATTGGTGCTTGCCTCATCGAGCAATTGCACCACATAGTTGAAACAACTGTCGAGCGGGTCCCTGTATACCTGTACTTCATCCTTATCGCTTTCGATGGGGAGATTCTTTTTACCCAGCGGGACCGGGCCGTACATGCGGATGAGGAAGAAATGGTAATAGGCTTTCAGGAATGTCACTTCGGCTTTCCATTGCTCTTTCTCGAAATTATCCATGTCAGGGACCTTCCCGATATTATCGAGGAAGGTATTACAGTCGCGGATACCGGTGAACAAAGCCCGGCCGCCATTGGTGCCTTCCCAGTAATTTCCCAGTGGGTCATTCACGTTCTGTCCGCCCCTGGCGATATTCCAGAATTTCACCCCATCGCCAGACCCGATATCCTTGGAAGGGTACATATACCATACTTCATCGGCCGTGGCAAAAGCGGCATTGGTATTGAAGTGGCCGTTGCGGGGCATGTAGGAATAGCAGGTGAATAAATATTTTTCGGCAGACGAACGGAGTGAGAAGGCATTCTCGATAGTCGCTACGCCGTCCGGCACCACATCGAGGTATTTTTTACAGCTCACCATACCTGTCACCAGGCATAGGGCGATCATTACTTGTAAATATCTTTTGAGTTGCATAGACAATGCTTTCGGTAAGTTTAGAAAGTGAGGTTAAGACCAATGTTGACCACTCTTTGTATCGGATATCCAAGACCGTTACCTCCCATTTCAGTATCCCACAATTTGAAGGTGCTGAATGTAAGAAGGTTATTGGCATTTGTATAGATCCGGGCTGAGGTCATTTTGAACCTCCTGACGAGCCGGGGAGGAAGGGTATATCCCAGTTCCACTGTTTTCAATCTCATGAAGGCCCCGTTCCGCATGAACCAGGTGCTTCTTTGCTGGTTGTTGGCATTGACCTGTGGGTCGAGACGCGGCCATAGTGCATACAGGTCCCTGTTTTCCTCCGACCAGTAGCTATCAGCATAAGCTTTCAGCAATTGGGTTTGAGCGCCGCCTGATTTTACGAACGGCGAAGTTCTGGCCACATCGATCCAGAAAGAAGTGCGGGCATTACCCTGGAAGAAGACGGAGAGGTCTATCCCCTTGTATTGCGAAGCAAAACCAAAGCCGTAAGTGATCTCCGGGCTGGTAGGATGACCGATGAATACCTGGTCGAGCTCCGTGATCTGCCCGTCACCATTCACATCGCGGTATTTGATATCACCACCCCTTACAGCCCTGCTCCCATCACCGAAGCGCTGAGTGGGAGAATTGGCCACCTCTTCATCGTCCACGAAGAGACGTTCGGCGATATATCCTTTCATCTGGGTGAGCGGTTTCCCTACATGTGATAAGTAAGCGGCATCGTATTGCGGCTCTTCATAGAAGTCGAAGCGGTTGGTAGCATACGTGAAATTACCTCTGAAGTTGACGGTAAGGTCTTTCCCGATACGATCGGAGTAATCGATCGAGAGGTCGAGACCTTTGGCCCTGGCCTTACCAACATTGGCTTTGGGAGCATCGCCCTGGAGGCCCATGCTGGAGGGAATGGTGCGGTCCATGAGGATATTGTACCGGCGTTCCCAGAAAAGCTCTGCAATGATCTCCATTTTATTGAACAGCCCGAGTTCCATGGCCACGTTCGTTTTGGCAGAGGTTTCCCAGGTGATATTGCGGTTGTCGTACCTGTTGATGGCAATACCGTTCCTGCTATAGCCACCGTCCGTACCGAAACTGGCGCCGAGGGAACTGCTGTTCATGTTGAGGTCCGACAGGTAGAAGAAACGATCATCCTTGTTACCGATGGCATCATTACCCACAAGACCATAGGTCCCTCTGAATTTCAGTTTGGAAATGGGCAGCTTCAGGGCATCGAACCATTTTTCATTCGATACATACCAACCTACCCCGGCGGATGGGAAGAAGCCGAAACGTTCAGATTCGAAAAAGCGTTCCGAGCCATTATAACCGAAGTTGAACTCGGCAAAATATTTATTCTCATAACCATAGGTAGCCCTGCCTGAGAAAGTGAGGTTCCTGCTGGGGAGTGATGTCTGCAAACTGGTGGCAGTGCCTTCCAGTTGGTGCAACGCCTGGAATACAAGCAGGCCGCTCACCTGGTGCTTGTCTGAAAAGAGGCGGCTATAGTTTGCCTGGCCCTGGAAGTTGAAAGTGGAGACCACTTTCTTACCATCCTGAAAGGGTGAATAATCCAGGAAGTCGGTACCCGTTTCAGGGTTCATGTTCACCAGCGTATACGTGTTGTTGTATTTGTTGTAGCTGCCGATCTTATAGAAGAAAGGATTGTACTGGCGCGATACGGCAAACTCGGACCGTCTGTTCGTATTCACCATGGCATTGAAAGAAAGTCCCCTGGTAACGAATGACAAGTCCTGCTTCAGTTCCAACTGTGCCAGCATGAGGGCTTTCGACTGGTCTTTATACCCTTTCACCATGTCCGCATAAGGGTTCAGGTAAGCGGGGCCACGCTCTCCATCATTTCCGAACATGATATGCCGGATATATTTGGTGGCATCGTCCTGGGGATAATACGCCGGGAAGCGGACCGGGTTGGCGCGCAGGGCTTTCAGGTATAATTCTTCCCCTCCGTCGAGCGGGCCTTTGTATTCAGTGAACTGGCCATTCAACCTTACTATACCCTGTGTGGTCTTGGTAATGTTCAATACCACATTCGAACGAAGGATATAGGTCTTGAGGTCGATATTGTTATTGAAATTATTTCGCTTATCGACTTTCAGTATCCCGTTGTCGATGTTCACGGCGCCTGAAACGTAGTAAGTAGCTACCTGTCCGCCACCGCTCACGCTGAAATTGATACGTTGGTTCATGGTATACGTCTTGAACAACATTTCCTGCCAGTCTACTGCCGGAAATGCGTTCGGGTTGACGCCGTTCTGCGTTTTCTCGATCTTTTCCTGGGTATAAGGAAGGAAGAGGTTATCGCGGGTGCGGTTGGCTTCATTCTCCAGCTTCATATAAGTGATAGGGTCTGCCAGTTTCACCGTTTGGGTGGGCATAGACCAGGAATTCTCCACGCGGAAATTGAGCTTGGGTTTTCCCTGTTTACCTTCCTTGGTGGTAACGAGGATCACACCGTTGGCGCCACGGGCGCCATAGAGGGCGGTAGCCGTAGCATCTTTCATGATCGAGAAGCTGGCGATATCGTCCGGTTGGAGACGGGCCAGTTCTTCCGTGGTATATTCCACGTTGTCGATCAGGATCAGCGGGTCTTTTTTATATCCGAAAGTAGTGACGCCGCGAATGAAGAACTCCGCATTATCGCGGCCAGGCTCACCTGAACGCTGGTAGCCGATCACACCGGCCAGGCGGCCTGCGAGCGCAGTAGTAAGGTTACTGGAAGGGATCTTCAGTTCGCCGGGAGAAATAGTAGTCACGGAGCCGACCACCTCTTTCTTTTTCTGCTTACCATAAGCTACCACCACTACATCGTCGAGGTTGCTATTGGCCCGTTTCATCACTACGTTGACCACCTCCCGGTTACGGACGGAGATCTCCTGGTTATCATAGCCCACCATACTAAACACCAGTATCGCGTTGTCGTCGGGAACAGTGAGGATGTATTTTCCGTTCAGGTCGGTTGTGGTGCCTACATTGTCTTTCCCTTTTAAGGAGACAGATACCCCGGGCAAGGGGCCTGCGGAATCGGACACAAGTCCTCTAACTTCTTTGGATATACGATTTTTTAGCAGATCGGCCAGGGCAGAGGCTTTGGGGCTGCCTGGCCCGGACGCCGGCCTCTCTTCGGCGGCCGGATTTGCAGCGATCGGCCTGTCTGTTTTTTCAGAAAGACCGTCCTGTGCGGAACTCACGCAAACAGCTCCCAGGGAGCAACAGCAGGCGAGTAAGAACTTCGACGTTTTAAGTAATTTTCCAGTCATAACAGTTGCATTTGGTAGTACTCGGGTTTTGTGAAAATTATTGGGAGAATAGCAGAAAAGGAGTATATGCATCTATAAAAGCGTTATATAAAGATGCTCATATAGCTTAATGCTATATGTTCCGGCATCTCAATATTTCGATTGTCTACAGGATCAATCCTTTGCACAAGCTGCACGGGCGGTCTTTACTTCGCCTGCGAAATTCAACGGCATCGATAATAAGAGGGATTACTGGACAGGAATGCGGAGGACCTTTGTAAAATAAATTGCTTTTCATTTGGCAGCGTTTTGGTAACGCTAAACAACTGACTATTTACCGACCTGCGAACGGGTGAATTTGCTTTTGATTAAACTATTTTGGCTTAAGAAAGGGAGAAAAGAGCTTTTTTATGCCACTGGGGCGCAGGGGTTGGTTGACAGGTTGATAAGTTGATAGGTTGACAAGGAAGTCTCCG
>OFTY01000591.1_pt1 | contig 23325 bp, 20 predicted proteins | sample 1775061 | NCBI WGS metagenome assembly OFTY01 (sample SAMN08195773, study PRJEB24354) | sludge metagenome | isolation source: sludge from phenol fed wastewater aerobic bioreactor B | place: India: Nagpur | collected 2016-09-16 | reverse complement strand
AACCTGTAAGTAAGTTTTACCGGTAAGGCGGGAAGAACGGGAAGGGGTCGTTTGAACATAAAAATGCCTCCTGGTGGGAGGCATTTGAAAGAACATAATATGTTTGACGTTATTACTGTTTTTGATTGTATTTCTGTTCTGCTTCTTTGGCTTTTTCAAAATCCAGTACCACTCCGTTGATACAATACCGTAAGCCTGTAGGGGGAGGGCCATCATCAAAGACGTGGCCGAGATGGGCTTTGCAACGGCCGCATTGTACTTCTGTTCTTGTCATGCCATGCGAGTGGTCGGGTGTGTAAATGATGCTGCTTTTACTGATGGGCTCGTAAAAGCTGGGCCATCCACAGCCGCTTTCGAATTTGGTATCGCTTTTAAATAAGGGGTTGCCGCAGGCTGCGCAATAGTAAGTTCCTTTGTCAGTAAGGCTCTCGTATTTGCTGGTCCAGGGACGCTCAGTGCCTTTTTGCCTGGCTATATTATAAACGTCTTCCGGTAAGATCTTCTTCCATTCTGCTTCGCTTAATTCTACTTTGGACGTATCTGTTTGGGAGTAAACGGAGCTTTTCTTTGTTGAGTCCATATTATCAGGTTTATTATGGTTGGTGCCGGATTGCGAATAGCTGCACTGTTGCAGCAGACCCGCAAAAATGAGTACCAGGATATTTTTTGTCAGCGACCTCATACTATGTGTTTAACAAATTTACGATAAGCTTGTTTGGGTTGTATTGCTAATATACCAGCTTAACATTTCGTTGGAATGGGCTATTGAATTTTCGCACTATCGTACCTGAAGCAATGAAAATTTTCTGATAAACCTGTATGATCTTTAGACAATTAAAAATATATATATGAAAACGGTCAATGAATTTGCCTGTTAACCCGGTTTTTTTATCGTGTACACGTATATTTGTTGCTCACTAAGGCTTATTATAAATATGTTTAATTTGATCTTATTTGGTCCGCCTGGTAGCGGAAAAGGCACTCAGTCGGCTAAATTGGTTGAAAAATACGGCCTGATCCATCTCTCCACAGGAGATCTGCTCCGAAAAGAGCGTCAATTGAAGACTCCACTTGGAATTGAAGCCCAGCAATTTATAGACAAAGGCCAGCTTGTTCCTGATGAAGTGGTGATTGGCATGATCAGTTCTGCACTGGATGAAAATCCTGCTGCCCGCGGATTCCTTTTCGACGGTTTCCCCCGCACGGTAGCCCAGGCAGAAGCACTGGATAGACTGCTTGAACTGAAAAAATCTTCTATCGCTCTTGTCCTTTTCCTGGACGTAAATGAGGACGAATTGATACAACGCCTGGTTAACCGCGGCAAAACCTCAGGCCGCAGCGATGATGCCGATGAATCTATCCAGCGTAAGAGGCAGGAAGTGTACAAACACGAAACCCTGCCCGTGGCGGCACATTATGAAAAGTTCAAAAAAGTGGTGCATATTGATGGCATGCGTGGCATTGACGATGTATTTTCCAGCCTCGCTTTGCATATTGATAAAAAAATAGGGTAAGCTGATTTGCCTTGTTTTTGTAAAATTGCAGCTCTCAAACTTGCCGAATGAACTTTGAAAAGGAAAACTTTCTTCGTACGCGTTTCATAAAGTATCTGCAGCAGTTGGATCCTGCCACCCTACCCAAATGGGGCAAGATGAGCGTACAGCAGATGGTAGAGCATTTTAATATGGATGCTGTAAGGGTAGCAAGCGGCAAAACGAAATTCACGGTGATACTGACCCCGCCGGAGCAGCTTTTCAAAATGCAGGAATTTCTTGTAAGCAATAAGCCCTTTAAAAAAGAATTGAAGAACCCCCTGCTGGGTGAAGACCCGGCACCATTACGGTTCAATACCCTTCAGGCAGCTATCGGGGCACTGCATGAAGAGCTGATCTATTTCTTTGAAGTGTTTGAAAATGATCAGGCTCTTGTTACACGCAATCCTTTTTACGGTGACCTGAATTTTGAACAGAATGTGCAGTTGCTTTACAAGCACGCACTTCACCATCTCCGCCAGTTTGGTGTAGTGCCCCTGAATGCATAGTTATTTCAGCAGTGAATCAGCTTTTTGAAGAACAGAAAGAATAGCGTCTTTCACTTTTGTTACTTTCTCCTTTTCTTCGCCAAGATACTTAACACGTTTTTCCGTATCATCATTGGCAGAATCCACTTTAAATTCTTCCATCCATTTATTCATGGCAAATTCTGCATACTGCAGTTCTTTTGATAAAGAATCCAGTTTTTGCAGGTAAGGAGCAGATACCTGGCGTGCTTTAGCAGGAAGTTTTCCGATCGAATCAACCAGGCGCTGGGTCTGCTGTTCCAGTTGAGTGAGCTTTCTCATTTTGGCCATGCCAATATCATGTCCGTGCAGTACATCCTGCAACAAACTGTCTGAAAGGGTTTTTGCCTGGGGGCGTCCGCCTTCCTGGTTCCCGCTTCCGCAAGAAAGAAGGAGAAGGCTGAAAATAATGACGGGGAAAACTACAACTTTCATACTGATTGATTGAGGATGCAAATTAACCATCATTTATGAAATAGATTCAATCCCACAATCAATTTTCCCACGAAGACGACAAAGACCACAAAGAAATATTATCTGGCGCCTTTCTTACTCGTTGTTAAATAACAAAGCGAAATGTTTCTTTGTGGTCTTTGTCGTCTTCGTGGGAAAAAATCAAACCGGGTCAGATATTTCTTATAAACTATGATTACCGCAACTTGAGCTAATTTAGCAACCCTAACGAATTTGCATACTATGACCCAATTTCAAAATTACATTACCGGCAAGTGGATCAATGGAGACGGAGAAGGACAATCCTTATACAATGCAGTGAACGGAGAGTTGATCGGAACGGCTTCTACAAAAGGACTGGATTTTAAAAGCATTCTTGAATACGGAAGGAATACAGGCAACCCAGCCTTGCGGAAACTCAGTTTTCATGAAAGAGGAAACCGGCTGAAAGCGCTGGCGCTTCACTTGCAAAAGCACCTCGATAAATTTTATAAGATCAGTTATCAAACCGGTGCCACCAAAGCCGATAGCTGGATAGATATCGAAGGAGGTATTGGTAATTTATTTGCCAATGCTTCGCTGCGGCGCAAATTACCCGATGAATCTTTTTGCCTGGATGGTGAGGCACACAACCTCGGCAGGCAAAATAGTTTTATGGGCACGCATATACTGGTGCCAAAAGAAGGCGTGGCCATTCATATCAACGCGTTTAATTTTCCTGTGTGGGGAATGCTGGAAAAAATTGCCGTGAACCTGCTGGCAGGTATGCCGGCGGTGGTGAAACCTGCTACCGTAACCTGCTATCTCACTGAAGCCGTGGTAAGGGCGATCATTGAATCAGAGATATTGCCGGAAGGATCGCTGCAATTGATCTGCGGCAGCGCCGGTGATTTATTGGACCATGTGAATTCGCAGGATGTAGTAACGTTTACAGGTAGCGCTTCCACCGGATTAAAACTGCGTTCGCATCCGAAAATATTAAGTGAATCGGTACCATTCAATATGGAAGCGGATTCATTGAACTGTATCGTGCTGGGAGAAGATGTGGAACCGGGGAAACCGGAATGGGATATTTTCATCAAGGAAATAAGAAAGGAAATGACCGCCAAGGCTGGCCAAAAATGCACGGCCATCCGCAGGATCTTTGTACCCGAAAATAAAATGGAAGATGTATGGAAAGCGATAGCGTCTTCCCTTTCGCAAACAGTGATCGGCAACCCGCTCAATGAAAAAGTGCGCATGGGTTCCCTGGCAGGAGAAACCCAAAGGGAAGAAGTAAAAGCACAGGTGCAGAAACTGCTGGCCTCTTCCCAATTGATATATGGCTCGCTTGATAGTGTGAATGTGCTGGATGCAGATGCCGCTAAAGGTGCGTTCATCTCACCGCTCCTTTTACTGAATGAAAAGCCTTTCGAAAATACTGCAGCACATGAAGTGGAAGCATTCGGACCGGTAAGCACGATAATGCCTTAGCGCGGCATGGATGAAGCTGTTGCGCTCAGTAAAAAAGGAAAAGGAAGTTTATGCAGTTCCATTGTAACAGCCGATGAAAAACTGGCGAGGCAATATGTGCTTGGCGCAGCTACACATCATGGAAGGATACTGGTATTGAATGAAGCCTGTGCGAAAGAATCCACCGGTCATGGTTCTCCGCTGCCATTGCTGGTGCATGGAGGTCCCGGTCGCGCTGGCGGCGGGGAAGAAATGGGTGGATTACGTGGGGTAAAGCATTATATGCAGCGGGTGGCTTTGCAGGGCTCGCCAACGATGATCACAGCTATCACCAACGTGTACCAGCCTTATGCAGAAGGAAAAGATCCGGGGCAACATCCATTCCGGAAATATTATGAGGAATTGCAGGTGGGCGACCAGTTGGTCACTCCTAAAAGACTGATCACGGCAGAAGATATAGACAGTTTTGCAGATCTGAGTGGCGATCATTTTTATGCTCACCTGCGGGAAACTGATTTTACCGGTACCATGTTTGAGCGGCAGGTGGCACATGGTTACTTTATTATGAGTGCGGCAGCGGGATTGTTTGTCGACAGTTATGAAAAGAACCCGGTATTGCTCAATTATGGAATTGACGAACTGCGTTTTACCAAACCTGTTTACCCCGGAGCAACTATTTATGTACGTTTTACCTGCAAGGAAAAATTGCCACAGGACAAAAAAGATGAAACGGATATAGCCAGGGGCATTGTGAAATGGCTGGTGGAAATACTGGACGAAACGGAGGAGCCGGTAGTGGGAGTGGCAACTATTCTGACCATGGTGGCTAAGAAGGGGTAGGATGTAGAGCAATGGGCAACACCCTACATCCCGGCTAAACCAAAAACTATTTTCAATACTTTTGATCTCAAACACTCTAGTTTATGAGCGCAGATATCAAGGAAGCATACGTAAGGACCGAGTTGCACAATGGAATTGCTACAATTGAATTTTTCCATCCGCAAAGCAATGCATTGCCTGCAAAAATACTGGAGCAGCTGGCCCAGGCCATCCATAGCGCAGGGAATGAAGCAGAAGTGAAAGTGTTGTTGTTGCGTTCCGGAGGAGAACATGCTTTTTGCGCAGGCGCTTCCTTTGATGAATTGACAGCCATAACAACTGCAGAAGAGGGTTTGCATTTTTTCAGCGGGTTTGCACACGTGATCAATGCTATGCGCACTTGTCCCAAGATTATCGTCGGCCGGGTCCACGGTAAATGTGTGGGTGGAGGAGTCGGTATTGTTGCTGCGCTGGACTATGCGATCGCTACTGAAGCCGCAGAAGTGAAACTGAGTGAGCTTGCTATTGGTATCGGCCCATTTGTGGTGGGGCCGGCCGTGGAAAGAAAGATCGGGCTTTCCGCCTTTTCCCAACTGGCCATTGACGCTACTATGTGGAGAAATGGGGATTGGGCAAGAAGAAAGGGATTATTTGCAGAATTGCATCCTACAACAGAAGGCATGGATGAATCCATTGCCAGACTCACCTATACCTTAGCGCATTCAAGCCCGGAAGCAATGGCTGAACTCAAAAAGATCCATTGGAAAGGAACAGAGGATTGGGATAAGCTGCTGCTGGAGCGGGCGGCTATCAGCGGACGGCTGGTGGTGAAGGAATTCTCTAAAAAAGCGATCGCCGGCTTCCGGAAAAAATGATACAACAGTCAATGCTATGACTGCCAGGGAATGGACTAATATGGGTATTCTCAAAACGGATTAGCCTGTACCAAAATTCCAGGTATATATACCCGTCCATTATTTTCCGATACAAATAGAATCCAGGAAGGAGGTTGACCTTTACAGCGAACTCCTATATTAGTTTTCAATGATATATGTTTTGGGAAAATGAGCTGAAAAACTTTAACACAACTGACTAGGGGTAAACTATTACTTTAGTTGTTGGTGTGGAAATAAATCATCAAAATCAGCCAGGTAGCGGTTTTGAAGCTGAATTTTCTAATATCGAAAGTCGTAATTTTGCGGTGAAAAATCTTAATGGGTTCTAAGTGTTCCTAATTAGATATTTTTCAAGAATTGCTGCCACACCGTTCAAGGGCACTATTCCATTAGTGTCGGACTGTGCCGGCGAGAATATAATTCCTTGAAATAATGCAATTATCTGATTATTGCATCTACACAATACCAGGTAATTCAATAAAGGCCTATGAACATCCAATGAATATTCAAAGACATACATTTTCCAGGTCCTGCTCCATCCGGAGTTTGTATTCCCATCTTATTTTTTACCTCAGTACAGGAAGGTCAGTACAGGTAAATCTCACTAAAATTAAACTTACCAATTCAATATCGTGTCCGAATACACGTTAAACGACGTATTACGAAACGATGCCTAACCAATACCTAACTATGAACTTTTATAAGGGCTTCCTCCTTCTCCTGCTTACTGTTATCAGTTCCTTTGTAATGGCTCAAATCCCATCTGACCTTAGCGGGGTAAAGGCATCCCAGATTTCCAATGGCCAGTTACAACAATATTTGAATCAGGCTAAAGCCAATGGTATTACAACTGCACAACTCGAATCGGAGTTATTACGCCGTGGGTTGCCAGCTTCGGAACTGGAAGAACTTAAAATAAGGATAGAACAACTGGAGAGTGGTTCTTTACCTCTTTCAGATTCTACTGGAGTAAGTTCTGAAAGAGCGGACCTCAATGGTCAGCGTCAGGTTTCAAAAACCATGAACAGCATGAACTCAGTGCTGGAGGATATCATCAGCAAGCGCCCAAAGATCTTCGGATCTGAACTCTTTGCCAATGCCAATCTCAGCTTTGAACCCGACCTGCGCATGGCCACACCCAAAAATTATACCATAGGTCCGGATGATGAATTGCTGCTGAATATTTATGGCGTTAATATATCCCAACAAGCATTAAAGGTAAGTCCCGAAGGCACGATCAATGTGAAATATGCCGGCGTGATCAATGTAAGCGGGTTGACGGTGGATGCTGTTACTTCTATATTAAAAGACAGGCTGACCAGGTATTATCCTGGCCTTAGTTCCGGTCAAACCAAACTGCAATTGACATTGGGGAATATCCGGAGCATCAGAGTGATACTGATCGGTGCGATCAAACGGCCAGGTACTTATACATTGCCTTCTTTAGCTACTTTGTTCAACGCGCTTTATGTGAGCGGTGGCCCGGTGGAAAATGGTTCTTTCCGCAAAATTGAACTGATCCGCAATAATGAAGTGGTAGAAACTGCCGACCTGTATGATTTCCTGGTAAGAGGAAACCAACTGACGAATGTGCGCCTGGAAGATAATGATGTAATAAGGGTACCTTTTGCCAACCTGCTGGTAACATTAAATGGAGAAATAAACCGCACCGGCATTTTTGAGCTGAAACCCGAAGAAACATTGGAAAAAGCCCTTGAATATGCCGGTGGTTTCAAAAGCCAGGCGTTCAGAGGCAGGATCACCGGTTCAAGGATAACTGGTTATGAAAGAAGGATCGTGGATGTATCAGGTGATTCCCTGGCATATTTCAAACTGCAGAATGGTGATGAGTTTCTGGTTGATTCGGTGATCAACCGCTATCAGAACAGGGTCCGTATCAGTGGAGCGGTATTCAAACCCGGTCCGTATGCACTGGAAGAAGGGATGACGCTGAAACAACTGGTCAACAAAGCGCATGGATTGCGGGAAGATGTATACAATGGAAGAGCGATCGTAGTACGCACAAAACCTGATCTCACAAAACAATATATCGCAGTTGACCTGAAACCGATCCTTTCAGGACAGGATAACGGATTATACCTGATAAAAGAAGATAGTGTGCATGTAGCATCTATTTTCGATCTGAAGGATACGGTTTCTGTTACGATCAATGGTGCTGTGCGGAAACCAGGAACTTACCGTTATGAAGAAGGCCTTTCATTGAAATCCCTCATTTTAAAAGCAGATGGTTTTACAGACGATGCAACAGGAAAGGGGATTGAGATATCAAGACGTAAGCGGGATGTTAACGTTACCCAACCGGGAAGTGATATCGTGGAGATCATAAGAGTAAACGACTCGCTTGATTTGGCCAGCAATTCTGCTGATGTGACACTGATGCCTTTTGATATTGTTGCGATAAAAGAAGATCCCTATTATCAGAAGCAGATCAGTGTGAAAGTTACGGGTGAAGTGCTATCTCCTTCTACGTATTCCTTACAAAGCAGGGAAGAACGATTGAGCTCGTTGGTCCAGAGAGCGGGAGGTTTGCTGTATACAGCCAATATCGCCGGCGCGAAATTGGTCAGGAAGAGAAAGGAAGTCGCAGATACAATAGAATTAAAGCGGCTGTTTGCTTCAGTAGAAAAAGATACATCAAAAACTGCTGCGGGTATGATGGTAAAAAATACAACAGAAGTGGCCATTAATCTGGATTATGTGTTGAAACATCCTGGCAGTGTTGACGATATCACGTTGGAAGAGGGTGACGAGTTGATTGTTCCGAGAATTAATAATACGATCAGTATTAGCGGAGAGGTTTTTAAGCCGTTGGATATAATGTATGAGAAAGGGAAATCAATGGGCGACTATATTAATGATGCAGGGGGAGCCACGCCAGCAGGAAGCAAGAAAAGGGCATTTGTGATTTATGCGAATGGTAGTGCAGCAAAGATCAAACGGCCTTTGGGAATATTCCGGAGTTATCCAAAAATAACACCGGGGTCGAACATTTTTATTCCACAGAAGCCGAAGAGAGAAGGATTTGATGTAGGTAAGGCGGGAATTTTTATTTCAGCGATAACGGCGCTTATAACTGCTGCTGCCTTGATTACGAAATAAGAATTTGGCTAACCGGGATAATAGGTAGGCCGACTGAACTTGTTTAGGTTATTTGTCAGTAACAAAAGCGAATGTGACTGAGGTGGCGAAGCTATTGGTTAATGACAAAGAGAACGATCTTATCCAAAATGCAAATCTCATGACAAAAAGAGAGGGATATTATTCTGTAAATGAAATGATCTTGTTGGTCAAGGATTTTTGTCGCCTGCTTGTCAAAAAGTGGTTGATGGGGATGGTTTTTGTTGTGATAGGGGCTGGGATTGGCTTTATTTGTTTTAAACTTCAAAAGCCAAAATATAAGGCCGAGGTCACATTTATCCTGGAAGAAAAGGGTGGGAATTCAGGTGGTGGTCTCGCAGGCCTGGCCTCGCAATTTGGTGTCAATCTCGGTGGAATGGGTAGCGGCCCTGGTCTTTTCGCGGGCGATAATATCCTGGATATCCTTAAGTCAAAGAAAATTATTAAAGAAGTGTTGTTGAGCAATACGGGTGATGGAAGGGATAGCACAACACTTACTGATATGTATTTGGATTTTATGGGAAGGCGAAAAAGCTGGGAGAAGCGTCAGGATTTAGCTGGTATTCGTTTTCGGTCTGGGATGGCGTTGAGTCCATTGCAGGATAGTGTTTTAAACCTGGTATATCAGGATATTATTGAAAAATGTATTTCTGCTGAAAGAACCAGTAAGCAGGGAAGCATAATAAAAGTCCAGGTAACTGCTGAGAACCCTCTTTTTGCCAGACTTGCTGTAGAACGGATAGTAGCTGGTGCCAGTGATTTATATTATAATATAAGAACAGGAAATGCACAGGCAAATATTGATCGTCTTCAATATCGGTCGGATTCCATCCTTAACGCCTTAAATGGTAAATCTTATGCTGTTGCGGCTAGCCAACCGCTGGATATAAATCCTGGCCTCAAGACAATCATTGTTCCTACTGAAATTGGCACTCGTGATAAGACAGTTCTGGCAACATTGTATGCAGAAGTAACCAAGAATCTGGAGGCAAGCAAACTGATTTTATCCCAACAGTCGCCGGTTATCCAACTTCTGGATTCTCCAGACCAACTACTTGATGATAATAAGAGAGGCTTTCTGTTTTTTATAGTTGTGTTTGGCTTTGTTGCAGGTCTAATTTATACTGCTGGGCTATTGGTCGTTTTTCTTTTAGGCTGGATCAGTAAAAGGCAGTCAGAATAAAGATAGTATTCGGTTTAAAAGCTATATAATTTATCAATATGGATTTGAATAAAAAAAGTGTACTCATCACCGGGGGAACGGGCTCTTTTGGTAAAGAGTTTGTAAGAACGATCCTGGCAAAATGGCCGAATGTAAAAAGGCTTGTGATCTATTCGAGGGATGAACAAAAGCAATTCGTAATGGCCCATGAATACCCGGAGCATGAATATCCCAATCTGCGCTTTTTTATCGGAGACGTTAGAGATTTTGAAAGATTAAAACGAGCCTGTCAGGGTATTGATATAATCATTCATGCTGCAGCGATGAAACATGTACATATCGCAGAGTATAACCCGGACGAATGTGTAAAGACCAATATTGGTGGGGCAGAGAATGTGATAAAAGCAGCACTTGAAACAAATGTAGAAAGTGTAGTAGCCCTTTCAACAGATAAGGCTTGCGCTCCAATTAATTTGTACGGAGCTACCAAACTTACTTCTGATAAACTTTTCATTGCTGCAAATAATATCAGGGGGCATAAAAATATAAAATTCTGTGTTGTTCGCTATGGCAATGTAATGGGCTCAAATGGATCTGTTATGCCTTTTTTCCTGAAAAAACGTAAAGAAGGGATGCTTCCAATCACAGACCCCAATATGACAAGGTTTAATATATCACTGCAGGAAGGAGTGAATATGGTTTTGTATGCTTTGGAATCTGCTTGGGGTGGGGAACTTTTTGTACCTAAAATCCCATCCTACAAAATTGTTGATGTAGCAAAAGCCATTGCGCCAGAATGCGAACATCGGGTTGTAGGGATAAGACCAGGAGAAAAAATACATGAAGAAATGATTACAGCGTCTGATTCTTTTTCTACATATGACCTGGGAAAATATTATGCGATACTTCCTCAAACGCCGATGTGGGATATTGACGAATTTGTCCGGGCATTTAAAGCTCAGAAAGTTCCAGTAGGATTTTCTTACAGTTCAGGGACAAACCCGGAATGGTTAAGTATAAAAGATCTTCGAGAGCTTATCATTAAGCATGTAGACCCCAACTTCCAAGTTGAAAAGCAATACCAACTAAATTAATAAAATGGCAATACCTTATGGAAGGCAGCATATTACACAGGAAGATATTGATGCTGTTATAGCTACTCTTACATCGGATTTTCTGACCCAGGGGCCTGAGGTCGCAAAGTTTGAAGAGGCTTTCGCGGATTATATTGGATGTAAATATGCAGTTGCTGTAAATAACGGCACGGCCGCTCTTCATCTTGCAGCCCTTGCACTGGATGTAAATGAGCACACAAAAGCTATTACTACTCCTATCACTTTTTCAGCATCTGCTAACTGTATTAGATATTGTGGTGGGAAAATCAGTTTCGTAGATATAGATCCGGCCACGGCAGTAATGGATATCAAAAAATTAAAGTCATTGCTGGAGTCTTCACCAAAAGGCACTTATAGTGGAATTATTCCTGTTGATTTTGCAGGATATCCAGTCAACATGGAAGAAATCCGTGAAATTGCGAACGAATATGACCTTTGGGTTATCGAAGATGCTTGTCACGCTCCTGGTGGTTTCTTTATCGATAGCAAAGGAGAAAAGCAATTCTGTGGAAATGGTAAGTACGCAGATATCGGTATCTTTTCCTTTCATCCGGTTAAACATATTGCCTGTGGTGAAGGGGGGATGGTTACTACAAACGATGAGAAATTATACAAACGATTACAACTTCTACGCACACACGGCATTACGAAAGAACCTGGATTATTACATGAAAATCACGGAGGCTGGTATTATGAAATGCTTGAACTCGGGTATAACTATAGGCTTACTGATATGCAAGCAGCATTAGGACGTTCACAATTGGCAAAAGCTGACAAGGGACTCGAAAGAAGAAGGGCAATTGCAAAAAAATATAATGATAATTTTATTAATACCAATGTAAAGCCCTTAGAACCGCATGCAGAGAATGGACATGCATATCATTTATATGTTATTGAAGTGGACGACAGAAAAGGTTTATATGATTATTTGCGAAGCAAGGACGTTTACGCCCAGGTTCACTATATGCCTGTCCATACTATGCCCTATTATCTTTCTTTAGGATTTAAAAAGGGAGATTATCCTATTGCAGAGCAATATTACAGCCGCTGCCTAAGCCTGCCAATGTTTCCTTCGCTTAAAGATAAAGAACAAGATCATGTAATTGAAAGCATTAAAGAGTTCCAAGGTATAACTAGTAAATTGTAGTATGTTGGGAAGATTATTTTTTAGAGCAGAAGGGCGATCATCTATCGGCCTGGGACACCTGATCAGATCATCGGCTTTAGCGGATATGTTAAAAACCTATTTTCCAATCCTCTTTGTTATCAATGAAGATGCTCCGGAAAGCATCAGACAATCTCTGGCTGAAAATTTTGAAATCAGATATACCGGTACTGACGACGAGTTTATTTCTATGCTTGGAAAACAAGACGGCGTGATATTAGATGGGTATCACTTCAGTTCAGATTTACAGGAGCAGATAAAAGCACAGGCAGCAGGGTTGATTTGTATAGACGACATGCACGATAAGCATTTTTATGCGGATATCATTATTAATCAAGCATTAAACATATCTGCTGATGATTATGACGTCGAATCCTATACACGGTTTCTTTTTGGTCCAGCATATCTTATCGTCCGTCGTGCCTTTCTTGAGAAGAGAAGCAATACTAACAACTCCAGCTATAGTTATAAAAGATTGTTGATTTGTTTTGGCGGGTCTGATTATAATGATTTGACAGGTGGCTTATTACAACAATTGGATAAATTGAATCTTTCTGTGGAGATAGATATTGTTGTCGGTACTGCTTATCGTTATCTGGATAAATTAAAAGACTTTCAAGAACAGGCAAAGCTAAAAATAAATATATACCAAGATGTCAGTGCTGAACTAATGGCCTCATTGATCAGGGCTACCGACATTACTGTTGCGCCTGGAAGTTCCATTTTATTAGAGGTTCTATCGTTAGGCAAGCCTGCCATTGCTGGCTACTATACAGATAATCAATTGGACATTTATCGAAGTTTCCTGCAAAATGGTCTTGTTGAGGATGCTGGGGATTTTAATGATCTGCCAAAGGCTGCAAAGACTGTTGAACGGATAATTAGAGAAGGGGGTCATTTTGATATGCAAAAGGTTAATTCCTATTTTGATGGTCAATCTCCCCGGCGGATACTTACTGAATTCCTGAAATTGTTTTTTCATTCACATGCTTCTCTGGATCGTGTTACAAAACTCGATTGCCAAATGTTATTTGAGTGGGCAAATGATACAGCTACAAGAGAAAACTCCATTAATACCGCCTCTATTACCTGGGAGGAACATTCCCATTGGTTTGAAAAAAAAGTGAATAGCCTCACCTCACTGATTTATATTTTTCGTTTTAATCATCAACCGGTTGGGCAAATTCGCTTTGATATAGTAGAAAGCTTTATTGACATCTCTTACTCTATTGCGCCGGATCACAGGGGGCTAGGACTGGGAAAATTGATTATCGAAGCAGGAGTAGAAAAGATCCGAAATGAATTTAGTGCAGGCCCCCGAAAAATCAGAGCATTGGTCAGAAAAGGAAATATAGCATCCAGGGTGATTTTTTTAAAGGCAGGATTTGAAGAATATTCACCAGTCGAGATAAATGGAGTATACCTTGACCAGTTTCAACTGCTATTGTGAGTAAAATTAAGTCCTGATAGAAAGTAATTAATAGCATATTTATGAGTAAAGAATTTTCAATAGAAGGAAAGAAAATTGGCCCCGGGCATCTACCATTTATTATAGCAGAAATGTCAGGTAATCACAATCAATCGTTGGAGCGGGCGATCGCAATTGTTGATGCTGCTGCGGATGCCGGAGCTCACGCAATCAAACTACAGACATATACTGCAGATACTATGACAATGAAAGGAGCATTCACTATTCAGGATGAATCCTCATTATGGAATGGACAGGAGTTATATGATCTTTATAAGGAAGCATATACGCCATGGGAATGGCATGAGCCCATATTTAGCCATGCAAGAAAAAGAGGATTGATTCCTTTTAGTTCTCCCTTTGATGAATCTGCGGTTGATTTCCTGGAAACATTGAATATAGGTGTTTATAAGATAGCATCTTTTGAAAACACCGATTGGCCACTTTTGAAAAAAGTAGCATCTACAGGCAAGCCGGTCATTATGTCCGTTGGTGTAAGCAATATCGCTGATATAGACGAATCTGTGCGTATATTAAAAGACGTAGGGTGTAATGAACTTGTTTTACTTAAGTGTACAAGTACGTATCCCGCAACTCCTGAAAATACAAATTTGCTGACTATTCCTCATATGAGGGATATGTTTGATTGTATAGTCGGATTAAGTGATCACACACTAGGTATAGGAGTGGCAATAGGAGCAGTTGCAATGGGGGCTCAGGTTATTGAGAAGCATTTCACTCTTCGCCGGAGTGATGGCGGTGTAGATAGCGCTTTTTCAATGGAACCGGAAGAAATGAAAGCTTTGGTTATCGAGAGCGAAAGAGTGTTTCAGGCGATAGGTTCAGTGAAATACGGTATTCAAAAAGCTGAGAAGAAGAGCACATTATTTAAACGTTCTTTATATATTGGCAAGGACATGAAGGCCGGAGAGGTGATTACGCCAGAGCATATCAGGGTAGTTAGGCCTGCCTTGGGTCTGCCACCTAAAAGCCTTGAATCCATAATGGGGAAAAAAATTATTATGGATGTAAAAGCTGGAACACCTCTTACCTCCAATCTCATATAAATGGGAAATATTGCCATCATAACAGCGCGGGGTGGAAGCAAGCGCGTACCGTTAAAAAACATACGTTCTTTTCACGGAATTCCTATTATCGGATATGGCATCAAAGCAGCAAAAGCTTGTGGGCTATTTGATGAAGTGATGGTATCTACGGACAGCGAAGAAATAGCCAAAGTGTCACAATCTTTCGGAGCTACTATCCCATTTATGCGATCGCAAAAGAACTCGGACGACATTGCTACTACGGCAGAGGTTATTAGAGAAGTGCTTGAATGGTACCGGAAAAAAGGAAAGGAGTTTAAATATGCATGCTGTATTTACCCTACCGCTGTTTTTATAACTCCTTATAAATTGGATCAGGCCTATAAGTTGTTAAATAATGAATTCGCCGATTCTGCTCTTCCGGTGGTAAGATTTGGATTTCCGATCTGGCGGTCATTTAAGATGGAAGACAATCATGCCGTTGAATATAATTGGCCTGAGTTTGCTCAAAAAAGATCTCAGGATCTCCCGCCTGCATTTCATGATGGCGGCCAGTTCTACTTTTTTAATGTTCAACGTTTTTTTGAAACCGGTACGTTGATCATGAAGAATACCAGGGCAATCGAAGTATCTGATATGGAAGCACAAGATATTGATACTGAAGAAGATTGGCGATTGGCAGAAATTAAGTATGCTTTTTTAATAAACAATAACCTTAGGAATAAACAATAATTTTCATGGAAAACAAGTACAAAACTGCTCAGGAGGCTTTTTGGTCGGGTGAATTTGGTGACGCCTATATTGACCGGAATAAAGGAGAACAAATGCTGGCAAGCAACATAAATTATTTTTCCAAAATGCTGGATGGCTGTTCATCGATTAATAATGTTCTTGAGCTTGGTGCCAATATAGGCATGAACATGAAAGCATTGAGACTGCTTTTGCCATTTGCCGAATTGAATGGAGTGGAGATAAATGAAACTGCGTATAAGCAACTGATCAGCCTTGAAAATGTGAAAGGATATCACCAGTCTATCTTTAACTTTAATTCAGACGAATTGTTCGATTTCGTATTTATTAAAGGCGTACTTATACACCTGGACCCGGCGATGCTTCATGTGGCATACGAAAAATTATACTCAAGTAGCCGTAAATATATCTGTATTGGAGAGTACTATAACCCCTCACCTGTCTCTTTGAGTTATAGAGGCCATGAAGGAAAGCTATTCAAAAGGGACTTCGCAGGAGAGTTTATGATGCAGTATCCTGATGTTGAGCTTGTCAAATATGGCTTCGCTTACCGGAAGGACTCTTTGTTCCCACAAGACGACATCAATTGGTTTTTGTTTAAAAAATAATTAAGGAGTAAGAAAAATGAGATATTGTAAGAAGTGTGTTATGCCCGATACTAAGCCTGATCTAAGCTTTGATGAAGAGGGGGTTTGTAATGCATGCCGGAATTTTGAAAAGAGAAAAGAGATTAACTGGACGCAACGAAAGTCGGGGCTGATTGAGTTAGCAGAGAAGTATAAATCAAAAGATGGTAGCAATTGGGACTGTATAGTTCCGGTTAGTGGTGGAAAAGACAGCACATATCAGGTAATAAAAATGTTACAGCTTGGATTCAATCCTTTATGCGTTACATCAACTACCTGTGATCTCTCAGCGTTGGGACGAAGGAATATTGAAAATATAAAACACCTTGGTGTTGATTATGTTGAGTTTTCTCCCAATCCTAATGTTCGTGCCAAATTGAATAGGATCGGACTTACACAAGTAGGGGATATATCATGGCCTGAGCACGTTGGTATTTTTACCATTCCGATCAGGGCAGCCGTGCAGTATAATATTCCTTTGATCGTCTGGGGAGAAAACTCGCAACACGAATATGGAGGGCCTGCTGCGGACGTAGAAAACAACATCTTGACCCGTCGCTGGCTGGAAGAGTTCGGTGGACTTCTCGGCATGAGAGTTACAGACATGATCGGTCTGGAAGGAATAAGAAAACAGGACCTGATTGCATACTCTTATCCAACAGATGAAGAGCTTGCTCGCGTGGGTGTTACTGGAATCTTTCTCGGTTACTATATACCATGGGATGGTTATTCCAATGCTTTGCTCGCACAGGCAAACGGCTTCCAATCGTATGAGAAAACCGTAGAGGGTTCAGTGGTGAACTACGAGAATCTCGATAATCATCAAACAGGTATACATGATTATTTTAAATACCTGAAGTTTGGTTTCGGTCGGGCTACAGATATTGCTTGCCTTCACTTGAGACGCGGACGTATTACCAGGGAAGATGCCATTGCTATGGTAGATAAGCATGACGGAAAGTTCCCGTATTCTTATCTTGGAAAATCTCTTGCTGAAATACTGAAACCACTTGATATGACAGTGGATGAGTTCATAAAACTCTGCGACCGATTCACTAATAAGAAAATATTCATGACAGACAGCCGCGGTGGTTTGGTAAAAGATAAATATGGGAATCTTAAGAAATTAGCTCACCCCAGTAGTCATTAAGAAATGAAAGTACTTATTATCGATTATGGAATGGGCAATGTAGGCTCTGTAAAGAGAGCTATCGAAGAATGCGGCGTAGAGAATGTTATAATATCTCATCACGATTATGACTTTGAAGATTGTACTCATGCCATACTGCCGGGTGTTGGCGCTTTTCCGGATGCAATGGCCACACTTAATGAAAGGGGGCTTTCAGATCGCATAAAAAAACTCACAATTGAAGATAAGATACCGTTGCTTGGTATCTGTCTGGGTATGCAGCTACTGGCAAGTAAAGGCACAGAGGTTTCTTTCCAGGATGGATTGAATCTAATCCCTGGTATTGTACAGGCTTTAGAACCCGCAATTGGAGAACGAATACCACATGTTGGATGGAATGAGATCCAATTCGCTAATCCGGGCGATGAAATGCTTAATGAGATCAAAGATCAGTCTGATTTCTATTTTGTACACAGTTATCATTTCGTGCCCAAAAACGAAGGACACGTACTCGCTTACACGCCATATGCTGGAAAGTTTGTGTCACTGATCCGATCAGGAAATGTAATCGGAGCTCAGTTTCACCCTGAAAAGAGCTCAACAGCAGGATTTCAATTACTCAAAAATTTCTTAAATATATAGGTGTGCTGAAGATAAGAGTTATACCAACTTTACTTTGGAAGAATGTAGGGTTAGTAAAAGGCGTTGGATTCAATAGTTGGCGGAGAGTTGGCAGTATTCTTCCTGCGGTTAAAGTATATAATACGAGACAAGTTGACGAAATGATCATTGTTGACATTTCAGCCAGTCGGGAGAATAATCAGCCTGACTTTGAAATGCTTTCAGAAATAGCACATGAATGTTTTGTACCGCTTACTTTTGGCGGTGGGATCAATAGTCTTGAACATATTACAAAATCCTTGCGTCTCGGAGCTGATAAAATAACATTGAATACGGCAGCATTGGCTAATCCCGAACTTATAACAAAGGCTTCTGAGAGATTTGGCTCTCAATGTGTGGTTGTCAGTATAGATGCAATAAGGCATGAGGACGGTGATTATTATTGTTGTACACATTCTGGTTCTCGGCCAACTGCCTATAAAGTCTTGGAATGGGCAAAGAAAGTAGAGAAGTTTGGTGCAGGTGAGATTTTACTTACTGATATTGAATTGGACGGCAGTATGAAAGGCTATAATCAAAACCTGATCAGACAGGTTAGTTCGGTTGTAAATATTCCTGTGATCGCATCAGGAGGTGCAGGGAATCTTAATGATTTTTCAACGGCTATTCTCGAAAGTGGGGCTTCTGCTGTGGCTGCTGCAAGCCTGTTCCATTTTACCCAATTGACGCCTTTGGAAATTAAAAGACACCTGGCTTCTAAAAATATTATGACGAGAAACGCATTGATTAATGGATAATGCTCCTTTGAAAACTCTTACAGAGATACAGTTGTCTAACACGGAAAGTAATACGGTAATTATAAAAAGACAGGATAAAGCATATCACCAAAAGAAAGTATTGTATTTCGATTATTGGACAAAAGGGATCAAAAACTTTTTATATTTTGACAACCAATTGAAGAATGCCGGCTTTTCAACCAAGTTGGTGCACTTTTCCTCTTTCAAGAATCTGAAGACTGAATTATATGAAACTATTGAAGGGTTGGATTGCGTCGAAATAAGGAGTTACAAAACAAACTTCCTTTATAAGGTTATTGAAAAGGAAATTCCAGACATGATAATTATTCTTAATATTGGAGGATTTCTTGAACGAGCTATTATTATAGCAGCCCATAGGCTAGAGATACCAGTAGTGTATTTATCACATGGAGCGCTTGTAGATGCTGAAAAGGCAAAAGATGTCCGTGCATTTAATACATATTTCTTCAATAAGTATTTCAGCCGGTTCAAACGCGTAGCATTCATCCTGCTGCCAAACTATCTTGCTTCGATACTAAAGTATTCTGCCAGGAAGTTATTAACCAGCTATCCTTATAAAATAATTCTCAGGTCGTTTACTAATCCTGCCCGAGTAATTTTCTTTCCGGAATACAACGACGCGTTTGATCTGTCGGTAGATATGGCAATCGTATATTCAGAGAATGATAAACAACTCCTTCAACAAACCGCTTTTCCTCCGGAGAAAATCCAGGTAACAGGTAATCCTGATTTTGATCAATTCCTACAGCAATATAATTCAGGTGAGATACCCGAACGCCCCAGTATTGACCCATACATCCTTTATATTGATGAGTCTTTTGTAACGGATGGTATTTGTTCTCTGGAAGAGCACATTCATTTTTTACAAGACCTGGAAAGGGAGGCAAATGTTTGTAACAAGAAGTTTTATGTAAAACTGCATCCACGCAGCTATACGCATTTAGAAGTATATACCACCAACCTTCCGAATACCGTTTTTTTTACAAATGTGAACTTATACCCAATTTTTTATTGGGCGGAAGCTGTTATCTCCAATTATTCGTCCATTCTACTTTTTGTAATGCTTGTGGACAAAACTATTTTGGCGCCTAGATGGTCAGTAGCGGAAAAAGTAGCAAGGCTGTATGAAGAAGGCATTGTTACTTATTGTTCTTCCCCTGCCCAATTGAGGGAGGCATTAATGAAAGGTCAAAATTTCGATCAGAATAAAAGATCAACATTTCTCAAAAAACATATAACTTTTTTTGATGGCCAAGCCAGAGAGCGAATAGCAGACCTGATGGTTCAGGTGGCAGAAACTGCATATAAAAGTAGTAGCAAAAGAGAATCAGCATGAGAAAGGTGTTTATCAGGAACCTGAAGTATGTGCTGGCACTGAATGTGATTAACCGGATATTAGGCTCAGTTAATATTTTCCTGATCTCACTTATATTCTCTGCTGAGCTCTATGGCAAATATGTTTGGGTAACTACAGTTATTTCTTATTTTGCTATTCTCTGTGATCTGGGAATAGAAACTTATGCTCAAAGGGAAGTGGCAGAAAAATCAGATATGAAATTACGTGATATTTTCTACACACGTTTATTTCTGTCACTATTCAGCTTTGTCTTTTGTATAGCTTACCTTTTTATATCAGATCAGTCACTCCTTTTTGAGAATTTTTTTTATGCTATACCAGTATACCTGATCTTTTTCAGTATGCAGTTTTCCTGGGTTTTTGCAGGGCGCCAGGATTTTAAGCCTGTGTTGATAGCGTCATTTCTGCAAAATACTGCTGCACTGTTGGTGATTTGTTTGGGTTTTTTTTTGAAAAAAAAAGGGGTGATTTCTTTTAGCCTTGCATTTTCTTACTTGGCTTCTGGAATGTATTTTTTTTTCTTCCTTATCAGAAGAAAATATTCAGTATTTAGATTACAACTACCCCATTATTCAGTTATCAGAAAAATAATCACAGGAAGTTTCTCATTGGGCCTTTCGCGTGCATTTACTTCTGTAGCAGTGAGCTTTGATGTTTATCTGATAGGAATCCTTCTTAATTACGAAGAGGTTGGACTTTATTTTATTGTTTTTAAGATCATAGGTATGGCAGCTATTCCGGCAATTTCAATAGCAGCAGTTTTGCAGCCGGCGTTGTCCACTTACAAAGAAGATACGAAAGAAAGCAGTAGAGCATTACAAAGAACTTTTGATATGGTGATGATCGTCGGTTTTTTTGCTAGTGGCGGATTGTTGTTATTCGGAAATGAGGCATTTGTTTGGTTTTATAAAAATAAATATGGTACGGCTGGAATACTTTTTGTTTTCCTTGGGCTTCGTTTATTCTTTGTTTACCTTGCTTATTATTTTTCGACAGTACTTATTGTATACCGCAAAGATCGTCGTGTTCTGGCGATTACTGTCTTTTCGTCCATCACGTCAATTTTGCTGAATCTTATTTTTATACCGCTTATTGGAGTAACGGGAGCTGCAATTGTTTCTTTGACTATAGAAGCCATTAGTTGCATTGCTTATTTTCTCTCCGCTTTGCCATTTACAAGAGCAGCATTTTTTGATCCTGCTAAAACGAGATCATTAACCGGAGGCGCGATAAGTGTGTTGATTATTATTTCTGTTAGCTTATCAATAGCCAAACCCCTTTACTGGTATTATTATCTAACAGGAGGTTTATTGCTGATGTTAACGTATGGAATATTTATGATAAGGAGAATTAAATATGGATAAAGGTTTCCCCTTTTTTAGTTTCGTCATTTTGGAATATAACCGGAAAAAGGAGTTGGAAAAGACGGTCGAAAGAATAGAGAGAGCCGCCGCATCAGCCAAAGAGGTATCATATGAAATTATTGTAGTGATCAATGGGTCTGGATCTCAAACAGTTGAAAGCTTTCAGGCATTGTTTGGACATTCCGTTAAGATCAAACTCGTGGAGCTTAATAAGAATATTGGGATAAGCGGATGGAACAACGGAGCCGAAATAGCCCAAGGTAAGTATTTATGGTTTCTGGATGACGATAGCTACCCAATGGAACAATCGGTTCAGCAGGCGTACATGGAATTGCAAAGTGGTACAATACAGGCAGTAGCATGCCGGGTAACTCATCAGCCAGGTGCTTCCGGTTTGGTACTTGAAGCTGATCAGGACCATTGCCTTTCGAAGGTTTTTTGTGGTTGTGGCTTTATAGTGGAAAGAAAGATATTCGAAGAGTTAAAAGGCTTCTGGGATCAAATTTTTGTGTATGCCCATGAAAAAGAGTTTGCAGTCCGCTTGGATGACAAAGGCGTGCCAATTATTTATCTGCATAATGTCGTAGTTAATCATGATGCTGTAGCCCGTTTAACCGACATGAAATATTATCACACTTTTAGGAGTACAGCATTGATTAATTTCCGGTTCCTATCATTTTGGCAATCAAGATTGATGATCATATTATATTTGATCAGGAATATAGCCTCAATAAAGCCGAAGTTTTATAAACCCTCTTTCCGCGGCATAAAGGATGCATTCAAGATTGTAGCTAATGGAAAAGTAAGCAGGGTTGTAATAAGAAAAGGCACACAAAAAAAATATTTCATCTAACTTTTGAGTGCAAGGGACCTTTATATAAGTGAAGATAAACTGTTTCCAGGTTTGATTGTAGGGGCACTGTTGATGGAATCAATTTTTCCGGCATTTGCTTTCGTCAAATATCTAATTCCTGGAATAATCTTATTCCTAGGCTTGTCCAGAGCTAGATCATATCCTCTACTTGTTGAAAAAAGGATCGGTCAAAATTTTTTTGTTATTGCAAGCATGATCCTTTATTCGTTTGCCTCACTAGTGATAAGGGGCCAAAACTTTTATAATCGATTTTTTGTTGAGAGTTTTTTAATGCTTGCGCCACTAGTTACACTTTTTTTTTGGAATATAAGAGACAACCAGAAGCGGATTCTTAAAATATGTATTTATGGATGTATAGTAGCATATGCTGTCCAGGTGGTGTATAATTTACGAACAATGGGTTTTGTGAGTTTGAGCGAAGCATTACGCGATTCATACATGCCTACCGAGACAGGATATATTGCTTTTGTATTTGGACTCTTTTTTGTGCATTATTTTTATAATGATAAAAGGAAACTGCTGTTACTCGGCTTTCTCGTTTTTTTGTCTTTTAAGCGCATAAATTTTGTAGCGATACCTGCAGCTTTGTTGATGACCGCTTTTCTCGGGCGCTTTAAATTCAAGAAAATTGCGCTGATTGCTGTAGGCATTAATGGGCTACTGATTCTTTTACTCCACAATTTCTTTATGGGAAATCTGGACGATTTTATCATAGAGAAGTTTGACATGTCGCCCAATGTATTAAGTATGGGGCGCCAAACGATCCTGTCTACATTTAATGATTATTTAAAAGACTCTGCTGGTTTGGGAATAGGACTTGGCAAATCGGTGGATTTATTATCTAATTCCATTCAGATCGAGGGCATAAACAATCTCCATTCAGATCTTATTAAAATTTATATTGAATTTGGTATAGTCGTCTTCTGTATTTGGATATATTCATTATATCGGATAAATGCTACATCCAAAACAGGTCTTGCATTGACAATTTATTTAAACCTGCTATTTATCAC
>OFTY01000585.1_pt1 | contig 23414 bp, 21 predicted proteins | sample 1775061 | NCBI WGS metagenome assembly OFTY01 (sample SAMN08195773, study PRJEB24354) | sludge metagenome | isolation source: sludge from phenol fed wastewater aerobic bioreactor B | place: India: Nagpur | collected 2016-09-16 | reverse complement strand
GGCTCCGCCATCCATGCCGTCGGCACCTGCCGCATGGGCGCCGACGCCGGCGCCGTGGTCGATCCGCGCCTGCGGCTCAACGGCGTCAGCGGCCTGCGCGTGGTGGACGCCTCGATCATGCCGCGCGTCGTGCGCGGCAACACCCATGCCGCCGTCGTCATGATCGCGGAGAAAGCCGCCGACATGATCCTCGCCGATGCGCGCCGCTGAAGGCGCGATCTCCAAGACGCAGCAGCCGGTTCTCGGAGACGATCATGCTGGGACAGACAGATAGCGCCGGCGCCGCCGGCCGGCCGGCCGATCTGAGCCTGGCCAACTGGGACCGCGCGCCGAACAACCGGTGGGCCTACCAGCACATCGCGGAGTTCCTGCCCACCGCCAACGTGGCGCGGGGAACGCCGGCGCCGTTGCCCTTAGCCGGTACAGGGCTCGATCTTGCCGCCCTCGCCTTCATCGACCATCGCGGCGAACGCGCGAATGCCGCGGCAGTGCTCGACGCCTCGTGGACGGACGGCTTCCTGGTGCTGCATCGCGGCCGCGTCGTGCATGAGGACTACCGCAACGGCATGGGGCCGGGCAGCGTGCACCTGACGCAATCGGTGTCGAAATCCGTCATCGCCGCCCTCGCCGGCATCCTGCACCATCGCGGCGATTTCCCGCTCGAACGGACGGTCGCGGCCTATGTGCCGCAATTCTCCGCCTCGGCCTATCGCGACGTGACCATGCGCCAGCTTCTCGACATGACGAGCGGCATCGACTTTCCCGAGGACGTCGCCGATCCCGTTTCCGGCATCGGCCTGATGGACATAGCCGTCGGCTGGAAGCCCGCCCCGCCCGATACCGACTGCCCACGCAGCGTGCGGCAGCTTGTGGCCTCGCTGCGCGCCGTTTCCCGCCCGCACGGCGAGGAGTTCGAATACCGCTCGATGGAGACCGAAGTGCTCGGCCTCTGCATCGAGGAGGCCGTGCGAGGCACGTTGCCGGACCTCGTCTCGGAGCTGATCTGGCGGCCGATGGGCGCCAGCGAGGATGCCAGTTTCGGCCTCGACCCGGAAGGTTACGCCATCGCCGATGGCGGCCTTTCCGCCAGCCTGCGCGACCTCGGCCGGTTCGGCCTCATCTATGCGCGCGGCGGAGCCGCCAATGGCCGGCAGGTGGTGCCGGAAGCATGGGTCACCGAAACGCGCCAGGGTGATGCCGGCCGCTTCCCCGCCCGCTACAGGACGCACCGACCACGCGGCGCCTATCGCAACCAGTTCTGGATCGCCGAGCAGGACCGCCCGGTGATCTTGGCGCTCGGCGTCTACGGCCAGATGATCTACATCGACCACGAACGCGACTTCGTGAAACTGTCGACCTGGCCGCACGCCATCGACCACGCCATGCGCATCGACATGCAGGCGCTGATGGGCGCGCTGGCGAACGCGCTGGGCTAGACCAGCACCCCGGGGCGGGCTCAGCCCAGTATGTTGCGCGCTGCGCGCATGAAGATCCGCGAGCCGATCGGGATGAGGTCGTCGGGAAAGTCGTAATCGGGATTGTGCAGCGCCGGGTGGCGCTCGCCGGCACCGAGGAAGAACATTGCCGAGGCGGCGTTGTGGCCGAAGATACCGAAATCCTCCGAGGCGCGCATCGGCAGCGCTTCCTCTCCACGCGGCACGCCCTCCTCGTCGAGCGCGCGTTCGAGATGGCCGACCGCGTCGGGTGCGTTGACGCTGGCGACGAAGACCTCGTGATAATCGTGACTAGCGGCAAGCCGATGCTCGGCGGCGATCCTTGCCGCCAGCGCCTCCGCCGCCGCGACCAGTTCGGCCATGCGCTCGTCGCGCCGCGTGCGCAGCGTCGCCCACACCTCGGCATGGGCGGGCGCGATGCCGAACACGGCCTCGCCCATCGCGGCATGGGTGACTGTGACCATGCTGAAATCGTCATCGGCGAAGGTGCCGCGCCCGAGCGCCGGCAGCGCCGGCATCAACTGGCTGATCGCCAGCATCGGCGAGATTCCGGTCTCGGGCATGGAGGAATGCGCGGTCTTGCCCTCAAGCACGATGCGCATGCCGCGCGAGGCGCAGTTCACCACACCGGCCTTGACCCGCACCTCGCCGAACGGCACGCCCGGCAGATTGTGCAGCGAGAAGGCGAAATCAGGCGCGATCTCACCGAAGCGCGGATCGGCCACCACGCCGGCCGCGCCGTTGCCGGTCTCTTCCGCCGGCTGGAACATCAGCACGACGCGCCCCCGCGCCGGCCTCTGGCGCCCGAACAGCCGGCCGAGGGAGGCGAGGATGGCGGTGTGCCCGTCATGGCCGCACATATGCGACTTGCCCGGCACCAGCGAGGCATGCTCGACACCGGAAAGCTCGTGGATCGGCAAGGCGTCGAGCTCCGAGCGGAACAGCACGGTAGGCCCCTGTCGGCCGCTGTCGTAGACCGCCGCGACGCCATGGCCGCCAAGCCCGGTCAGCACCTTGTCGGGCGCGGTGTCGGCGAGGAAGCCGACGACCTCGCCGGCCGTCTTTTCCTCTTCGTTGGAAATCTCCGGGTTCCGGTGCAGCCGGCGGCGCCACGCCGTCAGCTCGACAATGTCTCGATTGGTAAGGGTCACGCTTCTTCCGACTCCCGATGGAGCCGCCAGCCTGATGCGAAGACGGGGCGCCGGTCAACAGGCTTCGGGAGATCGGTGGAGGCATCGGCCACCGTGGCGTTGCTGCCCGCCCCTCACGCCGCCCTCCCGCTCCGTGCGCCGCTTCCCCAAAGGGCGCGTTGCAGCAGGCCGCGCTTGCGTTTGCGTGGAATGAGGTCGACGTCGCTCACCAGCTTGGCGCCGTCCTCGCGTCGTTCGAGCGTGATCTTGCGGGTGTGGAAGGCTTCGAGTTCCGCGCGGTGGGCCACGCTGACGATGGTGACGTCGGGCAGCTCGTGGATCAGCGTCTCCATCATCCTGTCCTGGCTCTTCTCGTCCAACGCCGAGGTCGCCTCGTCGAGCACGATGATGTCGGGGCGGTGCAGCAGGAGGCGCGCGAAGGCCAGCCTCTGCTTCTCGCCGCCCGAAAGCGTCTGGTCCCACGGCGCATCTTCCGCGATGCGGTCGGCGAGGAAGCCCAGGCCCACCTTCTCGAGCGCGGCCCCGATCTGCCCGACCGTCCACTGGTCAGCCGCGCCTGGATAGGCGACCGCCCGGCGCAGCGTGCCCGAGGGGATGTAGGGGCGTTGCGGCAGCATGAACAGCCGCTTGTCGGGATGGAAGTTCACGCTGCCGCTGCCCCACGGCCAAAGCCCGGCGATCGCGCGCACCAGCGTCGACTTGCCCGAACCGGATTCGCCCGACACCAGCACACGCTCGCCCGGCTGGACGACCACCTCGGTCTCCTTCACCACCGAAGTGCCGTCGTCGAGCGTCACGGAGAGATTGTCGAGGGAAAGCATCGTGTCGCCTTCGGTCCGGCCACGCTGGATGCGCCCAAGCTCGTCGCTGCTCTCTGCGCGTTCCAGCCCGTCGAGCGACATCATCAGCGAGGCGACGCGGCGCGCCGAGGCGTTCCAGTCGGCGAGACGCGGATAGTTGTCGACCAGCCAGCCGAACGCGCCCTGCACGATGGCGAAGGCCGACGCGGCCTGCATGACCTGCCCGAGCGACATCGAGCCGTCGAGGAATTTCGGCGCGCACAGGAGCACGGGCACGACCGGCGCGAACAGGCTCGACCCTTGCGAAACCAGCGCCGTGCGCATGTGCTGGCCGGTGAGCCGCGCCCAGCGCTTCAGGACCCCGGCGAACGTCCTGTCGATGCCGGCATTCTCCTCGTCCTCGCCGCCCAGCAGGGCGATGCTCTCGCCATTCTCCCGCACGCGCGTCAGCACGTAGCGGAATTCGGCCTCGGCCTGGTTTTTCTTCTCGGAGAGCTCGACGAAGTGGCGGCCGATGACGAACATCGAGGTGGAGGTGATCGCCGCGTAGATCACCGCCGTTATCACCAGGAAGCCTGGCACGGTGACAGTCGAACCGCCAAGCGTGACGGTCAGCGCGCCGCCGATCGTCCACAGCACCACGATGAAGGTGGAGGCCGAAAGGAAGGCCGAGATGACGCCGGCGACGAAATCGACGGGCGACTCGGTGGCGACACGCAAATCCTCCGAGAGCCGCGCTTCCGGGTTCTGGTGGTCGCCCTTGACGAGGTTGAGCTGGTAGTAGCGGCCATTGGCCAGCCAGCGCGCGATGACCGAGGTGGTGAGCCACGAGCGCCAGCGGCGCTGGATCGTCATGCGCAGGTAGACCTGCGCGACCACGAGGCTGATGCTGCCGGCCACCAGAGGCAGGAAGACGGCGCTCAGCACATAGACGGTGTGCGCATTGTGCTGCTCGATGGCGTCGAAGATCGCACGGTTCCACACATTGATGCCGTACTGGAAACCGACATTGACACAGATCAGCATCACGAGCCCGACCGTGAGCGGCCAGGCGAGCTTGTCGCCGCGCCGGCTCCAGTAGCCGCGCCCGCTGATCCAGAAGCGCCGCAGCAGGTATTTCCTGCGTGCCTGCTCGGCCTCTTCGGGCGTCATCCGCGGATCCGGCTCGACAGCCTCCGGCGGCGGCGCCGCATGGCCGACCACTTCCGAGGCGGCTTCGGGCGCGGACATGCCCTTTTCGGCCGTCTTTTCTTCTGGAGCCTGATCTTCCCGCGAGTTCGGCGGGCGCGCGTCGTCCTCGCGCGTTTTGTTCGGCCGTGACTTGACGAGCCGGAGCTTGCGGGCGCCGCGCGGTTTGGCACCGCTGGCGGGGTTCGGTTTTGGCTTCACCGTGGGCATCAGCCGACAACGGTCGAAAAAACAGAAGGTTTCACGCCTTCAAGCATGTCGATGCGATTACGATCGCAAAGCGAGATTTCGCGCTTTGGCGACGGATACATTAGCAGTGTCGCGCGTTAATGCGCCTATGGCGGAAAGGCACCTTCAAACACTTTGGCCTCGGGGAAGCGGCGACGTCGCCGGCCTGATCCGGGGACACCACTGGCAGGAGAGTCCGCTGGGGCCTACCGAGGCGTGGACGCCGAGCCTGCGAACGACGGTCGACCTCATGCTGGCCGCTGAGGCCGAGATCGTTCTCTTCTGCGGTCCGGAGTTCGTCGCCCTCTATAACGACGCTTACGCGCCGACCATCGGCGACAAGCATCCGCGCGCGCTCGGGCGCCCCGCCAGGGAAAACTGGGCGGAGTTGTGGGACGACCTCGAACCGTTGCTGAGCGGCGTGCTGAGGACCGGTGAGACCTTCTCGGCCAAGGACCGCCCCTTCTACATCGAACGATCGGACACGGGCGGCGAGACCGTCTATTTCGACATTTCCTATTCCGCGGTCAGGGCACAGGACGGAACCGTCGAGGCGGTGCTGTGCATCGTCTCAGAGACCACGGCGCGGGTGCTTGCCGCTGCCAGGCTGCGCGAGAGCGAGCAGCGGTTCCGCGCCCTGGTGACCGCCAGCTCCGACGTGGTGTACCGCATGAGCCCCGACTGGCAGGAGATGCGTGAGTTGGACGGACGCGGTTTCCTGTCGGATGGCCAGGGACCGGCGATTCGATGGATGGACGACCATCTCTTCCCTGAAGACCAGCCGGGCGTGCGCGCCGCCATCGACCGCGCCGTCGCCGAGCGTGGCGTCTTCCAGCTCGAGCACAGGGTTCGGCGCGCCGATGGCAGCGAAGGCTGGACCGCGTCACGCGCCATCCCGATCCTCGACGACGACGGCGCCGTCGTCGAATGGTTCGGCATGGCCGCCGACATCACCGCCAAGAGGGCGGCCGAGCGGCACATACTGGTGCTGATGCGCGAGGTGAACCACCGTGTGAAGAACCAGTATGCGGTGGTACTGTCGATGATCCGCGAGACGAGCAAGCGGGCGACCGATCCGCGCGCCTTCGAAAGCCAGATCCGCGAGCGCATCATGGCGCTGTCGCGGTCGCACGATCTTCTGGTGTCGAACGACTGGATAGGCGCCAGCATGGCGGACCTCGTGCACGAGCATATGAAACCCTTCGCGCACGAGCGTCGCGTCTTGCCTTCCGGTCCGGACGTGACGCTGCGCTCCAACGCGGTCCAGAACATCGGCATGGCGCTGCACGAACTCGGCACCAACGCCACGAAATACGGCGCCCTGTCGGGCGATGCGGGGACGGTGCGGGTGACCTGGCGGGTGTCGACCACACCCGAGGGAAAGACCGATTTCGAGCTGGTCTGGGAGGAACGCTCACCGCATCAGGCTCCGCCGGTCGAGATCGAGCCCAATGGCGGCTTCGGCAGCGTCGTCCTCCAGCGCGTGGTGCCCACCAGCCTCTCTGGCAGCGCCTCCCTGGAGCGCCTGCCCGGCTTCCTGCGGTGGACACTCACGGCGCCGGCCGGCAACGTCATCGTAGACGGAACGGGGCTCGACAAGGCCGTCGAGTCGCAACTTCAGGCCTAGCCCATCCGCTGCATCCCGGCCTTGCGACACCTTGCGAACGCGCTAGCTTCTATCTGGCGAGTGAGCCAACGCAGAAGGAGGCTCCGCCATGACGGGCAGTCGCCTGGGTGTGACGCTTTACGTGCTGGTGATGATCGCTGTCATCGTCGGTGTTGATTTCCTGTTCCTCAGGGGTCGGTTCTGGGAACGGCTGACCGTCAACGTCGCGATCGTCCTGCTCTTTGGCGCCTTCTATATCCTGTTCCTCCGGCGTCCCTGACCGGAGCGCGCCGGGGGAAGAAATACCCGGCAAGGCATGTCGCCGGACATGAGGCCGCCTCGTTTCGTGGCGAGCCTTGCCACAGTCTGATTCCGTTCGCCTGCCTGGAACAAATGACGGTCCAGACTGTTCAATCTTTACGACGCCGACGTGCCCGACGGTTGGGCGGGCGCCGCCCTTGAGGAGCTCTCACCATGCAGATTTCGTGCGGATTCGGTTCAGCCGCCTTTGCCGCAGTCGCGATCGCGGGAATGGGTTTTGCCAGCGTCGCGCATGCCGACAGCGGCACGATCCGTTTCTCCATCTACAAGGCGGCCTTCTTCATCGGTGGCGCCGGTGGCGAGGGCACGCTGACATTCCACGGCCGCCGCTACCCCATCTCGATCGGCGCAGTCTCCGGCGGTCTCGCCTTCGGGGTGTCCAAGACCTACTTCCAGGGCACTGTCCGCAACATTCGCCGTGCCAGGGACGTTACCGGTGTCTATGGGGCGGCTGGCGGTGGCGGCGCCATCGGCAAGGGAGCCCAGGTCATCATCATGACCAATGACAAGGGCGCCAAGCTTGAGCTGACCGGCAGGCAGGTGGGCCTGCAGGTCAACGCCGACCTCAGCGGAATGAGCATCTCGCTCCGCTAGCCGGCTCACGGCATCCTGCTATTCCGGCAGGCCAGCGGCCTGTAGCGCCTCGCCCAGGCATTGGGCGAGCGCCGGTGCGCAATTGACCGCGGCGAACTGCCGTCCATAGCGAAACGCCGGATGCAATTCGCGCACCCGCGCGGCCGCCGCCCTCGCCTCGTCCAGCCGGCCGAGCATGGCCAGCGCGGCCGCCAGTTGCACATAGGTGATGCTGTGCGCCGGATTCGCCTGGACGGATTTGTAGGCGGCGCGGCAGGCATCGTCATAGCGCCCGCGCAGCAGATGGCTCATCGCCTGCGCGTCGAAGGCGGCGAACGCCCATGGATCGAAGGGGCTCAGCCGCATGCCCCGCTCGCTCCATTTGATGGCCTCCTCGGCCTCCCCGCCCCAGCCGAGGATGACGCCGCCCAGTATGTAGGTCAGGGCCGACGACGGGCTGATGGCGAGCGCCGCCTCCAGCGCGGTGAAGGCAGCCTTGCGGTCATGTCCGTCCATGCCGAGGGAAAAGCCGGCGAGGGTCAGCGCGGCGGCATCGTCCTGCCCATGCAGGATGGCCTGGCGGGCGTGGTGTATCGAGGCCGCGCGATTGGCTTCACGCAGACCGGCGCGCAGGAAGAGGCAATGATGGCACATGGCGGCGTTGCCGTGCGCCAGTGCATAGGCCGGGTCGAGCTCGATGGCGCGCCCCAGCAGCATGAGCGCCTTGGTGACCCGCTCGGGCATGCCGGAATCCACATCCTGCTGGGCACGCAGAACGAGGTCGTAGGCATCGAGGCTGTCGGGCCGCTTGCGCTTGACCCTTTCGATCTCGGCGCGCCGCAGGCTCGGCGCGATGGCCGCGACGGCGGCAAGCGCAATATCGTCCTGCAGGGCAAAAATGTCGTCGGAAGCGCGGTCGAACCGCTCGGCCCAGACATGGGCGCCCGTCGACACGTCGATCATCTGGCCGGTGACGCGCACGGTGCCGCCGGCCTTGCGCACGCTGCCTTCGAGCACATAGCGCACGCCGAGCTCGCGTCCGACCTGCCTCACGTCGACGGCGCGGCCCTTGTAGGTGAAGGACGAATTGCGCGCGATGACGAACAGCCAGTTGATGCGCGCCAGCCCGGTGATGATGTCGTCGACCACGCCATCGGCGAAATAATCCTGCCCAGGATCGCCGCTCATGTTCGAGAACGGCAGGACCGCGACCGATGGCTTGCCGGGCAGTTCCAGGCTCGCCGTTGCCTGCTCCGCGTCGCCCCCGTCGATCGCCACCTCGGGCCCGACATAGCGATAGCCGCGCCGGGACAACGTCTCGATCCAGCGTCCGCCGCCGGCCATCGTTTCCAGCACCCGCCGCACCGCCGCGATCTGGACTGTCAGGTTGCTGTCCTCGATCGCCTGCGCGGGCCATGCCGCCTCGATCAGAGCCTGTTTCGAAACCGGCTTGCCTGCCTGCTCCACCAGCAACGCGAGCAGCGCCGCGGCACGCTGGCCGAGCGGCGTCGGCTGGTCGCCGTGAAACAGTATCCCGGCTCCCCTGTCGATGCGAAATGGACCAAACGCGAGGCTAAGCCGCATGTCTCACGCGCCAAATTGCCATTCCCGAAGCAGATACCGTTTTGCGATCTTTTCGCAATGATTTCGCAACGGCTTCACGACTGCCCGGACCGCCAGGCGCATCCTGCGCCGGTGCTTGCAGGAAGCACCCGGCCAATGGAGGATCAAAATGAGCGCCGCCGCCGTCATCCGCATGCCCGACGAGAACAGGGGCGTCATGCTGCGTGGCCATCCGATGGTGTTTCTCGTCACCGGCGAGGATACCAAACATACGAGCATGTTCGACTGGACTATACCCGCCGGCTTCGTCACCGGCCTGCATGTCCATCGCGTGCAGGAAGAGACCTTCTACATGCTCGAGGGCGAATGCGTCTGGCACGTCGGCGACAGAACGATCCGCGCCACGCCCGGCACGTTCCTGTTCATCCCGCCGGGGGTACGGCACAACATCACCAATGTCGGCGAAAAACCGGCCCGCGTGCTGATGACCGTCTCGCCGCCAGGGCACGAGCATTATTTCGAGGAGCTCGCCAGCCTGACCGCGCGCGGCTCTCCCGACCCGAAGGCGCTTGCCGAGCTGCGCAACCGCTTCGACACCGACCAGATCTCCACCCTCACGACAAGCGCCTAGGGTTCTGTCGCGGACGTTGGCTGGTTCCGCGCGATCCCGGTCCCGCGGCGCCGGCGGATTTTTCCCGCGCCGGCGAATACCCGCCGCGCGGTAACGACTTGCATCGCAACCTCTCGATAAGTTTATGAGGGCCGCTGTTTCCCAACGAAATTCCGCCGCAAAGCCGCCTTGATGCGGTTCGACCCTGCGCGCAGGGGAAACATTCCGCTGCCCTCGTCGTTAGCGAATGGGAGCGGACCAAACGTAGCGGATTGCGATGCGGACGCTTCAGAAGATCCTAGGCCTCTTGGCCATTCTCGTTGTTTTCACACTCAATTCAGCGACCGGAGCATTCGCGCAGGGCGAAAAACGCCTCGCGCTGGTCATCGGTAACGGCGCCTACAAGACCGGCGAGCTGGCGACGGCCGCCAATGATGGCGGCCTGATCGCGCAGACCTTGCAGGCGGCCGGCTTCGACGTGGTCGGCGCGCGCGACCTGGACCAGGATGCGCTGCGCGGGACGTTCCGCGATTTCGTTGCGAAGGTTTCCGCCGCCGGCCCTGATGCCGTCGTCTTCGTCTATCTCGCCGGTCAGGGCGTACAGCTCGAGGGCGAGAACTACTTCCTGCCGGTCGACGCGCAGATCGCCGGCCCCAACGACATCCCGCTCCAGGCAATGCGGATTTCCGATCTCACCCGATCGCTTTCCGGCCTCCCGACGAAGGTCAACGTCGTCGTGCTCGACGCTGCGCGGCCGACACCCATGCCGCCGTCGAACCAGCCGCTGGCCGGTGGCCTTGCCCTGGTCGACCCCGATCCGAACACGCTGATCGCGTTCAACGCCGCGCCCGGAACCGTCGCGCCCGAGGGCAAAGGCCCCTACGGCGCCTATGCCCAGGCGCTGGCCGAGATGATGCGGGAGGGCGGCCTGCCGCTGCAGGACGTGTTCGACCGCACGCGGCTGCGCGTCAATGAAACGACGCAGGGCGCCGAAGTGCCGTGGAGCGCCTCGAAGGTCAGCGCGCCGTTCTTCTTTTTCGACCGTGCGCCCGATGCGCCGGCGCCCAGGGTCTCCGAGGCCGAATCTCGGGCCAACCGGACAAAGGCGATCCGCGATTTCGACGCGCACGACGCCTATGTCGCCGCCCTCGACCGCGACACGCTGCCCGGCTACCAGGATTTCCTCGTCGCCTATCCGCGCGATCCGATGGCCAACCGGGTGCGCGCCATCATCGCGGCGCGACGCGAGGCGATCACCTGGCGCGAGACCTGGCTGCGGGATACGCCCGATGCCTACTGGTCCTATCTCCGGCGATATCCGCACGGCCCGCACGCCTGGGACGCGCGCCGTCGCCTCAGGCATCTCGAAGCAGCCCTGGAGCCGCCGGAGCAATTCACCGTCTACGACTATGACGTGCCGCCTCCGCCGCCGGAGGAGATCATCTATGTCGACCGGCCGGTGCTCTATTTCGACGACCCCGATTTCGACTTCGAGCCGCCGCCGCCGGTCGCGGTGATCTTCCTGCCGCCACCACCGCCCGACTTCATCGAGCTGCCGCCACCACCGCCGCCGGTAGACGTCTTCGTGCTGCCGACGCCGGTGTTCGTGCCGATGCCCGCGTTCATCAATCCGCCTCGTGACATCGTGGCGCCGCCGGACAACATCATCTTCAACAACATCCACAACACCACCATCATCAACAACACGACGATCAACGAAGGCCAGCAGAACGGCGGCGGCCAGGGCACCCTCACCACGGGCCAGAAGATGGCTATTGGCGCCGGCGCTGCCGCATTGGCGGCCAAGGTGGCGCTGCCGCCATTGCTGCAGAAGCGAGTGGCGGCAGGCCAGGTGCCCGGCAATCAGCCCGGCAACCAAGGTCAAGGCGGCCAGGGACAGGGTGGCCAGGGCTTGCCTCTCAAGCTGCGCCAGGGCGCCACGCAAGGCCAGCAGCCCGGCGCGACGCCGCAGCAGAAGACGCTGGGCAAGCTTTCCAACGACCCCGCCCTGCCGGGCGCGAATGGCAACACGCTGCCGCTCGACAACGGCAAGCCGGTCCTCAACGGCCAGAACGTCCCGAACGAAAAGCTCAGGAAGGCGAAGGGCAAGCAGCCTGGCGTCAACGACCAGCAGACCACCGGAAACGGGCAACCGGCTACCGGCAACGCCGGCGCCGCCACGGGACAGCAGGGCAAGGAGAAACTCCACAAGCTGCCGGCGGTGAACGGCGCTCCCGCCGGGACCGGCCAGAACGCGCAGGACAAGTTCAGGAAGAACAATCCGGCGACGCTTTCCGGGCAGAACGGGCCCGCAGGCAAGCAGCAGAAGAAGCAGCTCCGGAATCAGGGGCTTTCCTCCGGACAGGCCACGGGCCCGACCGGGCAAGCCGTTTCGCCGAACACGGGCGAAAAGAAGCTGCGCAAGCTTCCGGGCGCCAACGGCCAGTCCGGTGGCGGGGATATGAACGGAAAACGCAAGCTCAACAACGCCGGCGAAGGCACGCAGCAGCGATTCAAGCAGGAAAAGCCGAACGTGCAGGTGCTCAAGCCGCAAAAGCCTCAGTTCAATGCGCAGCCGAAGCCCCAGGTCGAGCGCCGCCTGCAGCAGGAACAACAGCCGAAGCCCCGCGTGCAGGAACGGCGTCTGCAGCAGGAGCAGCAGCCCAAGCCGCAGATGGAGCGCCGTATGCCCCAGCAGCCAAAGCCGCCCCAGCAGCAGGAGTTCAAGAAGAAGCCTGCCTGTGGGCAGAAGGGCGAGCCTGCCTGCGGCAAGTAGGGAACGGATCGAGGCGCGGAGCAAGGTTTGCCTCCCGCCTCGGTCAGTTACGGCAAGCCGTCATGCCAGGTAGGATTGCACCGAAACGAGCGCAATTGATTTCCCGACGCGATAATGCTTGAGGTGATTGCGCGCTTTCAAGGATTGAGGCGAGAGGACCATGCAGATGAGCTCCGCCCCATTCCCCATGCGACGACTGTCGACGGAAGACGTTCCACGGCGCGAGCGGCTGGCTTTCGTGCATGATTTCATGGCCCGCCATATCGGCGGACGCCAGTTCGCCCCGGCCGACCGCGACAATGTCCGCATCGACATGGAGGCGATGCCCTTGCCCGGCGGCCTGACGGTCGCCCGCGGCTTCTACGCACCGATGGCCGGCGCACGCACGCGCGACCTGCTGCAGGACGGGCGAGAGCAGTATTTGCTGCTCGTACACAATGAGGAGCACGAGATTTCGATCGGCGGCAAGGCGCCGTTGAGGGTCGCGGCTGGCGATGTCGTGCTGGTCAACGAAGGCACGTGCCACGAATTCTGGTACGACAGGCCAACGAATGTCGACCTCATCTCGCTCGATCGCCAGGCGCTCGCCGACCTCGCACCGCGCATCGATCTGGAGGCCAGCTACCTGATACCCGCGACGGCGCCCGGCATGCCGCTGCTGGCGAGCTATGCCGACATGCTGCGCCGTCATACGCCTTCTTCGGACAAGGCCGGTGACATCGCATCGCGCCATCTCTACGACCTCACCGCCCTGGTCCTGGATGGCTTCGTCCGTGGCGGCGCCGAGCGCAATGAACGCAGCAAGGCAGCGGCGCGGCGCCGGCTCGTGCGCCGCGACATTCTCGAAAACCTCTCCGACCCCGGCCTCGACATCGGCGCCATCGCCCGGCGCCAGGGCGTCACGCCGCGCTACATACAGCGCCTGCTGGAAAGCGAGGGAACGACCTTCACCGCCTTCTTGCGCGATTGCAGGCTCGACCTTGCTTTCCGTCTTCTCAGGGAACGCGAGGCGAGTTCCGGGATGATCACCGAAATCGCATACGATGTCGGCTTCTCCGATCTCTCCACCTTCAGCCGCGCGTTTCGCCAGCGCTTCCATGCCACGCCCTCGGAGATCCGGCGCTCGTAGAGCCGGATGATTCGACGCGGATGACCGCCGGGCGGGTTTGTTCGCCTGGCATCAAGAATCTGTTCGGCATCGCCCAAGATCGCCGCGCGCTTCAAGCCTTATCGTCCAGGCAGAAGGTGCGGGATCGCTTCCCGCGCCGTGAATGCCGTGGGGTATCGGGCATGATCAGGACCTATCTCTTCACCGGCGCGCTCTGCCTGCTTGCCTCGGGCTGCACCAGCAGCGACGCCCGCATGAACGCGCTGCGGACCGACATGGCCAATCGCCAGGCGGCGGCGGAAGTGGCGGCAAATCGTCCCGGCGGCACGTCTGAAGACCGGGAGCGCGCCAGGAGCTATGCCTCGGCGCAAAAGTGCATCGACCAGCTTCAGGCGCATGCCAATGCGACCAGGGCCGCCAACATGGCCACGACAGGCGCCATGGCGGCCGTCAGCCTGGCAGGGCCGGGCGGCGCCCTTGCGGCGCGCTCGATGGGGCCGGTGAACAGCATGATGGTGCGAGGCCAGGGAAACTACCAGGTCGCCTGTTACTAGCGGTTCCAGGCAAGGCACGCAGGCCGGCCATCAGGTCAACCCCACGGGTCAATCAGAACATGTCTTCGAACTATGCCATCCGCGTTGCCCTCGCATCGTTCGCGGCCTTCGGGCTGGCCGCGTGCCAGGGCTCTCCATCGAATTTCCAGGGACCGAACTTTTCCAACGAAACCAGGGCCTTGGAAAAGCAGTTGAACGCGGAGTCCGCTGCCCTCGGCGCTGCGCAAGGCGCGACGAGCCTCGCGGCTTCCGCCGACCCCACCGGCCTTTCCACCTTCGCCAAGGCCCCGGCCGCGCTTGCGGCGCGCAACGCGCTGGCCAGGAGCGCCGACGCCCGCATGGACGCCCAGTTGGCGCGCGACGAGCAGGCCGTCTATCGGCGCTACGGCATGAACCCAGACGGCACGCCTTCGGGTAAGAAGCCGGTCGTCACCGACTGAAATGTCTGATGTGAGATTAGACCGGCACCAACTGGCGCACAGGAGACAGACCAGCGCCCTCACCGGCCTGCCGATGCGGCGGTGAAGACCGCCAGTTGTGCGGCGAAGGCGCGCCTGAAGGCCGGCCGCTCCTCGCCACGGGCGACATAGGCGTCGAGGTTCGGATAGCCCCGCAACATGCCCGACATGTTCAGCCTGCGCAGCACCGTCACCATCAACAGGTCGCCGGCGCTGAAGTCGCCGTCGAGCCAATCGGCGTCGCCGAGACGAATTGAGAGTTCGCCCAGCCTGTCGCGGATACGACCGTCGACCTTTGGCAGGCGCTGCTCGTGCCAGCTCTCGTTGCCTTCCATGAATATCGCCACCTGCCGGTCGAGGATCGGCGGCTCCATGGTGTTCAGCGCGCAGAACATCCAGCTTATCGCGCGCGCCCGGGCATTCGTGTCGGCCGGCAGCAGGCCGGCGTGGTGCTCCGCGATATGCAACACGATCGCGCCCGTCTCGAACAGGACGAGGCCGTCCCCCTCATAGGTGGGAATCTGCCCGAAAGGCTGCAGCGCGCGATGCGCCGGTTGCTTCATGTCCTCGAACGACACGAGGCGGACGTCGTAGGGCTGGCCCACTTCTTCCAGCGCCCAGCGAACACGCATGTCGCGCGCCTGTCCCCTGCCGCGATCAGGCGAGTGTGCGAAAGCGGTGATGGTGGGGATCATTGGCTGGCTCCGGAATATCTCGATGCTGTCGGCCTTGCGCCCAGAGGACGAACGACCCGCGCCCGTGCCGACAGCCTATCCCGTCTTTTCCGCCATCGTCAGCAAGGCATGCGAGCATCGCCGTTGTCCCCGAACAACGATAGCCCGGGCGCGGCATGCGCCCGGGCTATCCGCCACCAGTTGTGGCGGTTCAGTTCCTGGCGGTCGCGGCCTGCTCGATGAGGTCGGCGACGGCCTTGGGATTGGAGACGTAGATGGCGTGGCTGCCGGGCACTTCGACGGTCTTGGCCTTGGCGCGGCCGGCCATCTGGCGCTGCGCCGGCGGCGGTATCATGTGGTCGTCGGTGGCCACGAGATACCAGCTCGGCTTTACCTTCCAGGCCGGCTTGGTGACCTTGCCCTCGAGGGCGGCGACGCCCCACGGCACCTGCGAGTCCGCCATGAAGGAGGCAACCTCCGGCTTGACGTCGGCGGCGAAGGAGGCGGCGAACTTGGCCTTGTCCAGCATCAGGAAGCCGTCTACTGGCGGCAGGATCGGCGGCACCGAGGCGCCGGGAGGCGGGTTTGCGATCAGGCTCGAAACCGACTCTCCCGCATCGGCGGCGAAGGCGGCGATGTAGACCACGGACGAGACCTTCGGATCAGTGCCGGCTTCCGAGACCACGACGCCGCCATAGGAGTGGCCGACCAGCACGACGTCGCCCTTGGCGGCTGCGATGGCCCGCTTTGTCACCGCGACATCGTCGGCGAGCGAGGTGGTGGGGTTCTGGACGATGGTGACGTCATAGCCGTCCTTCTTCAGGATCTGGTAGACGCCGTCCCAGCCGGAGCCGTCGACGAAGCCACCGTGGACGAGGACGACGGACTTTGCGGGCTGCGCGTTGGCCGAGAGGGTTCCGGATGCGCCGACGCCAAGGGCCAGGGCCGCGGTGGCGATGAGTGCTGCTGTGTTCGACATTTGAGTTCTCCTTTCAAAGACGTTGTTTGCGTTGCTTGCAGGAGGACTATGCGACGGGCCGGGCTGGCTCGCTTTCAGGCCACCTTCAGGGCCTCTTGATTTTCCATTGAGATCGCTTTGATTTTGCGCCCACGACGCGGTTAGAGTGCTGGCCCATTCGCTGCGCGGTCGGGAGCGAGCCGTTTGCCATATCATTTCGAGGACTTTGCCCTGGACGGCGACCGGCGCGAGTTGCGCCGTGGCGACAACCTTGTTGCGGTCGAGCCGCAGGTGTTCGATCTGTTGCAATATCTGATCCGCAACCGCGAGCGCGTGGTGAGCAAGGACGACATCGTCGAGGCGGTCTGGCAGGGGCGCATCGTTTCCGACGCCACGCTCGCCAGCCGGGTCAACGCTGCCCGCAACGCGCTCGGCGACAATGGCGAGGAACAGCGCCTCATCCGCACCATATTGCGCCGTGGCCTGCGCTTCGTCGGCGCGGTGCGCGAGGAAGACGGCGCCCCGGGCGCGGCGCCGGCCGGGCAGCCGGCGCCCTGCCCCGAGTTGCCCGACCGCCCGTCCATCGCCGTGCTGCCTTTCGCCAACATGAGCGGCGATCCCGAGCAGGATTATTTCGCCGACGGCATGGTCGAGGACATCATCACCGGCCTGTCGCGCATACGCTGGCTCTTCGTCATCGCGCGCAATTCCTCCTTCACCTACAAAGGTCGCGCGGTCGACGTGAAGCAGGTCGGGCGCGAACTCGGCGTGCGCTATGTGCTCGAAGGCAGCGTGCGCAAGGTCGGAAGCAGGGTGCGCATCACCGGCCAGTTGATCGACGCGGAAGATGGCGGCCATCTCTGGGCCGAGCGCTACGACCGCGATCTCACCGACGTCTTCGCGGTACAGGACGAGATCACCATCAGCGTGGTGGCGGCGATCGAGCCGAACCTGCGCCGGGCCGAGATCGAGCGTGTCCGGCGCAAGCGTCCCGACAGCCTCGATGCCTACGATCTCCTGCTGCGGGCCCTGCCCGACGTCTACACCTTCATGCCGCAGGGCGCCGCAAAGGGGCTGCCGCTGCTCGAGAGGGCGCTCGCCATCGAACCGAGTTACGCGCTGGCCCACGGCTTCGCCGCCTGGACACACCAGACCCTCTTCATACGCGGCGGCATGAGCGCGGAGCACCGCGAGAAGTCGTCGCGCCACGCCCATGCGGCGATCGAGCATGGCTCGGGCGACGCGATGGCGCTGGCGCTTGCCGGCTTCACCATCGGCCTGGTCGAACACGACCGCCGGCTGGCCGACGAGGCATTCTCGCAAGCGCTCTCGCTCAGCGCCTCATGCGCCTTCGTCTATGCCTTCGGCTGCGTGCCGGTGGCCTATAGCGGCGATGCACAACGTGCGATCGACTGGTGCGAGCAGGCAATGCGCCTCTCGCCGCTCGACGCCATGCGTTGCGTGCCGCAGGGCATCGTCGGCTTCGCCAATTTCCTCGCCGGCCGGCATGAACAGGCTGTCGCCGCCGGCCGTAGGGCCGTGGAGATGACGCCCGGCTTCAGCATCCTGCATGGCTGGCTGGCAGCGCCCCTGGCGCGCCTCGGCCGGATCGAGGAGGCTAAGGCGGCGGGAGCGCGGCTGATGGCGCTCGACCCGCATTTCTCGGTCGGCCGCTGGTCCGCCGCCGTCGGGCTGGCGCCCGCGATCCGCGATCACGTGACCGACGCCCTGCGACAGGCGGGCCTGCCGGCCTAGCGCCCGATACTCGCTGCTTCACGTATCCGCGACTGGGGCGGCCGTCAGTGTCCGGGAATGGCACTTCGTGCTACACTCTCCAATTCGCCGGGCGCTCCCTAAGCCCGAGCGCCCTTCCTGAACCGATGTTCCGGGAGAATTCCGATGAAACATCTCGTCATGCCGATGATGCTCGGCGCTTGCCTTCTCATGACCTCCACCGCCCTGGCCCTCGACGTCCATACGGTAACGGGGACCACGGGCCAGCCCAGCCAGACGATCGGTTCGGCCCAGACCGGGAACGCGACGCCGGGCAATGCGAGCAACGCCCCGGGTTCAGCCTTCAATCCCGATGGAAACGCGGGAACGCACTACGCCGGTACGCAGCCGCAGAATTCCAACAACCCGAAAAGCGTCGCGCAGTACGACGTGGCCGGTTTCCAGCAGTCGCACAAGTGACGACGCCTGACGGCTTGCGATAGAGGCTTCGCCGCACGGATGCCGCTGCCGGCGCGCTTGCCGCCGAGACGCTTCGTCCGCGCGGCGAAACCCACATGCCGGATGCCCGAAATCCGGCTATAACATCGCCGAGGCAGACGGACGGGGATGGCCCATGCGGTGGCACGGAGCGGCTTTCGGCGCAATCGTCGCATTGTTGGCCGCGACGGATGCGCGCGCGGCCGACCCGACCGATTGCGACAGACTGGCCGGCTCGCCCGTCGATCCGAACCGGCTCGGCGCCGGCATCGGCCTCTATGGCATCGAGCCGGCCGAGGCGATCGCCGCTTGCGAGAAAGCCCTGGCCGCCGACCCGAACAATCCGCGCCTGCTTTTCAACCTCGCCCGGGCGCACCATGCGCGCTGGCTCGGAGAGCAGCCCTCGGACGAGGAGCGAGCCCTTGTCAGCCGCAGTATCAAAGCGGCTGCGGACCAGAACTATCCCGCCGCGCTGATCGTGGAGGCCGGCTATCACTGGCAGGGACAGGCCGGCTTCCGGCAGGACCCTGCCGAGGCCATGCGCCTCCTCGACAAGGCCGCCATGTCGGACGCGGCCGAGGTCAGGAAGACGCGCCGGCTTTATCTGCTGCAGCCCGTGGTCGACGAAAAACCCGTCGAGGCGCAGGTTCGCTTCGTCAAGGCGGCGGCGGATACGGGCGATCCTGATGCGCTTTTCGCGCTGGGCATGAGCGAGGACGACAACCAGCGGCAAGCGGAAGCCGCGCGCCTGTGGCGGCAGGCCGCCGAACGGGGCAGCGCCGAGGCGGCGCTTCTTCTGGCGACCGACTATCTGGCGGGTGAAGGCGGCCTGCCGCAGGACGACGCCGAGGCGCAACGTTTCATGCACCAGGCCGCGACCGGCGACGATCCCAACACGCGGGCGATTCTCGCAAGCATCTACGAACAGGGCCTGCAGGTGCCGAAGGACGCGGAACTGGCCGGCCATCTCTACAAACAGGCCAGCGACGAAGGCGACCATGCCGGGCAATACCATCTCGCCACGTTCTACGAAGCCGGCAAGGGCGGCCTGTCCCGGGATGAGCACGAGGCCGCGCGCCTCTACAAGCTCGCCGCCGACCAGGGCGACGAGGACGCGGCGCTGGCGCTGGCGGGTTTCATGGCGGAAGGCAAAGGCGGCTACACGGCGGACAAGGCGGCCGCCGCAGCGTTCCTGAAGCGGGCCGCACGCTGGAGCCGGAAGGCCAGGGACGCGTTGGCGATCACCGGCGACTAAGCCGCCGCTATGCTTCCCCGCGCCGCCAGTGCGCGCACCGCTCGGCGCCAGCCTCACCGCTGCCAGAACGGCAGCCTTGCGATCTCGTCCTCGACCTGTCGTTTCGTCAGGCCGATATCGTCGATGAGATGCGGATTGTCCCTGGCGATGCGCTTCAGTTCCCAACGGAAATAGGCCCGCTCGCGCCATGCCGCGATCCGGCCGCGCAACGTTGCGAGGGCATGGAACGGCCCGGACAGCTCCGTCGGCGAGGCTGCCGGCCGTGTTGCCCGCCGTTGGGCCGCGCAAAGGGTGTCGTTCATGGCTACCTCCTTTGGTAAGGGCCATGCATGGCCCGGCCTGAGGGAGGTTGGAGTTTTGCGGGAAACGGACGGCGGCGTAATTAAGCGCCGCCAAATAGTTCTCAAAACTTCCAAATCAGAGGGCCGCCTTGTCCCGGATGGCGTCGGCCGCCTGCCGTCAGGCGCAGGCATCACGCCCACAGGCGGCCATGTCCCGTGCCATCTCCACCACGGTTTCCGTGGGTCGATGAAACGGTCTATAGATGCGCCGATGCAGGGATCGCGCTTTGCCTTTGGTCCGTTCGAGCTTGACGCGGGTGCGGGAACGCTGCTTCGCGATGATGTTCCCGTTGCCGTCGGCTATCGCGGGCTGAAGCTGCTGGCGGCCCTCGTCGGCCGGCCCGGCGAAATCCTCGGCAAGGCCGAGCTGATGGACGCCGCATGGCCGGGCACGGCGGTCGAGGAAGGCAACCTCACCGTGCAGATCGCGCAGTTGCGCAAACTGCTCGGTCCGGCCGCCGACAGCGGCGAGTGGATCTCCACCGTGCCGCGCGTCGGCTACCGCTTCACCGGAGCCGTCGAGCAACGCGACGGGGCTAAGCGAAAGCCCCTGCCGCTGCCCGACAAGCCGTCGATCGCCGTGCTGCCCTTCGTCAATGTCAGCAACGATCCCGAGCAGGAGTCCTTCGCCGACGGCATGACCGAGGACCTGATCACCGATCTCTCCAGGAGCCCCGGCCTGTTCGTCATCGCCCGCAACTCGGCCTTTGCCTACAAGGGCAAGGCGATGGACGTGCGCGCGATCGCGGACGAGCTCGGCGTGCGCTACCTCCTGGAAGGCAGCGCACGGCGCGCCGGCGGTCGCGTGCGCATCAACGCCCAACTCGTCGACGCCCTGAGCGGCGAGCATCTGTGGGCGGAGCGTTTCGATCGCGGCCTTGAGGACATCTTCGCCGTGCAGGACGAGGTCACCGGCAGGATCGTCGAGGCGCTGCTCGGCCGGCTGCGCGCGCCGCTGCCACGCAACCGCCCGAGCAATCTCGAGGCCTATGATCTGTGCGTGCGGGCGCGCAAGCTGATCGACGATTCCCCGCAGAGCGCGCGCGAGGCGCATCTGATGCTGACCCGCTCGATCACACTCGATCCGCACTACGCCGAGGCCTATCGCTGGCTGGCGATGAACCACTGGATGGGTTGGGTGCACTGGGGCGAGCCGATGCAGCCGTCGCGCGGGCTGGCGCTGGACCTGGCTCGCAAGGCCGTGGCGATCGACCCCAACGATGCCGGCTGCCACTGGGTGCTGGCCAACCTGCTCGCCTATGAGCACCGCTTCGACGAGGCGGACGCCGAATTCGCGCGCTCGCTGGAGCTCGACCCCAACGAAGCCGACACCTGGGCGACCATGTCCGACATCACGGTGCTGGCGGGACGTGTCGAGGAGGGTCTCGAACAGATCCGCAAGGCGTTCCGGCTGAACCCGTTCCCGGCAAGCTGGTATTATCTCACGCTTGGCCAGGCGCAGTACGCGGCCCGCGACTACGAGGCCGCCGTCGAGACCCTGCGCCACGACGCGACCTACCGCACCAGTTCGCGCCGCTTCCTGGCGGCAAGCCTGGCGCAGCTCGGCCGGCTCGACGAGGCGCGCGCCGAGGTCGAGCTGTTCCTGGTGAGCAACCCGCATTTCACGACCAGCCACTGGGTGGCGACCGAGCCGTTCCGCGACGTCGCGACCCGCGGCCATTTCGTCGACGGTTTTCGCAAGGCCGGCCTTCCCGACTGAAGCGCCGGACCGAACGCCCCTGCCCCGACGCGTGTATCGCGCCTGACGGCTATCCCTCCGAGCGACCTGTGGCGTCGCGGTCGTGCGCGTAAAGGCGGCTTATCGGAAACGGCGGCAGCCAGGCTTCGCGGCGCACGGTCCACAGCTCGTAGGTCGGCTTCAACTGGTCGGGCGCGTCGAGCGAGCCCAGGCTGACCTCGATCTCGTCGCCGGTGCGCGCGAACACCGACGACCCGCAGCGCGGGCAGAAGAAGCGCCCCGCCCAGTCGCGCGTCTCGCCCTCGATCTCGACCGCATCCTGCGGGAAGATCGCCGAAGCGTGGAACAGCGCGCCGTGATGCTTGCGGCAATCGAGGCAGTGGCAGATGCCGACGCGATACGGGCGCCCCTTTGCCACCAGTCGAACATTGCCGCACAGACAACCGCCGGTAAATCGGTCCATGCCGCGTTCCTCCCGCCGCCATGGTTAGACCCAACGTCCGGTCCCTGCAAATCCGGCGGGCCAGGAGGCACCTCAGGGGGACGGTTTACTTTTACCAACCCCGCTAAAACCCATGACCGCCACGCCAAAACTAAACTGTCCCCGGCGGTTGTCCTCGGCCTCGATCCCGCCAATCACTATTTTGGTGATTTCACTCTTGAAACCTGCTAAATCACTTCCCAAGTGATTGGGCGGGAGAGCATGATGAAGACAGCCCACTACAAGCTGATCCTGGACGGATCCGGCGAGCGCGACATAGCCGCCACCTTCGCCGCCTATGCCCGCATGCACGGCATCCTCGAACGCATCGAGGCGCCGCAGCGCACCAACACATTCGCGCTGCAGACGCTGGCCTATGAGGCGATACGGACAGAGACCGGCCTGCCGGCGCGCCTCGTCACCAACGGCATCCGCGAATATGCCTCGGGCGCCTGGTCGTTCGACCGGCTGCCCCTGGACGGCAAGCTCATGTCCTTCAAGGGGGTCGACAAGGTGTCGCTCTCGACGGTCGAGGGGCGCGTTCTCGCCGGCTTCCTCGCCACCGGCTACGCCGACAGCAGCGAGAAGGCGCAACTGTCCCACCTCGTGCGCGAAGGCACGGCCTATTCACTCACCGTTCCGCTTTCGGCGGACATGCAAGACAGGGAGATCGAAGCCATGCAGACAGAATCCATTTCCGGACGTGTTTCGCGGCTCGCCGCAGGCCTGGTTTCCACCGTCATCGACGGTCTGGAACGCAAGGCGCCCGAGGCCGTGGCCGAGCAGGCGATCCGCGAGATCGACAAGGCCGCCGACGAGCTCAAGTCGAACCTCGCCGCGCTGGTCGCCGAACGCAAGCGCTATACGCTGCAGAAGCAGGAGCTTGGCGACGAGCGCGACGGGCTGGACAAGAACATCCGCCTGGCGCTCGGCGACGGCCGCGAGGACCTCGCCCGCGCCGGCATCGGCCGCCAGGACGACATCGACGCCCAGACGGCCTCGATCGACAAGCTGATCCTCGACGTCGACACCCGCATCGACGAGGCGCGCGGAGCGCTGGCAGCGGCGCGCGCCGCGCAGCGCGACGCCGAGGAGCGGGTGAAGATCGCCCGCCGCGCCCGCGAGACGCAAAAGCCGGGCGCCGCCCCGGCGGCGGGCCTGCGCCGGCCCGCGCCCGAGGACCGCATCGCGGCGGCGCTCTCCTCGGTCGAGCGGCTGACCGACCTGCCCGCCGGCAAGGCGCGCGACAACGACCTTGCCGAGCTGGAGGAATTCGGCCGCCGGCGGCGCATCGACGACCGGCTGGCCGAACTGAGGAACGAGCTGAGGGGGACGAAATAGGCACCATGGCGGACATTCTCCACGCACCGGCGCTGTACCTCTACCCGTTGCTGGCGGGGCTGTT
>OFTY01000584.1_pt1 | contig 23432 bp, 19 predicted proteins | sample 1775061 | NCBI WGS metagenome assembly OFTY01 (sample SAMN08195773, study PRJEB24354) | sludge metagenome | isolation source: sludge from phenol fed wastewater aerobic bioreactor B | place: India: Nagpur | collected 2016-09-16 | reverse complement strand
CTTCAAGATCCAGGCCAACATGGATCCGAACCACCGCGACCGCATCGCCTTCGTCCGTGTCTGCTCCGGCACCTTGCAGCGCGGCATGAAGGCCAAGCTCGTGCGCACCGGTAAGCCGATGAGCCTGTCGGCGCCGCAGTTCTTCTTCGCCCGCACCCGCGTCACCGCCGACGAGGCCTATGCCGGCGACGTCGTCGGCATTCCCAACCATGGCACGCTGCGCATCGGCGACACGCTGACCGAGGGCGAGGAGATCCTGTTCCGGGGCGTGCCGAACTTCGCGCCGGAAATCCTGCGCCGCGTGCGCCTCGGCGACGCGATGAAGGCCAAGAAGCTGAAGGAAGCACTGCACCAGATGGCCGAGGAAGGCGTCGTGCAGTTGTTCTCGCCGGAAGACGGCTCGCCGGCCATCGTCGGCGTCGTCGGCGCGCTGCAGCTCGATGTGCTCAAGGAGCGGCTGAACATCGAATATTCGCTGCCGGTCGATTTCGAGATGTCGCGCTTTTCCGTCTGCCGCTGGATCTCCGCCGACGACAAGGCGGAGGTGCAGCGCTTCATCGAGGGGCATCGCGGCGACATCGCCCGCGATCTCGACAACGACCCGGTCTTCCTTGCCCAGCACGCCTTCTCGCTGAACTACGAGGCAGAGCGCTGGAAGGCGATCCGCTTTGCCACGATCAAGGACTACCAGGTTCGCGAAAAGGCGGCGTAAGGACCGGCAGGCACCTTCTCCCCCGCATGGAAACGGGGAGAAGAAGTTACTCGCGACGCTGAAGCCAATCCTGCCATGCTGGCGGGTCGGAAGCGACCGGCTCAGCCTTTGGCAGCGGCTTCGAGCTTGTCGATCTCGATCTTGCCCATCTTCATCATCGCGTCCATGACGCGGCCGGCCTTGGCCCGGTCAGCGTCGCCGAGCAGGCGCGGAAGCTGTTCCGGCACCACCTGCCAGGAGACGCCGTATTTGTCCTTCAGCCAGCCGCAGGGCCCGGGCTCGCCGCCGTCTTCGGTGAGCCTTGTCCAGAAATGGTCGACCTCGGCTTGCGTCTTGCAGTCGATCGACAGCGAGATCGCCTCGGTGAATTTGTATTGCGGGCCCCCGTTGAGGGCCTGGAACGTCACGCCGTCGAGCTCGAACGAGGCGACCAGCACCTTGCCCTCCAGCGCATGCCCCTTGGGCCAGCGTGTCACGCTCAGCACCTTGGAGTTCTTGAAGATGGAGACGTAGTGGTTCATGGCGTCCTCGGCCTGGCCGTCGAACCAAAGGAAGGTGGTGATCTTCTGCACTTGGACTCTCCTTGTTTGCTCACTGCTCATCTGGGGCACGGCCAAAGGACGTCCAGCCGATGCGCGATCCGACATCGGCCATGATTTTTTCCAATTGGTCTGGCGCAGTGCAAAAATGTGGCCTTATCGGCGAACGGCGTTTATAACGCCTGCGGTCCGAATTCAGCGCCGCCGCGCGGCTTGCCGACGCGGTCAGCCAGCAAGGAAAACAACATGCCCGCCTATCGCTCCCGCACCACCACCCATGGCCGCAACATGGCCGGCGCCCGCAGCCTGTGGCGCACCACCGCCAAGAAGGACAGCGACCCCGGAGCGCCGATCATTGCGGACGTCAATTCCTTCACGCAGTTCGTGCCGGGCCACGTGCATCTCAAGGACCTCGGCCAGCTCGTCGCGCGCGAGATCGAGAAGGCCGGTGGCGTCGCCAAGGAATTCAATACGATCGCCGTCGACGACGGTATCGCCATGGGGCATGACGGCATGCTCTATTCGCTGCCGTCGCGCGAGCTGATCGCCGATTCCGTCGAATACATGGTCAACGCCCATTGCGCCGACGCCATGGTCTGCATCTCCAATTGCGACAAGATCACGCCCGGCATGCTGATGGCCTCGCTGCGCCTCAACATCCCGACCGTCTTCGTTTCCGGCGGCCCGATGGAAGCCGGCAAGGTGGTGCTGAAGGGAAGGCAGCACGCGCTCGACCTGGTCGATGCCATGGTCGCCGCCGCTGACGACAAGGTCTCCGACGAGGACGTCAAGATCATCGAGCGCTCGGCATGCCCGACCTGCGGCTCCTGCTCGGGCATGTTCACGGCGAATTCGATGAATTGCCTGACCGAGGCGCTTGGCCTTTCGCTGCCCGGCAACGGCTCGACGCTCGCCACCCACGCCGACCGCAAGCGCCTGTTCGTCGAGGCCGGCCACCTGGTCGTAGATCTCGCCCAGCGCTATTACGAGCAGGACGACGACAGCGTACTGCCGCGCCGTATCGCCAGCAAGGGCGCTTTCGAAAACGCCATGGCGCTCGACATCGCCATGGGCGGCTCGACCAACACGGTGCTGCACATCCTCGCCGCCGCGCATGAGGGCGAGGTCGATTTCACCATGGCCGACATCGACCGCCTGTCGCGCAAGGTGCCGTGCCTGTCCAAGGTCGCCCCGGCCAAGAGCGACGTGCACATGGAGGACGTCCATCGCGCCGGCGGCATTTTCGCCATCCTCGGTCAGCTCGACAAGGCGGGCCTGATCAACCGCGACCTGCCGACCGTGCACACGGCCACGATCGGCCAGGCCATCGAGCATTGGGATATCTCGCGCACCTCCAGCCAGAGCGTGCACGAGTTCTTCCGCGCCGCGCCGGGCGGCATCCCCACCCAGGTCGCCTTCAGCCAGGACGCGCGCTGGGACGAGCTCGACCTCGACCGCGAGAAGGGCGTCATCCGTTCAGCCGAGCATCCCTTCTCGAGGGATGGCGGCCTCGCCGTGCTGAAGGGCAATCTGGCAGTCGACGGCTGCATCGTGAAGACGGCCGGCGTCGATGAATCGATCCTGAAGTTCACCGGCCCGGCCAAGGTCTTCGAGAGCCAGGACGCCGCGGTGAAGGGCATTCTCGGCAACGAGGTCAAGGCCGGCGACGTGGTGGTCATCCGCTATGAAGGTCCGCGTGGCGGCCCCGGCATGCAGGAAATGCTCTATCCGACGAGCTATCTGAAGTCCAAGGGGCTCGGCAAGGCCTGCGCGCTACTCACCGATGGCCGCTTCTCGGGCGGCACTTCGGGCCTTTCCATCGGCCACGCCTCGCCGGAAGCGGCGCTGGGCGGCACGATCGGCCTGGTGCGCGACGGCGACGTGATCGAGATCGACATCCCCAACCGCACCATCAACCTGGCGGTTCCGGAAGCGGAGCTGAAGACCCGTCGCGCGGCGCAGGACGCCGCCGGCTGGAAGCCGGTCGAGAAGCGCAAGCGTGCCGTCACCACCGCGCTGCGCGCCTATGCCGCTTTCGCCACCAGTGCCGACAGGGGCGCGGTGCGGATCGTGCCGGAGTAAGGAGCGCTTCTCGTTCTCCCGCATCACGGCACGCACACGTCTTGCGACGCCGCCGGTATGGGCGGCAAGGTGGCGGCCGGCTTCTTTCTCCCCGTCTCTATACGGGGAGAAATGTCCGGCAGGACAATGAGGGGCGGCGCCACCCCTCACCTGCCTACCGGCATCCTCTCCCCGTAAACGGGGCGAGGGGCGCTCTCGCCTTTGGGTTTCGCCAATCGTCGACGTCGGAAGGTGTGTGCATGCCGTAGTTTTCCCGCAAGGGGAGCAGGAACGCGCCATCTACGGCATGAGCTGGTATTCGTAGAGCTTCTGGTAGAGCCCGCCCTGCCTGAGCAGGTCGCGATGGGCGCCGCTCTCCACCACCTGGCCGTTTTCCAGGACCACGATCGTGTCGGCCTGGTGCACGGTCGACAGGCGGTGCGCGATGACGATGGTCGTGCGCCCGGCCGTCAGTTGCTGCAGGGCGTCACGGAACAGTGCTTCCGATTCGGCGTCGAGCGCGCTGGTCGCCTCGTCCAGCAGCAGGATCTCGGCGTTGCGCAGCATGGCGCGGGCGATCGAGATGCGCTGGCGCTGCCCGCCGGACAGCAGCGTGCCGTTTTCGCCCACTTCGGTGTCGTAGCCCTTCGCAAGGCCGGTGATGAAATCATGCGCGTTGGCCGCCTTTGCCGCGGCGATCACCTCCGCGTCGGTCGCGTTCTCGCGCCCGAGGCGGATGTTGTGCATCACCGTGCCGGCGAACAGGAAGGTCTCCTGGCTGACATAGGCGATCTTCTGCCGCAGCGAGGCCAGTGTTGCGTGGGAAATGTCCTGATCGTCGAACAGGATCCTGCCCTTCTGCGGGTCGTACATGCGCATGATCAGGTTGAGCATGGTCGACTTGCCGCTGCCGGAAGGACCGACCAGGGCGGTCATCTTGCCGGGTTCGATCGTCAGATCGAAGTCCTTCAGCACCGACTGGCCCTCATTGTAGGAGAAGCTGACGTCGTCGAAGCGGATCTCGCCCGGTCCCGGCAGCAGCGGCCTTGCGTCCGGCTTCTCGGCGAGCGTCAGCGGCCGGTCGGCGAGCTGGAACATCATGCGCACGCCGACGATGCCGGTTTCCAGTGAGATGCGCACGCGGGCGATGCGTTTCGCCGGCTCGTAGGCGAGCAGCAGCGCGGTGATGAAGGCCATGATGCTGCCGGCCGTCTGGCCACCTTGCACCACCAGGAAGCCGCTGACCAGGATGACACCGGCGATGGCCAGGCCGGCCAGCGTTTCCATGATGGGGCTGGTTCCGGCCTCGAGCGTGGCGATGCTGTTGGCACGGTGCTCCACGTCGGAGACGGCCTTGTACATCCGCTTGCGCATGGCATCTTCGAGACCGAAGGATTTGACGACGCGCACGCCGATCGCCGTTTCCTGCATCACCTGCACGATCTGGCCGATCGACAGAAATTCCATCTCCGTGATCTTGCGAATCCGCTTCAGGATTCGGTTCACGCCGTAGATGGCCAGCGGTCCCACGACGAAACAGACCAGTGACAGCGCGGGTTGCTTGACGACCATAACCAGCAGCAGCCCGATCAAAGACACCAGGTCGCGAACGTAGGACGTAACGACGAGGTCGATTACATTGCGTGCCGCCTGCGCGTTATTGGTCATGCGGGTGATCAGGTCGGCGGAGGAGGTCGAGTGATAGAACTCGATACCTTGCTCGAGGATACGGTCGTAGATCTTGCGTTGGCGCTCGGCGATGATGCTGTTGCCGGCACGGCTCAGGAAATAGGATTGGGCGAAGGTGGCCACGCCCTTGATGATGAAGATGGCGGCGACGGCCGCCGCTATGAGGTAGACTTTGTCTATCCTCTTCGAGACCGTGAACTCGTTGGTGATGTCGCTCATGATGAGAGCGCTGGCTGTGGTCATGCCGGCCACGACCAGCATCGACACTATGGCGATGCCATAGCCGAACATGTGCTGGCGGAACGATTCCCGGAGCAGCCTCGCGATGAGGCGCTGGTTCTCCGTCGAGCGGAAAAAGCGAAGCAAACGGCTGATCCTATGCCTACTGTCGAATGGCGGACTCGCCACGGGTGGCGAGAGGCGGCTTATAGAGCGTGTTGCCGCAGGATGGAACCATTTGTGGCCTTTCAAAGAAACCGCTGCGGCAAGCTGTCTTTTGCGCCACCATGGCGGCCTGATTCTGCAAGGGGATGACGGATCATGGATTTCGACCTTGTCGTGCGTGGCGGCACCCTGCCTGACGGCACAATTGCCGATATCGGTATCAACGGCGAGACGATCGCGGCGATCGCTCCGGCATTGAGCGGAACCGCGGGCAGGGAAATCGACGCAAGCGGCAATCTTGTGGCGCCGCCCTTCGTCGATCCACATTTCCACATGGATGCGACGCTTTCCTACGGCATTCCGCGAATCAACGCCTCGGGCACCTTGCTGGAGGGCATCGCGCTGTGGGGCGAATTGAAGCCGCTCCTGACGCACGAGGCCGTGCGCGACCGTGCGCTCGCCTACTGCGACTGGGCGGTATCGATGGGGCTGCTCGCCATCCGCAGCCACGTCGACGTCTGTGACGACCGGCTGCTTGCCGTCGAGGCACTGCTCGACGTGAAGAAAACGGTGGCTCCCTATATCGACCTGCAACTGGTCGCTTTTCCCCAGGACGGGCTCTATCGCTCGCCCACGGCCCACCAGAACACGTTGCGGGCGCTCGACATGGGCGTCGACGTGGTCGGCGGCATCCCGCATTTCGAGCGCACCATGGCGGATGGCCAGCGCTCGGTCACGGAATTGTGCGAGATCGCCGAGAAGCGCGGCCTGATGGTCGACCTGCATTGCGACGAGACCGACGATCCGTTGTCGCGCCACATCGAGCAACTGGCCTATGAGACGCAGCGTCTCGGCCTGCGGGGCAGGGTGGCCGGCTCCCACCTCACCTCCATGCATTCAATGGACAATTACTACGTCTCCAAACTGCTGCCGCTGATCGCCGAGGCCGGCGTGTCGGCCATTCCCAATCCGCTGATCAACATCATGCTGCAGGGCCGCCACGACAGCTTCCCCAAGCGTCGCGGCCTGACGCGTGTCAAGGAGATGCAGGCGCTCGCCATCCGGGTCGGCTGGGGGCAGGACTGCGTGCTCGATCCCTGGTATTCGCTCGGCACCGCCGACATGCTCGACGTCGCCTTCATGGGTCTCCACGTGGCCCAGATGTCGAGCCCGGCCGACATGGCGCGCTGTTTCGACATGGTCACCAACGTCAACGCCGCCATCATGGGGCTCGACCATCTCGGCCTGGCTGTTGGCAAGCGCGCGAGCCTCGTCGTCCTCGATGCCGGCAATCCGATCGAGGCATTGCGCCTGCGCGCCGAGCGCATCTGCGTCATCGCCAGGGGCAAGGTCGTGGCCGAGCGGACCAGGCAGGACACCAGGCTTTCCATCGCGGGGCGGCCGGCCTCGGTCAACCGCCGGCATTCCGCGCACACGCAGGCACGATGAAACCGGATTTTGCCGCGCCGGGCGCCGGTAACGGCACGGACCAACGAAATCCCGGCGCTGGCCCTGCCATTCCTCTCGTCAAAACGACCGGTTCCGTCTAGAGCGGGGCATCCGGGTGGGAAATCCTGTCCGGATGCTTCATTTTGGCTGCGTTTGCACGATGCCGGATAGTTCGATCCGGCCGCAAATGCCCGCAACCGCCGCGGCCGACGGCGGAACGGTCCAGGGATTTGTCGTCGCCATGGTGCGCACCGCGCTTCAGAACTCCGCCATGAGGAACACCTTGCTGGCCGGCATCCTGCTGATGCTGGCGGGCGACCTCATGTTCGCGCTCCACGACGCGATGGGCAAATGGCTGGTCGCCAGCTTTTCCGTCGGCCAGGTCCTGCTGGTCCGTTCGATCGGCGCCTTCATCGTGCTTGGCCCGATGATCGCTAACCAGGGCATGGGCAAGCTGCTCCATATGGAGCGTCCATGGCTCCAGGTCCTGCGTGTGGCGATGGTGACGCTGGACACCGGACTTTTCTATGCCGCCGTCGTCTATCTGCCACTGGCCGACGTGATGAGCTTCTACATGGCCGGGCCGATCTATGTCGCCGCGCTGTCGCATCTTCTGCTCGGCGAGAAGGTCGGCTGGCGCCGCTGGCTGGCGATCCTGGTCGGTTTCTGCGGCGTCCTGGTCATCCTGAAGCCATCCTCGGCGGCGTTCTCGCTCGCTTCGGCCTTCGCCCTGGTGGGCAGTATCGCTTTCGCCTTCGGCATCATCCTCAACCGCCGCCTGCGCGGCACCACCGACACCTCGCTGGTCACCTGGCAGACTGTCGGCTCGCTGGTTGTTGGCGCCGTCCTGACGATCGGAACGTGGCGCACGCCGTCGCCGCTGGATATCGGCGCCCTGCTCCTGCTCGGCGTCGTCTCATGCAGTGCCCACCTGATGATCACCAGGGCGCTGAAGCTGGCGCCGGCCTCGACGCTGGCGCCGCTGCACTACACGCTGCTTCTGTGGGCGGTGGTATTCGGGTTCTTCTTCTTTGGCGATGTTCCGGAAACCCGCATCCTGGTCGGGTCGGCCATCGTCGTGGTGGCCGGCATATTCATCTTCCATCGCCAGAAGGTGGTCGAGACCGCGGTGCCGCCCGAAAATGTGCCGAAGGGCGTGAATTAGAAAAATCCATTGCGTGAAAACAAAGAGATGGAACCTCTCGCCGTTTCCCTGAAACAGTGAAACGCTCCAACGCGATTCACGAAAAGTATCCTACGGTGCAAATCGCCTGCCGGGTGCAATCTGCGATTGATTCTGGCAGGGTGGGCAGGATATCCATGGCACGGAACATTGGGATATTGGGGGGAACTGATGGGTAGTTTATCTATATGGCATTGGCTTATAGTTCTGATCTTTCTCGGCCTGCCATTGTTGTTTGTCTTGAGGGGGCCGCCAGCCGGCGTCAATCGTTTCGGGGATACGCCGCCGTCGATGAACTTCGGTGAAGCGATTTCAAGCTTTTTCCGAAATTATGTGAATTTTTCTGGCAGAGCCGGTCGATCGGAGTTCTGGTATTCCTACCTCTTTGTCGTCATCGTCGCAGTCCTTACGGCGATAGTCGATGTCGTTGCAGGTAATGAAATCGTCTCGTCGATCTGGAATCTTGCAGTCCTTCTGCCGACACTTGCCATAACGTCTCGCCGCCTGCATGACATCAACAGAAGCGGTTGGCATCAACTGCTCGCGGGATTTTTCCCCATCGGCACCATTGCGCTGCTCGTCTGGTATTGCAAAAAGTCCGACGAAACAGGTTCTCTGAACGAGATACAAAGGGTTTTCCGATAGAACATGGGGATTGCCATGGAGCAATTCGAGGAAAGCGCGTAGCGGTTTTCCGTCCGGAATTGCGCAAAATGAAGACTTGGAGCGGTTCCGCGATTCTGTGAAACGCTGAGCCACTCTAGCCCAGGCGCACCGCCGCGAGATGGCGTGAAAACTCCGGCGTCTCCATCAGCGCCTTGCAGCGGACGAAGCGGCCGTCGGCATAGGCGCGGAAATCGTCGGCCGGATTGTCGTTGGCGAGCTGGATCAGCCCCCAGAGGGTCCAGAGCAGGTCGCACATCGCCTTGTGGATGACGATGCGGCCGCGCTCGGCCGGCCGCGCCTCACCGCCGAAATAGGCGCGCATCATCGCCTCGTCCTGCGCGGCGTCGAACCGGCCCTCGACGGAAAGATCGCCGAGATCCCAGAGCGGATCGTTCATGCCCGAATACTCCCAGTCGACGATCCACATCCTGTCGCCCGTATCGAGGAAGTTCTCGCACAGCGGATCGCAATGGCAGGCGGCCAGCAATGCAGGATGCGCGTCGAGTGCTGCACGCACGGCGCCAGCTTCCCGGACCACATCATGATATCCGGCTGGCAGCGTGACGTCCCTGGTCGACAGAACCTTGAGATAGTCGTCGATCATGGCGAACAGTTCGAAGCGGAAGGGAAAGACCGCGCCCGACCGGTGCAATTTGCGAAAAGCCTCGCCAGCACGTGCCGGACTGCCCGCGCGCGTCTTGAATTTTTCCGGTGACATCGTTTCGGCGCCGTCGATGAAACGCGTCGCCATCAGGCCCGTCGCGCCGTCGAAATGCAGCACTTCCGGGCTCACGCCGGCTTTCGCCGCCTCGCGCGCCGCAACCCCCTCGTTGGCCCGGTTGATGTATTCCTCGGTACCCTTGCCGGGAATGCGCAGGCAGGCCTCGCCAGCCCGGTAGACGAGGTTGGTGAGCCCGCCCAACCGCTCCAGCGGTCCTTTGTAGCCGGCAAACGCCGGAATTGCCGCCAGTGCCGCACGCGCCGCTTCGACCGCCATCTGTCCCCCGCACGTTTATTTGTCCGGGCTGACGGTTCCACAGATTCGGTCGCTTGGCTATCATCGATCGCGAACGGACAACTCATAGGTGGCAGGCAGTGACGGCAGACGGCAGGCAACACGGAGCGCTCGGCGCGGTCTATGCGGCCAAACGGCCGGAGGAGGTCGCCGCGCTCTACGACGACTGGTCGGAAACCTATGATGCCGACATGTCGGCCGCCGGCTATCGGCATCCGACGATCTGCCTCGCGCTACTCGCGCGCCACCTGCCGCGCGGCGCCGAACCCCTGCTCGATGCCGGCGCCGGCACCGGTCTCATCGGCGAGTGGCTGTCCATCACCGGCTATCCCCGGGTGGAAGCGCTCGATATCTCGCAAGGCATGCTCGCCAAGGCGGCGACGAAAGGCGTCTATTCGGCGCTCCACTGCCTGGCGCTCGGCGGCCCCTTGCCCTTCGCCGACAATGCCTATGCCGGCATCGTGTCGGCCGGCGTCTTCACCTCGGGCCATGTCGGCGCCGAGGGCCTGGACGAACTGATCCGCATCTGCCGGCAGGGCGGCGTCATCGTGCTCACCGTCAAGAACACGCTGTGGGAAGCTGGCTTTGCTCGCCGCATTGCCGAGCTCGAAGCGCAGGGCATAGTCGTTCGCGCCGAGGAGACGCGGCCCTATGTCTCCATGCCCGGCGAAGCGGATGTCGTGCCCAGCCGCGGCCTCGTCCTGCGCGTGCGGTGACCCCGATCAGGCTTTGATCCTTGTCCCCGCTGGGTCATACATCGGCTCGAGATGGATGCTGGCCGGCGTGCGTTCCATCGCCACCACCAACTCGTACTTACCCGTGGCGAGGAAGTCGTCGCTGACGCCATCGGCGTTGCGCACATAGCCGTAGCCAATGTTCTTGCCCAGCGTATAGCCATGGCCGCCGCTGGTCAGGTAGCCGACCGGCACGCCGTTGCGCAGGATCGTCTCCCGTCCGACCAGCACGATCTCGGGATCGTCCACGGTGAAGCCGGCAAAGCGCTTCGTCAGCGGCTTGCCGGCTGCCTTCTCGAGGGCGCGCCGTCCGACGAAGTCGGTGTTCTTGCGCAGCTTCACCGCCCAGCCGAGCCCGGCCTCCTGCGGTGTGTCGTTGGGCGTGATGTCCGAACCCCAGGCGCGGTAGCCCTTTTCCAGCCGCAGCGATTCCAGCGCCCGGTAGCCGACCGGGCGGATGCGGTATTTTTCTCCGGCCGCCATGAGGGCGTCGAAGATCTCGCCCGTGGCGGCAATCGGCACATGCAGCTCCCAGCCAAGCTCGCCGACATAGGTGACGCGCAGCGCCCGCACCCTGTGGCCGGCGATGTCGATCTCACGCGCGTGGCCGAAGGGGAAGGCCGCGTTGGAGACGTCCGCGCCGGTGACCGCCGAAAGCACGTCGCGGGCGCGGGGGCCCATGAGTGACAGCGTGCCGAAATCCTCGGTGACGTCCTTCAGCGTGGCGTCGAGCCCTTGGGCGACATGGTCGCTGATCCACGAGAGATCGTGGGTCCGGAAACCGGTGCCGGTGACGATGTAGAACCTGTCCTCGCCGAGCCGAGCCACGGTGAGGTCGGCCTCGATGCCGCCGCGCGTGTTGAGCAGTTGCGTGTAGGTCAGCCGCCCGACAGGCTTGTTGACATCGTTGGCGCAGATCCAGTCCAGCGCCTTCAGAGCGTCCGCCCCCGTCATCTCGTATTTGGCGAAGGAGGACTGGTCGAATATGCCGACATGCTCGCGCACATGGCGGTGTTCCTCGCCGACCGCCGCGAACCAGTTCTGCCGGCCCATCGAATAGACATCCTCGGCGGCCGTGCCGCCGGGCGCGAACCAGTTCGGGCGCTCCCAGCCGAGCTTCGAGCCGAAGACGGCGCGGTGTTTTTTCAGCCGCTCGTAAAGCGGCGAGACGATGCGCGGCCGGCCGGACAGATATTCCTCGTGCGGAAAGCCCACCGTGTAGTGCTTGCCGTAGGCTTCCAGCGTACGGTCGCGGACCCCGTCGCGGTCGCGATGCAGGCCGGAAAAACGCCTGATGTCGACGACCCAGAGATCGAGCGGCGCCTCGCCGTCGACCACCCACTGCGCCAGCACCCAGCCGGCGCCGCCGCCGGACGCGATGCCGAAGGCGTTGAAGCCGGCGCCAACGAACATGTTGGAGCATTCGGGCGCGACGCCGAGGATGAAATTGCCGTCCGGCGTGAAGCTCTCGGGGCCGTTGATCATCTGTTTGACGCCGACATGGCCGAGCGCCGGCACACGCGCGATCGCCTGGGTCATATGCTGCTCGAAATGATCATAGTCGTCGTCGAACAGGCGGAATTCCCAGTCATTGGGCACGTCGCCGGTCGTCCACGCCTGCGGGTTGGGCTCATAGCCGCCCATCACCAGCCCGCCGACCTCTTCCTTGAAATAGGTGCGGCGGTCCGGGTCGCGGATCGTCGGCGCGTCGGTCGCAAGGCCTTCGATCTTCTCGGTGATGATATACTGGTGCTTCACCGGCTGCAGCGGCACGTTGATGCCGGCCATCGCGCCGACCTGTCTTGCCCATTGCCCGGCGCAGTTGACGACCTTGTCGCAAACTATGTCGCCCTTGCTGGTCTTCACCGCCGTGATGCGCCCATTCTTCATCTCGAAGCCGGTGACACGCACCTCCTCGAACAGCCTGGCGCCATGCATGCGCGCGCCCTTGGCCAACGATTGCGTGATGTCGGAGGGGCTCGCCTGGCCGTCGGTCGGCAGCCAGGAGGCGCCGACGAGGTCGCCGGTCTCCATCAGCGGCCACATGCGCTTCACCTCGGCCGGCGTGAGCAGTTGCATGTCCATGCCGAAGCTCTTTGCCGTCGTCGCCAGCCGCTTGAATTCGGTCCAGCGGTCGTCATTGGTGGCGAGCCTGATGCAGCCGGTCATCTTCCAGCCGGTCGCCAGCCCGGTCTCGGCCTCCAGCCCCTTGTAGAGCTCGACCGAATATTTGAGCACGCGGGTGATCGAAGCCGACGATCGCAGCTGTCCGACCAGCCCTGCGGCATGCCAGGTCGAGCCCGAGGTCAGCTTGCCCTGTTCGAGCAGCACCACGTCCGCCTTGTGGTCGCGCGCCAGGTGATAGGCCGTCGAGCAGCCGATGATGCCGCCGCCGATGACGACGATCCCGGCATGGCTTGGCAATGTCATGGTTTTTGTGTCCCGTACTTCATCTTGTAGCTGTCCAGCGCGGCTTCCAGCCGCGCCAGGTTCTCGCCGGTATAGGCGACGTAGTCGGCGCCAGGCGCGTTGAGGTGCAGTTCAGAGACCATGCTCCACATCGCTTCCCGCAGCAGCGAGGCGCACTGCATGGCGGCATGCGAGCGGCGTATCTTCTCGTCCGGCAGGCGACCGAGATAGCTGCTCAGGAGCTGTTCGGATTCGGCATCGTTCATGCCGGCGTTGGAGGCGACGCCGGCGAGGTCGAACATGGCGGTGTTGAAGCCGGCATATTCGAAATCGATCAGCCAGAGCCGGCTGCCATCGTCGAGAATATTAGCCGGCAAAAGATCGTTGTGACCGAACACGATCGGCAGTAGTGCCTGCGCACGCTCCAGTTCGTCGGCCAGAACGAGATAGCGGGGCAGTTCGCTTCTCATGCGGCTGCCGCCGGCGTCGAGCGTGCGGGCATAGTCGCGGATGACGTGAAACACCCAGAACATGAAGCCGGGGCCGGAGACGTGGTTCGGCATCTCCCGGTGGAAGCTGCGCATCAATCCCGCGACACGGCCGATATTGGCGCGGACATCGGCCGCCACGAAGGTCCTTGCGCCGAGGAATTCGGTGACCAGGATGCCAGGCTCGGTGTAGCGGACCGCCGGCGCGAAGCCGGCTGCGTGCGCGGCCCGCGCGGTCATCACCTCGCGTTCGCGGAAGACATGGTGGAAGGGATAGTCCTGGCCGAAGCGCACCACGTGCCGGCCGGCCGCGTCCTTGACCAGATAGTTGGCGTTGCTGAGCCCGCCTTGTAGCGGTTCGATCTCGATGGCACCCGTCCAGCAGGGCAGGGCGCGGATGCGATCCTCGGTGCTTGTCATCTTGCCCCCGGCCTGGTTCCGCTCGGGCGGGCCTGCAGCGGCGCCGGCCCGTTCCGACGGCGTGGCCAGATCGAAACGACGAGCGCGCCGCCGGCGCGACATCGGAAACCCTTTGCCGCACCGGCGAGCCCCAGTTGCCCGCCCCTTGGGGACGGACGCCCACCCCAGTGGAATGGAAACATTCCGTCTTCCGGTCGCCGGACAACACGCCGACGCTCCGGCAAATGATCTTGCTGCGGCTCAGCCATCACTCTCCCGTGGCAGAACCGAGCCTGACACCGGATGAATGTCGCCCCGAGTGAGGCGACTTGTCAACGCAATCCTGTGGTTTTGTGATGTTTTTTGCCCGATATGATGTGAGTTTGTGGCGTGTTGGGGAGATCTGCCATACAAACGGTCACTTTACGGCGAACCGGCGGGAAACGATGGCTCATTCAAAACGGCACGGAGAGATCCTGCGCCTCTTGCGGGAGGAAGGCACCGTCACCGTGGCCAGCCTCGCCGACCGGCTGGGCGTGTCGCTGGAGACCGTCCGCCGCGACGTCAGGCCGCTCACCGACGATGGCTCCATCATCAAGATGCATGGCGCCGTGAGCCTGCCATCGATCGTGGGGGAGGCGCCGTTCGAACGGCGTATGCGGGAGAATGCCGACGCCAAGCGAGCCATTGCCCGCATGGTCGCGGCGACGATCCGCGATGGCGAGTCGATCATGCTCGACACCGGCACGACGACATCGTTCCTGGCCCGCGAGTTGCTCGGTCATCGCCGGCTGATCGTCGTCACCAATTCCTCCGACATTGCCCGCACCCTGGCCACGGTCAATGGCAACAAGGTCTACATGGCAGGCGGTGAGCTGCGCAGCGATTCAGGCGCCGCCTTCGGGGTCTCGGCAATCGACTTCGTCAGTCGCTTCTCGGTGAACCACGCCGTGATCTCGACCGGCGCCGTCGATGCGGGGGCCGGCGTCATGGACTACGATCTGGAGGAAGCGGAGTTCGCCCGCATGGTGCTGTCGCGCGGCCAGCGCGCGCTAGTCATCACCGACCACACCAAGTTCGGGCGACAGGGGCTGGTGCAGGTCTGTGGTTTCGCCGGCTTTTCCGAACTGGCGACCAACCGTCCGCCACCGCACGACATCGCCATCGCTCTCGCCGAGGCGGGCACCCGCCTCAGCGTCGCGGAGGATTGATTCCGGAGCGCAGGCGCTTCAGCCGAAGACCAGCGACTGATGCGCAGCGACCCCGGCCATCGCCCCGCCCGACACGGCGAACGCGATGTTGTGCATCATGCGCGCCGCGTCTCCTGCAGCGTAGACGCCGGGCACCGAAGTCTGCTGCTTGTCGTCCACCGCGATCACCGGGCCAAGGGGGCCATCGGAGAAAGCGCAGCCGAGCTGTTCTGCCAGCGGGCTCGCCATCGTGTTGCGCGGCGCGGTGAACAGCCCGCCAATGGCGATCCCGCGACCGTCCCCGAGTCTGACGATCATGCCGTCCGTGCCGTCGTCCTCCAGCGCCGCGACGGGGTCTGGCTCGAAGTCGATGCCGCGCTTTTCCAGCAATGCCGTCTGCTCGGCGTCGGGCGTGAGAAGACCATTGCCGAACAGCGTGACCTTGCCCCAGTCGGTGATGAGTTCGGCCTGGTGTATCGACATCGGGCTGGTCGCCAGCACGCCGAGCGGTTTCCCGGCGATTTCGTAGCCATGGCAATAGGGGCAATGCAGCACGCTCTTGCCCCAGCGCTCGGCGAGCCCGGGAATCTCCGGCAGGATGTCGCGCACCCCGGTGGCGATCACAAGGCGCTTCGCCTCGAAGGTCTCGCCGTCCCCGGTGGCGACTTCGAAGCCGACGCCGGCGTTCATCGCCTTTTCGGCGCGGGCCTCGACGACGCGCGCCGTCGGATAAGCCAGCAACTGCCGCCTCGCTTCGCCCAGTATGGCGTCCGGCTCGCGGCCATCCTGACCGAGGAAACCGTGCGCGTGGACGGCGAAGCGATTGCGCGGCCGCCCGGCGTCGATCACCAGGACCTTTCGCCGCGCGCGGGCCGCCTGCATCGCGGCTGAAAGGCCGGCGAAGCTGCCGCCGGCGACGATGAGATCATACTGCATGGGTGGACACTCCAATGAGGGCGTAGCGCCGCCTGAAGTCGGCGGCGAGATCGGCAAGGGTGATGCCGGCGAGCTTTTGCGCCAGCAGTCGTTCCGCCTCGGCGCGGAAGTCGTCGAGCACGGCGATGACGGCCTGTTCGACGAGGCAGCCGGGACTTTCGGGCTCGGTGTTGAAGGGCAGCAGCGTTTCGCCGAGCGCAGCGCTGATGTCGGCGAGCGAGATCGCGCCCGGTGCCCGGCCAAGCTGCCAGCCGCCGCCGGGACCTCGCGAGGACACCACGATACCGGCCTCGCGCAGGCCGGCGATGGTGCGCCGCACCACCACCGGGTTGGTGTGGATGAAGGTGGCAAGCTGCTCGGAGGTGAACGAATGCTCCGGCTTCTCGGCCATGTGGACGAGGATATGCAGGGTGGAGGAGAGACGGCTGTTGCGCTTCATGTAACTTAGTTAGTTACGATATGCGCCGATGTCAAACATATGGCCGGCAAACGCGTGCCGGTCGATCGCCTCAGGCGCGCGCGGCGCCGTCCGGCGATGGAAAGATGAGCCGGAAGCAGGCGCCGCCGGAGTGCCCGTCGGCCACCTCGATGTGCCCGCCGTGCAGTTGCATGATTTCCTGCACCAGATTGAGGCCGAGGCCGGCGCCGTGGTCCTTGGGGCGTACCCTGTAGAAGGGTTCGAAGATGCGCTCGCGCTCGCTCTGGGGCACGCCGCCGCCCTCATCCTCGACCTCGATGACGGCGGGAGCGACGACCCGGACGGTGATCTTGCCCGCCCGTCCGCCATGCTCGATGGCGTTCTGGACCAGGTTGGTCACGGCCCGCTCGATCGCGGTGCGGTCGCCGGTGGCGGCAAGGGTTTCCCGCTCCGGCTCGAAGGCCATTTCATAGCCGGCGGAGAATGCCATCGGCGCGAGATCGACGATGACGCCGCGCGCGATCGCCACCAGATCGACAGTCGCGAAGCTGTTGCCCTTGTGGTCGAGGCGCTGGAGGTCGAGGAGCTGGTTGGTCAGTGTCGCGAGGCGGGCCGCATCCTGCAACAGCCTTGCCCGCTCCGGCGTCGCCGGTTGCGAGGCGAGCCGCGTGTTGAGGATGGCGACGGGCGTCCTGAGTTCGTGCGCGGCGTCGGTCAGGAACCGCTTGTGCCGTTCATAGCCCTTGTCGAGCCGCGCCAGAGCCGCGTTGACGGCTTTCACCAGCGGCGCCACCTCGACCGGCACGTCCTTGAGCGGCAGTTGTACGCCACGCTTGTCGATGTCGATGCGTTCGGCCTCGGCCGCCGCCGCCCCAAGCCCCGAAAGCGCGCCGCGTACCACCCAGGGCGTGGCGAACAGCGTGGCCAGCGCCATCATGCCAGCCAGCGGCAATATGCCTTGCAGGAAGAGCTGCGGCGCCTGCCCGATCAGGCGCGGGATCGAAAGCTCGCCCTTGGTATCGGTCATGATCTGTACGTTGCCGGCGGGCGTGTCGGTCCAGCGGATCTTGGCTTCGGGGATCGATGCCGCGCCCATCGCTGTGTCGATGCGGGCGTCGCTGATGTTGTCCAGCAAGCCGACGAAAGGCTGGAACTTGCCCGGCACGGCGCCCTCCTCGAGCCTGTGCCCCTCCTTGTCGCGGATGATGAACCAGAGATCGGGAACGGTCGATCGCAGCTTGGCGAGGTCAGGGGTCTCGTTGAGCACCAGCCCGCCCTTGGCATCGCGGGCCAGGGCCTCCGAGAGAACATCCAGCGTGCCGTCCTCATATTCGGTGGGGATGATGCCGGTCGCCAGTATGGTGACGATGATGCCGACGATGATCAGCGTCAGCATCACGCCTTCCAGTATGGCGATGCGCAGCACCAGGCTCCATTTGAGCGAGCGCGGCCGTTTCGGTTTCATGCCATCTCGCGCAGCAGGTAGCCGACGCCGCGGATGCCGTTAATCGTCACGCCGCTGTCGGCGTCGGCGAGTTTGCGGCGCAGCCGGGAGACATGCGTGTCGAGCGCGTTCGACTGGATCTCGTCGTCGAGGCCGAACACCGATTCCATCAGCGACGACCGCTGCACCATGCGGCCCGTTCGCCGCATCAGGGCCTCCAGTACCAGCAGTTCGCGGCGCGGCAGGTTGAGCGGCTCGCCGCGAATCGAGGCCTCGCGATGCCCGACGTCGAGAACGAGGTGGCCGGCGCGGATGAATTGCGACTGCATCGGCGTCGGCCGTCGCAGCAGCGCGCGCAGCCGGGCCAGCAGTTCCTCGAAGGCGAATGGCTTGGCCAGATAGTCGTCCGCGCCCATGTCTAGCCCGTCGACCTTGTCGGCCGTGTCGCCCTTGGCCGTCAGCATCAGCACTGGCGTGGTGTTGCCGCCGGCACGCAGCCTTGGCACCAGCGAGAGCCCGTCGCCATCCGGCAACTGGCGGTCGAGCAGTATGGCGTCGTAGCTGTCCACCGCGATGAAATCCTCGGCTTCCGCAAGCGAGCCGGCATGGTCGACCACCATGTCGTGGCGCGTCAGCGCGGCGCGCAGGGCGGAGACCATTTCGGGCTCGTCCTCGACCAACAAGATACGCATAGGTCACCTCGTGAAGACAACAAGGTCTGCGCGCTACAGGCCCAACATTGCGTAAACATGGCAAGATCGGGGGGCGGGTCATCAACAGGGCTTTTCTTCACCGCGCCGGTTTCGCGCAATGTCCATGCAATGCAATCGTCTCAAACAGCGCTGGCCGGGTGCGGGAAAGCGATTCTTCCGCCGCCGGCTGAAGGCAGGCGGCAGGGGCCGCCATTCGATATTCTGAGGTTCATCATGTCCGCAAGCGATGCATTGTCCTTTCTCCTGGCCTGGACGGCGGAGCCGTTCAAGATTGGTTCAGTCACCCCCTCCAGCTCGAGCCTGGCCGCGCTGATGACGCGCGAGATCGGTCCGGAAAGCGGCCCGGTACTGGAACTCGGTCCGGGCACCGGTCCATTCACCCGCGCGCTGCTCGAGCGTGGCGTGAAGGAGGCGGACCTCACGCTGGTCGAATCCGATCCGGACTTTGCGTCCCTCCTGAAGCGCCGTTTCCCGGCGGCGCGGATCCTCGAGATGGATGCCGTCGGCCTGCGCCATCTCGCGCTTTTCTCCGGCCCTATCGTCGGCGCCGCCGTCAGCGGATTGCCGTTCCGGCTGATCTCGCCGCGCAAGACGCTCGCCATTCTCGACGGTGTCTTCGCCAATCTGCGCCCTGGCGGCGCGCTCTACCAGTTCACGCTGGGTCGGCGCTCCCCGTTCGATCAATCGCTGCTCGACCGGCTCGATCTCGAGGTGACGCGCGTCGGCCATACGTTTCGCAACTTTCCGCCGGCGACCGTCTATCGCGTCTCCAGGATCAAGCCGCTGGCCACCTACGACTGGCGCTATGCATGAGCGGACCTCTGGCCATCATCCTCGGACTAGGCTTGCCCGGCGCCTTCTGTCTCGCCTTTACCGAGAAGATCCTGCCGGTGCCGCCGTCGCACGTGCTGCTGCTGTTCCTCGCCATGACCGCGGCTCCCAACCTGGCCGCGCTGGCGGTGCTCCTGCTCGTCACCACGCTCGGCTCCATTCTCGGCTGCCTTTTCTGGTACGCTATGGGGCGCCGGCTCGGCATCGAGCGCGCCGACCGCCTGGTCGAGCGTTTCGGCCGCTATGTCTTCCTGCGCCACGCCACCTACCGCAGGCTCGGCGAGGCCTACCGCCGCAACAACATGCGCGCTTCGCTGATCGCCCAGTTCATCCCGACCGTGCGCAACTATCTGCCGATCGCGGCCGGCGCCCTGTGCCTGCCGGCCCTGCCTTTCGCAGCCGCGACCCTGCTCGGCGCCATGGTGTGGAACGCCGGCTTCCTCGCCACTGGCTATCTGATGCATGGCGACGGCAGCGATCTCGCCGCCGTCGGCTTCCGCATCATCGTCGTCGTCATCATCCTGGAGACGACGTTCCTGCTCGCGCTGCGCTACGGGCCGGCCCTGCGGTCACGGCGGTCCGCGCGCGGCTGACGCGCGACCGTCGAACCCCCGTTGCACCGCTTTCCTTCGTGGCTGCGCCGGTGTTTAGTCTGGCAATGGCCTTCACCATCCGTCAGCTCCAGTTCTTCATCGCAGTCGCCGAGCAGGGCACCGTCTCGCGCGCGGCGCAGAACCTGTCCATCTCGCAGTCGTCCGTCACCGAGGCCATCAAGGAGCTCGAGAGCGATCTCGGCGTCGAGCTGTTCGAACGCCATCCGCGCGGCCTCAACATCACCCATAAGGGGCATCAGTTCCTGCGCCACGCCACCAAGATCCTCGCCGACGTCTCCGACGCGCGGCGCGCTTTCCTCGGCGGGCAGGCGGTCAGCGGCGGCCGCCTGCAGCTCGGCGTCACCTCGCTGGTGGCCGGCTACGTGCTGTCGGATCTGCTGGCCCGCTACCGGCGCGCCTATCCCGGGGTGGAGATCTCGGCCATCGAGGACAATGGCGACTATCTCGAGCACCTGCTGATCGGCGGCAAGCTCGACATCGCGGTCATGGTCACCTCGAACCTGCGCGATCGCACGGCGCTGCAGTCGGAAATCCTCGAAGTGTCCGCCTACCGGCTGTGGCTGCCGCTCGGCCATCCGCTTGCCGGCGCCGACATCATCGGCGTCGGCGACATCGCCGGCGAGCCGCTGATCATGCTCAGCGTCGACGAGATCGAGGAGAACACCGGCAAGCTTCTGTCGGCCATCGGCGCCAGGCCGCATGTCGCCTTCCGCACGCGTTCGGTGGAGGCCGTGCGCAGCCTTGTCGCCACGGGCGCCGGTGTCGCATTGCTGCCGGATCTCGTCTATCGCCCCTGGTCGCTGGAAGGCGACCGCATCGAATCCCGCGACGTCTCCGGCTCCCTGCCGGTGGTGCAGGTCGGCATGGTCTGGCGCCGCGGATCGGGCCTGCCGCAGGCGGCGCGCGACTTCATCGGGCTTGCCCAGTCGCAGCGAACCGTTCGCCAGCGCTCCTGAGGGTGCAATATATCGGAAAAACCGATATCGGCTTTCTGATAAATGAATTTGCGAAACCGGAATTTTCACCGCACTTTTCGCCCCAAGGACCAAAGCCGCCAAAAGAGCGGCAAGCGTCCAAGGATGAACTGGCACCTTTTCAGTCCACGCGCGGCCTATGGCGAAGACCGAAAGCGGCTTCGCGGGCAACGCCAAAATGGGAGATCGACGATGAATTCATTCCTGAAGTCGTGCACCGCCTTGACCGTCGCGCTGGTCTTCTCAGGCCAGGCTGTCGCGCAGGTCAAGGAACTCGGCAAGGGCGAGGGGCAGGTCAATATCGTTGCCTGGCCCGGCTACATCGAGCGCGGCGAGACCGACAAGGCCTATGACTGGGTTTCCGCTTTCGAGAAGGACACAGGCTGCAAGGTCAACGTCAAGACCGCCAACACGTCGGACGAGATGGTCTCGCTGATGAACGAGGGCGGCTTCGACCTCGTTACCGCTTCCGGTGATGCCTCGCTGCGCCTCGTTGCCGGCAAGCGCGTGCAACCGATCAACACCGACCTGATCCCGAGCTGGAAGACCGTCGACGACCGCATCAAGGATGCGCCGTGGTTCACGGTCGACAAGGTGCACTATGGCGTTCCCTATCAGTGGGGCCCGAACATCCTGATGTACAACACCGAGGTGTTCAAGGAAGCGCCGAAGAGCTGGAACGTCGTCTTCGAGGAGATGAAGCTGCCGGACGGCAAGTCCAACAAGGGTCGTGTCCAGGCCTATGACGGCCCGATCCATATCGCGGACGCCGCCAACTACCTGATGTTCCACAAGCCGGAACTCAGCATCAAGGATCCCTATGAGCTGAACGAGACGCAGTACAAGGCCGCGCTCGATCTCCTGCGCACCCAGCGCACGCTGGTCGGCCGCTACTGGCACGACGCGGCGATCCAGATCGACGACTTCCAGAACGAAGGCGTGGTTGCTTCCGGCTCGTGGCCCTATCAGGTCAACGCGCTGGTCGCCGCCAAGAAGCCGGTCGCCGCCACGGTGCCGGAGGAAGGCGTGACTGGCTGGGCCGACACCACGATGATGGAAGCCGACGCGGCCCACCCGAACTGCGCCTATATGTGGCTCGAACACTCGCTCTCGCCGAAGGTGCAGGGCGACGTTTCGGCCTGGTTCGGGTCGCTGCCCGTCGTGCCGGCCGCCTGCAAGGGCAATGAGCTGCTGACCGACGAAGGCTGCAAGACCAACGGCTACGACAATTTCGACAAGATCAAGTTCTGGAAGACGCCGGTGTCGAAGTGCGCCACCCAGGGCGACCAGTGCGTGCCCTACTACCGCTGGGTGTCCGACTATATCGGCGTCGTCGGCGGACGGTGGTGTCTTTTACCCTCCCCCTTTGTGGGGAGGGTCGACGCAAAGCGTCGGGGTGGGGGTCTCCCCCACTCGTGGCTTCGCCGCGGCCTCCCACAAGAGGGAGGTATGGTGTCGTGCGAACCCGCCTTCTTTTAACCAGGCAACTGAACTGGCAGCCATGACCTCAGCCGTTTCCTTCAAGCAAGTCTCCCGCCATTTCGGCAGCGTGCGCGCCGTCGATGCGGTCGACCTCGACATCGCGCCGGGCGAGTTCTTCGCCATGCTCGGGCCGTCGGGGTCGGGCAAGACGACCTGCCTGCGGCTGATCGCCGGCTTCGAGCAGCCGACGGCGGGTTCGATCTCGATCTTCGGCGAGCGCGCCGAGGGCGTTCCGCCCTACCGGCGCAACGTCAACACCGTCTTCCAGGACTACGCGCTGTTCCCGCATCTCAACGTGCTCGACAACGTCGCCTACGGGCTGATGGTGAAGGGCGTCGGCAAGGCCGAACGGCACAAGGCCGCGGAGGAGGCATTGGCCCTGGTGCGCCTGCCGGGCTATGGCGGCCGGCGGCCCGGCCAGCTTTCCGGCGGCCAGCGCCAGCGCGTCGCGCTTGCCCGCGCGCTCGTCAACCAGCCCAAGGTGCTGCTGCTCGACGAGCCGCTCGGCGCGCTCGACCTGAAGCTGCGCGAAAACATGCAGGAAGAGCTGAAGTCGCTGCAGAAGGCGCTCGGCATCACCTTCGTCTTCGTGACCCACGACCAGGGCGAAGCCCTGTCGATGGCCGACCGCGTCGCTGTCTTCAACGACGGCAGGATCATGCAGGTCGGCACGCCGGAGGATATCTACCAGCGGCCGAGCACCCGCTTTGTCGCCGATTTCGTCGGATCGTCGAACGTGTTGCCGCCGGACTTCGTCCAGCGCTACTCGGGCCAGCACCGCTGGGGTAGCCTGCGTCCGGAATCGATCCGCGTCGGCCGCGCCGCGAGCGGTGACGGTGTCGCCGCCCGGGTGGTGTCGTCCAACTATCTTGGCGCCACCACCAGGCTGCTGCTCGATGCCGACGGACTGAAGCTGCACGCCATGGTGCCGGCCGGCATCAGCCTGCCGGAACCGGGCGAGGCGGTGATGCTGACCTTCAACCGCGACCAGCTTCACCTGATGGACGAGCCGGCATGACCATGGCCGCCGTCCCGACCCGTCCGCCGTCTGCCATCCTGCCTGGCGGCGGCGGCGTGCGCGGCGCGCTGTCCGATGTCTTCT
>OFTY01000582.1_pt1 | contig 23667 bp, 14 predicted proteins | sample 1775061 | NCBI WGS metagenome assembly OFTY01 (sample SAMN08195773, study PRJEB24354) | sludge metagenome | isolation source: sludge from phenol fed wastewater aerobic bioreactor B | place: India: Nagpur | collected 2016-09-16 | reverse complement strand
ATTGCTCATCAATAACCTCAAACCCTATACGAAAGTGGTGCTTATCGGGCAAACCACTTACGGGAAAGATGAAGGCGCCGTGATCATCCGTGATCAGCGCAGTCCCAAAAGGATCAACTATACCCTCCTCCCCATCGCTTACAAACTGGCGAACGCCCGTGGCGAAGGCGGCTACTCTTTGGGAATTGCACCGGATCATGTGGTGGATGAAATGAGCCAGCTTCCGCTGCTTCCTTTCGGGGACAACAGAGACCCCCTCACCGCCAAAGCCCTTGCGATCATAAAGGGTGGCGGACGGCAATCGCTGCCGGAGTCCGCTCCTGTCAAACCCTTTTATGAATCACGGCAAACAGCGCTGCCGCCCATACTTCCATCCAAATAAAAAAAGCACACTGTAGAAACAATGTGCCGGACATAAAATCATGTGAATGTTCGAGAATGCAATTGTGTAGGCTTTTAATGGTCTCTAAAGAGGGCTTTTTCTAAAAACATAAGCAATCGCAAAAGCATTTTAGCATTTTGTTGTATAGATACATTTGCATGAACGCCAACTTGTTGGGAACGCCAGCAACGCTGTTGGGCTCATGAAAATTATGTGAACGGAAAATCAAGTCCTGTGCAGATCTTCCATGTCTTTTCTGGTTATTCTTTTCTTGTCAACGGGTTACACGACATATAGTCAAGCTAAATTGGTATGTTCACTTTTGACTGGAGGTCTTATGCTAAATTAAGTGTCTTTACTGCAAAAAGTATGCAGTGAGCGATTTTTAGATAAAACGAAAGACAGTATTTACAACCTGTTGAAACAGCCATGGTTAGCGATCCCGAAAGATCAGAAAGCACAACGTTGAAACGCTGCGCTCCTATGCAATGTTCAAATTGCCGCATAATCTGAGAATGTAAAATGGTTATGATGATCCTCTCCCGAGGAAATTAGTCTGCTTTATAAATGGGTACCTGCCTAAAACAGGAACCTGTTGAAGATGTCGTATACGCTCTTTCCCGCTTCGTCTTTCGATCTCACCTCTATCACATAATGCTTCCCCTTATCGTTGTTCCAGCTGACCACACGGCCGTAAGCCGCATTGGTGGATCCGGTGCGCAGGTCGAACAACAGGGCGTTCGTTTCCGCATCGTAGGCTTTGATATAATAGTTCCTGAATTGTGTATTGAGCGGTGGCGGGAAAGTAGCCGCAGGCAGATCAATGACTCCGGACAATTTTCCGCTTTCCACATTGGCAAGCGCGAAGGCGGTGGAGTCAAACATGGTGTTGGTCCGGTTCGCATTCGTAAAGAAACGAAAAGTGATCTTCCGGCCGCTGCCGTTAATCATCAACCGGTTCACGGCCTGCACCCTGGCTTGTTCCGCGGCGGGAGGCGTTGCCGGTGGTGTAAAGAAAGTATACAGGTTGAGGGCCTTACTGCCCAGGAAAATGAATTTGTTGCCCCCGCTTTTCGGAAGGAAGGATGAATCCGTCAAAACAGCGCCGGTCGCACTATCCTTCACGGCAATCTTCAGGGGAACACCATAAAAAGGAACGATTGCCGTTTGATTGTCCCCGTTATTGAATACGCCGATGTTCATCGTATCAACGGTCACCTTCACCGGCAATCTTTCCGTAAAGTTCAGGTACCGCAATTCCACTTTACCAAAGGCGAATTGCTCCACCGGCTCGCCTTTACGGCAGGAAAAGCATACGATGGCCAACAACACGAAACCGGCGAGAAAATGTAACTGTTTTTTATGCATATCAGGAAATGATTGTCAGAAATGATAAGCGGCCGGGTGAGGGCACCCGGACCGCTTTAAGCAGGAATCAATATTTTACCCAACCGCCATCAATGATGTCAGTAGCCCAGTTAGTGGTACCGAATGCACCTTTGTAGTCAGTGGAGAGGAAAGAGAAGCTGCAGGCGCCTGTGCCCAGGCAGGCAGAATAGAATGATGAACTCAATGCAGGTGAACCTGCGGCCGGCAACGCGAAATCAGGCGTAGTACGGTTGAACGGATCGTTCAGCCAGGATGCAGGCACAGCACCGGTTACACCGGTATTAGATGCACTGGCGGACGGCGGCGTTGCCCAATTGAACGCAATCAGATACCCATGCACGAGGTTGTTCTCGAAACAGCCTTCCGAAGTATTCAGCTTGTTAATGGAACCCGGAACGCTGGCAGAAGAATTGTCCAGGTGAACGCCCCATTTGAAACCCAGCAGGATAGAGTTCACCAGCTTATAACCGCTGTTCCTTCTGAAGTGCGCACCGCGACCATAAGAGCCGGTACCGGAAGGCGGCAGGTTGGTTTGCTGAGCCAGGGTAGCATTACTTACACCGATGATGGTAAGGTTAGCGATCTCAGGCAGCGTCTGCGGAGTGTTGGTAGTGCCATTCTTGTCGTTATCGGATTCAATACCATTGGATTGGCTCTTGTCAGCGCGGTTAGGGTCAGAGAGACCGAGTGCGTACTGGATATGACCGGAATAACCGAAGTCAAAATCAAACATGTCATCCAATCCGTCAACAGATACCAGCCATTTGGCATTTACGGTACCGCCGAAGAATTCGAAAGAATCATCTTTGGATTTGTACACTTCAATGTGTTCGAGGGTTGTACCGCAGCCAACGCCCCCGAGGGTAAGGCCGTTGATCTCGTTGTCGGTGGACAATTCAAAACCGGCATACTCGATACGCACATACGTCAGGATACCGGAATTGTCGCTTGCATTGGAACCACCATACTCAGCGCTTGCCGGAGGATTGTCAGGAACACCTTCAATCATGGCAGTGGTTGCGCCGGTTTCAGTATGGATCGGCGCCGAGCCCAGGATGATCACACCCGCCCAGTCACCAGATTCCGCAGTACCAGCGGGCTGACGGTAGGATGTGAAGACGATGGGACAGCTGGCCGTACCCTGCGCGTCAATTTTAGAACCGCGGGTGATAATCAGGCCACCACCCGGAACCCCGGTAGTACCAGGCAGGCCGCGGATGATAGTGCCAGGCTGAATGGTGAGGGTAGCTCCACCGGAAACATATACGAGGCCGCTCAGGTAATAAACAGTGTTGCTGAACAGGGTCGTGTTCGCGGAAATAACTCCGCTCAATGTTGCGGTTGCAACAGTATCTGCGCAAAGAGCGGTTGTACCTGCAACTACCGCGCGGTTAGGACTTTTATGCTGCTTGTCTTTCTGACACGCCGTGCCAATTGCACAAAGCGCCGCAGCAATGGTTACAAAAAGGGTTTGCTTTTTCATTGGGTTTTTTCTTTTTTGAGTTAATGAATGATTAACCTGATCAGGGTATTTTGAATGCACATGTACATTTCTTAGAAATTGTAGCTGAACGTAACGCCCAATGTTCTTCCGGGCCGAACCCTAAAATTGACTTCATCATCGTTTTCATTGAACATCAATTCTCTTTTTGTAGGGGCACGATCCCCGTCTGGCGTGCTTTTACCGTTCCGGTACCAGTTTTTATAGATGACAGAAAAACTGTTCAACAGGTTGGAGGCATTCAGCCGTACTTCCGCTTTCTGCCGCAGAAAACGCACCGCCACCTGCGCATCCAGTGATTCCAGCGGCCGTTCAAAGAGGGACGCAGCATATACAGCATTAGGGCGGTACATCCTGTTTGTAACATAATTGTAGACAAGGCTGGCGGCAACCGGTTGTGCATCGTAATAAATACCGGCATTGATGATGTAGTTACTGGCTCCCGTCTGCGGCCGTTTCTCTTCCTTTCCGATTGTCTCCTTGGGGATGATCCGGTTGGGATTGTTCGCATCGATGCTGTCATAAGCTACCTTCATCGGTGTCAGCCTTGCATCAAGCATGGTGAAGTTGGCGTATAGCGTAATATCCCGGAGGCAGGGCACTTTCGTAAATCTGAGTGACTTCCGCACCTCCATTTCAAGGCCATAGTTCTTTGCAGATTTGCTGTTAAGAAGATTGAAGATGGGATATTGAAATTCGTATATCTCCATCGGCTGTTTAATGTATTTATAGAACAGCGAGAGGGACAAAATCTCTCCCGAGCCGGGATACCATTCATAGCGAAAATCGCCATGATGCAGGATGGTAGAGCGTACCAGCCTGCTGTCGTATTGTCCGCCTATTTCAAAATCGTATTCGTGAAAAAACGAGAGCTCTCTGAGGTCCGGGCGAATGATACTTTTGGCATAAGCCAGCCGCAGGTTCATGGCGGGTGTAAGGCTGTAGGTGAGATTGGCTGAAGGAAAGATATTCCATTTCTTCTCCTGGCTCAGCAACGCGCTATAATCGAATTGACCGTTGCGGTCCTGATTGATCTTTTTGAACAGGGTATCCAATAGCGCGTTCACTTTATTGATGTCATAATATTCAGCCCTTACCCCCCATACCAGCCGCAGTTTATCGCCCAGCTTATTGTCGAACATGCCATATACCGCATGCAGACTTGCCGTACGGTTAAAATCGTCAGAGAAGCTGCTGATCTCCACCTTTGCACCGTTTCCCGGATCAAATTTATTTGCCAGTGTGATATATTCCTCTCCGGGAACCGGTATTGCGCTGAAATTCACGACATAGAAAAGCCGCTTTTTAGACCAGCCTGCGTAGCCTGCTTTGAAAGTATTGCTTAGTACCCGGCCGCCGGCATTTAACCGGAAGGGAACGCTCAATGCGGCATCCCAGTTGTAACCGTTTTCCAATGCTCTGTTCCACCAACGGAGCGCACCCTGGCTGATAGGGGCCCTCACTTCATTGATATTGAATTCATTGCTTTTGAGATTTCCGTTATTCATCAATCCACCCTTCAGCACATGATTATCCGGTTTATAACGATCGAGGTGAACATAGCTGCCCAGCCATTTCAGTTTTATTCCCTTTTTGCCCAGCGCATGTTCTCCCCGCAACTGCTGCTGCCAGAGATCCGTTTGCGTGGTGAAATCGTAAAAGCCCAGCATCATGGCTTGCTGCTGATCGTCAAAACCTGTACCGATGAGCAATTGCTGATCAAAAGAGCGAAGGAAGATGGATTGGTACCCGATCTTTGTTCCGCTTGTTTTATATCCAACTCCCAGCAGTCCGCCAAGGTTAGTGGTAAAGCCATATCTTTTCCCGGAATAGGCGGTAGTATCCCTTCTGCCGGTTACGCCCGGTTTCAGGAATCCATCCCAGTTCATGTCCACATCCTGCGTGGCCAGGGTATGCCTGTAGCTCGCGGCCGCAGTGATGCCGATCTGGCGGTTACCGCCAAGCGAAAACACATGCCCCAGTGAAGCGCGGTAATTCTGGGAGGGCTGAGCATTGAATTCATAAACACCCCAATTATTAGTCAGCAGCCTGGGGTCCTTGCCTCCTGCATGGAACGCCGTGGTGATCTCTTCCGACGTTTTCCAATACAAGGTCCCCATCAGTTTCCGGCTCCCGGGCACTCTTCCCCAATACTCCGCCCTGTCTTCCAGTTGTAATGACCGGAAGGTTTTCCCGGTGGTGTTATCGTTTATACTTCCACCTGCACTGATATTTAAAAAATTCCGGCTTGGAATATCAATCGTATTCACTTCTACCAATCCTCCCCCGAATTCCGCACTGTACTCCGGCGTGATCGTTTTTATGACGGTGATATTCTCTACAATGTTAGCGGGAATGATATCGAAACTAAAGTTCTTCCTGTTCAATTCCGTGCTGGGCATGATCTGTCCGTTCAGCATCGCCTGGTTATAGCGTTCACTGAGGCCACGCACCACTACATAACGGTTGTCCAGCGTAGAAAGACCGCTTACCCGTTTCAGCACCTCGCCCACATTCTTGTCTGGTGTGCGTGCAATGAGGTCCGCGCTGATGCCATCTGTAATCGCCGCGTTGTTCTTTTGAATTGCATAAAGCCCTTCAACGGAAGAACGTTGATAATTGCCGGTCACCACCACTTCCTTCAATGCGGAGGAAGCAGGAGACAGCACCACACTCAAGGGAGTGACCCGGTTAGGTTGCACGGTAATATCCGTCACTTTACGGGTGTTGAAGGAAATATACCGGAAGATCAGTGTGTACTTCCCGGGTTTCAATGTAAGCTCATAACTACCGTCTACCTGGGATACAGTACCCTGACCGTTTTCCACCTGCACCGTTACACCGGGCAGCGCCTCATTCTTATTGTCCACGATCTTTCCGCTGATCTTTCCTTCTTCTTCTTTCGCGGGTTTATCCGCCACTCCCTGCCGGATGGCGATGGTGTTATCCCGGAACGCGATGTCTAGCGGCGCCCGGTCGTCCAGGAAGCGCAGCACATCGGCCAGGCGTTTTCCTGCAAACTGCACCTGGGGAAGGGTGCAGCGTTGCAGGTACTCGGGGTCGTAGATGTAAGTATATGGGGTTTGCTGCTTTAATGCGAGTACTACGGCTGCAGCGTTAGTGTGTTCCATCTTCAGTTGCACTTTATGGTCCAGTGCCGCGTAGGACTGCGCTGCCAGCGCCACAGGAAAACCGCCGAGCAGACAGCATCCTATCCATACCCTCCTGAAATACATAGAAAGTCCGTTACAAAATCTTTGTGTAGATTTTTGCATACCTGAAATGATATTTTGATCGTTAAGAATGATTATAGAAAGCCGGCGGCATTTCCGGCGGGAACAGTTGTGTTATGGTTTTCGAACAATCCATGAACCATCTGCTGCCTTTACACACCTGAACCGGTGAACGTATTGCAGATTGGCCATAATATCTTCCAGCGGTTCGTTCGCATTAAACTCGCCGGTGATCTTCTTCTGTGCTATTCTTGTATATTCCAGCGTGATCTTTGTACCGTAACGTCTTTCCAGTTTGGCGAACACTTCCTCCAGCGGACTCCTGTCAAATAACAACTTGCCATTCTTCCAGTCCAGCACTTTATTTTTATCGAAGCGTGCCATGTCATACAAATGCTTATCTGCGTGATAGGATAACATCTGTCCGGGTTGCAGTATCTCCGTAAAGGATACACTGCTGTCAGACACCGCCACTTTTCCTTCCAGCAGACTTACTTCCGTATGTTTACCCGTGACGATATTGAAAGCGGTTCCCAACACCGTGGTCACCAGTCCGCCCGCGTGCACCCGGAAAGGCAGGGAGCTATTCTTCGCTGCTTCAAAATAGGCTTCTCCTTCCAGCCACAGCTCACGATCCCCGCGGTTATATCCGCTGCCGAACACCAGTGTTGTGTAAGCGTTCAGCCAAACTTTCGATCCATCCGGCATCACTACCAGTTTTACGGTGGAGCGGGCGTTGCGGAGTGTGTCCCACCGTTGGGCGAGGGGGTTTGTTCTTATACCACCTTTCATCCACCATAATCCTCCTCCGGCCAATAACACCAAAATGGCCGCAGCGGCATATCGCCACCTGTACATCTTCCTCACCTTCACCACCGGCGCCGGCTCCTGCCATTGTTCTTCCAGGTATGCATCCAGAACCGTATGATCCGGCTGCGCGAGGTAAGCTTCCACAAGCTCCTGTTCAACCGAAGTACACAGGCCTTTGAAATATTTTTCGAGCAATTGGCGATCGATGTCCATGTGATGCTGTTTACGATAAGAGTACGTTCGGCGGAGAAGGATGTACTAACGGGAAAAGCGGAGTTTACAATTTGGTAACATTCGGTACAGGAAAAAAAGAGCCGCCCGTTAAAGGCGGCTCTCACATGCATGGTTTCCGTTCTTCGTTATCGTTTCTTCGTCATCTGCAATACCGATACCACCGGCAGATGGTCGGATGCGAGCTTCCCGTTGACCGGGCCATAACTCATCACCCTGAACTGCGCAGCAGGACGGTACATGATATAATCGATCGTAGAGGAGGGCTTGTCTGAAGGAAAAGTGAAAGCACAGCTGATGCAGCCGAAAGTGAACTGCTGTTTCAGGATACTCACCGTCTGGCTCGCGGGCGTGGCATTCATATCTCCGGCCAATACCAAAGGCAGTTCCAGCTTAGGCACAATGTTCTTAACGATCTCATTGGCCTGCAGGATGCGGTTGTCTTCCTGCCCCAGATGGTCCAGGTGGCTGGCAGCAAAATGAAATCGGATGCCTTCCGCTTCTACGGTGATCATGGCCATGGAACGGAATTCCGAACCCGGAATGGCGATAGGCAGCGCGTAACGGGCGGAGTCAAGTATGGGATAGCGTGAGAGTACGGCATCGCCATATTCACCGCCATCGTAGCTGATGGCCCTCGTAAAGTAAGCATGCATACCGGTGAGCCGGCCCAGTTCTTTTGCCTGATCCACCGTAGTGCCGCTGCGTTTGGTATAGCGGTCCACTTCGGAAAGCGACACCAGATCCGGCTGAATAGCATTGATCACATCTGCGGTGCCCTGCAGGTTGATATCCGGACTACTCATGCCAATACCTCTGCGAATATTGTAGCTCATCACTTTTACATTCACTTTGATAGCGGTTCCCGTTGTATCCACCGGTGGGGCGCTGTCCCCTTTTCCTTTGCTGCAGGACAGGAATATCCATCCCGCTGCCACCAGTAAACAGATAGTTCTGATCATGTCTTAATAGTAAACCTGCATCCGGGAGATCACAGGAAGATGGTCGCTGGTAGACGCAGTGCCCACTTTGTTTTCCATCACCCTGAACCTGTTTGCAGGAGCGTAAATAATATAATCCGTATTGCCGGAAGGATTGGCAGCCGGGTAGTTGAAGGCGCATCCTTCCGTACAGATCAATGTAAATCGTGTTTTCAGTTCGAGATAGGTATCTCCTGCCAGCTGATCGTTGAAGTTACCGCCCACGATAAGTGGATCGGTCACATCTTTCAGGAACTCGAGTAGCTTAGCGGGCTGGCCTGCGCGCAAATTGGCGGTGGCATTGAAGTGTGTACCCGCAAATGCCAGCGTCTGGCCATTCTTCACCTTTACCCTGATCAGTGCCAGCGGTCCGGGTTCACCGGAAGGAACCGGCAGGATGAACGCCGCACTGTCCGTGATCGGGAAGCGGGAAAGCACTGCTGTGCCGTATTCGCCGCCGTCGTAATTGATGGCTTTGGCGAAGAACTGGTTCATGCCGAGTTTTTTAGCGATCTCAGCCGGCATATTCGTATAGCCGCTGCGTTTAGTATTCCTGTCAATTTCCCGGATCACGATGAGGTCTGCATTCAACGGGCGTAATACTTCCACCACGGCGTTCACATCCATTACGGTGGATTTTTTGCCGAAGGAAACAACTGTTACATCCTGCCCTTCCCGTTGTGCTTCCACGAGGAAATAAGCTGTACGCAGGGCTTCGTTCACCGGCAGGTTGCCGCTCACCTGTTCGATGGTAACCGGGAGGAGGTATTGCCTGAGGGATTCCAGCACTCCGGCGGTTTTCACACGGATCTGCAGCGGTGCAGTAGCAAGTTTTCCTTTGCTGATGACAGCACTGGTCTGTTGCAGTTCGTAGCTGCCAACGGGCATAACGGCGTAATTCGTACCGTTCTTCTGATTGAAAGCCGCTACCAGCGCATTATCTACCTTGAACGTTATATTAATATCCGCTCCGGGAAAATCCAGCCCGCCATAAGCAGCACCAAAAATGATCGTCTGTGCTGTATCGGCCATCACCAGCGATACCTTAGCCGGTGATTCCGTTGCCTGCGGCATATAGATCTTCACATATTTTGCGGCATCGGGAATATCCTTGTTATCCTTACAACCGGAGAAAATGAGTACAAGCGATAGTATGGAAAGAAAATATTTCATGTTGATAATTGGATTGATTGACGAAATGCTTTACCATCCGGGATTCTGAACCAGATTGCGATCCTTGTCCAGCTCTGATTGCGGGATCGGGAAGAAATAATAATTCCTGCGGAACACCCTGGTCTCAAATACAGTTCTGCGATAGAAAGCCGGAGGGTCGGCGTCTACATTCATTCCCCAGAACGGACCACCGTCTGTTTGCTCTGCAATCTTCCAACGACGGGTGTCGAAGTAACGCAGGTATTCGAATGCCAGCTCTACCTGCCGTTCATGGCGGATCGCTTCGCGCATGGCGGACTGACCGGCGGGTACCGGCAATGCATTCGTGCCCTGCCCGTATTGCGGCACCCCGGCCCTTTCGCGGATCATGTTGAGGTATTGTAGTATCTCATTGTTGCCGGGTTCTACTTCATTCAATGCTTCCGCATAGTTCAGCAACACTTCTCCGTAACGGAACATCAGATAGCCGCGGTCTGCATACTTGCTGAGGCGGGGATTGGTGAGCGGGGACACATTCTTGCGGTTCAGGTAACCGGTACGGGAATAATCCCATGACCCCTTCTTGCCGGACTCCCCGGAAAACCAGGTCTGGATCACCTTGTTCCCTTCGCTGGTGTTGATCCATAAGCAACCGGGATAATTCACGGTCACATAGAAACGTGGCTCACGGCCAACGTACATGTTGTAAGTGCCCACCTGCGTGTATTTGGTGGCGGTGGTGGACATACCAGTTTCCTTGTAGCCGGAAGCCGGATTGATGACCGGCGAGCCATCGCCATTGTAACCCGTGATCGGGCGCTGGCCGTTCTCCATTTCAAACTGGTCTACCAGCTGCTGCGTAGGCCCTGTTGCGGAAAAACCGGCTGCAATACCGCGTGGTGTGGCGGTTCGTTCCCAGGCGGAAATACTGCTCTTTGCGCGTGCAAAGATCCATTCGCTGTTCCAGGTGTCCAGCCAGAGATCGCGGCAGGATACCAGGGGGTCCGGTTTACCGGTGGCATCGTATTTTTTGTAAAGGGAGAATACGCCTTCAGTGATCAGCGCTTTGGATGCATCTGCAGCCTTACGCCATTTGGTGACATCAGCGGTTTGATTGATCAGTTGCTTGCCGTCTTTATTCTTAAAATCCGCATAATCCCGGTTACCATTGTAGAGCGGACTGGCAGCGTATAGTAATAATCTTGCTTTTACTGCCATACAGGCTGTTTTCGTAGCGCGGCCATAATCCAGGTCCGCCTGCGCCGTGAAGTGCTGTGGCAGTTCCGTAGCAGCTTTGTCGAGTTCACTCACGATATAATCCACACATTCATCAAAAGAACTGCGCGGCAGGTTCATGCGTGGATCATTGGCGGAAACATCCGGCGGGATAACATCTTCACCCACCAGCATCACAGGCCCGTATTGCTGCAGGAGCAGGAAGTAAGCATAGGCCCTGAGGAAACGCGCCTCGCCGGTATATTGTTTAACAAGCTCCTTCCCATTCCCTTCATTCAATATCTGCTGGTTCTTTCCCACATTGGCCATGAAATAGGTGGCAGAGCGGATACCCTGGTAATAGGAACCCCAGAAAGGATAGTAATCGGAAGATGCGTTCCAGTTACCAAGATTGATCTTGTAAGAGTTGTAATCCGGCCGGTCATAGGAAACATCCCCTTCATCCGCACATCCGATCCAGGGAATACCGGCTGTAACGCCCGCATGATCCTTGATCACCACGTTGTAAATGTTGGCAAGATATTGTTCTGTGAGGTCCCTGCGGGAAAAGACCTGTTCAATGGAAAGTCTGTCGTCCGGCACCTGGTCCAGGAATTTCTTCTGGCAGGCGGTAAGCGATAATATCGTCAGCAGAAAAAGGGAAACGCCTATTCTGTTCATATTCATAACATTTTAAAAAGTAAAATCAATACCGGCACTGTATGTCTTGATCATGGGGAATGCAGCGCCGCTGCCATTTCCAAGCTCCACATCCCAGAGTTTGAATGGAGAGATCGTAAAGAGGTTCACTCCTTCCACAAACACGGAGGCGTTCTTTATTTTCACACGGTTGAGCCATGATTTGGGCATGCTGTATGCCAGCTGTGCATTCTTCAGTCGCATGTAACGTCCGTTGCGCAACCAGAAGGTGCTCATGGCGTAGTTATCGTTGAGGGTGCCGGGCATGAGTCTCGGATAAAAGGCCTTGGGATTGGGGTTCTCCACCGTCCACCTGTCATCGATATTGCTGTAAAGGTTACCTCTTGTGAGACCCTGCTGGAAGGGGGTCATGCCTTCTCCGCTCAGGTAGATATCCACATTCCCGATACCCTGGAATAATCCGGACAACGTAAATGATTTGTAAGACAACGTGAAGCCGATGCCATATACGATCTCCGGTATCTGGCCGTAACCGATAGCTGTTTTGTCATTCGCATCGATGATACCATCTCCGTTCAGATCCTTGTATTTGATGTCCCCTGCACGGGTATCCCCGGTTTGTTTAGGGCTGTTAGCCACTTCGCGATCGCTTTCAAAGAGACCCAGCGCGATGTAACCGAAGGTCTGTTTCACTTTGTAGCCTCTTTCCTCCAGCCATGGGTAGCGGCGCGGCGGCAGGTCATTCTCGATCACCTTGTTGCGGGTGAAAGTGAAGTTCGTGAGCAATTGAAAACGGAGATCGTGCGTGATCTTGCCGTTCCAGGTGATGGATCCATCTATCCCTTTGTTCTCCACTATCCCAACGTTACCGAAGGGCGCGTTGCGGAGACCTACATAAGCCGGTACGGATTCCTTACGCAGGAAAATACCTTCCCTCCGCTCGTGGAACACATCCGCCTGGATGTTGATGCCTTTGAATATTTGCAGGTCAAGACCGATGTTCGTTTTCCTCGAAGTTTCCCAGGTCACGTCCGATGCATATTCTCCGATATCTTTTCCGGAGAAGGAGTTGGTCATGTTTTTGCCGAACGTGTAGCCACTGGGGGATTCCACGGTAGCGATGTAAGCAAAACGGCGACCATCAATGGTGGCGCTGCCCACGATACCATGCGACACCCGCAGCTTGGCCATCTGGACCGTATTCTTCAGCGGCGCGAAGAACTTCTCCTCGGAAAGCAGCCACCCTGCCCCCACAGAGGGGAAGAAGCCGTAGCGGTTTGCAGGTGCGAAGTTTTCCGAACCATTGTATCCGAAGTTGAGTTCCAGGAAGTATTTGTCCGCATACCCGTAAGTACCGCGACCGCTCACGCCTCTGAAGCGGTAAGGCAGGGAAGTAAGCAGATCATCGGTTTGTGTGTTGATCTTATCGCTCTGGTTATAAATGATCATTGCACCTACGCTATGCTTACCGAATTCGCGGGCATAGTTGATGGATGCTTCATTGTAGAGGGAACGATCGCCGATACGATTGGTGCTGTAGCTGAGATAATCATCCCCGCGCACCACTTCCTGGTAGATCAGTTTATTATCCGCATCCCTTCCTGTGGCCCGGAAAGTGCTGGGTTTTTTAGTGCGCCTCTGGCTGAGGTAGTTGTAAGCGTCAAAGGAGAACATGGCGTTAATGGACAAACCCCTCGTGATGAAGTCCAGGTCCTGGCGCACCTGCAGATTCGAGTACAGCTGGTTACGCCACTGGTTCGCGTAGCCGGTTTGTGTAAGCATCGCGTACGGATTGCTCAAAGCGTTGGTACCGGCAGGGATATCAGGTATCTTGCCGTCCTTGTACATCACGGGGTAGGTAATAGGAGTGAGGAAGAAAGCCTTCCCGAAAATATCCGAAGCATTTGCGCCGGGATAGTTCACATTGGCGAGCCAGCCTTGCAGGCCGAGTTTGATGTTGGTAGTGCGGGTGGGCTGCAGGGTAAGGTTGGAAGTTACGTTGTAGCGCTTGAACGCGATCTCGGAATTATACCGGGCCAACGCATCTGTTTTATACATCCCCACTTCATCATAATAAGTAGCACCTACATAATAAGTGGCCTTTTCACTACCGCCGTTAATATTCATATTTACGCGGCGGCTGCGGCCATATTTATTGAATAATTCCTTGAACCAGTTCACGTTCGGATAGAGTTCCGGATCGGACTGCTTGCGGGTAGCCTCGATCACTTCATCGGAATAGATGGGTACACCGCCACGGGTAACCAGCGCTTCATTGGAAGCTTTCATATAAGCCACACCATCCGCAAAATCAGGGATGCGGGTCAGGGAAGTGATCCCTTCATTGTAACGCAGTCGCACCAACGGCTTTCCGATCTTACCGGTTTTAGTGGTGATCAGCACAACGCCGTTTGCTCCGCGTACACCATACACTGCCGTAGCAGACGCATCTTTCAGGATCGCAAAACTGGCGATATCTTCCGGGTCTACGTTGTTCATATCACGCGGTACGCCATCCACGAGTATCAGCGGTTTACTGAGATTCTCCTTGAATGTGGACACGCCTCTGATCCAGATATCCGCACCTGCCCCGATCTCCCCGTTGCGCTGCACGGAAATAACGCCGGAAAGACGCCCGCCCAGTACGGTGCTCAGGTTAGCAGTAGGCAGTTGCAGTTCGGAAGGTTTTACGGAAGATTGAGCGCCAACAAGGCTGATCTTCTTCTGCTGTCCGAAACCTACCACCACTACTTCATTCAATCCGCCTTCCAATGCTTCCATCACCACGTTGATCTCGTCCCGGTTGCGGACGGCTACTACCTGGTATTTGTAGCCGATCATGGAGAACTCCAGGGAATCCTTCGGCTCGGCTTTAATATGATACTGCCCCTTGTCGTCTGTCACCGTACCGGTGCTCTTCCCCTTCACACGGATGGTAACCCCCGGGAGGTTATTGCCTATTCCATCTTTCACGAAACCCAGAATATCCATATCGTATCGTACCGGTGGAGGTACAGGGCTGTTAATCACCTGGGCCGGCGGCGCCGTACTCCTGATCACGATGTTCCGGCCCACCTGCTCATAAGTAAGCCTGTACGGTTGTAACAATTGTTTCAATATCTCCCCCAGCCGCCTGTTCTCCGCGAACAACGTCACGGATTCGGACATGGCAGGGATCGCCCCATAAACGAAATCCACATTCGTTTTTCGGGACAACTGCTGCAAAGCAGCCTCGAGTGTTTCATTCCTGACCTCGAAACTGACCCTTCTCTCAAACAGGGACTGCGCCCCCGCGTTGTTGGAAAATGCGAACTGCAGCGACAACAGCAAAAGCGCAAATCCCATGACTGACCCTCTCATAATGACAAGGATTGTGTGTTTAGATAACCGGTAAAAATCCATACATTTGATCGTTTTTAGGAACATTAAACATGGCCCCCATGTGCAGGTTGGCGCTCGCACAGGGGGCTTTTTATTTTTGGAAACAGAACGCTCATTCAGGCAGGTAACTGTCTGTTCGCTCCCATCGCAAAACGGGATACTGCGTTGTTTATATGATCTGATTATTATCGACCGCAGCCAGCCGGCTGATCGATCGTTATGTTTTCTCCCTCAATCTTATACGTGGCATCAATCGTTTTACAGATGACCTCCAGTATTTCAGCGGGCGATTGGTTGATATGGAATCGACCCGTGATCTCGCATTTCCTGGTACGGTCGTTCTTTATGCTGATCCTGATATTATACGTACGTTCCAGCACTGCCGCCACTTCTTCCAGGGTCATGTGAAAAAAGTTCAGCTTTCCTTCCGTCCACGCAGCAGGGGAATCCCCTTCCGTCCGTACCTGCGTGATCCGGTGATCTTCCCGGTCATATATCCCCGCCTGCCCTTTCTCCAGCAATATTTTCTCTTCGGACTTCTCACCGGTGAGCGCTACTTTCCCGGATATAACAGAAACGGCTATACGTCTTTCTGCCGGATAGGCCTGTATGTTGAAACTGGTACCTAACACCCGTGTACGCACCGCACCGCTCCGGATCACAAAAGGCCGGTCGCTGTTCGGTTGTACGTCAAAATAGGCTTCCCCGGATAATTCCACCTCCCGCGCTTTCCAGCTTTGCTTATAACGCAGCTGGCTGGATGCGTTCAGGATCACCACGGAACCATCCGGCAGCGTTGCTTTCTTTGTTCCTGTGGTGGTGGCTATCGTCAGTTCCTCTGCCTTATCATTCCGGCTGGTGACCAGGTAGAGCAATGCAGCACCCAATAACACAAGGCCCACTGCGGCGATCCGGAGGGTCATGCGAATGGAGCGGCGATCCGGCGCCGGCTTTTTCACATTGATGGACTGGCGCACGTCCCGGTACAAGGCATCCAGGAATTCCTGTTGCGCCTGCCCTGACATCCGCTGCCATTGGCTCTGATCATAATGCCTGCTTTTCAGCCACTCATGCACGGCTTGTTCCTCTTCAGGAGTACAGGCCCCGGCCAGGTATTTATCCAGCAGTCTGCTAATTTGCTCTTGATCCATCGGTGGACTTTACATCTATATTGTCGAATGAAAAAATGGGATGGTACTATACAGGGATAAAATATTTTCAAAAAAAGAAGAAGAACATCTTTTTAACCGAAAAACGTAACTGCTTCAACGCCATCGTGAGTTGATTCTTGACGGTTTGGGAAGAAATATTCAGGGTACTGGCAATTTCGTTCACGCTCATATGCTGCTGCCGGCTCAGGCGGTAGATCTCCCTGGCCCTGGGCGGTAAACGGTCCAGCTCGGCTGACACCGCATTATCCAGATCTTTATACACGATCGCATTTCCTGTACTGTCATCTACATCATTATCCGATGTATGTACTGCCGACAAATAGTTATCATGCAACATATTCCGGCGCAAATGATCGATCACGCGAAAGCGCACCGCTTTCAGCAGATAAGCCCGCAGTGATTGCTCTACCTGCAACTGCGCGCGACGGGCCCACAGCTCCACCAACAGGTCATGGATAATATCCCTCGCTTCTTCCAGGGATATCAGTTTGCCGGCAGCGGTATCCATCATATCCCTGGCGTACTGCCTGTACAGCCATTCGAATGCCTGGACGTCTCCTTCCCTGAACCGGCGTACCCATTCGGTTTCTTCTATTTTACGCATTCCGCTCATGTGATCTAAGTCGTGGAAAGACTGGATGTTGTCAAAATACCCAAAAATAGGGAACTATCAAATAGGCAGGCTGCCCCTGCGCTTTAGGTTATTGTTAATAAAAAAAGATCCCGGTCTTACTGCCGGGATCCGTTATGTTTATTTCTTCCGCATCGCGAGATAATACAGTGGTATGCCTAACAGGATGATCCCCAGTCCCGGTACTGCATATTTATATTCATAGATCAGCAACAGCACAGCCAGTGCAAATGCCACCAGCATATAGATCGCAGGCAACACGGGATAACCGAATGCCTTATAACTTCTCGGGATATCCGGTTGTTTTTTACGCAGGATGAAAATACCCGCGATTGTGAGGATGTAGAAGATCAGCACGCCGAAGATCACCATCGCCAGAAGGTCTCCGTACTTGCCGGTAAGGCAAAGCAGGGAAGCCCAGATGCATTGCACCCAAAGGCTGTAAGAGGGCACGTTGTAGCGGTTCAGTTCGCCTGCTTTTTTGAAGAAGAGGCCATCCTGCGCCATCGTAAAATAAATACGCGCGCCGGACAGGATAAGACCGTTATTACATCCGAAAGTGGAGATGATGATCATCACCGCAATGGCCATCGCGCCTACGCCCGTGCCGAAGATGCGTTCAGCCGCGGCCATCCCTACTCTGCCGTCTTTAGCGAAGGCAATGTCGTGGAAAGGGATCACGGCCAGGTACATGAGGTTGGCGGCCACGTAAATAATAGTAACGATGAATGTGCCGAGGAACAAAGCCCGCCCGATGTTCTTCTGCGGGTTACGGATTTCACCGGCAATGAAGGTCACGTTGTTCCAGGCATCGCTGGAGAAGAGCGTACCTTTCATAGAAATGGCCATGGCACCAAAAAGGGCCATGCCGCTTAACGCCACCGGTACGGTCAGCGCCGTACCGCCGCCATCCCCTATCCGCATGGCCTGCCAGGCATTCTGCCAGTTAGCATCCCAGATCTCCTGTTTTGCGCCCAAAAGCAGACCGAAAACGATCAGGCCGAAGAGGGAAAAGAGTTTGGTGAAAGTGAAAACGGTTTGAATGATCTTGCCGTTCTTCACTCCCCTCGTATTGATGAAAGTAAGCAGGATGATGGAAGCGATCGCCACCAGCTGGGCCACGGAAATATGGAAGGACCCTGCTTCGAACACAAAGCTGTTCTCGCTCAGTTCCGGTTTAAAATACCCGATGTATTTCGCAAAGGCCATGGCAACAGCGGCAATGGTTCCCGTCTGGATCACGCCAAACTGCGTCCACCCGAAGAGGAAGGCCACGAAAGGATTGTAGGCTTCCCGCAGGTATACGTACTGCCCTCCGGCCTTAGGGTACATCCCGGACAATTCGCCATAGCTCAGGGCGGCGATCAGCGTCACCACACCTGCGAGCACCCACATCGCCATCATCCATCCGGCGGAGCCCAATACCTGTGATACTTCAGCAGAAACAATAAAAATACCGGATCCGATCATGGAGCCGGCAACGATCATCGTAGCATCCAGCAGACTGAGGCTGGGTTTAAAAGTTTTTTCCTGGTTGATTGACATGCAGAGGTTGATAAATGATGGTGATAAAAAAATCCCGGTCCAACAGACCGGGATTAAATTTAATATATTTCGGAATTAGTTCACCCTGTACCTTATTTTTTAGTTTTTGCGGCTTCGGCGTTCAGTTCCTTGATCACCTGAGACGTGATATCGTATGCTTCATCTTTATAAAGGATGTTGCTGGCGCCGCTACGGTAGGAGAAGATGAAAGAATAGTGTTTGTCCGCATTGATCTTCCTGATGCATTCATCCACGCGTTTTTGAAGATCTTCCTGGAATTGTGCTTCCTGGGTTTGTATCTGCGCAAACAGGCTTTGGCGGTTCTGCTCATGTTGTTGCGCCTTTTTCTGGAGGCTGGCTTCCGCGGCCTGGCCTTCCGCCTGCGTCATGGTATGCGCTTTCTGCTGCAGGGCCACATACTCATTCTGCAATTGCCTTTCCCGGCCACTGATATCATTCTGGGCGGCTTCCCGCTTTTTATCCATTTCCGCTTTCCTCTCTTTGAAATAATCGTAATGCGCTTCAAGCGAGTCAATATCTACATATGCCAGCTTTTGAGCGTTGCCGGAAGCAGCGGTTTGTTCGGTGGAAGTGGTAGTGGATGTGCCTGCGGCAGGTTTGTTCCCCTGTTGCTGGCACGCTGCGAATACACCGGCTATCGCCGCCAGAAAGAGTCCATTTTTCACAAAAAGTTGACGAGTGTGCATGTTGTTCGGTAGATTTTAACCCTTTTAGTTTAAGTAAAGAAAATGCTTGCGGGGCTAAAATAAGGTTTTTGGGGAATAAAAAAACGTTAAAATGATCGTGTACATTTTAACATTCTGTTATGCACGATCCTTTCCAGTACCGGGTCTTCACCAGAAAAACGAAAGGGAGGGTTGCCCTCCCTTTCGTTCGTTATTTTACTTTTTGCAACAGCATTTCGGGTTCATCGGTGGTCAGGTAGTCCGTACCGGCTTTCAGGTAAGTGTCCATCTGCTCGGGTTTGTTCACGGTCCAGATATTCACAGTGACGTCGTTCTTGCGGGCGTCTTTGAAGATGTTCATATTATCGTCGATGATCTTCCAGTTATAATCGAAGCCCCAGATCTTGTCGGCTTTCAGTTCTGCGGGTGTTTTATCGCCGTTGAGGTAGGCAACCTTTGCAAAGGGGTCCAGCGCTGCGATCTTTTTGCAGATGTCGTAATCGAAGCTGATGTAATACATCCAGGCCTGGGCATTGTGTCTGCGGATGATATCCATACAGGTTTGCGCAAGCTGCTGCCCTCTTTCTTTGCTTACACCGGAGGGCTTAATCTCCAGTACGAGGCGGGTGTTGTTCTGTTTCATGATCTCCCCGATATACGCTTCGAGCGAAGGCACTTTGTCTCCGTTCTTCAGGTCGATAGCGCCGAGTTCGGCAGCAGGGGTTTCTTCCAGCTTCTTACCACCGATATGCGGATCATGGGAGATCATCGGTACCCCGTCGCTGGACAGCCACACATCGAACTCCGATCCCTCGCAACCAATGCGGATGGCATCTCTCAGGGAAGTCAGTGAATTCTGGCTGCCGGCATTGTTCTTCCAGGCGCCCCGGTGCGCCACCACTTTATTACGGATGAAATTATCCTTTACGAGGATGAAATGTTCCCGGGCACCATTGCTTTCAACGGTTACAGCAAATTTGAAAGCGGCACCATTATTGACCATGCTGGCTTTCGTTTTCAGTTTCCTCTCCCCTTTTCTGCTGATGTCATGCAGGGTGGGGGTTGGTTTCACCAGCTTGACCGCTTTCGCAATACCTTGCTGATCATGAAATTGTCCCACTACAGCACCGGCTTTCCCCACGGGAATCGTATAATTGTTGAGCTGCAGGCCGGGGGAAGATTGGCCGAAGGCCGTTACAGCAGCCATCAGTACAGGAATCATAAACATAACTTTTGTAGATCGGTAGGAACGCGGACGCATGGTAATGTATTTTTTCTGACAAGTACTTTTATAAGCTTACAAGATACTTTTATATTCTTACATTTTACTTATAATTTCTTACGAAAGAATCCGGATCAAGATAGCCGGAAAGTTTTGTATTCGTGCGGTGTTTTGATTAATTTACGATAAGATAACCCTTTCTGTTTCTATACACCGAAACCCTATAAAACCATTGCCCATGCGGCTTAAGCAAAGGATTCTCTCCATCGTTCTTTCGGGAACGGAGAATGTCGTCGATAAAGATCTTCACGCCGGTATTGTCAGGAACAATTATATGGCGCTCCTCATCGGTAGTCTGGCTTTCTTTTTTGGAACATTCTATTTCATCATTTCCGGCGAAGGCGGGATATTAGCCGGCGTTCTTGTGGAATCCGCCTGCTTTGCGGGAGTGATTCTGCTCAACAAGGTGCGCAGATATCACATCGCTGCACTGCTCGCGCAGGTTACTTTCATCCTTTCCGCCATCTACTTCGGCTGTTTGCTGGGTATGGCCATAGAAGCGAGCCTGCTGGCTATTTTCACCATCGGCATTTCTTTCCTCCTGTTAAAAAACAACCGCTCACGCGCTTTCGCTTTTTCCGCTACGCTCCTCTCCCTCGTGGTCATGGAGCTGAACAAGCATTATGCCTTCATCTCCCCGATCATCTTTCCCCCACACATCAGCCTGATCATTCACTACTGCACCGTGATCGTGATCGTCCTGATCATCAGCTTCACCATCATGCTGTATGTGTTGCAGAACGACAGGCTGCTGCAACAGTTGCAGGATACGGGACTGGCGCTGGAAAGACGGGGGCGGGACCTGCAACTGACCAATGCCGCGCTGGAAAAAGCCAATCTCACCAAAACCGTGTTCCTCCGCGAAACCAGCCACGAGATCCGCAATCCGCTGCATGCCATCTTCGGGATCAGCCAATTGCTGATGATGGAGATCGACAAACATGAGCAATACAAAAATCTCGCGCCCCTGATCGTACATCTGCATTCGGCCAGCTACAACGTCACACAGATCATCAACAATATCCTCGAATTATCCAGGATAGAAGCCGGCGCCATGGATGACCTCCGCAAAGACCCCATTATGGTGAAGGAATGGATAGACAATATCATCCAGATCTATCAATACGTAGCGGACCTCCGATCCGTGAAACTCCGGCTGGAAGTAAATCCAGCCATGGCAGACCGTATCACAAGCGATAAAATAAAGCTGACTCAGGTGGTGAATAACCTGCTGATGAATGCGATCAAGTTCACAGAGAGTGATACGATCGTTACCATACATCTGTTCAGGGAGAAAGAACATTGGTTCATTGCTGTTTCTGATCAGGGGCGGGGGATTACGGAAGACAGGATGGAACATATCTTCAACCCCTTCGTCATCGAACAGGGCGGTACGATCGATGGCAGCGGACTGGGACTTCCCATTGCAAAACGGTTGACGGAATTACTGCAGGGGCAGCTTACCGTCATCAACAACGCGAGCGGCGGTACTACCTTCACTGCCAGCTTCCCATTCGAAGGCACTACTGCGGAAGTTCCGCAGGCTGCTCCGGGAACGACGGATTTTCATGGTAAAACCATCCTCGTTGCGGAAGACAACATGATGAACCAGCTGGTGTTCTCCAATTTCCTTTCCCGTTCCGGCTGCCGGCTGGTGATGGCGGACAATGGCAGGCAGGCGCTGGAAAAAGCGCGACAGCAAATACCCGACCTGATCCTGCTGGACATGCAGATGCCTGTAATGAATGGCCGTGAAGCTTTACTGGAATTGAAAAAAGACCCTGCACTGCAACACATTCCCGTGGTGATCGTTTCCGGGGACGCGCTCCGGGATGCGATAGATGAAATATTGCAGGCCGGGGCTGACGATTACCTCCTGAAGCCTGTGCAGTACAAATCCCTGTACACCATACTGGGCAAACATCTTCGGCAGACCACCGTTACTACGTCATAAAAAAAGGGGAACACCGAAGTGTTCCCCTTTCTCTATCATTACTGGTTTGATATAAACTATTCCTCTTCGTCGAACTGGAATACTTCTTTGGAAGATGCCAGGATGTCGTATTCCTCTTTGGAGCCTACGATCATATTTTCGAACTCTCTCAAACCGGTACCTGCCGGGATCAGGTGACCCGTGATCACATTCTCTTTCAGGCCCAGCATGTCGTCTGTTTTGCCGTTGATGGCTGCAGAAGACAGTACTTTGGTGGTTTCCTGGAAGGATGCGGCGGAGATCCAGCTGTGTGTACCCAGTGATGCTTTGGTGATACCCAACAGCAGCGGGCTGGAGGTGGCAGGATTGGCGTCGCGGTATTCCACGAGCTTTTTGTCTGCACGGCGCAGCAGGGAATTTTCCTCACGTACCTGGCGCAGGGTTACGATCTGGCCGGCTTTGAGGCTGGCAGATTCACCGGCTTCTGTCACTACTTTCTTGTCGAAAATATTATCGTTCTCTTCAAAGAATTCGAACTTGTCTGTGGTATCGCCTTCCAGGAAGCGGGTATCTCCCGGATCCTCGATGGTTACCTTGCGCATCATCTGACGCACGATCACCTCGATGTGCTTGTCGTTGATCTTCACACCCTGCAGGCGGTACACCTCCTGAATCTCGTTCACCAGGTATTCCTGAACGGCGAACGGACCTTTGATGGAGAGGATATCTGCCGGGGTGATGGAACCGTCAGACAGTGCGGTACCTGCCTTCACGAAGTCACCGTCCTGTACCAGGATGTGACGGGTGAGGGGAACGAGGTACTTCTTGATCTGGCTTTCGCGGCTTTCGATGATGATCTCGCGGTTACCGCGTTTGATGTTACCGAAGGCAACAACACCGTCAATCTCGGAAACGATCGCAGGGTTGCTTGGGTTACGGGCTTCGAAGAGCTCGGTTACACGGGGCAGACCACCGGTGATGTCTCGCAGTTTACCGATCACGCGCGGGATCTTCACGATCACCTGGCCGGCTCTTACGGTCTCCCCTTCTTCGATCACGATATGAGAGCCCACCGGCAGGTTGTATGATTTGCTTTCCTTGTTACCATCGATGATAAGAGAAGGAATCTTGTTCTTGTCTTTGGTTTCGATCACCACTTTCTCACGGTGACCGGTTTGCTCATCAGCTTCTTCACGGTAGGTGATACCTTCAATAATGCTGTCGAAGCGTGTTTTACCGGCAATCTCGGAAACGATCACGGCGTTGAACGGATCCCATGTGCAGATCACGTCGCCTTTCGTTACTTTCTGACCGTCTTTCACTATCAGGGTAGAACCGTAAGGCACGTTGTTGGTGATAAGGAGGCGGTCGTTCTTCACGTCCATGATACGCAGCTCACCGGTACGGCCGATTACCACCTGTACTTTCTCGCCTTCGTTATTTTCGAAGGTAGTGGTACGGAGGCCGTCGAACTGAACGGTACC
>OFTY01000581.1_pt1 | contig 23697 bp, 27 predicted proteins | sample 1775061 | NCBI WGS metagenome assembly OFTY01 (sample SAMN08195773, study PRJEB24354) | sludge metagenome | isolation source: sludge from phenol fed wastewater aerobic bioreactor B | place: India: Nagpur | collected 2016-09-16 | reverse complement strand
GCGGAAAGGGGCGGGGGGGATAGGGGGGGAGGGAGGTGCATCGCCCGCATCCCGCCCCTCAGGTCTGCCACGCCGGCAGCCGCCAGTCCCGCCACAGCGCCAGGGCCCGCAGGCCAGCCGCCAGCACCACGCAGCCCAGCAGCGCCGCCCAGCCCGGCGCGCCGGCGGCCCACAGGGCCACGTAGAGCCAGCCGCCGGCGAAGGCGAACACCGCGTAGGGCCGGTGGTCGCGGAACGCGGTGGGGATTTCGTTGCACACCATGTCGCGCAGCACGCCGCCGAAGACGGCGGTGAGCACGCCCATGAGCACCGCCACCAGCACCGGCATGCCCTCGACCAGCGCGCGGTGCGTGCCCGCCGCGGTGAACAGGCCCAGGCCCAGCGCGTCGGGCCACTGGATGGCGCGCTCGGTGGGGGCGATGTGGCCGCGCCGCATCCACAGCATCGCGCCCACGGCCAGCGCCAGCACCGCCCACAGCACCTCCACATGGGCCACCCAGAAGAACGGCCGGTGGTCGAGCAGCAGGTCGCGCAGCGTGCCACCGCCGAACGCGGCGAGGAAGGCCACCACGCACACGCCCACTGCGTCGAGCCGCTTGCGCGCGGCTTCGAGCACGCCCGAGAGCGCAAACGCCGCGGTGGCCAGCCATTCGACGAGCAGGCGCAGGCCCTCGCCCCAGTGTTGGATCTGTGCATTCATGGGCCGATTGTCGCGTCGCGCGCCGGCCTCCCGCCAGCCGGCGCGGATGGCCGGCTGCGGGCAGCGCGTGGCCGCGGTGCCGTGTATCGTCACAGGCTTTGCCGCCTTCGCCCCCATGCCGCCGTTTGCTCCGATCACCGACCCGTGGTTCTACGCCGTGTCGATTCCCGCCGTGCTGCTGCTGGGGCTGAGCAAGAGTGGCTTTGGCGCGGGCTTCGGCTCGCTGGCGGTGCCGATGATGGCGCTGGCGGTGTCGGTGCCGCAGGCCGCGGCGATTCTGATGCCGGTGCTGCTGCTGATGGACCTGCTGGGCATGGCGGCGTTCCGCAAGGATTTCGACGCCCGGCTGCTGCGCTTTCTGCTGCCCTGGGGGCTGGCGGGCATCGGGGTGGGGGCCTTGTCGTTCAAACTGCTCGAGCCGCGCTGGGTGGCGGGCATCGTCGGCGTGGCCACGCTGGTGTTCCTGGCGCAGCGGCTGGCGTTTCCGCCGCGGCCCGATCAGCCGCCGCCGCCGCGCTGGGCGGGCGCGCTGCTGGCGGCCACCTCGGGCTTCACCAGCTTCATCGCGCACGCAGGTGGCCCGCCCATCAACGCCTACGTGATTCCGCTCAAACTCTCGCCGCTGCGCTTCACCGGCACCATGGCCTTCTTCTTCTTTGCCATCAACCTCTCCAAGTGGGTGCCTTATGCGGCCCTGGGCCTGTTCGATGCGCGCAACCTCTCCACCGCCTTGCTGCTGCTGCCATTCGCGCCGCTGGGCGTGTGGGCGGGCGTGCGCATCGCGCGGCGCATCGACGCGGTGCTGTTCTACCGCTTCGTGTTCGCGGGCATGGCGCTCACCGGCGTGAAACTGGTGTGGGATGCGCTGGGGTAGTCATTCAAAAACAATAGCGGAACCTCACCATTTCACGCTGGGGTTAGGCTGAAGACATCCGAAAAGCGATGGCTTGAGCCGCCTGCGCGCAGCGGCTACCATCCCAGGCAGGCAAGGAGGGCTTCGTCATGCCGGTCGTCGTCATCGCCAACCCCAAGGGCGGGGTGGGCAAATCCACACTGGCCACCCAGGTGGCGGGCTATTTCGCGCGGCAGGGCCACGCCGTCATGCTCGGCGACCTGGACCGCCAGCAGTCCGCGCGGCTGTGGCTGGGCCTGCGCCCGCCGCAGGCGGCGCGTATCGAGCCCTGGGACCTCGGCGACGACGAGGTGCTGCGCCCGCCCAAGGGCGTGACGCATGTGGTGATCGACACGCCCGCCGGCCTGCACGGCAAGCGCCTGCGCGAACTGCTCAAGCGCGCCGACCGCGTGCTGGTGCCGCTGCAGGCCAGCGTGTTCGACATCTTCGCCACCCGCGCCTTCGTCGACGAACTGCTCGAATCGCGCCATGCCGGGCGCTTCGAGGCCGCCGTCGTCGGCATGCGGGTGGACGAGCGCACCCGCGCGGCCGAGCAGTTCCACCAGTTCGCCGCCACGCTCGGGCTGCCGGTGCTGGGCACGCTGCGCGACACGCAGAACTATGTGCACCTTGCCGCGCACGGCCTCACGCTGTTCGACGTCAACCCCGCGCGGGTCGAGAAGGACCTGGCGCAGTGGCAGCCGCTGTGTCACTGGCTCGACAAAGCCTGAGGGACCCCGCGCGTACAGTGCGCGCATGAAAACCTTTCGCACCCTGGCCGATCTGGCCGCCTGCGTGGGTCAGGAAGTGGCGGTGAGCAACTGGGTCGAGATTACCCAGTCGCGGGTGAACCAGTTCGCCGAGGCCACCGAGGACCGCCAGTGGATTCACGTCGATGAAGAGCGCGCGCGCGCCGGGCCCTTCGGCGCGCCCATTGCGCACGGCTTCCTCACGCTGTCGCTGCTGCCCTTGTTCTTCGAGTCGAGCTTCGACGTCACCGAGTCGAAGATGGGCGTGAACTACGGCCTCAACAAAGTGCGTTTCACCGCCCCCGTGCCCGTGGGCAGCCGCGTCCGCGCGCGCATGACGCTGCAGAGCGCCGAGCCGCTGCCCGAAGGCGGCCTGCACATGGCCTGGGCGGTGACCATCGAGCGCGAGGGCAGCGAACGCCCGGTGTGCATCGCTGAGGCGCTGGTACGGCGGTATTGAGGCGCGGCGAGGACTCTCTGGGCGCGTTCAGGCCGCTCGGTGGCCGTTTGGCAAGGTTTTTTGCCGCAACCCCAGCGCCAACCGGTCATGTGGCGCTATCAAAAAAGAAATCAATCAAAGCCGTTCTGCCGCCACGCCTCGAACACCGTCACGGCCACGGCGTTGGAGAGGTTGAGGCTGCGCTGGCCCTCGCGCATGGGCAGGCGCAGCTGCTGCTCGGGCGCGAAATGCGCGCGCACCGCCTCGCTCAGGCCCCGGGTCTCCGCGCCGAACACCAGCCAGTCGCCGGGTGCAAACGCCACGTCGTGCACGCGGCGCGTGCCGCGCGTGGTCAGCGCGAACAGGCGGGCCGGGTCGGGGCGTTCCTGCGCGAGGAAAGCGCCCCAGCCGGCGTGGCGGCGCACCGGCGCGTACTCGTGGTAGTCCAGGCCGGCGCGGCGCAGCTGCCGGTCGTCCATGGAGAAGCCCAGCGGCTCGATCAGGTGCAGCGCACAGCCGGTGTTGGCCGCCAGGCGGATCACATTGCCCGTGTTGGGCGGAATTTCAGGCTCGACGAGAACGATGCGGAACATGGCGCGGGATTGTCGCCGCTGCGGCGCGATCCGGCGCCAGCCCTCACGGCGCGTCGGTGCGTGCGAACACCAACGCGCTGACGCCGGCCGCACCGGCTGCGCGAAGGGTCCGGGCCGCTTCGTACAGCGAGGCGCCGCTGGTCATCACGTCGTCCACCAGCAGCACCTGCTGGTTCAGCACCTCGTGAACGCGCAGCGGCTCCACCGCAAAGGCGCCGCGCACGTTGCGCTGGCGCTCGGCGCCGGGCAGGGCGCTTTGGGCGGGGGTGTCGCGCACGCGCAGCAGCAGACCCGCGTCGGCACGGCGCCGGTCCAGGGCGCGTGCGAGCAGCCAGGCCTGGTTGTAGCCGCGCTCACGCAGCCGCCCGGGCGACAAAGGCATGGGCAGCAGCCGCGTGGCGCGTTCGAGCAGCGGCTCGGCCCAGGGCGCAGCCCGCATCAGCGCGGCCATCTCGTGCGCCCAGCCGGTGCGTGCGCCGAACTTGAACTGCGTCACCACATCCGACCACGGCCAGCCGTAGTCCACCGCGGCCACGCAGGCGTCCAGCGGTGGCGCCTCGCGCACGCAGGCACCGCACAGCGTCACCGCTTCGGGCACCGGCAATGCGCAGCGCCGGCAGCGCGGCCGTGGCGGGGCCAGTTGCGCCACGCAGGCCTCGCACAGCGGCCGCGACGGCCAGGCGCCGCAAAGGGCGCAACGGGCCGGCAGGCCGTGCAGCAAGCGTCGGGCAAGCTCTGGCAGGGTCAACACGGGCGCGAGGGGTGAGGGAGCCGGATCGGGGTGGATGAGACGTTCGGCAGGGCGCCTGCGATGACCCAGGCCCGCCACCGGGACGCGTCGCGCGCCAGGGGCTTGCGCGGCATGGCCTCAATATACTGCCCGCCATGACCGCGCCCGAGCCCACCGTGCCCGACCCCGTCGCCGCCGCGCGCTGGGCACGCGCCCTGCCCGCGGCCTCGCCCTGGCTGCATGAGGAGGTGGCGCGCCGCATGGCGCAGCGGCTCGGCTGGATCACCCGCGTGCCGCGGCGCTGGGCGCACTGGGGCCCCGCGCGCGGCGGCCTGCAGGCCCACGCCGCGCTGGTGCGGCGCTATCCCCAGGCCGAGGTGTATCTGGTTGAGGCCGATGCCGCCGCCAGTGCGCGCGTGCGCGCCGCGCTCACCCCGGCCTGGTGGCAGACGGTGCGCTGGCGCGGCCCGGCGCTGCACGCGGGCCGGCCGCCGGATCAGGGCGTGGACCTGGTGTGGTCGAACATGGCGCTGCATGCGCAGGCCCAGCCGCAGCAACTGCTCGCGCAGTGGCAGGCCGCCCTGGCCGTCGACGGCTTCGTGATGTTCAGCTGCTTCGGGCCGGACACGTTGCGCGAGTTGCGTGCGCTGCACCAGCGCCACGGCTGGCCGCCGCCCGCCCATGTCTTCACCGACATGCACGACTGGGGCGACCAGCTGCTGCACGCCGGCTTTGCCGAGCCGGTGATGGACATGGAGCGCATCACCCTGAGCTTCGCCACCCCCGAGCGGCTGCTGCAGGAACTGCGCGAACTGGGCCGCAACCTGCACCCGCAGCGCCCCGCGGGGCTGCGCACGCCGCGCTGGCTGGCGCAATGGAAGGCCGCGGCAGCTGCCGAACTCGCCAACCCCGCCGAAGGCGGCCGCCTCACGCTGAGCTTCGAAATCGTCTACGGCCACGCCTTCAAGGCCGCGCCGCGCCCGGCACGCTCCACGGAGGCGCGCATCGGGCTGGACGAAGTCAAGCGCTCCTTGAGTCAGCGCAAACCCTAACTGCACAAAGGTTGAGAATTCTCAAATCCGTACGCGCTTGCGGTTAAAATAAGTCAACGGGAAAGTATGCGAGGCCACCCGGCCCGCGCCAGCCGCCCCAGCCCTCGTTGACGCATGTCAAGTTCCGACTTCCGGTTCGCCACGGTCTCAGGCCCGCATGTGGACTGGGTGCTCAAGCGCAACTGCTCGGTCACGCCCGCGCAACTGGGCTGGATGTACGCCTCGCTGTGCGCGGTGTCGCTGGGCATCGCGGGCATGTTCTGGCTGCATGGCGCGCGCTACATCCTCGGTTTTGCATGGCTGGAGCTTCTGGCCGTCGGCGCCGCGTTCCTCGTGTATGCGCGGCACGCCACGGACGGTGAGCGCATCAGCCTGCGGCCCGATCGGCTGGTCGTCGAGCAGGTGCAGGCCGGTCGGGTGGAGCGGGTGGAGTTCGACCGTGCCTGGGTGCGGGTCGAGCCCCGGGCGGCCGACGGCTCACTGATCGAGCTGTCGGGGCGCGGGCGCAAGGTGACGGTCGGCCGGCACGTGCGTGCGGAGTTGCGCGCCGACCTGGCCCGGGAAATTCGGCGCGCCCTGCACGGTGTGTGAGGGCGGCGGTAGCGGCAGTTTTTTGAGGCATGACGAGTAACACGATGAACGGAAACACCAAACAACTCGTGTCCGCGCTGCGGCACATCAGTCTGGCGTCGGCGGCCTGGTTCGCTACGGCTGCCCACGCCGTCAACGATTTGCCCGGCGGCCCGGCGGTGCTTCAGCTCAACCTGCCCGAACCTGCAACCAAGATCGCCGCGGAGATCAACTGGCTCAACTGGATGATGCTCATCATCTGCACGACGATCTTCATCGGCGTGTTCTCGGTGATGTTCTATTCCATCTGGAAGCACCGCAAGTCGGTGGGCCACAAGGCGGCCAACTTCCACGAGTCCGTCACCGTCGAGGTGGTGTGGACGGTGATCCCCTTCATCATCGTCATCCTGATGGCCCTGCCCGCCACCAAGGTGCTGGTGGCCCAGAAAGACACCTCGAACGCCGACCTCACCATCAAGGTCACCGGCTACCAGTGGAAGTGGGGCTACGACTACATCCGCGGTGAAGGCGAGGGCATCGGCTTCATCTCCACGCTCGACACCAACCAGCGCATCCAGTCCGCCGAGGGCAAGCCCCAGGGCGACGACTACCTGCTCAAGGTGGACAACCCCCTCGTCGTCCCGGTGGGCAAGAAGATCCGCATCATCACCACCGCCAACGACGTGATCCACGCCTGGGCCGTGCCCCAGTTCGGCGTCAAGCAGGACGCCATCCCCGGCTTCGTGCGCGACACTTGGTTCCGCGCCGAGAAGACCGGCGATTTCTACGGCCAGTGTCAGGAACTGTGCGGCAAGGAGCATGCCTACATGCCCATCCACGTGCGCGTGCTCTCGCAGGCCGACTACACCCGCTGGGTGGACGACCAGAAGAAGAAGCTCGCCGCGGCCGCCGACGACCCCAGCAAGACCTGGACGCAGGACGAACTCGTCGCCCGTGGCGAGAAGGTCTATGCCGCCAACTGCGCCGCCTGCCACCAGCCCAACGGCAAGGGCGCGGGCCCGATCAAGGCGCTCGACGGTTCGCCCAAGGTGCTCGACGCCGACAAGGTCGCTGAGATCCAGGTGCTGCTGCACGGCCAGAACAACGGCGCCATGCCGTCGTGGAAACAGCTCTCCGACACGGAGATCGCCGCCGTCATCACCTACACCAAGAACAGCTGGTCCAACAAGACGGGCCAGGTGGTGCAGCCGTCCGACGTGCAGGCTGCCCGCAAGGGATAACGAAAACAGACCGTCCGACCCGTACCGAACCCGTTTGACAAGGAATCCGAGATGAGTGCAGTTCTCGACCACCACGGCCACGGCGATCACGCCCACGACCACCACGACCACGCCCCCACGGGCTGGCGTCGCTGGGTCTATGCCACCAACCACAAGGACATCGGCACGCTGTACCTGCTGTTCAGCTTCACCATGCTGATGATCGGCGGCGTGCTCGCGCTGGGCATCCGGGCCGAGCTGTTCCAGCCGGGGCTGCAGATCATGAACCCCGAGTTCTTCAACCAGCTCACCACCATGCACGGCATCATCATGGTGTTCGGCGCCATCATGCCGGCCTTCGTGGGCTTCGCGAACTGGATGATTCCGCTGCAGATCGGCGCCTCCGACATGGCCTTCGCCCGCATGAACAACTTCAGCTTCTGGCTGATGGTTCCGGCCGGCCTGATGCTCGTGGGTTCGTTCTTCATGCCCGGCGGTGCACCCGCAGCCGGCTGGACGCTCTACGCGCCGCTGACGCTGCAGATGGGCCCGTCCATGGATGCGGCCATCTTCGCCATGCACATCCTGGGCGCCTCGTCCATCATGGGCTCGATCAACATCATCGTCACCATCCTGAACATGCGCGCCCCCGGCATGTCGCTGATGAAGATGCCGATGTTCGCGTGGACCTGGCTGATCACCGCCTACCTGCTCATCGCCGTCATGCCCGTGCTGGCCGGTGCCATCACCATGACGCTGACCGACCGCCACTTCGGTACCAGCTTCTTCAACCCCGGCGGCGGCGGTGACCCGGTGATGTACCAGCACATCTTCTGGTTCTTCGGCCACCCCGAGGTCTACATCATGATCCTGCCGGCCTTCGGCATCATCAGCCAGGTCGTGCCTGCGTTCTCGCGCAAAAAGCTCTTCGGCTACGCGTCGATGGTGTACGCCACGTCGTCGATCGCCATCCTGTCCTTCATCGTGTGGGCTCACCACATGTTCACCACCGGCATGCCGGTGACCGGGCAGCTCTTCTTCATGTACGCCACCATGCTGATCGCGGTGCCGACCGCCGTGAAGATCTTCAACTGGCTGGCCACCATGTGGCGCGGCTCGATGACCTTCGAGACGCCGATGCTCTTCGCCGTCGGCTTCATCTTCGTGTTCACCATCGGCGGCTTCACCGGCCTCATGCCCGCCGTCGCGCCGCTGGACATCCAGCTGCAGGACACCTACTTCATCGTCGCCCACTTCCACTACGTGCTGGTCGCCGGCTCGCTGTTCGCGCTGTTCGCCGGCTTCTACTACTGGGTGCCGAAGTGGACCGGCGTGATGTACAACGAGACCCGTGGCCAGATCCACTTCTGGTGGTCCATCATCTCGTTCAACATCACCTTCTTCCCGATGCACTTCCTCGGCCTGGCCGGCATGCCCCGCCGCTATGCCGACTACCCGATGCAGTTCGCCGACTTCAACGCGGTGGCCTCCGTCGGCGCTTTCCTGTTCGGCATCGCGCAGGTGTACTTCTTCTTCTTCATCGTGCTGCCGGCCATGCGCGGCCAGGGTGCGAAGGCACCGCAGAAGCCGTGGGATGGCGCGGAAGGTCTCGAGTGGGAAGTGCCCTCGCCGGCGCCGTTCCACACCTTTGAGAACCCGCCCAAGCTCGACGCCACCGCAACCCGCGTGATCGGCTGAAATCAGCGCGACGACGATGACCACACCCGAACACCAGCGCAAGAACAACGTCCGCCTCGGTCTCATCCTGGCATCGATCGCGGCGGTGTTCTTCCTCGGCTTCGTCGTCAAGATGATGTTCCTGCGTCACTAACTTCAGGGGCTGCCGCATGCGTCTTGGCAACGCCAACGTGAAGATGCTGGGCAAGCTGGTCGTGGTCACGATCGGCATGTTCAGCTTCGGATACGCGCTGATCCCGATCTACAAGCACATCTGCGAGGTCACGGGCATCAACATCCTGTCCCTGTCCGAGCGGCAGGTGCCGGGGGGTGGCGTGGCCGGCAAGGACGTCAAGCTGCCGAAGAACACGCAGGTCGACACCAGCCGCACCATCACGGTCGAGTTCGATGCCAACAGCCGCGGGCCCTGGGAATTCAAGCCGGCTGAACGTTCGGTCAAGGTGCACCCTGGCGAACTGGCCACCGTCATGTACGAGTTCCAGAACACCCAGAACCGTCGCATGTCCGCGCAGGCCATTCCGAGTTACGCGCCGCACCAGGCCGCTCCGTTCTTCAACAAGCTGGAGTGCTTCTGCTTCAACCAGTACACGCTCGAGCCTGGTGAGAAGAAGCAGTGGCCCGTGGTGTTTTACGTGGACCCGAAGATCAGCAAGGACGTGAGCACCATCACGCTGTCCTACACCTTCTTTGAAGTGGGCGGCAAGACGCCGGCCGCGCCGGCGACCACGGCGGCTGCGTCTGTCCAGGTCGGGGGGCAGTCGTGACGCCGGCGGGCGGCCCTGGCGATGCGCCGGTGCGGCGCTCCGCGGGTTTTTTCCAGACGCTCAAGGCCGTGGGTTGGTCCTTTCTTGGCGTTCGGCGGCGCAGCGGGCTCGAGGACGATTTTCAGAAGGTCAACCCCTTGCATGTGATGGCGGTAGCGGTCGTTGCCGTTCTGGTCTTCATCGTCGCGCTGGCTCTGTTCGTCAACTGGGTGGTGGCCCGGCCGACGGGCTGAGGGCCCCGTCCGCGGACCGCGCGCAGGCCACGAGCTTGAACCCCAACATTCCCTCTTTACAAACATTCCCAAGCATTCGACAGGAGAACCCATGAGCACCCATGCCACCGGCGGCACGCCGTATTACTACGTTCCTGCACCGTCGCGCCATCCGTTCATGGCTGCGCTCGGGCTGTTGTTCGTCATCTTTGGTGCGGCGGAATGGATCAACGGCGCGGATTGGGGCAAGTACGTCCTGTTCGCCGGCCTGGCGTGGTGGCTGGTGGTGCTGTACCAGTGGTTCCGCGACTCGGTGCACGAGAGTGAGGGCGGTCTCTACGGTCACAAGATCGACCTGTCATTCCGCTGGAGCATGAGCTGGTTCATCTTCTCCGAGGTCATGTTCTTCGGTGCCTTCTTCACCGCGCTGTGGTGGATGCGCACCCACTCGGTTCCTGCTCTGGGTAGCCTCGACAACTCGCTGCTGTGGCCGGGCTTCAAGGCCGCCTGGCCCAGTGTGGTGCCGGGTGCGACGGCGTCGCCCGCGGGCATCGTCGAGCCCTTCCAGACCATGGGCCCGTTCTGGCTGCCCACCATCAACACGGCCCTGCTGCTGAGCTCCGGCGTGACGCTGACCATTGCGCACCACGCGCTTCAGGCCGGTCAACGGTCCAAGACCATTGGTTTCATGTGGCTGACGGTTTTGCTCGGTATCACCTTCCTTTTCGTGCAGGGCTACGAGTACTACCACGCCTACCACGAACTCAATCTCAAGCTGTCCTCCGGTGCGTATGGTTCCACCTTCTTCATGCTCACCGGTTTCCACGGTTTCCACGTGTTCGTGGGCATGCTGATGCTGTTGTTCATCACCCTGCGTCTGATGAAGGGGCATTTCACGCCGCAGCGGCATTTCGGCTTCGAAGGCGCCGCGTGGTATTGGCACTTCGTCGACGTGGTCTGGCTCGGTCTCTACGTGCTGGTGTACTGGATGTAAGGCGTCGATGCCAACAAAAAAGCGCCGTGAGGCGCTTTTTTGTTTGGGCGGTGTCGGGCGACGGAGCGGTGCGGGGACCTTGCTTGGAGCCGGAGATGGTCAGCGCCCCGCTTCGATGCCCGTCGGCTGGATGTAGCCGAGCTTCCAGGCCACCAGAATGCACACGAACAGCAGAATCGAAAACCCCACGCGGAACGCGAGCGCGCGCGCCATGCCCCCCGAGCGGGACTGTTCATTGCGCTGGCCTCTCATCATGAAATACAAAGCGGCACCAAGACTGCCGAGAATCGCGATGAATGCAAGGGAAACGAGGATGCCCATGATCGAGGTGCGCCGGTGAGTCAGACGCAATTGGGTTGGCGGTTCTGGATTATCACCGCCGCCGCGTTGATCGGCATCGCCACGACGGCCGCCCTGGGTTTCTGGCAGCTCTCGCGCGCGGCGCAGCGCGAGGCGCTCGAGGCGCGGCGGGTCGCGGCTGAAGCGCTTGCCGAACTCGATGCGTCGGCCCTGACCACACCGGGCACGCTGGATCGCCGCGTCGTCGTGCGCGGGCGGTGGATCGCCTCGCACACGGTGTACCTCGACAACCGTCAGATGGATGGCCGCGCCGGCTTTGAGGTGCTCACACCGCTGCGTCTCGAAGGCAGCAACCAGGTCATCCTGGTGCAACGGGGCTGGGTGCCCCGCAACTTCGAAAACCGTGCCGCACTGCCGCAGGTGGCCACGCCGGAAGGGGTGGTCGAAGTCCGTGGCCGAATCAGCCCTTCACCCCCGAAGCTCTATGAGATTGGCGGCGCGGGCAGTGGCGCGATCCGGCAGAATCTCGACATCCCGAGTTTTCGTCTGGAGACCGGCTTGCCGCTGCTGGATGTGAGCATTCAGCAAACCGGCAACGACGAGTCCGGCTTGCTCCGTCACTGGGCGATGCCTGCTTCTGGCGCGGACCGCAATTACGGCTATGCATTCCAGTGGTTTGGTCTGAGCACGCTGATCTTTCTTCTCTACTTCTGGTTTCAAATTGTCCGACGCTTCTTCCTCCCCCGCCGCGCCGCGTGACGAGCCCTTGCACCTGACGGTACATGAGGTGCCCCTGGCGCTGGAGCCGGCTGCTCCCGATGCGCGCGCCCTGCGTCGGGGGCGCCTGAAAATGCTGTTGCTGTTCCTGGTCTGCATCGCGCCGGTGGTGGCCTCGTACCTGACGTATTACGTGTTCCGTCCGCAGAGCCGGCACAGCTATGGCGAGTTGATCGACCCGCAGCGCCCGCTGCCCGATCTCGTCGTTCGTGATCTGGACGGCGCGCCGGTTTCGCTTCCCAGCCTGAAGAACCAGTGGCTTCTCATCACCGTCGCCTCGGGTGCTTGCGACAGCCGCTGCCAGGACCACCTCTATCTGCAGCGGCAACTGCGCGAATCCCTGGGCAAGGACAAGGACCGCCTCGACCGGGTCTGGCTGATCCCGGACGATGCGCCGGTACCGCCTGCATTGTTGCCCGCGCTTGCGCAGGCCACCGTGCTGCGCGTGCCGGGTGAGGCGCTTGCGAAATGGCTCGCCCCCGCGCCGGGCCACGCCCTGGACGAGCATTTCTATGTGGTGGACCCGCTGGGCAACTGGATGATGCGCTTCCCCGCCAGCCTGGATGCTTCCACCGCATCGAAGGCGCGCCGTGACCTCGATCGCTTGATGCGGGCATCCGCATCCTGGGACGAGGCCGGGCGTCCGCAAGCGGCACAGTGAGGGCCAACCCATGGACGCCACACCGCTGTACGACCTCTCCCCGCTGGTTCGGCTCATGCTCATGGGCGTGGCCGTGGCGCTGCTGCCGCTGGCCTGGCTGGCCTGGCGGCACCGGCATGCCACGCGGCCCCAGAAGCTTCGCGCCCTGACCGTGCTCACGCTGTTCCTGACGTTCGACCTGGTGCTGTTCGGGGCGTTTACCCGCCTGACCGACTCGGGCCTCGGCTGCCCGGACTGGCCGGGGTGTTATGGCCACGCGAGCCCGCTGGGCGCGCGGGAGTCGATCGCATCGGCCCAGGAAGCCTTGCCCACCGGTCCTGTGACCCATGGCAAGGCCTGGATCGAGATGATCCACCGGTACCTCGCCACGGGTGTCGGCGTGCTGATCATCGCGTCGGTGGTGCTGAGCGTGCTCTGGCGGGACCGCTCCGGGGCGCTCGGGTCGCGCACTTCGGGGGATGGCGTCGAGGTTCGCATCAGCCCGGGCTTGCCCCTGCTCATCCTGGTCTGGGTGTTGGCGCAGGGCGCGTTTGGTGCCCTGACGGTCACCATGAAGCTGTTTCCGGCCATCGTTACGCTGCATCTGCTCGGGGGTGTTGGCCTGCTGGCCTTGCTGGCCGTGCAGGCGGCCCGTTTTCACGGGGTGGTCCAGGTGACGGGACCCTCCTCGCGTGAAGGGGTGTCTGCAGCGCAACTGTCGCCCGGGCTGCGTTCGCTGCTGTGGCTGACGACCGCGCTGGTGTTGGTGCAGATTGCGCTCGGCGGATGGGTCAGCACGAACTACGCGGTGCTGGCGTGTCAGGATTTCCCGCGCTGCCAGGGCGCCTGGTGGCCGGAGATGGACCTGGCGCAAGGGTTCACGCTGTGGCGCCCTCTGGGGCATACGCCTGAGGGCGCGCCGATCACCTTTGCCGCCCTGACGGCCATCCACTATGTGCACCGCCTGAGCGCATACCTGGTGCTGGCGGCGGTTCTCGCCATGGCCTGGGCGCTGTGGCGGGCCGGCCGGCTGGGCTGGGTGCCCCGGGCGCTGGCGCTGCTGGCACTCTGGCAACTGCTGACCGGCTTGTCCAACGTGGTGCTGGGCTGGCCGCTGGTGGCCGCGGTGGCGCACACGGGTGGTGCCGCGGCGATGCTGGCCGTTCTGGCCTGGTCCTTGTCCCTGAGTGGACTGGCGCGCGGCGCGCAGGCGCACCCGTCCCTTCCCTCACCTCGCAGGGTGCCCGCATGACTGCCGCTGTGTCCACGTCCTCGTCGCCGCTGCCGCTGTGGCGCCAGTTCAATGCGCTGACCAAGCCGCGGGTGATTCAACTCATCGTGTTCTGCGCGCTCATCGGCATGGTGCTGGCAGTGCCGGGCGTGCCGGGCTGGCCGGAACTCAAGCGCATGGCGGTCGCCTCGTTCGGTATCTGGCTGGTTGCGGGCGCCGCCGCGGCCTTCAACTGCCTGGTGGAGAAGAGCATCGATGCCCGCATGCGGCGCACCGCCTGGCGTCCCACCGCGCGCGGGGAACTGAGCGATTTTCAGGCGCTGGTGTTCTCGTCGGTGCTGTGCCTGGCCGGCTCGGTGGTGCTGTACGTCTGGGTCAACCCACTGACGATGTGGCTGACGCTGGGTACTTTCGTGGGCTATGCAGTGATCTACACCCTGGTGCTCAAGCCGCTGACCCCGCAGAACATCGTGATCGGGGGCGCCTCGGGGGCCATGCCGCCGGTGCTGGGCTGGGCAGCGATGACGGGCGACGTCGGGCCGGAGGCGATGATTCTGTTCCTCATCATCTTCCTGTGGACACCGCCCCATTTCTGGGCGCTGGCGCTCTACCGTGTGGAGGACTATCGAAAGTCGGGGTTGCCGATGTTGCCGGTGACCCACGGCAATGCGTTCACCCGGCTGCAGATCCTGCTCTACACGCTGGCTCTGCTGGCGGCCTGCCTGCTGCCCTTTGCCTACGGGATGAGTTCCTGGCTCTATCTGGTGTCTGCGGTCGCGCTCAACGTCGGCTTCATCGGCTACGCATTTGCGTTGTGGCGCAACTATTCCGACGCGCTGGCCCGCAAGACCTTCCGCTTCTCACTCATCCACCTGAGCCTGTTGTTCCTCGCCCTGCTGGTCGATCACTACGTGCAGTGAGCCGCGGAAGCGGGCGACGACTCACTCGACCCGGATGCTTTTGCTGGCGATGATGCGGCCCAGCTCGGCGGTGTCGGTCTTCATGCGTTGCGCCAGGCCCTCCGGCGCCGTCGCGACGACCTGCCAGCCTTGCTGAAACAGGGTGGCCCGCATCTCGGGCGTACGCGCGATGCTTGTGATGTGCTCGGCCAGCAACTGGGCGTGCGCTGCGGGCATGCTCGCCGGCGCCGCCGCCGCGTTCCAGATGTCCAGCAGAACGCCCGGGACGCCGGCTTCCGCCAGGCTCGGCACCTCGGGGGCCAGCGTGCTGCGGCCCGCGCCGCTGACGGCGATTGCGCGGAGCTTGCCCGCTTTCACCTGCGCCATGGCCAGCCCGGGTGGCAGCAACGCGAGTTGAATCTGTCCGCCCAGCAAGGCGCCGATCACCTGCGGGTTGCCGGGGTAGGGTACGTGAACCGCTGCGATGCCGGTGCGTGCCTTGATCAGTTCCATGCCGATGTGGGCGATGGTGCCCACGCCGGGGGAGCCGTAGTTCCAGCGGCCGCCCGCCTGCCGGGCCGTCTCCAGAAAGGCCCTCGGGTTCGCAGCGGACGCGTCGGCTGCCGTGACCAGCACCAGCGGCGCGGTGGCAATCAGGCTCAGCGGGGCAAAGTCGCGTGCGGGGTCGAAGGACAGCTTCGGGTTGAGCAGACGCGCGATGGTGAGGTTGCCGTTGATCATCACCCCGATGGTGTGACCGTCGGTGGCATGGGCCACCAGGTCTGCGGCGAGGTTGCCCGACGCGCCGGGCCGGTTTTCGACGATGACCGGCTGGCCGAGGCGGCGGGACAAGGGCTCTGCGAGCGCCCGCGCCAACAGGTCGGGGGAGGACCCGCCGGGAAAGCCGACGAGGATGCGCAAGGTCCGGCTGGGCCAGGAAGCGGGCGACGCGCGCCCTTGTGACCAGGCGGGCGCGGTACAGAACGCGGCGGCCGCCACGATGGCCGACCGACGGCCGGGAATGAGCAGGGAAGGGCGGGTGATGCGGCTCACGCGAACGTCTCCTCGAACGGGGCGAGGCCGACGATGATACGGGCGTGGGCCGGCGCGCGCGTGGATGGGATCAGGCGTAAGCAGCCAGGGCGTGCCGCATCTTCTTCATGGCGGCGACTTCGATCTGGCGGATGCGCTCGGCGCTGACGCCGTATTCGGCCGCAAGTTCGTGCAGCGTCATGCCGCCGGAGCCGTCGTCGTTGACCTTGAGCCAGCGTTCCTCGACGATGCGCCGGCTGCGCGCGTCCAGCGTGTCGAGCGCGGCGGCAATGCCCTCGCTGGCGAGCCGGTCGCGCTGTTGCGATTCGATCAGGGCGGTGGGTTCGTGCCGGGTGTCGGCGAGGTAGGCGATGGGGCCAAAGGCCGCCTCCCCATCGTCGGCCGGCGTGGGGTCGAGCACCACGTCGCCTCCGGCGAGCCGGGTTTCCATTTCGATCACGTCTTCGCGCTTGACGGCGAGTTCGCGCGCCATGGCGTCGATCTCCGCGGCGCTGAGCGTGTCGCGGTGGGTGTCATCGGCGGCGCCGGCATCGGCCTTGAAGCCTTGCTTCATCGACCGCAGATTGAAGAACAGCTTGCGCTGCGCCTTGGTGGTGGCAAGCTTGACCATGCGCCAGTTGCGCAGGATGTACTCGTGGATCTCGGCCTTGATCCAGTGCAGGGCGTAGCTCACCAGCCGCACGCCATGCGCCGGATCGAAGCGGCGCACGGCCTTCATCAGGCCGACGTTGCCCTCCTGGATCAGGTCGCCCTGCGGCAGGCCGTAGCCGAGGTACTGGCGCGACACCGACACCACCAGACGCAGATGCGAAAGAACGAGTCGGCTCGCCGCCTCGAGGTCGTTTTCGTCGCGCAGCTTGCGGGCGTAGGCCTGCTCCTCCTCGGCGCTGAGCATGGGCAGGCGGTTGACGGCCGAGATGTAGGCGTCGAGGTTGCCCAGCGGCGGGAGGGTGAGCGCGCGGCTCCACGTGGCGTTCGCAGCCAGGGCGTGAGATGCGGTCATGGCGGGCAGTGTGGTCATGGTGTTTTCCCTGATGTTGTTCATATTAGCACTCTCTTCGATCGAGTGCTAAAGCGAAAGTTCCAGGGCCGCGTGTTGCTGGGGCGTGGGTCGGCGCATCGGGCCGGTGTTCGGGCCCGCCACCGTCGCGGTTGTTGCGCCGCCGAACAGCCGATAGAATCAGGTCACTCTTGTCGGAGGTACTCCCATGAAACGTTTTGCCGTTCTTCTGCTGGCCAGCGCTGCGGCGTTTGCCGCCTCCGCGCAGGACCCGAAGGTCGTGGGCAAGCTCACCGAGGTGCAAGGCCTGGTGACGGTGAGCACCGGCGACCAGTTGATCAATGCCAGCGAGGGGACGCCGGCCCTGGAGGGCAGCCGCATCATCACGACGGCGGGTGGCGAGGTGACCATCGTGTTCGATCGCGGCTGCCGCATCCGGCTCCGCACCAACCAATCGCTGACGGTACGGGACTCGAATGATTGCGCGGCCATTCTGGCGTCCGTCCAGAACCTCGGCGGTGTGCCGCCGGTGGTGACCGGCGCGGCGGGCTCGCCCTCCGGCGCAGCGGTGTTCGGCGGTGCGGCCGCCGTGTTGTTGCTTGTCAGCAACAACAACAGCAGTTCGCAAGTCAGCCCCAATTGAACACGCCGGCGCGCCGGACCGCATCCACTGCAGCGGGGCTTTCGGGCCCCGTTGTCGTTGCTGTGGCGGCGCTTTTGTTGCTGGCCGCGCCCATCATCCGTGGCGGCAACCGCTTCGTTGCCCTGTCCGGGCTGGAAGTTCTCGCTTTGGCCCTTTTGTGGGTGATGGCGCTGGCGGTCGCGAGACGACCCGAAGCGATCCGCGTGGCGGGCTGGGGGCGACGTTCGGGCGCCCGCACGCCGCCCGCAGACAGCCTGCTCTCGGAAGGTGGTGCCGTTCGATGGGTGCCGCAGATCGATCACGGTCGACTGCTGCTGGCGCTCGCGCCGGTGTGGCTGGCCGTGATCCAGCTCACGCCCTTGCCCGAGGCCGTCTGGCGACGGCTGTCGGGGCATGGCGGGTACGTCCAGGCACTTGATGCGCTGCAACTCGGCGGCACCGGGTGGCGGCCGCTGAGCCTGATGCCGGACGCCACCGTCCTGTCACTGCTGGCCGGGCTTCCGTTGGCCGCCTTGTTCTTGCTGGGTTTGCTCGCGTCTCATGGCGCGGTGCGGACCCTCGTGCGGGTGATCGTTCTGGCGGCAGCCGCGCAGGCGGTGTTGGGATTGCTCCAGGTCGGTGGGGGGCGAGAACTGTATTTCGGCGCCCAGGCCTACGGGCGCGCCATCGGCAGCTTTGCCAACCCGAACCACTTCGCCAGTGCGCTGGCCATGGCGCTGCCCTTGGCAATCTTCCTGCTGCGCGACGCGCTGGCGCGGCCGCGGCGCGGCGGCGGGCCGCGCAGACGCTTTCGGCTGGGGGCGGACCTGAGGCACACGCTGTCGGTGACCTTCTGGGCAGTGGTGCTGCTGTTCCTGCTCAGCGCGCTGGTGGCGAGCGCATCGCGGGCGGGGATTCTTGCCGCCCTGGTGGTTGCGGGGCTGAGCCTGATGCTGATTCCGGTGGCCGAGGGCGCGCGACGGCTGCGGTGGTGGCGTGCGGCGCTGGCGGCCGGCGTGCTTGCGGTGGTGTTGATGGCAGTGGGCACCGAGGGTTTGCTCAGCCGCTTCGATGGCGGGGTGCAGCAGGATGCGCGGTGGCAGATCTTTGCGGCCAGCGCGCGGGCCGCGTGGACCTATTTTCCCTGGGGTTCGGGTCTGGGGACGTTCGCGGGCGTGTTCGCGCCGTTCCAGTCGCCCACGCTGACGCACTTCGTGGACTTCGCGCACAACGACTACCTCCAACTGGCCGTGGAGGGCGGCCTGCCGGTTCTGTTGCTGGCGGGGCTGGCGCTGACGCTGGCGGCGGCGTCGGTCCGGCGGCTGTTGCGCCGCTTGCGTGAGGACCCGGCATCGCCCTGGGCGGTGTTGCAGGCCAGTTGCGCACTGGGGCTGCTCGCCGTGCTGCTGCACTCTCTGGTGGATTTCAACCTGCGCATTCCGGCCAATGCCATGGTGGCGGCCTTCCTTGCGGGGGTGTTGCTGCGGCGCAGTGCGTCCGTCGATGGGCCCGCCGACCGATCGCGGTCAAACAGTTTGCGTACCCCGAACCCCATAGACGTGGGATGAGCGGCGTCATGGTCGCGTCAAGCGCAACGGTTACGATTGGCGACGAAGGAGCGTAACGACGATATGACAGGGTGGTTGGGGGTTTTTGCCGATTCCCGGGCCGCAGGCGGAGCTGCGGTGGCCTTTGTCATGGCGGCCGCCCTGGCCTGGCTGATCGTGCGCACGAAGCATTGGCATCTGCATCTGACGGCGGATCACCCCGGCCTTGGACCGCAGAAGCACCATGAAGAGGCCACGCCCCGCATCGGCGGGCTGGCGATTCTCATCGGGTTGATGGCCGGTTTGCTGGCGCTGCGAGCGCTCACCGGGGAGTGGCTGGGGCCGGTGCCAGGCGATGGCATCGCGCTGGGTGGGCTGCTGCTGGCCTTGCTGCCGCTGTACGCGCTGGGCATGGTCGAGGACTTGCATCAGTCGGTCAGTGTGCGGCTGCGGCTGGGGCTGTCGTTGGGGGCTGGTGCACTGGCCTGGGTGGTGGCCGACGTTCGCATCGGCGCGCTGGGCCTGCCAGGCATCGACGGCTGGCTGCGCGCGGTGCCGCTGCTGGGTGTGGTGGTGACGGCCGTGGCGGTGGCGGGGCTGGTTCATGCGATGAACATCATCGACGGCGCCAACGGCTTGCTGGCCGGGGTGAGCCTCGTGGTGTTCGGTGCGCTGGCCTGGGTGGCGGCGCAGTTCGGCGAGGTTGCGCTGCTGCGGCTGGCGGTGCTGGGGGCGGCGGCGGTGGCGGGTTTTGGGGTGCTCAACTTTCCCCGCGGGCGATTGTTCTGCGGCGACGCGGGGGCCTATCTGATCGGTTTCTTGTGTGCGGCGCTGGTCATTCTGCTGGTGGCGCGGCAGCCGGCGATCAGCCCCTGGTTTGCGCTGGCGCTGGTGCTGCACCCGGTGGTGGAGACCTTGTATTCCGCCTGGCGGCGTTTTCGGCAGGGGATGAAGCCGACCGAACCCGACGCACGGCACATGCACTCGCTGTGGATGGCGGTGCTGCGTGCACGCACGGCCAGAGGTGCGGCTCCTCCGTGGCTGGGCACCAACGCGGGCGCAGCCTGGCGCACCCTGCTGCTGGCGGCCCTGCCCACCGTGCTGGCGGCGGCGATGCCCACGCGGCAGGGGGGCCTGCAACTGTTGTGCGTGGCGTATGCGGCCTTGTTCATCTTCGTCGTCAAGCGGCTGCAGGCGTCTGTGGAGGCACCCGAAGGCACGGTGGACGTCACGCAGCCGGCCAACGGCTGAAATTCAAGCAAAATCACCCGAAACCCCAGCGCCAATCGGTGCTGCAGCACTATAAAAAACAGAGTGATCCAACACCAGGCAGAAACGGCATCGGCCCCCGGGCCGGCGGTGGTTCTCGTCACCGGGGCGGCGGGCTTCATCGGCATGCACACCTGCGAGCGCCTGCTCGCGCGTGGCGTGGCGGTGGTGGGCGTGGACAACCTCAACGCCTATTACGATGTGGCGCTCAAGCAGGCACGGCTGGCGCGCTTGCAGGCCCAGGCAGGTTTTCGCTTCGAGCGTCTGGACATTGCCGACGCCGGCGCGGTCGAGCGTCTGTTCGAGGCCGTGCGCCCCGGGCGCGTCATTCACCTGGCCGCGCAGGCGGGCGTGCGGCATTCGCTGGTGGACCCACATGCGTATGTGGACGCCAACCTCAAAGGCTTTCTGAACATGCTCGAGGGCTGCCGGCGGCACGCGGTGGGGCATCTGGTGTACGCGAGCAGTTCCAGCGTCTACGGCGGCAACACCACATTGCCGTTTTCGGAGCATCAGGCGGTGGACCACCCCATCAGCCTCTACGCTGCGACCAAGAAGGCCAACGAACTCATGGCGCACAGCTACAGCCACTTGTTCGGCCTGCCGACCACGGGCTTGCGGCTTTTCACCGTCTACGGCCCCTGGGGGCGGCCCGACATGGCCTTGTTCCAGTTTACCCGCGCGATGCTCGAGGACCGACCGATCGACGTGTTCAACCACGGCCGCATGCTGCGGGACTTCACCTACATCGACGACATCGTCGAGGGCATCGTGCGCGTCGCGGACAAGCCCGCCACCCCCGACCCGGCCTTTGACCCCGCCCACCCCGACCCGGCCACGGCGCGCGCGCCCTACCGGGTGTTCAACCTCGGCAACCACGCCCCCGTGCCGCTGATGGAATACATCGAAGCGCTGGAACACGCCCTGGGTCGCACCGCGAAGAAGAACTTCCTGCCGCTGCAACCCGGCGACGTGCCCGCCACCGCCGCCGACATCGACGCGCTCGAGGCCTGGGTGGGCTTTAGGCCCTCCACGCCGGTTCGCGTGGGCGTGCAGCGCTTTGTCGACTGGTATCTTCGCTACCACGGCCGCGCTGCGCCCGGAACGAACGACCCTGTCAACCGACCATGACCACCATCACCCCCGTCATCCTCTGCGGCGGCTCGGGCACCCGCCTGTGGCCGCTGAGCCGCAAGGCGCTGCCCAAGCAGTTCGTGCCCCTGGTGGGAGAGAAAAGCCTGCTCGCCCTCACCGTCGAGCGCGTCGCGCCGCTGGCCGATGGTGCGCCCCTCATTGCCGTGGCCGCGCAGGCGCACCGCTTCCTCGTGGCCGACGCCCTGGAGGCCGCCGGCGCGAACGCCCACATCCTGCTCGAGCCCGAGGGCCGCAACACCGCGCCGGCCATGGCGCTGGCGGCCCTGCTGGCGCGCGGCGACGATTTGCTGCTGTTCTGCCCGGCCGACCACCACATCCCCGACGCCGAGGCCTTCCGGGCCACCGTGCGCCGCGGGGTGGCCGCCGCGCAGGCCGGTGCCATCGTCACCTTCGGCATTGCGCCCACCTTCCCCAGTGAGGCCTATGGCTACATCCTGGAGGGCGCTCCGCGCGCCGACGGCAGCCGCGCGGTGGCCGGCTTCGTCGAGAAGCCCCCGGCGGCCAAGGCGCAAAGCCTGCTGCTGCAGGGCGGGGCGCTGTGGAATGCGGGCATCTTCCTCTGCCGCGCCGACACCCTGCTCGCCGCACTCGAGCGCCACGCCCCCGACATCCTTGCCAGCGTGCGCGCGGCCATGGCCGGCGCCAGCAGCGACGGCGTCTTCATCCGCCCTGAAACTGCGGCCTTTCTGGCCTGCCGGGCCGAGAGCATCGACTACGCCGTCATGGAGCGGCACGACCACATCGCCGTGCTGCCGTTTCAGGGCGCGTGGAGCGACGTGGGCAGCTGGAATGCCGTGGCCGACCTCACCGCCGCCGACGCCGACGGCAACCGCATCGCCGGCCGGGGCCTCGCCGAGCGCGCATCCAACACCTTCATCCACGCGCCGCATCGGCCGGTGGTGGCGCTGGGCACGCGCGACCTGCTGATCATCGACACGCCCGATGCCTTGCTGGTGGCTGCGCGCGACCACGCCGAACAGGTCAAGCACGTGGTGGCCCGGCTCGATGCGCTCAAGACGCCGCAGGCCGTCGAGCACCGTCGTGTCGCGCGGCCGTGGGGCTGGTACGACGGCGTGGACGCCGGCGAGCGCTTCCAGGTCAAACGCATCGGCGTCAAGCCCGGCGCGGCGCTGAGCCTGCAGATGCACCACCACCGCGCCGAGCACTGGATCGTCGTCAAAGGCACGGCCGAAGTCACCCGCGGCGACGAGACCTTTCTGCTCACCGAGAACCAGTCCACCTACATCCCCATCGGCGTGCGGCACCGGCTGCGCAACCCGGGGCGCACGCCGCTGGAGATGATCGAAGTGCAGTCGGGCAGCTACCTCGGCGAGGACGACATCGTCCGCTTCGAGGACAACTACGGCCGCGAGGGCAGCACCGCATGAGCGTCAACGCCGCAACCCCGCAGCGCACGCCCAAGGTCGCGCTCATCACCGGCATCACCGGGCAGGACGGCTCCTACCTGGCTGAATTCCTGCTGGCCAAGGGCTACGTCGTGCACGGCATCAAGCGCCGCGCGAGCCTGTTCAACACCGAGCGGGTGGACCACCTCTACCAGGACCCGCACGCCCCGCATCGCAACTTCGTGCTGCACTACGGCGACCTCACCGACAGCAGCAACCTCATCCGCATCGTGCAGCAGACGCAGCCCGACGAGATCTACAACCTCGGCGCGCAAAGCCATGTCGCGGTCAGCTTCGAGTCGCCCGAGTACACCGCCGATGTCGATGCGCTGGGCACGCTGCGCCTGCTCGAGGCCATCCGCATCCTCGGGCTGACGAAAATGACCCGCTTCTACCAGGCCTCCACCAGCGAACTCTACGGCCTGGTGCAGGAGACCCCACAGCGCGAGACCACGCCCTTCTACCCCCGCAGCCCCTACGGCGTGGCCAAGCTCTACGCCTACTGGATCACCGTCAACTACCGCGAGGCCTACGGCCTGTATGCCTGCAACGGCATCCTGTTCAACCACGAGAGCCCGCGGCGCGGCGAAACCTTCGTCACCCGCAAGATCACCCGGGCGCTGGCGCACATCCTCGTTGGCCTCGAGGACTGCCTCTACATGGGCAACCTCGACGCACTGCGCGACTGGGGCCATGCGCGCGACTATGTGCGCATGCAGTGGCTCATGCTGCAGCAGCAGGCGCCAGAGGACTTCGTGATCGCCACCGGCCAGCAGATCAGCGTGCGCGACTTCATCACCTGCGCGGCCACCGCCCTGGGCATGGCGCTGCGCTGGCAAGGCCAGGGGCTCGACGAAGTGGGCGTGTGGACCAACCCGCCGCACGGGGGGGAGCGCACGGTCGTGCGCATCGACCCGCGCTACTTCCGCCCGGCAGAGGTGCAGACGCTGCTCGGCGACCCCACCCGCGCGCGAGAGAAACTCGGCTGGGTGCCCGAAACCTCGCTGGATGCGCTGATTGCCGAAATGGCCGCGGCCGACCTGGAACTGGCGCGCCGCGCGGCCTTGCTCAAGCAGCACGGCTATGCCAGCGCCCCGGCGCGCGAGGACTGAGAAGCTATGAACGAACCCGCCACGCCCGCTCATCCCGCCCAAAAGCGTCCACTCGGCGTTGCAAATGCTCGCC
>OFTY01000580.1_pt1 | contig 23716 bp, 22 predicted proteins | sample 1775061 | NCBI WGS metagenome assembly OFTY01 (sample SAMN08195773, study PRJEB24354) | sludge metagenome | isolation source: sludge from phenol fed wastewater aerobic bioreactor B | place: India: Nagpur | collected 2016-09-16 | reverse complement strand
GGGCACCGGTGATGACGCCCAGAAAGATCATCTGGTTGGTCAGCGACCCGTCGATGTGGAGCGCCGGGCCGAAGGCACCGATGAAGAATGTCCAGGTGCCGACATTGATGGCCCCCAGCACGGTGATGAGACCAAGCAGGTTGAGCCATGCCGTGACCCAGCCGGTGCCGCGATTGCCGAGGATCGAGCCCCAGTGGTAGAGGCCTCCGGCCGTCGGATAGGCCGAACTGATCTGCGACATGGCCACCGCGAAGGTGAGCGAGACGAAGCAGCCGACCAGCCAGCCGATGCCGATGCCGATGCCACCGGCGCCCGCGGTTCCCTGAGCCAGCGAGTTGATGCCGCCGGACAGGATGCAGATGATCGAGAACGAGACGGCGAAATTCGAAAAGCGGCTCAGGCGCCGCTCCAGTTCCTGGGCGTAGCCCATGTTGTGGAGGACTTTTACGTCCTCCGCCTTGTCTGTATCAGAGTAGTTCTGTGGCGCCATGTGGAAGTCCCCTATTGGTTTCTTAGCTGGCCGATTGAACTGACCTTCCGACTGCATGCGACCTGGAACGCGCCGTCTCCTCGGCCGGCTCCAGGCCTGTGAAAATCCCCGTAAGCAGATCCGCCCATCTCCGCTGCCCGGCTTCGCCGGAAATCTCGTCGTTGCGGATTTCGATCATCGCGCAGGGCAGCCCGCGCGAACGCGCGTGGCGCTCAAGCGTGTAGTAGACACGGTCGGCCGGCGAATAGGGCTCGTTGACGCCGACGGTCACGCCGGCAAGCCGCTGCAGCGCGGCGATCAGCGGCGCAGCCAGGCGGTGGTCGTCATCATGGATGATGCCGATGTGCCAGGGCCGCTTGCGACCCTTGTAGACGGGCGTGAAGGAATGGACCGAGACCAGCCAGGTCTTGAGCCCCCGCGCCAGCCGGTCTTCCACGATCCGCTCGATCGTGTCGTGGAAGGGCTGCCAGGAGATCGCGACGCGGGCGGCGCGCTGCTTGTCGGAAAGGTTCGTGTTGCCGGGTATCGCCGTCGTCTCGCTGACGGGCGGAACCAGGTCGGGCGCGTCGAGCGGGCGGTTGCAGTCGATGACGAGGCGCGAGATGCGGGTCTCGACCAGCGTGGCGTCGAGCGCCGCCGCCATCTGGCGGGCGACCGGCAGCGCACCCGGGTCCCAGGCGATATGCCGGGAAAGATCGTCCTGGGCGAGGCCCAGCGTGCCGAATTCCGGCGGCAGGAAATTGGAGGCATGGTCGCATGTCAGGACGAAGGGGCTCGTCCCACCGGGGTTGATCACCCCAACGGAATTAGACTCCGCGACGCTGGTCGACCGCGCTGTCTCCATAGTCCCGCTGTTCCCTTGGGAGCGCTGTATCGTATGTTACGTATTTTGCCTCATTGCGTCCCTATGGATGATTTCATACAGTTTGTCGGCCTTTGTCAAACGCGATTTGGGAAAAGCCGCGGCGACCGGGCGAAGGGGTGGGGAAAAGATGATTTCCAGCATTGCCGAACTGATCGCCGAGCGCATGGACGCCATGCCGGCGGGGGAGCGCCGCGCGGCGCAGACCCTGATCGCCAACTATCCGTTGATCGGCCTGAAGACGGTTGCCGAATTCTCGGCGGCGGCCGGTGTATCCTCACCGACCATCCTGCGTTTCGTCGCTCGGCTGGGCTTCCAGAACTACCCGGAATTCCAGTCGACGTTGCAGGACGAACTGGCGGCGCAGCTGCAATCGCCGGCGACGCGCACGCTCAACCCGCCTTCGACGACCGGAGGCGCGGCGCCGCCGATGCTGGAGGCTACCCTCGACAACATGCGGGAGACCTTCCGGCACCTGTCCGACCGGCAGCTCGCCGACATCGCCGCCCAGCTTGCCGGCCGGCGCGGCAAGACGTTCCTGATTGGAGGTCGTTTCACCGACCCGCTGGCCCGCTACATGGCGGCGCACCTCGCCATCGTCCAGCCGGAGGTTTTCCACCTCGCCGGACAGGAAAGCATGTGGCGCGACCGGCTGATCGACATGGGCAAGCGAGACGTGCTGGTGATCTTCGACATCAGGCGCTACCAGGACAGTCTCATCCGCTTCGCCGAGAAGGCGCATCAGCGCGGCGTGCAGATCGTCCTCTTCACCGACCAGTGGCTGTCGCCGATCGCCCGCTTCGCCCGCCACGTCATCGCCGGGCGCACCGCCGTGCCGTCCGCCTGGGATTCGTCGGCGGCACTGTTTGTCGTCGCCGAGATGCTGATCGCAACGGTCACGCGGCAGCTGGAGGTCGAGGGTTCGCGGCGTATCCGCGCGATGGAAGACCTGCGCTGAGAAACCAGCGGCGCACCGCGCGCCCGGCATCGCGTCAATGTTACACAGATTTAATGTGCATGCTCGCGGCACAATTGCCATAAAGCCATGGTATCGGCACTGCCCGAAGCGGGGAGTCAGAGAATTTTGGGGCAAGCCTCATGTCTCGTTCAGCCGAATTTGTGGGATGCCAGGTGATTCCACTTGGTCGTGAAATGCTCTGACGCATTGCGTCATTTGCCGCGTTCGCCTTTCTGGTGAGTGATGGCGATGAGCATCCTTGCCAACCGGAGTGTCGATGGCCGCCTGGAAACAGACCGTAGTTGCACTGGTGATTCTCGTCGCGGCGGCCGCCGGCTGGATGCGATTCTACCCGGGCGCTCCCGAAATGCTGGCCCGCTGGGGCATCGGCGGCCCTGATGCCGGCACGCCGTCATCGACGGCTGCCGCCACCGCCCGGCCGGGCGGCCGCGCCGGCGGACCGGGACAAGTGACGATCGTCGCCCAGCCCGCCGTTACCGTCACCGTCAACGACCGCCTGCAGGCGATCGGCACTGGGCGCGCCAACGCCTCGGTCACGGTCAATCCCTACAGCGCCGGCCGCCTCACCGAACTGCTCGTCGAGCCGGGCGTCCATGTCGAGAAAGGCCAGGTCATCGCGACCCTCGATTCCGAAACCGAGGTGATCGCGCAGGACCGCGCCCATGTCGCCATCCAGGACGCGCAGGCCAAGCTCGACCGGGTCAAGTCGCTCCGCGCCTCCAACGCGGCGACACCTGTCGCTGTCGCCGACGCGGAAGTGACGCTCGCCAACGCCAAGCTGGCGCTGCGCGAGGCCGAGCTCGCCCTGGAGCGGCGTTCGGTCACCGCGCCGATCTCCGGCACCGTCGGCATCCTGCCGATATCGGCCGGCAACTACGTCACCAACCAGTCGGCGATCGCGACGCTCGACGACCGCTCTAGCATCCTTGTCGATTTCTGGGTGCCGGAGCGCTTCGCGGCCGCCGTCAAGGTCGGCCAACCGCTGTCGGCGACGCTGATCGCCAATCCGGGCCAGGCCTATTCCGGCACGGTTTCGGCGGTCGACAACCATATCGACGAGAAGAGCCGCACCCTTCTGGTCAAGGCGACGATCGCCAATCCCGCCGATTCCCTGCGTGCCGGCATGTCGTTCGCGATCACTATGAAATTCCCCGGCGAAGCCTATCCGGCGGTCAGCCCGCTGGCGATCCTGTGGGGCTCCGACGGAGCCTATGTCTGGGCCATCGAAGCTGGCAAGGCCAAGCGGGTCCCGGTACGCATCATCCAGCGCAACAACGAGAGCGTGCTGGTCGACGCAGCGATCGTCAGCGGCGACCTTGTGGTGACCGAAGGCACCCAGAGCGTCAGCGAAGGTGGCGACGTGCGGGTCGCGGGCAAGGAGCGGCGCGCCACGGACGCTGACGGCTCGTGAGCACCACCGGCAACGCCAGCGAGACCGGCTTCACCGCGCTGTTCATCCGCAGGCCGGTCATGGCCTTCGTGCTGAACACGCTGATCGCCGTGGCCGGCCTTGCCGCCTTCTACGGCGTCGAGGTCCGCGAACTGCCCGATGTCGATCGCTCCGTCGTCACCGTCTCCACCACCTTCACCGGCGCCGCGGCGGAGACGGTTGACCGCGAGCTCACCGATCCCATCGAGGGCGCGGTTGCCCGTGTCTCCGGGGTCAAGTCGATCTCGTCGTCCTCCTCCTTCGGTTCGAGCCGGGTGACCATCGAGTTCAACGATGGCGTCGACCTCAACGTCGCCGCCTCAGACGTGCGCGACGCCGTCGGCCGCATCGCCAACCAGATCCCGGACACGGCGGACGCGCCGCGCATCGTCAAGGCCGACGCCAATTCTGATCCGGTGATGCGGCTGGCTGTCACCTCCGACAGCATGTCCGTCCAGGACATGACCGTCGTGGTGCAGGATCAGATCGAGGACGAGCTCGCCGCCGTGCCGGGCGTCGCCGACGTGCAAGTCTATGGCGACCGCGACAAGATCTTTCGCATCGACGTCGACCAGAACAGGCTGGCGAGCCTCGGCTTCACCGTCGCGGACCTTCGCAACGCGCTCGCCTCCGTCGCCTTCGACACGCCGGCAGGCTCCATCACCACCAACAATCAGGCCCTGGTCGTGCGCACCACGGCCGACGTGACCACGCCGGAAGCCTTCGGCAACATCGTCATCGGCGGAGACACGCGCATCCGCGATGTCGCCACCGTCACCCTCGGTCCCGACATCGGCCAGACCTCACTGCGCTCGGACGGCAAGACCGGCATTGGCATCGGCATCATCCGGCAGGCGGAATCCAACACGCTGGACATCTCGACCGGCGTCAGGGCGACCGTCGCCAGATTGCAGCAGAACCTGCCCGAGGGCATGGCGATCAAGGTTACAAGCGACGACGCCGTCTTCGTTCAGGGCGCTGTGCATGAGGTCGAGATCGCGCTGGTGCTCTCGGTGTCCATCGTCCTGCTGGTCATCTACGCCTTCCTGCTCGACTGGCGCGCTACCCTCATACCGGGGCTTTCGATGCCCGTGGCGATGATCGGCACGATCGCCGCCATCTATCTCGCCGGCTTCTCGATCAACATCCTGACCCTGCTGGCGCTGGTCCTGGCGACCGGGCTGGTCGTCGACGACGCCATCGTCGTGCTGGAGAACATCGTGCGCCGTCGCAACGAGGGCATGGGCCCGCGTGCCGCCGCCGTGCTTGGCGCCGAGGAGGTGTTCTTCGCCGTGGTGGCGACCACGCTTACGCTGGTCGCCGTCTTCGTGCCGATCTCCTTCCTGCCGGGGCAGACCGGTGGCCTGTTCCGCGAGTTCGGTTTCGTGCTCGCAATAGCGGTGCTTCTGTCCTGCGTGGTGGCGCTGACGCTCTGCCCCATGCTTGCCTCGCGCATGCTGACGACGGCCTCCCTCCATCATGAAGGCGGCACCGGCGTCGGCGCGCGCATTGGCGGCGCATTGAACGAAGCCTATCGCCGCTCGCTGCGGTTTTGCCTGAGTGCGCCATGGATCGTGGTGATGGTCGCGTTGCTGTTCGCGGCCACGGCATTCGCGCTGTTCGGCACCATCCGCCAGGAATTGACGCCGAGCGAGGACCGCGCCGCCGTGCTGTTGCGCATCAGCGCGCCGCAAGGCGTCAGCCTCGACTACACCACGCAGCAGATGCAGAAGATCGAGCGGCTGATTCAGCCGATGCGCGATTCCGGCGAGATCGTCAGCACCTTCGAAAGCGCCGGCCAGAACGGCAGCTACAATTCCGGCTTCATGGTGATGACGCTCGCGCCATGGGCCGAGCGCGAGCGCGGCCAGCAGGAGATCATGGCCGAGATCAGTCGCCTCACCAGCCAGGTGCCGAGCGTGCGGGTCTTCCCGATCCAGCCGAACAGCCTTGGCATTCGCGGCGCCGGCAACGGCCTCCAGTTCGCGCTTGTCGGCAACGATCGCGCGGCCCTTGGCGCGGCCGCCGCCAGGATCATCGCCGAGATGCAGAAGGACCCGCGCTTCCAGCAGCCGCGGCTGAGCATCGACCCGACCCAGCCGCAGCTCTCGGTGGCGATCGACCGCGAGCGCGCCTCCGACCTCGGCATCGACATAACAGGCCTCGCCAACACGCTGCAGGCGATGCTCGACGGCAATGACGTGACCGATGTCTACATCGCCGACCGCAAATACGGCGTGAAGCTCGTCTCCACCACCAGCCCGATCAACGACCCGACCGACCTGGAAAACATCTTCCTCAAGACGGAGGATGGTCGCTTTGTACCCATGTCGACCATCGCCACGCTGACCGAGAGGGCCGTGCCGCCCTCGCTCAGCCGCGAGCAGCGGCAGCCCTCGGTGGCCATAACCTCCAACCTTGCAGGCGACTTCGCGCTCGGCGAGGCGCTATCGCGCGCCCAGACGATCGCCGCGCCGCTGCTGCCGCCGGGCAGCCGCGTCATCCCGCTGGCCGAGGCGGCGACGCTCGGTGAAAGCAACAGCGCCATGGCAACGGTCTTTGGCTTCGCCCTGGTCATCATCCTGCTGGTGCTGGCGGCGCAATTCGAGAGCTTCGTCAGCGCCGTCATCATCATGGCGACGGTCCCGCTCGGGCTTGCCTGCGCCATCTTCGCGCTGATGGCCAGCGGCACCAGCCTCAACGCCTACAGCCAGATCGGCCTGGTGCTGCAGGTCGGCGTCATGGCCAAGAACGGCATCCTGATCGTCGAGTTCGCCAACCAGTTGCGCGACCGCGGGCTTGGGGTGCGCGAGGCCGTCGAGCAGGCCTCCATCATCCGCCTGCGTCCGGTGATGATGACGATGATCTGCACCGTGCTCGGCGGCGTGCCGCTGGTTCTGGCGAGCGGCGCCGGCGCCGAGGCGCGCATCGCGCTGGGCTGGGTCATCGTCGGCGGCCTCGGCCTCGCAACCGTCTCGACCCTGTTCCTCACGCCGGTCGCCTACCTGCTTCTCGGCCGCTTCGTGACGCCCAAGGCGCATGAGCAGGCACGGCTCAAGCGGGAGCTGGAAGAAGCCGCCTACACCAATGTCGAGCCGGCCGAGTAGTCGGCCGGAACCGCGCGGCTCACTATTCGCCGGTGAAATCGGGCAAATGAAAGTATGGCCTGTTCGGGTCGTACGGATATCGTGGCTCGCCCTTACCAGGCGAAACGGCTCCCGCTATCAGCACACCTTTTGGTCCGAACTGATAGTCGATACCGGCACAAAGATGCGCGAGCACTTCATAGTTGAAGCTGCGCAGTTCGCTGCCCGCCATGAACGATGCGGCCTTCATCTCATCCGGCGAAAGCGAGCCGAGCATACTGTCGCGATAGGCCTTGACCCTGGCTTTGCTGAGCCGCGCTGACTGGCATTCCGAGGCGACGACGCGCGCCAGCATGATGTTTCTAATCGCCGTCGATGCCGGATCGCTCAAAGAAGCCGAATATTTCTTGAGGGGATAGTTCGTGGCCGGATCGTTGGTCATCGACTTCAGCCAAAAAGGCGGAAACTTGTCAGCGGCCTCGGCACAAAACACACTGGCCATTGACACGATGATGGCTGCGGCAAAACCCAGTGTTCTCATGGACCTGACCTTGCGTTGTTGCGCAGAACAATTCCAGGAATTTTTCAGGATTGGAATAGGGCCGCTACTTCACCAGCCGTCCTTCGATCGACCAGCGCGCCGCCAGGAAATTCAGCACGGCGGCGACGACCACGCCGATGATCTTGGCCGGCCACACGCCGATGACGCCGGCGAGAGCGGCGAGGGACAGGCTGGAAACGCCGAGCGAGATCAGCGCGCCAAGCGAAACGAAGCGGAAGAACGCGTTGTGGATTGGGATGTCCGCATCCCGCTCGAAAGACCAGAAGCCATTCGCGACGAAGGAGAACAGCACCGCCACGAACCAGGCGCCGAGATTGGCGCCGAGCGGCGGCGCCTTGAGCCACAACAGCAGCGAGAAGCTCGCCATGTCGATCGCGGTGTGGGCGACGCCGACTACGGCGAAGCGAACGACCTTGCTGCCTGTCGAGCGACCGGTCGCGCTCATCCCGCGAACCTCATGACCTCCGCCCCGGCGCGCGACAGATACGCGCCGAAATCGTCGGAGGCGAGAAATGCGAACTCGGCCTCACGCGCAGCAAGCATCGCATCGCGCGACCGAAGCGTCTCGTCGATATGGCCGGGATGGCACATGAAGAGCCCCTCTTCCGGCAGCGTCTCGACGGCGGCCAGCAGGGTCGGCGCGAAGCGATCAGGATGGCGCCAGTCGTAGAGCCCGGTCAGTGGCCGAATGACGGGGAACCCGGCCTGCCGCATGGAGCGGTCGAAACCGGCGGCAAGCGCCGCGACCGCCGCGACCTTGAGCGCCGTGGCGAGCGAACCGGCACGCGCGGGGGCGCCGCGCAGGGCCGGCTTGTCGGCGTTCCCCGCGAAACGCTTGCGCAGCCATGCCCGCGAGACGGGAAGAAAATGCACGTGCTGGTGGCCGTCGATGAAATCGGGCTCGCGCCCCAGCGCCGCCACGAAACGGTCGTGCTGGGCGTCGAGCTCGGCCTCGACGTCTCGGCTGGCGATCTGGCCGCGACGGATCGGCAGGGCCAGCGCGCCGAGTGGCGGCAGCTTGCCCTCGGGCGCCAGGCTGGAACGCCCGGTGACCGCCGGCTGATCCGTAAGGGTGAGATGCAGGCCGAGCGCCGCGCGACCCACGAACGGCCTGATGCGTCCAGCCTCCGCCTCCCATTCCGGAAAGCCCGCCATGCAGCTGGTGCCGGTGAGACGGCCGCGTTCGATGAGCTCAAGGATCGCCGCCGAAACGCCGGGCGCCAGCCCGTAATCATCGGCGATCAGGCGCAGCCGTCGCGTCATGGCCGCGTGGCGCCCTGGCCCGGCTCGCCGTCCTTGGCCGCGATGATGTCGCGCACGATGTAGACCGGCCGGTCCTTGCTCTCGCTCAGCGTCACCCAGACATATTCGCCGATCAGGCCAAGCAGCGTCAGGTTGAGGCCGCCGAGCAGGACGACCACGACCAGCAGGCTGGGATAGCCCGGCACGGCGATGCCGTAGAAGATGACTTCGAAGAACACCTTGGCGCCATAGACGGCGCCGGCCAGCGCTGCCAGCACCCCGCACAGGCTGATGATGCGCAGCGGGATGACCGAGAACGATGTGAAGCCCTCGAGCGAGAAGGCGAGCAGGTTGAGCCGGCTCCATTTAGAGGTGCCGCTGGCACGGTTGTCCGGCGTATAGAGCACCGCCTTCTGGCGAAAGCCGGCCCAGGCGAACAGGCCCTTGTTGAAGCGCCGCTTGTCACGCACCTGCGTCAGTGCCTTCACCACGGCGCCGCGCATGACGCGAAAATCGCCGGCGTTCTGCGGAATGTCGAAGCGCTGGCTGCTGTTGATCAGCTTGTAGAAGAGTCGCGCGAGCTGGCTGCGCCGCCAGCTCGCCTCACGCCGGTCGTTCTGCGCGTAGACGACATCGATCTCCGGATCGGCCACCAGCTCGGCAATCATCTTCAGGCTGATCTCCATCGAATGCTGGAGATCGGAATCCATGATCAGGGCCATGTCGCCGCGCGAATGGTCGAGCCCGGCGAGCACGGCGGCCTCCTTGCCGAAATTGCGGCTGAGGCGAACGATCTCCCATGAGCCGGAGAGCGTGGCCGAGAACCTCTCGACACTGTCATCGCGGCTGCCGTCGTCGACCAGTATCTTGTGCATCGTCATGCCGAAGCGTTCGGCGACGGCCGCTTCCAATTTCTCCAGCAAGCCCACGAAAGCGGACGCCGACTGCGCCTCGTTGAGAAACGGGGCGATGACGTCGATTGTCTTAGCCATGCGGAACGGATCCGGTATTCGGCAACTTTTCCCTGGCCCTGGTTTTGGCCAAGAACCAGCCTATCATCACACAGCCGAAGATGGTGGCGCTGATCGAGCGGTGCCAGGGGTGGAAGAACTCATGCACGTGGCGGTCGATACCGGTCAACCCGGTGATGAATATCAGGATCGCCAGCACCCAGCGGAGCACGCCCTCGCCCTTTTCGCTCCATAGCAGCGCAATGGAAAGACCGGCTGGAACCGCGATCGTGACGTAGGTGTTCGGCTCGACCCTCGGATTGAACACGCACATGTAGAATGCCGCCGTCAGGAAGATGGCAAGGCTGCCGAGATTGGGCTCAAGCTTGCGGTCGAACCACAGCACCGCGCCCAGCACCAGCAATCCAGCCACTGTGCGCACGATGGTGGCTTCGAACTCCGGGATGGGGAATCCCAGCGTCGCGAACGGCGCTGTGAAATCGGTCGCCACGAACGGACCTGTCGGATCGACGGCCATCGACGTCAGCATATGGAAGAAGTCGCGATACTGGTCGCTGACATAGGCCGTAGGCGCGAAGATATAGGGGACGACCAGCACGAACAGCACGGACAGCACCAGGACCGGGATGGACCGTGGCCGCAACGCGCCGGCCAGAAGCAGCATGATGATCGCCGTCGGCTTGGCGAGGATGGCGAGCGTTGCCCACAGGAAGGTTTCGGCGCGTCGTCCTTCGAGCGCCGAGAAGGTCAGTAGCCAGCACGCGCCTGTCATCAGGACAGTCGACTGGCCGTTGCGGATCGCGCCAAGGGCTATCGGCAATGCGAGGAAGAGGCCGAACGAAAGCAGCCAGACCTGGTTCGTCCCGCCGATCTTGCGAACTTGCCGCACGGCGGCCAGGGTGAGTACGCCGAAACACAGCAGACGCCAAAGCGTATCGCCGACATACGGCCCCAGCTTCAGCAAGGGAACGTAGAGCGCGGCGAAGGCAGGCGCGTAGAGATAGCCCATCGCCATCTCCACGTGATAGAGCGGCTGCAGGTTGACGAAGGCCTCGCTGCCGTTCCTGTAGACGCCAACCACGGACCGGGTGTTTGGCGACACCCAGACCATCACCATGATGATCAGGAACGAACCGAACCACAGGATGAGCCCCAGTCGGTCGAATAGCTGCTGCTTGGATATAGTCACGACGTCACCCCCGAATTCGCAACATCGGCGGCGGCATATCACGGAGCAAGCGGCCCGGCATAGGGGTTGATTGGTATAAGCGCCGCGCGGCCGTCAGTTCCCCCACGTCAGCTTCTCGCTGTGCCATCGTCCGGATGGCAAGCGTTCCGCCTCGATCATCTGTAACCGGGTTGAGGCGGATTCCCCAGGATTTTCGCGGCGCGCGGGCGGCCCATCCGCGATCGAAATGGTTCTCCTCGTCGCAATCCACTGTCGTTCAGGGCTTGATGAAGACCTTGCCATTGGGCCTGGCCAGTTCGGCAGGCACCAGCGCCATCGCCTCGTCCAGCGCCACAACGGCCGTCACATCGGTCGACCAGCGGCCATCGGAAAAGCGCTTCTGTGCTTCCATGACGGCCGGCCCGAGGCGGTCGCGGTGCGCGCGCATCCATTCAGCCAACCAGAAACCTTCGATCCGCTTGTGCTGGAAGATCAACTGTCCCGGCTCGCGGATGATCGTGGCCTCCGGGTCGAGCCGGCCATAGACGATCCAGCGCGCGCGCTTGGGCATGGCATCGAAGATCGCCGAGGCAAGCGGGCCGGTCACGGCGTCGAGCAGGATGCGGGGCTGCTCGGCCTTCATCACCTCGCGCAGCGCGGTTTCGAAGCCGGGCGCCTTCTCGTTGAGGACGTGAGCGGCGCCGATCCCTTCGAGCAGCCCGATCTGCTCGTCGCGGCGCACGGTGACGATCGGCCGGAACCCCTCTTCCCTGGCCAGCCCGATGATCAGCTTGCAGAGCTGGCTGGCGCCGGCCGTCATGACAAAGGCCTTCTCGCCCTCCTGCCGGACGATGTCGAACATGGCGAGCGCGGTCAGCGGATTGACGATCATCGCCGCACCGTCCTCGTCCTGCACCGTATCGAGAAGCGGAATGCAGGCCGCGGCCTCGGCGACGGCGTATTCGGCCCACGAGCCCCAGTTGGAAAGCCCGGTGGCGAAGGCGATCCGCCTGCCCATCAGCGGCCCGGCTTCGCCACCGGCCGCCACGACCGTTCCGACGCCCTCGAATCCGGCTGGTCGGCCCTGGACGCGCGGCTGGCCGTACATGCCTTTGACGAACATGACGTCGGACGGGTTGATCGAGGCGAGGCTGACCTTGATCAGGACCTGCGTCGGACCCGGCTCGGGCACCGCGATAGTGCCAGGCCGCAGATAGGGCTGCATCGCCTCGAGCACGGTGCCGGACGGAACCTTGGTGTAGCCGTCGCCCACGAGCAGCAGTGCTTTCATCTCGGACGGAATGGTCATCGGGCAACTCCCTGGGATCGTTTCGAGCACCGGCACACCTTCGAAATTCGAATGCCGGCCATCGCTCTTTACCCTGTCACAATGCCGGGAATATTACCCGTGGCAAGAACGACCGTACATCGGTTAGCCTTGGCCAGGCAGCCGGCAGGCGTCGAGGGACTTGCGATGAGTTATCTGGACGAGCTGTTTTCCGTGGCCGGCAAGACGGCGCTGGTCACCGGCGCTGCGACCGGGATCGGTCGCATGGCGGCGACGGCGCTGGTCAGGGCCGGCGCCAGCGTCATGATCGCATCACGCAAGGGCGAGGATTGCGCCCGGGTGGCGGACGAGCTCAACGGACTCGGCGCCAGCGGCCGCGCTGACGGTTTCGCCGCCGACATCTCCAATGAGGCCGGAATCGACGCCCTCGTCGCGGCCGTAAAGGCAAGAACCGGCCGGCTGGACATTCTGATCAACAATTCCGGCGTCACCTGGGGCGCGCCGCTGGAGACCTTCCCCTATCATGCCTGGGCGAAGGTGTTCGGTGTCAATGTCACCGCCGTCTTCCATCTGACGCTGCAGTTGCTGCCGTTGCTCGAGGCCGCTGCCAGCGACGCCGACCCCGCCCGCGTGATCAACCTGGGCTCTGTTATGGGCACCCAGCCGCTGGCCGATGACGCCTATTCCTACGCCGCCTCGAAGGCGGCGGTGCACCATCTGACGCGCACGCTGGCGATCGAGCTCGCCGGACGCCGCATCACGGTCAACGCTTTCGCGCCCGGCCCCTTCCGCAGCCGCATGACCGCTTTCGCCACCGGCAGCGACGAACAGGCCCGGAATGTCGGCGCCCATGTTCCGATCGGTCGCATCGGGACACCGGATGACATTGCCGGCGCAACCCTTTATTTGTGCAGCCGTGCGGGCAGCTATGTCACCGGCGCCATCCTGCCTATCGATGGCGGCCAGTCGGTTCAGCATGGGCTGACGCTGTTCAAGGAATGACGCGTCCGGCGGGGGATGACGGGCGAATGGAGAACACGAGCGTGGAACCGATCAATCTCGATACGCTTCTGGCCAGTGTCGGCAAGGAAGTCGGTGTCTCACCATGGCGTGTGGTCACACAGCGTATGATCGACCAGTTCGCCGACGCCACCGACGACCATCAGTTCATCCATTGCGATCCCGCGCGCGCAGCGGCCGAGACCCCGTACGGCGGCACCATCGCGCACGGCTTTCTGACGCTATCGCTCTTGTCGGCGATGACTTTCGAGACGCTGCCGCTGCTCGAAAACTCGAAGATGGGCGTCAACCACGGCTTCGACGAAATCCGCTTCCTCGTCCCGGTCAAGACCGGCGCGCGCATCCGCGCCCGCTTCGTGCTAACCGACGTCAAGGCCCGCCCCTCCGGCTGGGTGCAGATGACGCACGACGTGACGATCGAGATCGAAGGATCGAAGAAGCCGGCGCTGACGGCCCGCTGGCTGACGCTGGCCTTCGTCGAACCGGAGCCGGACGGCGAGTAACCGCGAAAGCGCTCCGCTTCAGGCCTGCCGCTGGGTGACCTTGCCGCATGCCGTACGGGATATATAGTTGCCAGGACGAAAGCGAGAAAGGCAGGCGCGACGGTGTCCCTGACGGTGCAGAAGCGCCGAGAAAAGCATAAGGCGGAGCAGCGCGCCGAACTGGTGGCGGCCGCGCGCGAACTGGTTCAGCAGGAAGGCTACGAGGGCCTGACCATCCGCAAGCTGGCCAAGCGCGCCGGCTATGCGCCGATGTCGGTCTATTCCTATTTCGCCGACAAGCAGGACATCCTCTTTGCCCTGGCCGAGGATGCCTTCGCGACGCTGGCGCGGCGCATCGAGGAGCACCCGGCCGACGATCCGGTCGAAGCCCTGCGCGCCGTGCTTGTCGAATACGCCACCTTCGGGCTGGAAAATCCGAACGAGTATCGCACGGTCTTCATGACCGAGAAGCAGAAGCCGCCGACCTTCGACACCAAGGACGACAACCCGGCGATGAAGGTGCTGATCCAGAGGGTCGAGGCCTGCGTCCTGGCCGGGAAGCTGAGAGGCGACCCGCGTGCGATCGCCACCATGCTGTGGGCGGTCGGGCATGGCGCGGTCTCGCTGTTGCTGACGTTCCCCTTCTATCCGTTCGGCGAGCAGCAGGTCTTCGTCACGCGGGTCGGTGAAATGATGCTGGAAGCGATCGCCGCGCACGAGATTGCGCCGCTCAGCGACCAGCCGGCCACCTGCTGACGGAGCTGAACAGTAGAGCCTGTCTCGACCGGCCTCGGGCCGCTTCGACGATATCCCAGCAGCCCTGTGAAGAAAGACCGCCCGCTAGAAGCGCATGGCGCGCCTGCCGAGATTCTCGGTGGCAGCTATCGGCCTGCGCCAACTCGAATTGCAGGCACGGGACACGTTCACCTTCCGACATGGTTACCAAAAAGTTTCCGTACAAGTACGAATCCGCTTGAATGGGGTACCAGCCGGGCGTATATGTACGCCGTATTGTACATGTACGGAAAAACCAGCGGAGATCGTCATGAAGAAGACAGTCCTCACCATCGCTGCGGTTCTGGCACTCACGGGGGCAGCATTCGCCGGAACGACGCAGCCGGCCAAGCAGGCGCAGGCAGCAGCCTGTGTCGAAACCAAGGCCAAGGTTAAGCTCGACTGCAGCGTGACCGGATCGCTCGACAAGCAGGGCGCGACGACCGGTACTCGCTCGACCGAGGGGAACGGTCCTCGACTGGGCATCTCGGTCAACCCGTGGATTATGCCCAGCACCTTCTGAACGCAATTCCGGCTTTGCATCGCCCGGCGTGTTCCAGCGGCCGGGCGATTTGATTTAAGAATCCCGGAAGCCTTGCTCGGCTCCGCGGATATCGGTCGGATTGTAAACCCTATCTCAGGTTGCGACCGGCCGCGCGGTGGCGGCACTTTCGAAGGCGGCGTCGATCAGTTTCTGCATGTCGGCGGCGCGCCGGAACGACGGATCGCCGGCTTGTCCGCTCGCAAGGGCATCGGCGAAACGCCGGGCGTTGCGCTTGACCTCCGGCAAGGGAAGCTTGCGCCAGCGCTGGCGGTCTATATCACCGCCGAAAGAACCCGACAGCCGTGACGTCTTGCCGTCGGTCTCGACCCGCAACGCCCCCTTCGTGCCGTGCAGCGAAAGCCACAGATCGTTGGCGTGGCCGGTCATGTAGCGGCTCGCCACGATCGTCGCCAGCGCGCCGGATTTGAGCCGGGCCGTCATCGCGATGCTGTCATTGGCATCCAGCACATAGTCGCCGATGCGCTCGCCCTCCGCTTTCGGAAAGGTGACGAGATCGGCCTGCAGCCTGACGATCTCGTCGGCCGCGCCATAGGTGGCGAAATCGAGGATGTGGATGCCGACATCGCCGAGCACGCCCGTCGAGCCGTGCCGCGTCGAAAGCCGCCACAGCCATTTGTCCTCCACGCGCCAGTCGCCCCAGGATTTGCTGACCAGCCAGCTTTGCCGATAGCTCGCTTCGACATGACGCATTTCGCCGATCCTGCCTGCCTCGACCATGCGGCGAGCTTCCTGGATGGCGGGCGAATTGCGGTAGGTGAGATTGACCATGTTGACCAGCCCGGCCGTTTCGGCGGCCTCGGTCATGGCGAGTGCGTCGGCATAGTTCGGCGCTAGCGGCTTTTCGCAGAGGACGTGCTTGCCAGCCGCGAGCAGCGCCAGCGTCGTCACCTTGTGCGCGCCGTCGGGTGTTGCGTTGATGGCGGCGTCGAATCCGCCCCAGCCTATCGCCGCCTCGAGGCTCTCGAAGGCATGCTCCAGCCCGTTGGCGGCGGCAAAGGCGGCTGCGCGGCCCGGCGCCTGATCGACGCAGGCCACGATCCGGCAATCCGGAAACCCGGCGAATTCCTCGACATGATGGCCGGCGATGCCGCCGGTGCCGACCAGGAGCAGACGACGCATCAAGCCAGCCCCCTCAAGCCAACCCCTTGTCGCCGTCGGCATGCAGCCGGGCGCCCTTCTGCACGATCTTTTCCCTGGCCGAAGCGACGGGCACGTTGGGCGCATTGGTGATGCCGGACCATGCCGGCGCCGGATTGTGCGCCCAGCGCACGGCGTTGCGCAGAACCTGCTGGACGCCTTCATTGTGGTAGATCGGATAGGTCTCGTGGCCCGGCGAGAAGTAGAAGATGCGCCCGGCGCCGCGCTGGTAGGTCAGGCCCGAACGGAACACCTCGCCGCCCTCGTACCAGGACACGAACACCGTCTCCAGCGGCTCCGGCACGGCGAATGGCTCGCCGTACATTTCGGTCTCGCCGATCTCTATGCACTCCCCGCGCCCTTGCGCGATCGGGTGGCTGCGATTGATCACCCAGACCCGCTCGCGCTCGCCCGCCTCGCGCCATTTCAGCGAGCAGGGCGTGCCCATGAGCCGCTTGAAGATCTTGGAGTAGTGGCCGGAATGGAGAACGATCAGCCCCATCCCCTCCCAGACGCGCTTCTGCACGCGCTCGACGATCTCGTCCCGGACCTCGCCATGCGCCGCGTGTCCCCACCACAGAAGCACGTCAGCCTCCGCCAGCCGCTTTTCGCTCAGGCCGTGCTCCGGCTCCTGCAAGGTGGCGGTGGTCGCCCGGATAGCCTCGTCCTGGTTGAGAGCCGCGGCGATCGTGCCATGCATGCCCAAGGGGTAGAGTTCGCGGACCGCCACGTTGGTCTGTTCGTGGACGTTCTCGCCCCACACAACGGCATTTATCGGCATTTTTCCTCTCCCAAAGCGCTTTAAATAGCGCATATCAAGGGATACTGAGAAGATGCCTTCCGCGCGAAACTCGGAAAATCAGGGTTTGCGGCTTTTCCGCCCCGGCACGGTCTTCGCCTTGCCCGGCTTGGCGGGTGCGCCGGGAATGGCCGTGCCGGTGATCGACACCGGATCGCTGGCAGGGAACGTATCCTCGAGGCCTTCTTCGAGTTCCTCTTCGGCGTCGGCGCCATGCTGCCGCTCGTGCTCCAGCGAGCGCACGGCCGGAGTTTTCCTCGGCGACTTCGGCGCGGACTTCGACATCGGCATTCTCCCTTGACGTGCTGCCGCAAAACGAAAGCGAGCGGCAAACGTTCCGGGATCAGTTGCCGGCGTCGCGCGCGCCTTCACTGAGGAAAGTAAAGACATAATCCGAGAAGGAACGCCAGCATTCCACCCGGAAGGCATCCGCGGCCGTGCGCAGGAGGACGATCTCGACCTTGCCCAGGATCGTGCGTGAGCAGGCACCGACCGGGAACGCCTTGAGCGACAGGTCCTGTGGGCAGCCGGCATTGATCGTCGCCGCCGCGCCGGGGCCGCTGACGGCGATCCCGACGTTGCGATGCGATACGCCGACGGACGAATGCAGCGCCGTGACCTTGGCGCAATCCGCCAGCGGGTCGTTGCCGCCTTCGTCGATGACCAGCCATTCGTCGGGCCCGAGCCACAACGCGGTGCGGGCGCCCTTGGCGGCCGATGTCTTCGGCTTTCCCGGCAGGGTCACGCCGAGCGCCTTGGACAGCGCCGCGACCGAAGCCTCCGGCGCGCGCAGAGAGATGCGCTCTGCCGGCGGCAGCACTTCGAGCCTGGCGCCGGCAGTCGAGACCGAACGGCCGGCAAGGGCCTGCCGGCGGTCGACCGTGGCGGACGACGCGGCGGCGGTTGTCTTCGCAGCCGCCTTAGCCATTGAGGCGCCCTCCGGTCTCGTCAACGAACACCATGCCGGTTACCTCGACCTCTATCGTCCCATCCGGCATCGGCACGTAGAGCGTCTGGCCCATCCGGTCCCGGCCGCCGGCGACCAGCGCCAGCGCGATCGAACGTCCGCAATTCTCCGACCAGTAGCTGGAGGTCACATGGCCGATCATTTTCATCGGGACAGGCTGCTTCGGGTCGGCGACGATCTGCGCGCCCTCCTCCAGCACCACCTTGGGGTCCTTGGTCTTGAGGCCGACGAGTTGCTTGCGGCCCTTGGCGACGAGGTCCGGACGCGTCAGGCCGCGGATGCCGACGAAATCAGCTTTCTTCTTGCCCACCGCCCAGTCGAGACCGGCGTCGTTCGGCGTCACCGTGCCGTCGGTGTCCTGGCCGACGATGATGTAGCCCTTCTCGGCGCGCAACACGTGCATAGCCTCGGTTCCGTAGGCGGTGGCGCCATGCTTCTGGCCTTCCGCCCACAGGGCTTCCCACACCGCCTCGCCATAGTCGGCCGGCACGTTGACCTCGAAACCGCGCTCGCCGGTGAAGGACATGCGGAACAGCCGGGTCGGCACGCCGCAGATCTTGCCCTCGCGCACCGACATATGCGGCATCGCCTCGTCCGACATGTCGATGCCCTCGACCAGCGGCGCGATGATCTCGCGCGACTTCGGTCCCTGGACCGCGACCACCGCCCATTGCTCGCTGATCGACGTCAGCCAGACATTGAGATGCGGGAACTCGGTCTGGAGGTAGTCCTCCATGTGGTTCATCACCCGCGCCGCGCCACCCGTCGTGGTGGTCACGTGGAAGCGGTCGGGCGCCAGCCGGCCGACGACACCGTCGTCATAGATGAAGCCGTCCTCGCGCAGCATGATGCCGTAGCGGCAACGGCCCGGCTCCAGCTTTTCCCAAGGGTTGGTGTAGAGCAGCTCCATGAACTTCGCCGCGTCCGGCCCGACCACCTCGATCTTGCCGAGTGTCGAGGCATCGAACAGGCCGGCTGTCTTGCGCACCGTGGCGCATTCGCGGTTGACCGCGGCGTGCATGTCCTCGCCGGTCTTGGGGAAATACCAGGCGCGCTTCCATTGGCCGACATCCTCGAACACCGCGCCCTGGCGCGCCGCCCATCCATGCGTGGCGGTGCGGCGCGTCGGGTCGAACAGCGGCCCGCGCGCATGGCTGACGATGGAGCCGAAGGTCACCGGCGTGTAGGGCGCGCGGAAGGTGGTGAGACCGACCTGCGGGATCGGCTTGCCCAGCGTCTCGGCGGCGATGGCAAGACCGTGCATGTTCGACGTCTTGCCCTGATCGGTCGCCATGCCGTTGGTGGTGAAGCGCTTGACGTGCTCGATCGAGCGCATGCCCTCGTGCACGGCCTGGCGGATATCCTTGGCGGTGACGTCGTTCTGGAAATCGACAAAAGCCTTGACCGTCGTGTCCGGGCCAGCGCCCGGGGCCGCGCCCAGCATGCCGCGCGACCAGTTCTCGCCGGCATCGACCTTCGGCTTGGCGCCCTTGGCCGCCTTGGCGCCGGCATCCTTCGCCGCCTTGGCGCCGGCCGCGTAAGCCTCGTCGATGGTCGCCGACAGCCCGTCGGTGCCGTTGCAGGCGCCGACCGAGACGCAGTCCTGCGCATAGGTGCCGGGCACGAAGCGTTTCGTCTCGTCGTTGAAGGCGACCTTGCCGCGTGACTGCGAGAACAGGTGCACCGACGGCGTCCAGCCGGCCGACATCAGGATAGCATCGACCGGAATGGTGCGCTCGCCGCCGCCGTTCTTCGGCTGCACGGTCATGGAAGATACGCGCAACTTGCCGCCGGCGCGGACCACCGCGCGACCGAAATTGATCTCGATGCCGAGCGCCCTCGCCTCCTCGATCGCCGGACCGGTCGGGTTGTCGCGCAGGTCGACGATGGCAGCGACGTTGACGCCGGCCTTCTTGAGATCGACGGCGGCCGCGTAGGCGGAATCGTTCGCGGTGTAGACGCCGACATTCCTGCCGACGGCGACGCCATGGTGATTGAGATAGGTGCGCGCCGCCGAAGCCAGCATGATGCCCGGCCGGTCATTGTCGGCGAAAACCATGTGCCGTTCGATGGAGCCGGTGGCCAGCACCACGCGCTTGGCGCGGACCTGCCAGAGCCGCTCGCGCGGCAGGTCGGCGCCGGGGCTCTTCAGATGATCGCTGACACGCTCGACGAGGCCGACGAAATTCTGCGCGTAGTAACCGAACGCCGTGGCGCGAGAGAGCACGCGCACATTGTCCATGCCCTTCAGGCTCGCCACTGCTGCCTGCGCCCAGGCAAAGCCGTCCTTGCCTTCGATCCGGGCGCCGGTTTCGAAGCGGAGGCTGCCGCCGAGATCCGCCTGTTCGTCGGCGATGATGACGCTGGCGCCGGTCTCGGCCGCGGCGAGCGCAGCCGCGATGCCGGCGGCGCCGCCGCCGAGCACCAGCACATCGCAATGGGCGTAGCGCGATGAATAGTGATCCGGATCCGGCCGGTCGGGCGAGACGCCGAGACCGGCCGCCGCGCGGATCTTCGGCTCGTAAAGGCTCTTCCAGGCCGCCTTCGGCCACATGAAGGTCTTGTAGTAGAAGCCGGCCGAGAACATCGGCGAGGCGATGTCGTTGACCGCGCCCACGTCGAAGGAGAGCGAGGGCCAGCGGTTCTGCGAATTGGCGGCGAGCCCGTCATAGAGCTCCTGAACTGTCGCCCGCACGTTCGGCGTCTTGCGCGCGTCGTCGCGCACGATCTGCACCAGCGCGTTGGGCTCCTCCGCGCCCGCCGACAGGAAGCCGCGCGGCCGGTGATATTTGAACGAGCGGCCGACAAGGTGGACGCCGTTGGCAAGCAGCGCCGAGGCCAGCGTATCGCCCTCGATGCCGGCATAGGACTTGCCGTCGAAGCTGAAGGAAGCCGTCCTCGCCTGCTTCAGGCGCCCGGCGCCGGGAATGCGGAAAGCCGCGCTCATTTGGAAACCACGTCGTTGGAGTTCTTGGGCAGCTTCGAGGGCTTCGGCTCGCCAGCCTTGTAGGTCATGATGAACTTGTCGGTCACGGTGTCGCGCACGGCGTTGAAGAAGCGCGCGCAGCCATGGATGTGGCGCCAGCGCTCATAGATGATGCCCTTGGGGTTCGAGCGGATGAAGAAGAACTTCTCGAAGTCGTCGTCGCTCTCGCCGGCAATGTTTGCCGAGCGCGCGACATGCGCCTCGCCGGCATTGCGGAATTCGAGCTCCGGGCGCTCTTCCTCGCAATAGGGACAGCGGATCAGAAGCATGCTGCTTGGTTCCTACAGTTCGCCGTGACGGACATGCGCGCCGGCCGGTTGATCGCAAAGCCTTTGCCCCAGGCCGACGAAGGGCGCGACGAGGCGGATACGCTCCTCGACGCTGGCGGACTCGCGAAACAGCGCGCGATTGGCCATGTTGCCCAGTGTGAGCTGGAGCGGATCGGTGGTGACGATGACGCCGCGCGGATGGAACGTCTCGTCCTCGCCCAGGTCTTTCGGCCGGTCCTCGAAGAACATCACCACCTTGCGTCCGGCACTCCAGACGCAGGCCAGCATTCCCTTGTCGACCGAGAACGGCCAATCCTTCTCGTTGTCCTCGCGGCTGATCGCCTGGAAGCGTACCTCGTCGGGCGACGGCAGGTGGAACATCCCCTGCTCGCCGGCCAGCACCAGCGGTACGGCAACGGCGATCTCGGCCATCGTCATCAGTGCGCCACGGCCGCCGCGGCTGCCTCGTCGATGAGGCGGCCCGTGCGGAAGCGTTCGAGGGTGAAGGGGGCGTTGATCGGATGCGGATCGTCCTTGGCGATCGTGTGCGCGAAGACATTTCCGGATCCTGGCGTCGCCTTGAAGCCGCCCGTGCCCCAGCCGCAATTCACATAGAGCCCCTTGACCGGCGTCTTGGCCAGGATCGGCGAACGATCGGGCGTGACGTCGACGATGCCGCCCCAGGAGCGGAGCATCTTCATGCGGGTGAAGATCGGGAACATCTCGCAGATGGCGTCCAGCGTGTGCTGCAATATGTGCAGGCCGCCGGTCTGAGAATAGGAGACGTACTGGTCGGTGCCGGCGCCGATCACCAGCTCGCCCTTGTCCGATTGCGAGATATAGGCGTGCACCGTGTTCGACATGACGACGCAGGGAACCACCGGCTTGACCGGCTCCGACACCAGCGCCTGCAGCGGATAGCTCTCCAGCGGCATGCGCACGCCGGCCATGTCCATGATGACGGAGGAGTGGCCGGCCGCCACCACGCCGACCTTCTTGGCGCCGATGAAGCCGCGCGAGGTCTCGACGCCGGTGACCGCGCCATTGGCGGCGCGCTTGACGCCGGTAACCTCGCAATTCTGGATGATGTGCACGCCGCGGGCCGAGGCGCCGCGGGCATAGCCCCAGGCGACCGCGTCATGGCGCGCCGTGCCGCCACGACGCTGCAGCGCGGCGCCCACCACCGGATAGCGCGCATCCCTTGAAATGTTGAGCGGCGGGCAGAATTCCTTGGCCTGCTCCGGCGTCAGCCATTCATTGTCGATGCCGTTGAGGCGGTTGGCATGTACATGGCGCTTCAGCACCTGGATGTCGTGCACGTTGTGGGCGAGCATCATGACGCCGCGCGCCGAATACATGACGTTGTAGTTGAGCTCCTGGCTGAGCCCGTCCCACAGCTTCAGAGCGTGGTCGTAGATGCCGGCGCTTTCGTCATAGAGGTAATTGGAGCGGATGATGGTGGTGTTGCGCCCGGTGTTGCCGCCACCCAGCCAGCCCTTTTCCAGCACCGCGACATTGGTGATGCCGTGCTCGGCCGCGAGATAGTAGGCCGTCGCCAGGCCGTGACCGCCGGCGCCGACGATGATGACGTCATATTCCTTGCGGGGCTCGGGCGAGGACCATTGCTCCTCCCAGCCCTTGTGGCCGCGCATGGCCTCGCGTGCGATGGCGAATACCGAGTATTTCTTCACGTTCCAGCCTCGCGCCAAAAATTCGCGTCAAAAAATTCGCGCATCTCGGCCGGGCATGTCCCGGCGCGCGAGGAGTATCACTAGCGAAAGCGCGCTGCCATCCTTGCGCTGTTTGCGACGGCGCTTGCCGTTTTGCGCAGGAACCTCACAGGGCGCCATGGCAAGGGGCATCGGTCCGACGCGCAGCTTTCGGGTGGCCGCCGGCGTGTTCATTTGCGACCAGCATCCCACCGCCGGTTCGCCGGCATGAAGAAGGATGCATGGACATGTTCGCACTCACCAACAAGGTCGCCATCGTCACCGGCGCCAGTTCCGGAATCGGCCGCGCCACTGCCAGGCTGTTCGCCGAGCAGGGCGCCAGTCTTGTCGTGGCGGCGCGCCGGCAGGCGGAACTCGATACGCTCGTCGGCGAGATCGAAGAGGCAGGCGGCGTTGCGGCCGCGCTTGCCGGCGACGTCAGGGACGAGGCCTACGCCAAGGCAATGGTCGAGTTCGCCGTCGAAAGGTTCGGCGGCCTCGACATCGCCTTCAACAATGCCGGCGCGGTGGGCGCGATGGCGCCGCTGCCTGACTTGGCTGTGACGGCCTGGCACGAGACGATGGACACCAATCTTACCAGCGCCTACCTCTGCGCCAGGCACCAGATCCCCGCGATGCTGGAGCGTGGCGGCGGCTCGCTGATCTTCACCTCCAGCTTCGTCGGCCGCACCCCCGGCATGGCCGCCTATGCCGCCGCCAAGGCCGGCCTGATCGGGCTGACCCAGGTGCTGGCCGCCGAGTATGGACCGAAGGGCCTGCGCGTCAACGCGCTGCTGCCGGGCGGCACAGACACCCCCGGCGCGACGACCGACACGCCCCAGGCACGTGCTTTCGTGGAGGGCATCCACGCCCTGAAGCGGATGGCACACCCCGAAGAGATCGCGCGCTCAGCGCTGTACCTCGCTTCCGA
>OFTY01000578.1_pt1 | contig 23795 bp, 17 predicted proteins | sample 1775061 | NCBI WGS metagenome assembly OFTY01 (sample SAMN08195773, study PRJEB24354) | sludge metagenome | isolation source: sludge from phenol fed wastewater aerobic bioreactor B | place: India: Nagpur | collected 2016-09-16 | reverse complement strand
AGCGAGCTGCAGGTTCGGTTCATATTGCATGGGAATGGCGGTGGCTTCTACGGGCAGGGGATTGCCATCCACCGCGGAGGCATTCTTATAGAACAGGCCCCAGAATGGCTCTCTGGGCGCACTGCCGGGAACATGCAGATCGCGGTTGACCGCTTCATCCAGCCCCAGCGACGCTTTTGTGGCGAGCTGCGCTGCCGCCAGCGCGGCGGAAAAGGCATTACGGATGGTCATTCGCCGCTGTGCAATATTCCGGAAGAAAGTGGTGGAAAATATCCTGGCAGCAGTGTCATCTACAGACGCATTCGTGGCGATCACAGCCGGAACGCCCAGCTCCAGCAATTTGTTCACCTGCGGCGCCGTAGAACATCCATTAAGGATCACGAGTTTCAAAGCACCACTGTTAATACTGGGTTTCAACTGGTATGCAATCCCGATGCCGTTAGCCTCCTGGTCGCTGAACAGCAGGGACTCCTGGCCGGCATGACCACTGTAGTGGAAGATCGAGATATGGTCGCTGAACATTTCCAGCGCTTTGTTCATATTGGCGACGGTTGCGAATGGCACCGGAAAAACCTCGTAGCTGCCGCGTACGTTCTCCGTCAGGATCAGCTGCACTTCCTCTTCCTCCTGTGCAATGGATCGCAGAGGGGCCGTACTGCTATTAGCGAAGGAAATAATGATCGTTTTCATGGAGTAATGACTGGGGTAATAATTTCAGGGTTGATACAATAATCGCTATGCGTAAGGTACAAATTTTTTTATGGGAAACCATTATTTAATTTGTCCGAACCCGCATAAAGACGTAAGTTTAGGATCATAGAACTGGCCCCAGAGATCACTGACCCCGGACTTTCACCTGATCCATCAAATAAACTTATCATTATGCAGGAACGTACGCTGTACGCCGTGTTCATCGGCATTGACGCTTATCCGCTGGGCGCGCTGAGCGGTTGTGTGAAAGATGTACTGGATATGGACCTGCTGTTGCGGGAGCAATGCGCACAGCAAAGCGGATTGCAGTACAAACCGCTTTATTTCCTCGCACCTAATGCCGCGGACGAGATCCGCATTGCGGAGTACCGGCAGGCAAAGGAATTGGAGCTTCCTTTCCTGAAACCCGGTTATGATAACCTGCGGAACAAAGCCTTTGCGCATTTTGAAACAGCCCGGTCCGGAGATATCTGTCTTTTTTATTATAGCGGTCATGGCTCACAGACCGATGCGCCTGCGGTGTTCCATCATGCAAAACCGGATGGACAAAATGAAACGATCGTTTGTGTGGATAGTCGTGACCCCGCAGCGCCGGACGCGAGGGACCTGGTGGACAAGGAACTGGCCTACCTCATCTGGAAAGCATTCCATGGCAAAGATGTTCATGCTTTGGTGATCATGGATTGTTGCCACTCCGGGAACAACACCCGCTCACTGAAGAATGAAACGGATGTGCAATTCCGCTACCAGCCTGCGGCAGGAGATACCATCCCTTTTGAAGCGTACCTGGGGTATGGAGATAATGCATTCTATACGATACAGAATGGGAATGCCACTTTCGCGATCCCGCGTTATGTGCATCTCGCCGCCTGCCGGGATAATGAAAAGGCACAGGAAACGATGAACGGGGGCTTGTTCACGGTGAAGCTGGTGGAGGCGCTGCGGGCCGGGGGTACTTCCCGCAGCTACCGCAGCCTGATGCAGAACCTCGCCATCACCGTCCGTAACCGCGCGGAAATGCAAAACCCTGTTGCTTTTGCGCAGCATGATCCCGATCTGGATCAGCAATTCCTTTCCGGGGATATCCTTCCGTTCAAACCCGCATTTGACGTACGGTTCAATAGTCGGGATAAAATTTGGAAACTCTATGGCGGCGCTATTCATGGATTGACGCCCGCTACCAGAATGCGGGTGAAGGATAAAGGCATAACCGCAGATGTATCGCTCACTTCGGTATTTCCTGCCACATCGTTGCCGGATAACACCGCCATGGGAGCTTTTGATACAGGCAGCAGTAATGTTACGGCGATGGTATTGCAACCTGCGGAACAGATCATGAAAGTAGCGGTGACAGTGGATGATCCGGTAAAAAGAACGGCGTTGAAAGAGGCGTATACACAACGAGCTTATCCTTTTTTTAATTTGTCTTTCGAACCAAACCCGCCAGGGGCACAGTATTTGGCACAGCTTGCGGCGGACGGGAAATTCATATTGACCCGCATCAATGGGAATATGCCGCTTTTTAGACGGGAGGGGGCGCCGGATGTCTTCCTCGAGCAGGTGAACAAAGTAGGGAATTGGTTGACGGCGCTGGAGTTGAAGCATGCTGATCCCCTGTTCACGAAAGATGATCTTATTTTCAGCTGGGAGATCGTGGAAGGATATGACCTTGAGAACACTGACCCGGAAACGATCCGGTGTGAAGCGGCCGCCAGGCCGCCGGAGGAAGAGGTGGTATTATCTTACAGAAATAATTACTACCCTGCGTTCCGGTTGCGCATCATGGCGCTGAAACCCTGTTTCATCAAAACCCTCTACCTCGGGAGCAAATTCGGTGTCAACACCAGTCTTATCCGGGATGATGAGAACCGCCTCGGCAGTATGGACAGTATTCCGCTACGCCTCACAGCGGGCGAATACAGCTCCGTCACCATTCCCGTTGCGATCGATGAAAATTATACATGGTATCACGTCAACGAAGTCACGGATTTCCTGAAGATCATCGTTTCCAGTGTTGCCATCAACGTTGACGCTTACCAGCAGGACGGCCTGGAGCTGGACGTACCAGAGGATAACAGGGATCTTGCCATTCCCGGAAGATCCGGAAGGGCATCAGATCAACCGCAGTGGAGTGTATTCACTTTTCCTATCAGATGCATCGGCCCACAGAAAGAACAACGGCTGGAAGCAGGTGGTACAACGGACTTCACCGCTTTTCGCATTGAAGCGCCTGAAGGCTTTACCGCAATGGCCTGTGCCGTTACCGCGGATGAGATCAATACCCGGGGTGAGGAGCCATCCCTTCACATCTGGGGCGCGAATATGACGGCGCCGCTTTTTGAAAGCGACCCCAATCCTGCTGCCAATAACAGCATTCAGGCGCTGGAATTGTATCCGGAGAAAGAAGGGGGGCCGCTGCAATTGCCGCAGGGAAAGGTGCTGATCATCCGTCCGCGTGCCACCCGTTCGTTGGATGAAGAAGGCATTGTGATCCCTTACGGGTTTGATACGGCATTGCAGCTGTATGTACCGTTGGGGTATGCGGATGATGCGGGAAATATCTACATCGAGCAGCTGCCACCCGCTTCAGCGGGAGGGATGCAACAGACGCGAAGCATCGGCAGTTCGGTGAAGCTGTTCTTCAAAAAGATATTCCGTCCGAAAACCGTGAACCAGCTGGGTGTGTATGCGTGGAAAGATAATAGCTGGCAAAAGCAGGACGGGCAGCCGCTGAAACCCGGTGGTAAAGCCGTGTTGCTGATCCACGGGATCATCGGGGATACGCGTTATATGTCTGAAGTATTCCGGAAACAGGCGTCAGGGCTCGATTACCTGCTCACTTATGATTATGAGAACCTGGCCACTCCCATAGCGGATACCGCCGCAGCATTGCATAAAGCTTTGCAACAGGTTGGTTTTGGCAGCAAGGGGATGCCGGAATTGACGATCGTGGCGCATTCCATGGGAGGACTTGTAGCGCGCTGGCTGGTGGAAATGCTGCCGGAAGTGAAGTATGTAAGCCGGCTGATACTTGTCGGATCTCCCTGCGCCGGCTCCGAGATGGCTGCGTTGACAACATCCGCCTTCGGGATGCTGGCGCAGGCCATGAATATTACCGGCCCTGTGAAGTACGCCATTAGCGGTCTCGCTTTCCTGCTTAAACAGTTAAAGCTCTATCCCGGTAAAACGCTCACGGAGCTACAGCCCGGCTCAAAACTACTGCAAGACCTTGCATTGTCTAACATGGCGCCGGGCGTGGATTACCGGATCGTTGGCGGAGATACCGGCCTGTTGAAAACATATACAGGAGATGATGGTTTCCTGAAGAGGATCGCAACGATGTTGAAGGACGATGTGTTGTATCCCGGCCTGAGCATTTCCCTGTATCACAAAGAACCCAACGATATGGCGGTAACCCTGAAAAGCATGCGCAGCATTCTCCAGCTGAATGAAGCGGCGCAGATGCATGTAGTGCCCAGCAATCACCTGGCGTATTTCCGCGAGCAGCCGAGTATGGACAAGCTGCTCACATTACTCACCTGAAAACTTTTCATATGTCAAAAGGTTATGCCCTGCACATCGGTCTCAATAAGCTGGACAAGCATGTGTATCCCGGTGTTCCAGCCTTACGCGCCGCAGTGAATGATGCGCTTTTCTGGGAATCGTTTGCGAAGGAGCTTGGATATGAAAGCCTCGCGCTGCACGATCAGAACGCCACTTCACAGGCTGTTCTGGAGCACCTTTCCGTGTATGCGGAACAGTTAGTGCCCGGCGATATTCTGCTGCTCACTTATGCCGGACATGGCAGCCAGATACCGAATGACAAGGCGGAAGGGTTTGACGATGAGCGGAATGATCAGACCTGGTGTTTGTATGACCGGGAGTTGCTGGATGATGAATTGTTCGATGCGTTCAGGCGGTTTGCAGACGGCACGCGCATCCTGGTGGTATCAGACAGTTGCCATTCCGGTACCATGACGCGTGCTTTGCCGGAAGAGATGGATATGAGTGCCATGTTATCCGCGGGGTTGGAGAGGGGTGTTGCCTCGAGGGGGCTCCTCACCCGCAAGCTCCCGCTGGAAACGGAACAGCAATTGATCGCGCGGTTCGGGGATGCTGTTTACCGGCCCATACAGGAAAAATACGCGGATATACCACAGGCGGAGAATGTAAAAGCCGCTGTAAAGCTCCTGGCCGCCTGTCAGGATGATCAAACCACTTTCGACGGCGCCGGCAATGGCGTCTTTACCGAATCATTCATCGATCTTTTTAAAAAACCGGCATTCCGCAACGCTACGGCTGAAATGTTGATCCGTGAGATCCGCCGCCGGTATTATTATCCGCGCCCCAATTTTTTTCAGTACGGCGCAATCATCCCGTCTTTCGACAATGCTTTCCCTTTTACGATCAATATCCCGGATGCAACGGCGATAACAGGCTACCGTTTGCCCGATCTTTCCCCGGTATCCATTGCCGCAACGCCTTCGGGGGAACCGGCGGTACAACGGAATGCGCAATTGCTGATCGAGCCGGCGCCTCCGGGGATCACCGGTGGCCGCGATATTGAGGTACTTGACCGGCGGGGTGATTCCCTCACCATCGAGCTCAAACAAACACCCTCTGAACATGCATGGACGGCGGCGCATGCGTTGCAGCTGGAGTTGGAAGGGCGGGGGATCAGGGCGACGGTGGAACCTATCCTCAGTGTTAACCCCGCGCAGGAAAGACGCCCCAGCCGCGAAGCGGATATCCATAATCCGGGTTATATCAAAGAATGGCCGCCGACCACGCAGGATGCGCATGCGGGTATCGGCTGGCATCTGGATGATGATCATTCCCAGCTGCACAAAGCCATGGAAACTGTCGGCGCCCTGCCGGATGTGCACGTCAGCATCGCCCACCTGGACACCGGCTATATCGAAGGGCACAGCGCCCTGCCGGCCGGGCTCGATCTCCTCCACCAGCGGACCTTCCTCGATGGCGAAGATCCTTCCAAAGCGATTGACCGGCCGGAATCCGGGCAGGACGGGCATGGGCTGGGCACCATTGTGCTCCTGGCCGGTAATCGCGTGCAGAAGTCGGACACCTTCGGTGAGTACGAAGGATACATCGGAGCAAATCCTTTTGCGAAAGTGATTCCACTACGTATATCCGACTCCGTTGTAATCCTCAACGACCGAAACTTTAGCGAGGCCGTGTATTATGCTATTGAAAAAGGATGCGAGGTGATCTCCATGTCCATGGCCGGCAAACCGGGCCAACGGATGGCCCGTGCCGTGAATGCCGCATATGAAGCGGGTATAGTGCTCGTATCGGCTGCGAGTAATTGCTGGTACAAGGGAACGGGCGCCCTCCTCCCCAAATGCGTAATGTTCCCCGCCGCTTTTGAAAGAGTGATCGCGGCTACAGGCGCCATGTTCAATCATCAGCCTTACGACGTGAAATTCCTGCTTCCTGATCACCAGGAGCGTGCTATCAGTACACAGTACATGCAGGGTTCCTGGGGCCCTGCCTCCCGGATGACGAGAGCATTGGCCGCTTACACACCCAACACCCCCTGGGCCTCCACCGTAGTGCCTTTTTTGCGCAGCGGCGGCGGAACATCTTCCGCAACACCACAGATAGCTGCAGCCGCGGCTTTGTTCATCGCGCGGCACCGGAAGGAGATGGAGCAGAAAGGATATTATGAAGAAGGGCGGAAATGGCTCAAGGTAGAGGCTGTGCGGCATGCTTTATACACCACTGCAGCCCGCGAAAAAGTGTTCCCGGAATGGGAAAAATATTATGGCAATGGTATCCTGCGGGCCTGGGATGCTCTGGCAGCAGGGGTAGCGGATGAGCAGCAGCTAAGCCAGGCGCCCTCGGCCGAAAGCAGCCTGTTCGGTATCATGGAAACCATCGGGTCGTTCTTCAAACGGCGGAAGCTGTTCCGCAGCACGGATGTCAGGCCTTCGGCAGATGCGCTGGCCATGGAACTGCTGCACCTGCTGCAAACCGATCCGCAGTTCTTTTCCCTTTTCTCCGGGCTCGACCTTAGCAATGGAACGGAGATGGAAAAACTACTGGAAACCCCGGCGTTCCGGGAACAGGTGCAGCAGTCGCCTTATGCCTCCGGATATTTGAAGGAGGCCCTGACATAAGGCTGTCAAAACCCCTGTGTACATTCGGATATGCTTAGAGAGCCGGATGAATTTCACCAATACAAAGAAGAACCCGTCAGAGGATGAAGATCCTCCGCGCGGCGATGGCATTCTATTGAATTCACTGCGACAGTATCGCAGTGAATTTTCGGATTATTGTATCCGGTAACCGCAAAGGTTACATCATTTATAACACCTATGTCACCCGGCTGATCACTATCCCGCCTGGGCCCGGAGCTTCATCCATAGTTTTATCAAGGCAACCTGAGAAAGACATGAGAATCTTTATTGAGAATGGAGTTGCAGCAACCGGGGTGGATCCTGTGTTCAGGACCTCCGGCATCCCTTCGGCCATTGCCAGTACCATAAAAGGAGCATTTGGTCACGCACTTGCGCAGTACTTTCGGTTTGAGGATTTTACCATTTCGTATGCCATATTGCAGATGGAACAGCCAGGTATGGTATACATCTATACCGATCAGGATGAGCTGACTTTCCTGTTCTGCCTGAAAGGGCACACCGGCGTCATGCCGGGCACTGCAGATGTTCGCTGTTTGCGCGAAGGCCAGTACAGCATCCTCGCTTCAAAAGAGGTGTGGCACTATTGCCGGCTGGAAGCCGGCGAGCATCACCTCCTTCAGCTGAACATCAGGAAGGAATACCTGGAAACATTGCGCTATTCCTATCCGCTTATCAACCAGATGCTGACCGCTTCCGGCTTCAATGTGATAGCCATGCCCCTGAAAGCCCTGCTGCGCGTGCACACGATCATTCACTGCAGGATCAGGGGAGCGGCGGGCAGATGTATGATAGAAGCCAGTGCAAAACAACTGTTGATATATGTGCTGAGCGAGCTTTCAGAAAGAAAAGTGAACGGGTATGTGCTGACCTTTATGGAAAGGCAGACGCTGGAAGCGGTACGGTCTTACATATTGAATAATCTCGGCAGAAAAATAACCATTCCACTGCTCGGCCGCCAGTTCGGATTGGCAAGCACAAATCTGAAACAACATTTCAAGATCATGTATCATACCACTATACGGAGCTTCCTGATAGAAAGCCGCATGGAACTGGCGAAATTGTTACTGGAAGAAGGGGAGAAGATCAGCCAGGTATCGGAAAAGGTCGGCTACGCCGAAACTTCCAATTTTATCAGGGTGTTTAAAAGTCATACCGGGATCACGCCGGCAGCCTACAGGACAAATATCACGCGTCCGATTTGACTATTCTTTTTTGGCGGAAATGATTATTCAGAAAGAACGGAAATGAAGGAAATTTGAGCTGTACTGAAGTATGATAGTCGTTCATTATGAAAAGAAAAGGATTGATAGTCGAAATTATTTCCGCTTTGCTGATCGTCTTGTTTTTTTATACAGCATTGAGCAAACTGGCGGATCCCGTTACGTTCCGTGTAGTATTGGGGAAATCACCGTTGATAGGAAAGAATAATGTGATCGTTTCCTGGCTGGTGCCGATAGCAGAGATCATGGCATCCTTCCTGCTGTTCGTGCCACGGTTTCGGAGAGCGGGATTGTATGCCTCTTTTGTGCTCATGACGGCCTTCACATTGTACGTCGGCTACATGCTGATCTTCACCCCCGATCTGCCCTGTTCCTGTGGTGGTGTGATCACGAAGCTTGGCTGGAAATCGCATTTATTACTGAACATAACATTTACGATACTCTCCCTGGTCGCCTTACTGTTACAGAAAAAGAAGGCGGATGAAGAAAGAGCAAAGAAAGATCATACCAGTTTGTTTCTACAAGCATAAATTTTTATGTGCGCACATTCGCTGCTCTAGTTGCAAATAGGGCAGACGCCGTTTTTATCCTGAACGGAAGGTTGGAAGCTGAAAAACCTTAAAATGAGTAAGCGCCCTTTTAACGATTAAATTTTTCGCATCATGAAAAAGTATTTGTTTAGCTTAATGGCAGTAACCGTAGCCGTGGGGGCTTTTGCATTCACCCCCCGCAAAGTGCATAGCTCGAGTATGCTTTTTATATACACCCCGGTCGATGCCGGTGATTACAGTGAAACATCTGTAAAGAACCCTACCAACTGGACATTCACGAATGTGGATATCGGCTGTGGCGGCTTTAACAAGCGGGCCTGCCAGATTGAAGTAGCACAGAACTATTATAATCCTATTACAAAAACGATGAATACAACCGGCGGAAACGCAGTGGTGATCGATGTGTATCAGGCTGCTGGCAACCCGGGTTGTTACTATGTGAATCCAACCGGTGGTGTTGGTGTATGGGACGCGACCAACAAGTTTTAAGCAAAAAAGATTTGACATACGGGAAGCAGGAGAGATACCTGCTTTCCGTATATAAGGCTACCCTAATTTTGTTCCATACCTGACTGTAGAATAATATCGATCGGAAGGAGCAACGCATACCTCTCGTCGTTTGGCGGCAGGAAATAGCTGTTTCCCCGGATCACCCGTTTCAGTATGATATTCCTGTTTTCTTTGTTCAGTCTTTTTATATCCGGCCACCGTAAGCCTCTCATCAGCAATTCCTTTCTTCTTTCTTTCAGAATGATATTGACGGCTTCCTGCCCATTGGCAGCAGTTATCGGGATATATGTCCTGTTTTTATCCCATCTGGATACCAGCAGGTTGTTCAGGTCGTTCATTGCTTCGTCCGTTTTTCCTATTCTCGCCAGGCTTTCCGCACGGATGAGCAGTATCTCATCTACAGCCAGGCCGGAGAAAAAGATGTTACTATTGCCGGTATAGTTTCCCTTGAACTTATAGTAGGGGCCAACGGAACTGAAATAAGCCGTCTTGCGGAGATCACCAGGCTGGAAGTAACTACACAGTGTGGAATCGATCAGTGAAAAAGAGGGACTGTAGATTTTTTTGAAGCTGTTCATCTGGGTGTAGAAAATCGTTTCCTTGTTGTATGCTACAAAGGGAACGTTTCCGGAAAGGTTCACAATATCGGGATCGCCATTAAAGTTCATCAATGTGTTCTTTATTTTCAGGCAGAGATCGGAATATTTAAACGCACTGTCATATATTCTCATGGTGAGATAGCAACGGGCCAGCAGACCGTATGACGCGGCTTTGGAGGGGCGTAGCGGATGAGAGGGGTTGTCAGGCAGATAATCTGCGGAGGATCTGGCATCGCGGATGATCTGTTCATAAGTGCTCTTCACATTTGCCCTCATGGAAGGGATGTTGAAGTCGGAATGCGTGCGCAAAGCAATGCCAGGATCTTTTTCATAAGATGCTACATCGTATGCTTTGGCATGGTTACCGGCGAGTTGCAGGAAATGATAGGCTCTGAAGAAGAGAGCGGATCCCATGACGTTGTTCCAGTTTTTTTCGTTGAGCGGATGTTTGTCGATCTTTTCGAGACCTTCCATGCAAAAGTTGGCGTTGTAGACCGGCTGATAGCCTGCGGACCAGTCGTTCGGATAAACGGTATAGTCCTGTCTGACCCATGTGTAGGCCTGTTGGTCAGGGAGTCCCATGGCGTCATAAGTATCCGGCATCCAGAAATAGTCATCAGCGGAAGCTTCGCCCCATGAAACTGTGGCATTGTTCATCACAATGGCATTGTCCAAAAGAGCCTGGAGGTCTTCCAGTTTCACAGGCACAGTGGCCTGATCGTTCGGATTTTTATCGAGGAACTTTTTACAGGAAGTACAGAACATGGCCAGCAGGATCAACAGCTGCACGCCGGATGTATATCGATATCGTGATGTCATGTACATGGCTTTTCTTTTTTAAAAACTGCCCCTTATGCCCAGTGCAAATGTCCGGGGTGGAGCGACGCTGAGCGACCAGTCAGGATCGAGCTTTTCTTTATTGGCTCTCCACAGTATCCCAATGTTGGATGCATTGAAATATAGCTGCATCTGATTGAAAGGGATCTTCTTTAAACCCTTTTCAAATGAATAACCGGCATTGATATATTGTAATCGCACATGATCTCCGCTTAGGACATTGATGGCAGACCCTTTGTAGAAAATATCCCGGTTGGTATTGAAAGGATATTGGAAGGAGGGGACGTTCGTTATATTTTCATCCCCCGGTTTTTGCCACCGCCATTCATATTCTTTCCGGCCAATGCCGCTAATCACCAGATCGGTGTACTGGAGGGAAGGTCTTTTGAAGTAGTAGCCGAACTTGTACGTGAGATTGAAGTTGACGAATATCCCTTTAAAGGAGAACGCATTGTTCAATGCGCCAAAAATTGTCGGATTCCCTGACCCTATGAACACCGCGCTTTCGCTTTCAACCCCCTTTCTGGAGATATCAGCCAGTATGGCATTGTAATCCGTACTTTTCTTCCCGTTCAGTATGCCCTGCGGATTGCCCAAACTGTCCAGCCCCGCCCATTTGTACGCTGCAATGGCATACAACGGTTTCCCGATCACCGGGGAAATACCGGTTCCGTTTCCAATGAGGGAGTTCCCCGTCTGGGCGCTTTGGGTGGAGCAAGCGGTGGTTTTGCTGTTGGTATAATTAAAGATGAATGTGGTCTCCCATTTGAAGCGGCGGTTGATATTCAGGCTCCGGATGTATACATCCATACCTTGACCCTTCATGTTAGCCACATTCCGGGTGATCTCGCGGCTGCCGCCCCAGGCGGTGTAATCATATGGACTGGGTCCGTAGAGGTCGGTTCCTTTTTTGGCGTAGTATTCAATGCTGCCTGACACGATATTATTCCTCAGCCCGAAATCCACGCCTATGTTCAGCTGCCTCGATTGTTCCCAGCGAAGCTCCGGGTTATTCAGCGTAATGATCCGTGCGGCAGGATAAGGGGTGTTAATGGTGGGAGGAGTGAAATACGCGATTGGCAAGGCAGATCTGCTCAGGTCAACATTGCCGCTGCTGCCAACGGTGGTCCGCAATTTCAGGTGGGGAATGAAACGGAAATGATAGAAGCTTTCCCTGTAAATATCCCATGCAAGCCCTGCGGACCAGAGCGGTTTCCATTTATCGTTCGTGTTGGCGCCCAGGATGTTGGAGCCGTCCTTTCTGGCACTGGCGGAAACGGTGTATTTGTTCATCAGGGTGTAGGCCAGGTTGGAGAATAGTGAAACGAAACGGTTGTTGAAGCTGGAGGCGGTGGGGCTCCCGGCAATCTGCTGGAAATTCCCGTTCACGAATGTAGGATAGGAGGTAGCGTAATCTACGGGAGTGAATCGCAATGGAGATAACTGATATCCGTATAAGGTGCCGGAATTTCCGGTAGTAGCCACTTCCCTGATCTCTCCGCCGGCAATTCCATGCAGATGATGTATTCCCCAGGCCTTGTTAAAGTTGAGCTGCCCACGTACATTATGCGCTTTCAGTTCTGTATTCACCGTATTCATGATGCCGCCGGGCGGCACGATATACGTCACTTTTCCGGTGGTCCTGTCCAATTGACTGAAAAGATTAACGTAGTTCCGGGCGCTATAGCTTTCGGGGTCGTAAAAGCTTTCGTTGTGGATCGTTTGCTTTTCAAACTGGTACCGTAGGGTTACGCTAAGCGGTTGTATGATCTCATAACTCAAGCCTGCATTCCCGATGAGCTCATCGAGTTTAGTGATTGCGCGCTCATGTTTGTAATCTTCCAGCGGATAGTATTTCCAGTTCAGCAGCTTCCCTGCGCCGGCAGTATCTGTGTAAGCATCGCTCAGGCCGCCGGATACAACAGGTAGCGGTAATGCGTTCCCCGCATCATCCTGGTACCGGAGATAAGACACGTTTCTGCCCGATATCTGCCGGATCCGGGATAGTTCCGGGGCTCCGCTGGTGCCCCTGCTATTGGTATAATAGATGGAAAAGTTTGCCTGTAGTTTTTTGAGCGGCCTGAGTGTGTTCTCTATCCGGAAATTGAACTTTTCATAACGCGCACCAAGATAGTTTTTATTCCTGTCGTGATTCGCTGATAACAGGTAGGCCGTTTTTTCAGTGCCGCCACGTACCAGTAAAGCATATTGCTGTGTAAGATCATTCCCTGTGAAACTCCTGTTATATTCTTCCCTTGTATCGATCTGTTTCAGCGCGTTGATCTGGTTTGCGGAATCCTGACTGGTGATCAGTCCCTTTTTCCGCTTCAGGAAGATCTCTACAGATGGGATCAACGCGGGAAAATCGGAAGCGTTGATCTGCGCGTTGAAGTACCCTTTGTTGAAAAGGAATTCTTCCACAGCAATGTAATCCCCGGCCCGCATATCCTGATGGTAGAACAGGTTGGGTTTTGCAGTGGAGATCAGGGTAGTGTTGAATTCCAGTTTGGTTTTCTGGTTGAAGAGGCCTTTCTTGGTGGTGATAACGATCACACCATTCCCTGCTCTGGCGCCCCAGATGGAGGCTGCTGCCGCATCTTTCAGAATAGTGATGCTTTCTACGTCATTCGGATTGATATTATCGTAGCTTCCTTCGTAGATGAAATTGTCCAGCACGATCAGCGGATCCAGCGGACCGTTGATGGTACTTAATCCGCGGATCGAGATGCCGGTTTGGTTTTGCGGATTGGAATTACTTCTGTTGATATTGAAGAGCACGCCGCTGGCCACCCCGTCGAGCCGCTTCAGGATGTTGATTCCCACCTGCTGCTGCAATACCGGGCTTCCGATCCTGACGAATGAACCGGTAGCTCTTTCCTTTGGTATATCCTGATAACCGCTGGATACAACTTCCACCTGTGCCATTTCCTTTACATTCAGCTCCAGTTGCACGGTGAACGATCGTTTTCCCTGCACGCTCACTTCCCTTGGTGCAAATCCCAGTGAACTGATAACAAGTGCGGTATCAGGATGAACATGCTTCATGGCGAATCGTCCTTTTTCATCGGCGATAGTACCATATTCCGCACCTTTTATTTTGACAGTCGCTCCGGGTAAAGGATTACCGGAGATATCATATACTTCCCCGGAAATATCTATGCCGGAAGCCGTCTGCGGTGGCTTGCGAAGCGGGAGTATGGCCCATCCGTTCTCTTTGTTGCTCCGCTCGATCAACACCATGTTATCCCGGTACTTCCAGGCAATGTTGCGGCCGGCGAAAATATATTGCAGGGCCTGGTCCACTGTGATGTCTGTAAAGTTGACGGAGAGTTTTTCCTGTAACCGGACGTCGCTTTCCTTATAGTCGAACTTCAACCCGGTCTGCCGGGTGATGCTCTGAAAGATATCGGCAATGGTATGTGCATTCGCGGAAAAGGTAAAACGCCTGGAACCCTGACCGGTATTGGCAGTCTGCGCCAGTGCCGGCAGCATGGTGAGGATGAACAATACATTGAGAAGATATCTGGACGCGTTGGTGAAAAGCCCCATGTTTTTCCTAGTTTGGTTGATTATGCCGGAGCACCTGGTCTGACAGCACAAATACTTCCAGCTCCCGCTTTGCTTTAATAAGGTCCAGTCCATAGGTCTGGAGGGATTTCCGTATAGTCTCGTAGTCTGCGTTCTTTGCTTCGATGTTCAGCCGGATGTCTATGTTCCCCGAAAAATTCGTTTCATCCAGTACCGGCAGTGGAAGTGGCCTGAGGCCGTCCAGCCATCTTGCAAGAATGGTAACAGGGGCATTGGTAAGATACGGATTGTTGATCACATAAAGGGAATTCTCACATTTCCCTCCCTTCGATCGTATCTTATCAGGGCTGTCTTTGGTGATCAGCACAAGGCAGTCTGTGAGCCGGTATTCAAACCTTCCGAAATAACCGGCCTGGTTGTTCAGATCTTCCAGCATCCTTGCGGGAATGCTGTCTGTATTTTTACTGGCTACCACCAGATCATAAGTGAAGGATGGCGCTTCGCTGAACAATGCCGCGCCGGTTGTTTCCAATACGATCCTTTTTTGGTAATTGAATTCTTTTTTGAAGCTGGCGGCAGCGATCCTGTAGAGGTTCAGCATGGAAGTGTTCCTGACAGCCACTCCCCGCCATATGCCGTTGATCCATCTGTTCCGGCTCATGGTGCTGAGGCCGGGAAGGGAGCCTTTGTAAAAGAAAGAGTAACTGGTAGTATCCGATATCTGCACTTCATCTCCCCAGACTAATGGAAGGGAAGGATCGAAATCCCTTTTGACCGGCAGATGCAGTGGCGTGCCTTTCAGCGTCAGCCGGATGTTTTCTTCATTCACCGCATGGGAAGAGGTGATGGCAAGCACTTTCCCCGCCGGGGAGATCCATACATAATGAGGAACCCCCTTGTGGCCAAACACCCTGCCGGCCACTGTATCATCGATGGCCGACGGCAATGCAGGGTAATCCTTCAACGCTTCCGCTATTTTTAGTTCCGTATCATTGGTATGCGTACTGTTGACGAGCAACACCTGGAACCGCTTCCCGAAGCTACGCTGCATTTTTTGCAGCAAAGGGAATTGCTCGATACAACTGCCGCACCAGGTGGCCCAGAAATCCAGGATTACAAGCCTGCCTCTGTAATCCGACAGCCTCACCGTCGGCCGTTTGAAGTTGATCATCCGGAATGTCATGTCCGGCACGGCGTCACCCGGTTGAATGTCCTGCGCCGGCACACGTTTTACCACCAGCGTAATGAGCATTATTACGATGACCAGGCAGCTGACAGGGAGTTTGCTTGCCGGCATACTTTTTTTATTAAGAGGTGAAAATCGGGTTGCGAGGGTGAAAGAACTAGAAAAAAGACATCATGAACCCGCAGGCAAGGACGAACCCGTAATTCCTCAATACCCGCAGCCCGAGTTTGATATGCGTTTTGATACTGTTTTTGCTGATACCAAGACTGGCCGCAGCTTCCTCGTAGCTCAACCCTTCCTGGTAAACGAGGTGGAATGCCCGCAGGCGCTGGGGACTTAAATGCGATAACAGTTGCCCTAACTTCATTTCCGTTTGCCTGGCTTCCTGCAAATCAGGGATATCCGTGATATCCGGTTCCATCTGACGCAGGAACAGGTACTTTTTTTCCGCTGCCTTTTTGGTGTCGGAGATCCGGGCAAGACAATAATTATGTAGTACCTTGTAGAGATAAGGGCGAAGATTTTGAATATGATCCCAGTTCTTTAACTGGAGCAGTTTGCAGAATACGTCCTGAACAGCCTCCTCGGCCTCTGTTTCATCTTTCAGCAGGAAATCGGCATGGGCCAGCAGTACCTTGTAGTACTTTTCGTACATCCAGGAGTAGGCGTCCCTGTTTTGTTGGTGTAGTTCCCTTACGATCGAGATGTCATCCATGGTGCATTCAATTTCAAACACGGTAATTTTAGCAATACAGATTACTCCAATAATGCGGTGTAGTGGATATTGCGCTAAGCTGAACCGGGAGAAAAAACAGGATATGATGCGGTAATAAAAAGAATGCTACTCGATAAACATAGTTGCTTCCATCATCGTAAATCTGCGAAAATTCTGCAAGATTTTTGTTAAACGATCGTTAATTGAGAGAAAAAGTATCAACCGTTTGTTTTTTAATAATGCTTTAAACATTTACTGGATCGGCTTTTTCACAATTTTTCTCCATTAACAAAAAAATCTCGGAAGGGAGAAAATTGTTAATAATGAGATATTTCCCGAAATTTTATAAAAAACTTTCACCCCTCATTCGCGATTATCGATCTTAGTAGGTTAGAATCCTGGTTATATGGATAAAACGGAAATACTGGATTTGTTGATCAAAGAGCATTACGGCCTTATTACGGAGGAAGAGCGTATCCAATTGGAAAAGATACTCGCTTCAGACCAGGAGGCACGCATGATGCAAAGGGAGGTGCAGGCCCGCCCCAAAGGGGAGGCCCTGGACCTTATGAACAGGGTAGACATGAAAGCAGGATGGGGACGCATCCAGGAAAAGTACTATGCTACACGCAGCGCACAGCGCCGCCACCGCATACGCACGATCAGCGTGGCCGCTTTGGTAACAGGGATATTGGTCGTCTCTTACCTGATCTGGCCGGTGCCCGAGGCCGACAGGCACATGATGGTTCCCCCGCTGGCCGGCACCGGCGCTGTATCCGGCCCCGCCATCAAGCTCGGAAACGGGGAGATCGTTGCCCTGAAAGAAGCCGGTCAGCAGCACGTGACGCTCGGCGAAACGCAGATCATGAATAATGACAGGGTACTTCATTTTACCGCCGGCAGAGCTGCTACCTACAGCTGGAACACATTGATAGTGCCCGCGAAACTGGATTACCAGGTAGAACTCTCCGATGGTACGAAGATATGGCTCAACAGTTCCTCCTCCCTGCGCTTCCCCTTTGCCTTTGGGGAAACAAGGGAAGTGTATATAGAAGGGGAGGCCTACCTGGAAGTGGCAAGGGATGTCTCCAAACCCTTTACAGTACATTCCGGCGAATCCGTCATCCAGGTACTGGGAACCAGCTTTAACATCAACGGATATACGAAAGGAAAACTTGTTACCTCACTGGTAGAAGGGAAAATAGCGGTGATCCATCAGCAGAAAAGAGTGGAGCTCAAACCCGGCAAGGAGCTGGTGATCGAGGGAACCGGGATGAAGCTGGAAAACCTGGATCCGGAGGTTTCGCTGGGCTGGCGGCAGGGACTGCATTATTTCCGGGACGCCAGTATGCTGGAGATCACGGAAGTGATCAAACGCTATTATGATGTTACGATCGTTCTGGATGAACCTGCCGCTAATATTCAACATTTCAGGGGAAAACTGCAACGTCACCAACCGCTCCAGAAATTCATCGACGAGCTGAATGATCTTGGCGTGATAAAACTTTACTGGAAAGATCATGTACTGCATTGCAGCATATCCTAAACCCCCAACCGAAAGAATTTACCTCCATGGAAAAGGTCAGTGACCGGACACCCTGTCTACCCCCTCTACCGTGATCACCACCGGTTTTATCAGGCCCGCCTCATCAAAATACATCCGGTCGATACAAACTTCCCGTGAATTGGCATCGGTTTCCGTCAGAGGTCGACGGTGGTAGACAATATACCACTGATCCCCCGGCCCGTGGATCACTGAATGATGCCCAGCGCCCCTGGCAATAGAAGAATCCTGCTGTAATATCTTTCCAACCCTTTTGAACGGCCCAAGCGGAGAATCGGATACGGCGTAGGCTACACTGTAATCCGGACCGGTCCATCCGCCTTCAGACCACATAAAGTAATACTTCCCGTTACGTACGAACATAAAAGGACCTTCCACATATTTCTCCGGCGTGATCTCCCGGAAAACGGTGCCGTCCCCGAACGGCACGAAGCCGGTGAAATCTCCGTTCAGCCTGGCAATATTGCAATGCCGCCATCCGCCATAAATAAGATAGTATTGTCCGCTTTTTTCATCATGGAATACAAACTGATCGATGGGCTGGGCTTTGTTATGGAACCTGTCGATCAGCGGTTTGCCGAGATGGTCCCTGTACGGCCCTTCGGGTTTGTCCGCCACCGCCACACCAATGCCGCCTGTTTGCGTATCGTTCTGTATATCGTTGGCGCCAAAGAAGAAATAGTACTTTTTATTTTTCCTGATAATTGACGGGGCCCACATGGCGCGTTTGGCCCATTTGATACTGCTGGTATCGAGGATGCGGCTGTGCTTCGTCCACGTAACGAGATCAGGAGAGGAGAAAGCATCGAAGAATACCTGCTTGTTGTAAGGCGCGGAATAAGTAGGATAGATCCAGTATTGTCCATCGAAGATGATCCCTTCAGGATCTGCATACCATCCGGGGAATACGGGATTGCCGGATTTTTGTTGCTGGGAGAATGTCTGCAGGCCGCAAAAGATCAGCAGGCAGAGCATGAATGTTCGCTTCATTCCGAAAAAATAATAAAAAAGCCGGACTCGGACGATTCTATCACACACTTATCCATGTTCGTCACATTTCGCCGGCGCTTCGCGCCACGCGCATTATCATTACACTGAAAATTATAACAACCGGCCACACGCTTAGAATTTGATTGTATGAAAAGACTCACAGCCATCTGGGCACTCGTATTGATTGCTCACACCGCCCTTGGACAGCATTGCATTATTTCCGGGCAGGTAAAAGGAACGACCAGTCCGGAGGTAACCCTGCGCCTCCTGAATGCAGACGGGCATTACCAGTTCCAAAACCAAACGTTCTCCATTGCTGCAAATGGTGCATTTACCCAAACGGTTTCACTCAGGAGGCCTTTATTCGCCTTTCTGACCTGCAATAACGTGCGATACAGGCTGCTACTGAGTCCCGGCAGGAATGTTCATATCCTGCTTGATCCGGGAGCCGGTGTGCCGATAAGCTTCTCCGGCAAAGGGGCGGCAGAAAATCAACTGTTACAGGAACTCGAACTGGAGCAGCTGGCCTTTTTCATGCGCGACCACGAAAAGATCAACCCATACGCTAAATTGTCCACAGATTCATTTCAACTGGCTGTGGTGCAGCCGGTAAAAACGATCCTTGATAAGAAACAGGCGCAAATAGCCCGTTCCGCCGTTCCGGCCGCTATTAAAAGATTATTGCAGCGTGAAGCGGGGTATTATGCACAGTCTAACCTGTACGATCTTGCTTACGGACCGTTGCACGATGCAAGGAATCCTGACAGGGAGATTATCACGCAACAGGTGATGGAATGGCTGCCTGTACCGGATAGTGCTGCGCTGGTCAGTGGATTTTACGCCAACATGGTACTGTATGAACAGATCCGCTATGCCGTGAACCAGATGGGAAAGGATTTTAATCAGAATGCTGAAGTAGCGAAGGCAAGGATTGGATCATCATTGAAAGTTCCTTTTGATGATATCACGCAATTAGTGGGCAGGTATGGAGAAAGATATGTGCTGGACTGGTTGTATGGGAAACAGTATTTATCACCGGACATCCAGGGTAAAGTGTTGTTCAACAGGATCATCGGGGCCTGCGATGCTTCCGACCTGAATGCTGCCAGGTACCTGCGGGATACGCTGCTGACCTACTTCCCGCATGGTGCTTATACATCGGAAGCCATGGAAGCAATTGATCAGCAGAACAAAACATACGAAGATGCGATACACAATCGTCACATTGTTTTTCACGACACGGTGAAACCGGCGTCTCTCCGGGATTTGCTGGCGCGGTATAAAGGAAAACCTGTTTATCTCGACATCTGGGGTACCTGGTGCGGACCATGCCGTATTGAACTAGGCTATGCGGGTAACCTGAAGAAGGCGTTCCCGGCGGGAGGACCCGTGTTTGTTTACGTGGCTATGGACCCCGACAGTAAGGAAGATACCTGGAAGCAGATGGTGCGCATCAAGGGCATTGAAGGCGAACACTACCGGCTCACTTCCGATCAGATACGCCCTTTATGGGATGAGATACGCGCCGCAGGAGGAAATACAGACCGGTATCCTACATTCGTGTTGGTTAACCGGGATGGAAAGATCGTACATCCTAATGCTAAATTTCCAAGTGAGGGCGAAGAAACGATCCGGCAGATACGATCTGTAGTGTCGCAGTAGCCTCTCCAATGTCGTTTAGTCCTTCCAGTAATTATGAATAAAAGAGAATCCTGAAATATTGAACTCTCCGATCCCTTTTGCAACGAGGTAAAGGTCATGCACGCCCCAGGCATGACGCAGCTGGCCGGTGAGTTGCAGGTGAAATGTAGTGTCCGCAGTGTGAGGGATTTCCAGGCTGCCTATCTTTTTGCCTTTGGGTTTATCTATCCTGAACTCCAGCCGGGGTCTGGACTTGCTTTTAATGTTACACGACACTGCAATCCTGAACCCGATCTCGCCCATGCTCAGGTTCACCTGCCGGAAACCCAGATAGGCGCCGCTTTTCATGAGATATGTATTTTCCGGCTCCTGCTTTTTCACGGGAAGTGGCTGCTGGCTGCTTGCCGGCAGAACAAGCAACACCATAACAGCCACCAGGGCAGCCAAAGCAAGAGGCCTCATAGGATAGGTTTCACACGAAATTATTGCATGAAGATAATTAATAATATTTGTTTCCGGCCGCTATGGCATTATTAAAAAAACAATTACCTTTCTACGCTTTATTTTTCACGTACCACCACCGGAAAAAATACTTTATATGCTTAGAAACAGGATCGGATGGACGGGTTTGCTGTTGGTTGTTATGCAGACTTGTCTGGGTCAGGATTTTTTATCGTATGTAGACCCAAAGATCGGTAATGTCGGCCACCTGCTGCAACCTACCCGTCCCACCGTGCAGCTCCCTAACCAGATGATGCGCATGTATCCCGTGCGGGAAGATTACATGGACGACCAGATCAGGAGCTTTCCATTGCTGGTGGTATCTCACCGCATGGGAGAAGTGTTTGCCGTGAAACCGCATGCGGGTGCCATTACGGCCGACAGCTGGAAACGGTCGCTGCCATATGATCACGATCTGGAAGTTACACGTCCATGGCTATACGAAACATACCTTGTGGAAGATGATATCACCGTACGCTATGTACCGGGAGAGAAAGCAGCGATCTATCGTTTCAGCTTCCCCTCCGGGGTATCCAAAAGCCTGTTGCTCCATGCATATAACCGCGGCGCCCTGGAATGGCAGCTGGCTTCTGACCGGGAGCTTACGGCAGTGGAAACCTGGGCCGGACAAGTAAAAGTATATCTCTACGGCACCTTCAACACACCGGCTAAAGCGGCTGCGGACGCTGTTATGTTCGGGGACGGCGCCCCCTCCACCATCGAACTCCGCTATGCCGTTTCGTTCATCAGTCCGGAACAGGCAAAAAAGAATTACCAGTCGGAGCTCGCCGCCGGGGCTACATTCGAAACACTGGAGAAGAAAGGCAAAGCGGCCTGGGCCACGGTGATCAACCAGGTGAAAGTAAGCGGCGGCACGGAAGCGCAGCGCAGGAGCTTTTACACCGCGCTGTATCGCTGTCATGAAAGGATGGTGAATATCCTGGAAGACGGATCGTACTACAGCGGTTATGATAAAAAAGTACATCAGAGCCGGCGGCCGTTCTATGTGGATGACTGGAGCTGGGATACTTACCTGGCGCATCATCCCCTTCGTACCATTCTGCATCCGCAACAGGAGGAGGATATGCTGAACTCCTATGTGCAGATGTACGAGCAAAGCGGCTGGATGCCTACTTTCCCGGTGCTTTTCGGTGATACGCCCTGCATGAACGGTTTTCATTCCACCATTACTTTCCTTGATGCGCACCGAAAGGGATTAAAGAACTTCGACCTTGCAAAAGCCTATGAGGGCGCAAGGAAGAACGCAACCGAAGCCACGATGCTGCCCTGGAAGAACGGCCCCAAAGGAGCGCTGGACGATTTCTACTACAACAAAGGATATTTCCCTGCGCTGCACAAAGGGGAAAAGGAAACAGACCCGATGGTGCATTCTTTTGAGAAACGCCAGGCGGTAGCCGTGACGCTGGCGGGGAGTTATGACGACTGGGCAACGGGTCAGCTGGCGGCTTCGCTCGGAAAGAAAGATGATCAGCAGATGTTTGCCGCGCGCGCACTGAATTACAAAAATCTCTGGCAGCCACAGGCGAAAATGTTCATGCCGAAAGACGACAAAGGCGAATGGATACCGATCGACCCGAAGATCGATGGTGGAATGGGCGGACGGGACTATTACGATGAGAATAACGGGTATACCTACCAATGGCAGGTGCAACATGATATCCCGGGGCTGAGGGCGTTATTCGGCGGGGCGAAGGACATGGAAACCGCACTGGATAAGCTTTTCCGCGAGGGATTGGGACGCAGTAAGTATGAATTCTGGGCAGTGTTCCCGGATGCTACCGGTTTAACGGGACAGTATTCCATGGGCAATGAACCCAGCTTCCACATTCCTTATCTCTACAACTATACAGGCAGCCCCTGGAAAACGCAGAAACGCATCCGCTTTCTGCTGGACGTCTGGTTCAGAGACAATGTGTTCGGGATCCCGGGAGATGAAGATGGCGGCGGCATGAGCGCCTTTGTGGTGTTCTCGTCCATGGGCTTTTATCCGATCACTCCGGGCGTGCCGGTATACACGATCGGCAGTCCGTTGTTTGAAAAAGTAACGATCGCTTTGCCCGGCAACAGGCAATTCACGGTACTTGCAAAAAACTGCTCAACGATCAATAAATACATCCAGCGCGCCAGTATCAATGGCAAGCCCCTGAACAAACCTGAATTCACGCACGAACAGCTGATGAATGGCGGTACACTGGAGCTGGAGATGGGGCCGAAGCCGAATAAACAATGGGGTACGCTTTAAAATCAATGGCATGAAAAAGAAACTGGCATTGCTGTGTGTGACGCTGTGCAGTTACCGGATGCTGACGGCCCAGGTGGCGCCGGCAGCCCGGTCTGTTACGGGGAAAGTGATCTGCGGTTATCAGGGATGGTTCAACTGCGCAGAGGACGGCTCGCCTGTGGCAGGCTGGAAGCACTGGTCGGGGCGAAACCCCGCCCCCGGCCGCATCACTTTTGAAGTATATCCCGATGTAAGCGAATATCCCGAAACCGTATTGCATCAGACAGCGTTAGGAGATCTGAACAACGGGGCACCGGCACGCTTGTTTTCTTCCTGGCCTGAAGCCACGATCGATCTGCATTTCAAATGGATGCAGCAATATGGGATCGATGGTGTGGCACTGCAACGTTTTCTTGGTGAAACCCGCAACCCTGCGCTCAAAGCCAATCGCGACAGTATCACCTGCCGCATCCGCCGTGCTGCCGAAAAATATCAGCGCAGCTTTTATATCATGTACGATATGAGTGGGAACGATACCGCTCTTTTCATGAACGACTGGCTGCATATCGAGAACGACCTGCAGGTATTGCAATCGCCTTACTATGCGCATCAGCAGGGCAAACCCGTGATCTGCATCTGGGGGTTCGGGTTCAATCACCGGCCGGATACGCCATCGGAAAGTTTTGCCATGATCCGGTGGTTAAAAAATAAGGGCTATTATATTATCGGTGGCGTGCCCACCAACTGGCGCACCGGAACAGTTGATTCCTATGCGGATTACGGGAAGGTATATGATGCATTCGATATGCTGTCACCCTGATCTGTAGGGCGTTTTGGAG
>OFTY01000577.1_pt1 | contig 23805 bp, 14 predicted proteins | sample 1775061 | NCBI WGS metagenome assembly OFTY01 (sample SAMN08195773, study PRJEB24354) | sludge metagenome | isolation source: sludge from phenol fed wastewater aerobic bioreactor B | place: India: Nagpur | collected 2016-09-16 | reverse complement strand
GTCAGGGGTTCCTCTGGTTCGGCACAAAGGACGGGCAGAACCGGTTCGACGGATATTCCTTCAAAGTATTCCGTAATGATGCAGACGATCCGAAAAGCATTGGCAGTAATTTTATCTATTGCCTGCATGAAGATCCCAAAGGAGGGCTATGGGTAGGCTGCGACCGTGGATTATTCAGATACGAGGCCGCTACGGAGAGTTTCCGCCGCATCACAGCAGCGCCTCCGCACGAGATCATGGATATACAAACCGATGGCAGCGGGAACTGCTGGTTTATCTCCCGGATGAACCTCTATCGTTACAATGAAGCGAAGGCTGAGCTGAAGAACTACCGGTCAAAGCTGAATATGGATGTCACCTCTGTTTGCGCCTCGCCCGACGGAACATTGTGGGTATCCGCCGCCACGGGGAATATCCTCCGGTTTGTTCCCGCCACCGATACTTTTAAGCGTTATCCGGTACTGAATAGCGCCAGCCCCGATGTATCAAAATGGATAGAGAAGCTCTATTGCATCAACGATGACCAGCTGCTGATCGGTACCACCAAACAGGGGGCAAAGATATTTGATGTGCGCACGGCGGCTTGCACCGATATGCTGGCCAGCAAAACAGATATCTTTGTAAGGGATTTTGTGGAAAGGAAGCCCGGCGAATACTGGGTGGCCACGGAGTCAGGGATCTTCATCTACACCGCAAAAGACAGGCAGATCATCCAGTTGAAAAAAGACTACAGTAACCCCTATTCCCTTTCGGATAATGCGGTATATACCTTCTGCAAGGACAGGGAAGGCGGTATATGGGCAGGCACGTACTTCGGAGGGCTTAACTACTACCCCGAGCAGTACACCAGTTTCCGGAAATACTTCCCGCAATACGGCAGCAATTCCATCCTCGGCAATGCCGTGCGTGAAGTATGCCAGGATCATGCAGGGAACCTGTGGATTGGAACGGAAGACGCAGGGTTGAATAAAATGGACGGGAAAACAGGCGCATTCTCCCATTTCAGCGGCATCACGCATTCCAACGTGCACGGCCTGCTCATTCACGGGAACGAATTGTGGGTGGGCACGTTCCATCATGGGCTGGATGTGCTGGACGTACACACGGGAAAGCTCCTCCGGCACTACTCCGCCAGTACACATGCATTAAAAAGCGATTTCATTTACTGTATGCTCAAGACCCGCTCCGGGAAGATCATTGCAGGCACAGACAGGGGATTATTCAATTATAACGCTGATAAAGATGATTTCACGCTGGAAACGGCTGTTCCGCCCACATTCTATACCATGCTCTATGAAGATCGCCAGGGTATCATCTGGGCCGGCACTTACAGTGAAGGTGTATATTATTTCAATCCGCACACCGGGCAGGCCGGCAGCTTCAGATACGATGCCGCCAACAAGTATAGCCTGGGCGGCAACCGGGTAAACTGGATCATGGAAGATAACAGCGGTACGCTGTGGATTGCGGCAGAAGGCGGTCTGTGCAAGCTGGAAAAAGACCGGCAACACTTCCTGCGTTACACCACTGCAAGCGGCTTCCCCAGCAATATGCTCTTCGCCATCATGGAAGATGCGGAGAAAAATCTCTGGATCAGCACATCCCGGGGCCTTGTCTGCTTCTCCCCCAATACAGGGCATATAAAGGTATATACTAAAGCCAATGGCCTGCTCAGCGATCAGTTCAACTACAACTCCGCTTACAGGGATTCCTCCGGAAGAATGTATTTCGGCAGTGCAAAAGGATTGATCAGCTTTCATCCCGGCGAATTTGCAAAAGACACTTTTCTGCCGCCTGTATATATCACGGGGTTCCAGGTATACGACAAAGAGCTCGGAATCAATGAAAATGGTTCTCCCCTGAAAAGCGCTATCACCCTGACGCATGAAATGACCCTTCATTACAATCAATCCTCCTTCAGTATCGATTTTGCGGCACTAAGCTATACTGCTCCGGCTACAACAGGGTACGCCTACAAAATGGAAGGACTGGATAAAGACTGGACATACCTCACCAGCAACCGGAAAGCGTATTTTACGGAACTGTCCCCGGGCAACTATACATTCAAAGTGAAAGCATCCAACAGCAGCGGGATCTGGAACGAACACCCTGCGGTGCTCACCATTCATATCCTGCCACCCTTCTGGGCAAGCGTCTGGGCTTACTTATTGTATACCGCGCTGGTCATCACTGCCATATTCTGCCTCATCCGGAATTATCATCGCCGCACGGAAGAAAAAAATAAACGGAACCTGGAATTGCTGGAACATGAGAAAGAAAGGGAGATCTATCACGCCAAGATCGAGTTTTTCACCAATGTGGCGCACGAGATCAGGACTCCGCTCACCCTCATCAAAGGTCCGATGGAAAAGATCATCCGGAATGCAGATGAAGTACCGGCCATCAAAAGGAACCTGCTGATCATGCAAAAAAATACAGATCGTTTATTGGACCTGACAAGTCAGCTGCTGGATTTCCGGAAAACGGAGATCAAGGGGTTCAGCCTGAATTTTGTGAAAGCCGATGTAGCGAAGATCCTGGAAGACAACTATCTCCAGTTCAAACCAGCGGCAGAACAGAAAAAACTGCGGTTCAGGATAACGGCGCCCCCGTATTTGTTTGCTTATGTAGATATTGAAGCGTTACACAAAATCATCAGCAACCTGCTGAACAATGCTGTCAAATATGCAGAAAGCAAAGTCACCCTCAACCTCCCACCTATTGCGGCAGACGATACGGTATTTACCATAGAAGTCAGGAACGATGGCCTGCTCATACCGTATGAAATGAAAGAAAAGATATTCGAGACATTCTTCCGCATGAAAGAAATGGAAAAGCAATCCGGTACCGGCATTGGACTGGCACTTTCCCGCTCGCTGGCAGAGCTGCACAAGGGCGCATTATTCCTCAAACCTCCGGAAAACAACCTGAATGTTTTTGTGCTCGTGCTGCCCATACACCAGGAAATAGAATTTAACCTGCAAAAAAACGCTTTATGAATCCGGTTATCCTGTTAATAGATGACAATGAAGACATCCTGGATTTTCTCTTCGACGATCTCAGTGAGAAATATACTGTGCTCAAAGCATTCAACGGAAAAACAGCCTTGCACATGCTGGCGGAAGAAACCATACAGCTGGTGGTCAGCGACGTAATGATGCCCGTCATGGATGGATTCGAGCTTTGCCGGAACATAAAATCGAATGTTGAGTTCAGCCATATTCCCGTGATCCTGCTGACGGCCAAAAACACCTTGCAATCAAAGATCGAAGGCCTGGAACTGGGCGCTGATGCTTATATCGAAAAACCCTTCTCCCCGGAACACCTCCAGGTGCAAATAGCCAACCTCCTCTCGAACCGGAACAAGATCAGGGAACACTTCGCCAGTTCCCCCCTCGCACATATCAAAACCATGGCCCATTCAAAGGCCGACGAACAATTCCTCGGCGAACTGCACAATATCATCTACCAAAACCTGGAAAAAGCCAACCTGCACGTGGAACAACTGGCAGATATCATGAACATGAGCCGGGCTACGCTTTACCGGAAGATCAAAGCCATCACGGATCTTACGCCCAATGAGCTGATCAGTGTAGCGCGACTTAAAAAAGCGGCAGAATTGCTGGCAGAAGGACACTACAGGATCAATGAAGTTGCATCCCTGACAGGATTCAGTTCACAGACGCACTTCGGCCGGAACTTCATCAAACAGTTCGGGATTGCGCCATCGGAGTATGTAGCGTTGAGACGCGGGGAAAAGAACAGGAACTAATTACGACCCGCGTTTCAGCCTGCTCATTAATGCACGCCGATAGGTGATTCCCACCGGAAGCTCCAAATCGCCTATTACTATCGTGTCAATATTGAACTTCCTGATCATGGAGATCGCTACGATATATGATTTGTGAATGCGGACAAATGAATACGCCGGCAGCTTCTCCTCCAGCCTGGAAGTAGTGATGTATGTCTGGTAACTTTGTTCCGTAGTATGGATCTTCACATAATTGCCCATACTTTCCGTGTAAATGATGCTGCTGACCGGGATTATCTCAGGACTGCCTTTAATTTTCACGATGATGGAAGAGCATTTCTCCACAGGTGTACCGGCAAAAGCAAGATACCTGTCCACGGCCTTATAAAATCGAGGAAAGGAAATCGGCTTGAGCAGATAATCTATTACGCCATACTCATAGCTTTCCAGTGCGTATTCCGCATATGCGGATGTTAGTATAACCCCGGGACCGTTCCTGATACTCCTCAGCAATTCAAAGCCGTTTAACTCCGGCAGATGAACATCGAGGAAAACAAGATCTGCTCCGTAGCTGGATATAAAATTGATCGCATCCATCACATTGTAACATTGCCCTGCCAGTGTAAGGTGATCGAGGTGATCAATATAATCCACCAGCACAAGATGCGCCGCCTGTTCATCGTCAACGATCAAACATTTTACTTTCCCTTCCATCGTCTTCAATTTTAATTCCGCATACGCTACTGAATAAAATACAGGATCACTGTACTTTCCTATGCGTTCCACATTTTCATAGGATCAAATGCTGTAAATCATCTGTTGAATTGCATGTTTCCATGTTGAATTAAATTCATCATTTCCGCTACCAGACTGCTTTCCCGTTTTTACTTTTTTTTAACACCAGCACATAGGAAGGCCCCGTCATTCATCGTTTTCCTAATTGGAAACAATATCAAAACACAACATGCGCCGCTTCTAACGTCATTTTAATAAAAGACATATTTGTGCATATCTGTCCATGCATTTTTATCATCATTAAAAAATAAATTATGATCACGAGAACCATGTCTCTGAAAACATCGGCATTCGTAAGCCTTGCCGCATTATCCATGACTGCCTGCAACAAAAAGAACAATGACCAGGGTGTTAGTACAAAAACTTCCTTCATTCAGGTGGTGCACAGTGCGCCCAAAACGGGAGAGCTGGAAGTGGAGATCAACGGCCAGAAGCTTTCCGGCAAAGTTGCGTACCTGAATTCATCCGGCGTTTATAACAGGATTAAATCTGATACAGCTAAAGAGGTACCACTAAAGATATCCTTCAACAATACGGTAGTTGCAGAGGGAAAAATTTCACTGGCGAACAACGAGTATTATTCATTGTTCTTACATGACACGCTGGGTACCGGTAAGAAAATAAAATATGCATTCCTGAAAGATGACCTTGCTGCTCCCGGAGCAGGCCTGGCTAATGTACGTTTCCTGCATCTTTCCGTTGACGCTCCGGCAGCAGATATAGACCTGTTAGGAAAAGACAGCATCAGGCTGGTCACAGGCGCGACTTACATTGGCAGCACACCGGATATCGCAAAGCTCTCCGCATTCACTAAAATAAAGGCCGGAGATTACCGGGTAAAAGTGAAAGTTAAAAAGGGAACAAAAACAGAAACGATCCTGGAAGTTCCTGTTGTAAAGCTGGAAGCTAACAAATCAACAACGCTCTGCCTGAGAGGCCTCACGAAAGGTATGGGCGGCTATGAGCTCGGTATGCATACCTGGCAGCATAAATGATCAACGGAAACACCAAAATAAGCGGCTGCAACGGGAAAGGAACAGACGTCAGCTCCAGGGCAATACCACCCAGGGACTATGTTCCTTCCAGAGCAGCTGCTTCATATTTTCCTGGAACAGCTCAAAGTCATCGGCGTCTACACCATTCCATACACAACGGGCGAATTGGTAAGATAACGAAAGGTCTTTCCAGGAGGCATATATCCTTTTGATAGTCGGCGCACAGTGCATGATGTGCTCCAGGGCCTCCCCGTGCGAGAGATACCCTGCGTCGAAACCGGCGCGGCTCAGATTGATGATGCGGCCGAAATCCCAGATTAGCATTTCCGGTTGTGCATCCTGTGCTATCAAGCCCTTTCCCCGGAACAACTCCAGTGCATCTCGGGTATTGCGCATACGATCCAGTACTACCGCTTCTTCCAGTTTATTGGCCGCTGCATATTCCCGGAGAAATGCCTTGCTTTCTTTAACCGATACGGTATTGAGCGCCTGGCAGATGGTATCGTACTCCAGGCGGTGACCGCTTTCCTTCAGCCAGGCGATCATCTCCTGCAATTCTTCCGTACTGTCGATATCCCACCATTCGGAAAGCAGCTCACGGCAGGAGGATTTACCCAAACCGGTAGCAAGATCATTGAGGTACTGCCCGTTGGCAAACGCCACATCCGCGCCACAGGCAATGGCCCATTGTTCCTCCGCTGTAAGCTTCGTATCAGGGTTGAGGCGTATGTCAGAGGGCGCATCCGCCGCTTCTCCGGCATCATCGCCACTAAACAGCTGGTTGATCTGTTTGATGTTTTCAGAGAACTGGTTCAGCTGGTTCGTCCAGTTGCTGCTCAGGTTCATGGTCTGCTCCATCTGCTGCTGGTACAGCGCGATCATTTCTTCACTGAGCCCCATACTGCGGAGGTGCTGCCAGTACTCCTCCATGTTGTTCTGCTGGTTCATATGCCCAAATTAAGGTCAGGGACATTAAGGATGATGCAGGATTTATTTCCGCAAGAGATTCTTTCAAATCCGCAATGGAAAAAGGTATATCCGCCGGCGGTTAAAATAATATCCCGGATTTTCTGACAGTCCTTTTATATTTCTATATTTGGCCGTAACTTATTGAAAATCTAATACCAGATTCATTTCACCAAAATCGAAGTTGTAATGCGGGACGCAACAGATGAAGTGTTGTGCGGGATGATCAGGAACAGTGAGCAGGCGGCCTTCCAGGTATTATATGACAGGTACCGGAACCAGATTTATGGATATACCCTCAAGCTTTGCGGATCGCCGGAAGTGGCGCTGGATGCCGTGCAGGAGGTCTTTCTACAGGTCTGGCTGCGGCATAAAACATTAGACCCCTCCAAATCGCTGAAAGCTTATCTCTTCCGCGCGGCCAGGAACTTTATATTCGACTACCTCAGAAAGGCGGTACACGATCAGAAGTTCCGGAAACATTTCCTGCAAACCTTCGAAGAAGGTTTTGGCACATCCGACCATTACCTTTATACCAAGCAGCTGGAAGACATTAAAATGAAGGCCATCTCCCGCCTCCCTACCCAGCGGCAACTGATCTATAAAATGAGCAAAATAGACGGACTTAGCAACCAGGAAATCGCCCATCAGCTGGGAATCTCCATTAACACAGTCAGGGACCAGCTGGTGAAAGCCTCACGATTTGTAAGGGCTTATCTCCACCGCCATGCGGACATCGCTGTACTGCTGGCCGTTTTCCGGATCATATCCCCTTTCTGAAAAAAATTTTCCGGCCGGATCGTCTTTCCGGCCCTCCCGATCGTATTACTCTAGATCAACCACATTCCATGGAGGATAAGCATCGCGAGATAAAAGCATTGTTCATCCGGCTGGCTAACGGAAATAGCACGCCGGCGGAGCGTTTGCAGATACTGGACTACCTCCGGGACGCGCCCTCACCCGAGGCCATTCCCACTGTGGAGGAACTGCAACCGGCGGGAGAATGGCCCGAAATACCGGAATGGGCGGCGGAAGCGGTAATGGCGTCCATCTTACAACAGGCGGCAGCAACGCGAATCGTGCCTTTCCGGAAGCGAAGCTGGGTGAAGATCGCCGCAGCCCTTGTACCGATCGCCGGTATTACATCACTGATGATGCTGTATTATTCGCGCAGGGATGCGTTAAAACATTATGTGAACAATTCAAGGGCAGTGCAAACCATTCAGCTGGCAGACGGTACCCTGATCCATCTCAACCAGCAGGCCCGCCTGTCTGTAAGTGCCAAAGACGGTCGCGAAGTGTGGCTGGAGGGAGAAGCGTTCTTTTCTGTACAACAGCAGGCTGCCCGGCCTTTTGTAGTGCATGCCGTCAACATGCTGGACGTAACGGTACTGGGCACAGCATTCAACGTGAATGCAAAGAAAGAAAAAACGCAGGTAGTACTCAATGCCGGCAGTGTAAAAGTGGGGGCAGGCAAGGCGGAAATGGTGCTCCGGCCGGGTGAGATGGCGGACTATGACGCTGGTACCGGCAGGCTGTTAAGGCAGCCGGCAGACACCCTGCTCTATACTTCCTGGAAATACGACCTGATCGCATTCAGAGCGCAGTCATTGAAAGATGTATTACAAAAACTGAAAGAACAATACGGCTATGATGTGGTATTTGAACAACCGGATGTGGAAAAGCTGATCTTTACCGGCTATCTCGCATCCAATGATCTGCCACAGGCATTAACAACACTGGAACAGGCTTTTTCCATCAAGATCCGTTTACAAAACAACCAGATATACGTGAATACTAAATAACGTTTCCAGCCTCCATCAAAATTACATTATGAAAACAATCAGATCTATCAGTTCCAAACTGATAATGGTTATGCTATTGCTATGCTGTTTACAACTCACCAATGCACAACCGGGCAAGGCGGGTACAGGTAAGAACAGTCCGGCTGCAGTGTCCCTTATCTCCGTAATCAACGAACTGGAAAACCGGTTCGATGTACGTTTCAACTACAACGCAGAATTACTGAAAGGCAAGCAGATCGTTCTTCCCAACACCAGTACTTTCAAAGCCACCAACATTGAAACCACGCTCAACCGGCATATCACTCCGCTGGGGCTTGTATGCAAAAAAATCGGCGGAAGGTTATACGTGGTGAAAGCAGATCAGCCATCCGACGAAAAAAACACGCTGAACGTTGCCGCGGAAGTACAGCGCCAGACTGCAAAAGGCGTGGTGAAAGACTCCACCGGCAATGGTATCCCTGGCGTATCAGTGCACGTGAAAGGCACTTCCAAAGGCGTTTTGACGGACAAGAACGGACAATTCACCCTCGATAATGTAAATAACGGCGATGTGCTGGTTTTTACGCTGATAGGGTACGGTACTGTTGAACACACGATAAATGGCCAACAAACCATTGCCATCGTAATGAAAGAATCCTCCATTGCCCTCGATCAGTTCGTTGTAACGGCGCTGGGCATTAAAAGACAGGAAAAAGCGCTTGGGTACGCGGTACAGAAAGTGAAAGGCGAAGCAGTACAAACTGTAAAAGGGGTAGACATGGCCACTTCATTGACGGGGCAGGTAGCAGGCCTCGTGGTGAAGAACTCCACCGAATTCTTTGCCAGACCCAGCATTGAATTGCGCGGTGAAGGCGCGCTGCTCGTGATAGACGGTGTGCCCTATGGCAACACTAACCTCCGCGATATTCCCTCTGACGACATCGAAAGCATCGACGTACTGAAAGGCCCCACCGCCTCTGCACTCTACGGATCCCGGGCCTCCGGCGGCGTGATCCTTATCACCACCAAGAAAGGCGCGGGCGAAGGCATTGCAGTATCCATCAACAGCAATACCATGCTGCAGACCGGATTCCTGGCCATCCCCAAAACACAATCCTCTTATGCCCGCGGACAGAACGGGAAGATCGATAACGATTATGTTTGGGGACCGAAACTGGATGCCGGGCAAACCGCCCGGGACTGGAACCCGGAAACTAAACAGTTTGAAGACAACCGGCCGCTTAATTCCATCGGCAAAAACAACCTGCGGAACTTCATGCAGCTGGGCGTGATCACTAATAATAACATCAGCGTTTCACAAGCCGGTAAGTACGGCAGCTTCCGCGCTTCGCTGAACCACATCTATAACAAAGGACAATTCCCGAATGCGAAGCTGAATATGTACAATTTCACCCTCGGCGGAGAACTCAAGGCTACGGATAAATTCTCGCTGGAAAGCCATGTAGGCATCAGCAAAAGAATGGCGCCGCAGATATGGGGCTCCGGTTATGGCAACCAGGGATATATCTACCAGCTTACGATGTGGACCGGGCCGGAATATGATATCCGGCAGTACCGCGACTACTGGAAGGTGCCCAATCAGACGCAGAACTGGATGTACACTAACTGGTACGACAATCCTTATCTGATCGCTTATGAAAAGCTCGATGCCGTTCAACAGAATACCGTGAATGCCAGTCTTACCGCTAACTACAAATTCACACCCGATCTCAACCTGTTGTTGCGGGTAGGCTATGATGTATATGACAACAAAGAAACCTTCACCAACCCCACCTCCAACATCTTCTCCACCCGCGGCGGCTGGAATGCCAAAGGTCTTTACCGGATCGATAAAGCGTATGGCTGGAGCACGAATGACGACATCATGTTGAGTTATAAAAAGACCGTACGTGATTTTACTTTTGATGTGATGGCTGGCGGTACCATCTACTATTGGGTAGATGAAACCCTTTCCGCCAGTACAAAGAACGGGCTTACGGCTCCTACTTTCTTTTCCCTCGCAGGTTCCGTAGAACCTCCCACCATCACACCCGGTTATGGCAGCCGGCAAGTGAACAGCTTGTATGGCAGAGCTTCCATCGGTTGGAAGAATGCGCTCTTTATTGATGCTACTGGTCGTAATGACTGGAACTCCGCACAGCCAAAGGAGAGCAGAGCCTACTTCTACCCTTCCATCGGCTCCAGCGTGGTGCTGTCAGAATTATTCAAACTGCCGGATTTTATTGATATGTGGAAAATACGTGGTTCCTGGGCTACCTTTAAAACACCCGCCGGCGTATACGCCATCAACCGCCTGTATTCCACTACCACCGCTGCCTGGAACACCCTCAACTCTGCCAGCTATCCCGGCAGCCTTCTGGGCGGCAGTCTCCTCCCCAGCTCACAGCGCACCTGGGAGATCGGTACGGCGGCTTACTTTTTCAGGAAGCGCCTGAATGTGGACGTAGCTTATTTCAACAAATATTACTACAACCAACAGACCTCTGTTTCCATTCCCAACTCCTCCGGCTTCTCATCCACCCTTGTTAACACCAACGAAACGGTGGTACGCAAAGGCCTCGAAATCACGTTATCCGGCTCCGTTATTAAACAGAAAGGATTCGAATGGGTGTCTACCGTGAACTTCTCCAATCAACACCGCTATTACAGGAATCTGGACTCCCTGTACTCCGCAAAGAGCCCCTGGGTGAAGAGCGGCGGGCGTATGGACAACTATACGGACAACTACTGGCTGAGAGATCCTGACGGCAATGTGATCCACAACAATGGCATGCCCATGCTGAGCGATTACTCAAAACAATATGGCTATACCGATCCCACATTCAGCCTCGGTTTCATCAACTCCTTCTATATCGGGAATTTCACGGTAGGACTGAATATCGATGGGCGCATCGGAGGCCTCATGTACAATTATATCAACGACAAGATGTTTGATACCGGTACGCACCCTGACACAGACAATCCCTGGCGCTATGACGAGGTTGTGAACGGGAAGAAGAACTATGTGGGCCAGGGAGTGAAAGTGGTTTCCGGTACCGTTACGTTCGACAACTTCGGCAACATCACCAGCGATACCCGTAAATACGCCACGAATGATGTGCAGGTATCTTACCAGGACTATACACAAAAATTCCGGGCCGGCGATTATGGCGTACAGAAGAAAAGCTTTGTGAAAGTACGCGAAGTATCCGTAGGCTACCGGTTTCCTTCAAGGATACTGGGCAAATCCGGCATTAAGAATGCATCCGTTGCCCTCACAGCGCAGAATATGTTCCTCTTTACCAAATTCCGTTTCTCCGATCCGGATGTGGACAACGAAAACCTGAACTCACCTTCCCAAAGGATGGTGGGCATCAACTTTAAAGTAGGGTTCTAATCGCTGTATCATTCAATCTAAAAGTTACCGACATGAAACGTCAACACATTGCATATATCTTATCCATCCCGCTGGCGATGATCCTGGGCACGGGATGTTCCAAATTCGACAAGATCAATACCAATCCGAACCGCACTACGCAGGTAAGCTCCGCGATGTTGGCCACCAACATGATCCTCAGCGTCACAAGGGGCACCATCAGCAGTACAAAATCCTTCATGCAACCCTACCTCCTCGGGAAATATCTCACCTGGGGGGAAGGACAGGAAAATTTCCAGTATAACAAACTCGGAAGAACGGATTTCGGTCGATATACCCTGCTGCGCAACATCCCTCCGATGATCGCCGCCGCCACAGACGAGAACCAGCGGAGATCTTACCGGGCGCTGGGCTTTTTCATGCGCGCCTGGCAGTTCTTCTGGACCACCATGCAGGTAGGGGACGTTCCCTATTCCGAGGCGATAAAAGGGGAATCCGACAACATCATCCAACCGCGTTACGATTCGCAGAAAGCCGTATTCCAGGGGATCATCAACGAACTGGACAGTGCCAATGCACTGTTTGCACAGGGCGCTGATTTCGCCGGGGATCCCATCTACAACGGCAAAGCGGATAACTGGCGCAGACTGGCGAATAGCTTCCAGCTGCATGTACTGATCAATCTGTACAAGAAAACAGGGGATGCTGATCTGAAAGTGATCGAACGTTTTAAAGATGTGGCCAGCCGCCCGCTGATGCGTTCCTACCAGGATAATTTTGCGCTGACCTATAATGCCACTGCCGGCCAGAACTATCCCTGGTCAGATGTACCGGCAGGTTCAGGGAACTCCTTCGTGAAATCCAACTACACGATGCTCACCACCACCCTCATCGATCCGCTGAAGGCGATGGGCGACCGTCGGTTGTTCTATTACGCAAAACCTTCTCCTGTCAAGATCGCAGCCGGCAAATCGCAATCCGACTGGGATGCGTACCTTGGCGCGGAGCCATCCAATTCCTTCCCAACACTACAGACCATGCGGGTTTCCAAAGATTACTCCGACCTCAACAACCGCTATGTGAATCTCGTGAATGCAGAACCCGTGAGTGTATTCAGTTACCAGGAGCAGCAATTCATTCTCGCAGAAGCTGCCATCCGTGGCTGGATCGCAGGAACGCCGGCGCAGGATTACTATGCCGCCGGCATTACCAACGCCATGAAGTTCACGGCTTCCTATACGCCGGACCTCGCGGATTATCATCACAACATGAAAATAGATGACAATTACATCCTGAACTATGTAACCGCCAATGTGCTCACAGGTACCGTGCAAAACCAGCTGCAGCAGATCATCGTGCAGAAATATATCGCAGGATTCCTGCAAGGCGCCAACTACAACGCCTGGTTTGAGCAGCGGCGCACCGGTTACCCGGTGTTTGTGTTGAATCCCGGTACAAACCTGAACACTCCTACCACACAGTTCCCCTTGCGCTGGCTGTATCCTTCCAACGAATTGAGCTATAACAATAAAAACCTGGGTGACGCCATCCAGCGCCAGTTCAATGGAAGTGATAATGTGAACGGGGTGATGTGGATATTGAATTAGTCGTTCTTCCTATGCCACATACAGGCTCCGCGGGCTTCGGTCTGCGGGGCCTTTTTTTATCCTTCTTTGATCTTGTTAAAAAGTTTTTCCAGTTTAACGGTGGCAAAAGAAGATGCGTAGTCAGACAATCCATAGGGTATGATCAGCTCATCATTATGGATCAACGCTCCGCATGAGTACAGTACATTCGGCACATACCCTTCCCGCTCGTCTTTATTCGGCACCAGCAAAGGCTCCTTCAACCTTCCGATCTCTATTTTTGGATCGTCGAGATCCAGCAACGTAGCGCCGAGGCAATATGTACGCATAGGTCCCACTCCATGCGTGATCATCAGCCAGCCATGCGGTGTTTCGATAGGTGATCCGCAATTCCCCATCTGCACGAATTCCCAGGGATACTTGGGCGTCTGCAATATCTCCGGGTTCTCCCAAACATTGATCCTGTGCGAATACATGATATAGTTATTCATCCCGTCTATGCGGGACATCATGGCGTATTTGCCCCTGATCTTGCGGGGGAACAACGCCAGGTTCTTGTTCTGCGCACCCTCGCCGTAAAGCGGCATGATATTGAAATGATAGAAATCCCTTGTCTGCAAAAGCTTCGGCTGTATCGTTACGCCGTCAAATGCAGTATAGGTGGCATAATAAGTAACGCCACTGTTGTCCCCTACATACTTCACAAAACGCGCATCCTCGATCCCGCGGCTCTCGGCCTCGGAGAACGGGAAGATCACGCGGTCGGAGATATCGGTATCCAGCGAGAAATTGATCTCGTAATAAGAATCCGCCAGCCACAACAGCCTTTCCAGATTACGTTTCAACAGATGGTCCACCTGATACCGTTGCTGCATATCCCGGATCACCTGCTTGAGTGCGGTGTATTCAAAAGTATCCGGCAGATTATCGCTCACATCGCGGATAACGGAATCGGGCAGTTTGATGGATACAGCGTTCTGGAAAAAGACGTTCTTCTGGTAAAGGGTGTTGCGGATAATATCCGGCTCATCCACATAATTGCCGGCCGGCACCAGGTTGATCTCGTTGGCTTTGTTGATGGTGCCGCGGCGAAAAACGATGGAAGAGATATGTCCCTCCCCCACTGCACGAAAACTCAGGATCACCCGCTTTTCGCCTTCCTCCAGCCCGCTCTGGTCCACATCTTCCACAATGGAAGGATTGAAGAAAGCCGCGGATTCGATAGAGAATTCATTGGTAAAAAACGATCCGATCAGCAGCTTGCGTTTGGTATCCAATGTAGCGGGATCGATCTTCATGGCTACGAAGATCCCCCGTAGTTTGTCCGCATGCCGGTCAAAAATACGGGTGATGTTACGATGTCGTTTGGAGAACTCCCGGAGTATAGGCGTGATAGTGATATCCACCTCAGCATCCGACATTTCCATTACGCGTTGGATGATGCCCTTAGCCCGGGCATCACCATTAAAGAAAAATCTGGCTACAACGCGTTTCAGATCAGGGCTTACCTTCGTCTGCTGTCTTACAATTGATAATCGCATAAACCTCAATTTTAAGCATCCAAACAGATCGTGGCCCCGATGAACCTGCCGCTAACGGCACTGGAATCCATCGGGCAGCACTGCACCTTTCTTCACAACTACAATGCCATCTTTTACCGTGTACTTCTCGAAATCACCATCCTCCATATGTTTACCGCCATTGATCCGTACATCGTTCCCGATGCAGGCATTTTTATCGATAATGGCATTGTTGATATAGCACCGCTCACCGATCCCCATGGGCGGGTGTCCTTTCGCGAGGGCATTATTGATCTCGTCCAGCGTCTGATAAATGTCGTTCCCCATAAGGTAGCTGTTGCTGATGGTCGTTCCTTTCCCGATACGGGTGCGGATGCCCACTACACAACGCTCCAGCCGACTGGCATGAATGATACAGCCGTCCGCGATCATGGTCTTTTCCAGTGTGGTACCGGAGATCTTGGCCGGCGGCAGCATACGGGCGCGGGAGAAGATGGTTTGACGATTGTCGAAGAGGTTGAACTGCGGGATCTCATCGGTAAGACCAAGGTTGGCCTCGAAGAAAGAGGAGATATTCCCGATATCAGTCCAGTACCCTTCGTATTGAAAGCTCAATACTTTATGCTTGTCGATGGAATTGGGAATGATCTCCTTCCCGAAATCCGTCGCTTCCGCCTGCTGGGTCAACAGGTCGAACAGCAATTGCTTGTTGAAGATGTAGATTCCCATGGAAGCGAGGTACACCCTGCCTTCACGCTGCATTTCCGGGCTCACCTCGGAGGTCCAGTCCGGCAGCAGGTCCTTCTTCGGCTTCTCGATGAAAGCGGAAATAAAACTGTCCTCGTTCGTTTTCAGGATACCGAACTCCGTGGCCTCCTTCGCATGCACGGGGATAGTAGCGATGGAAATATCCGCTCCCTTCTCGATATGATGTTTGATCATCTCCCGGAAATCCATCTGGTACAGCTGGTCACCCGAGAGGATAAGGGCGTATTCGAACTCGAAATTCTCCAGGTGGCGGAGGGTCTGCCGTACGGCATCCGCGGTACCCTGGAACCAGGTAGGGTTGTCCGGCGTTTGCTCCGCCGCCAGAATGTCTACAAAAGCCTTGCTGAAATGAGAAAAATGATACGTGTTCTTGATGTGCTTGTTCAACGATGCGGAATTGAACTGGGTGAGTACAAAAATACGATGCAGGTCGGCATTGAGGCAATTGGAAATGGGGATGTCCACCAAACGGTATTTTCCGGCAACAGGCACGGCCGGTTTACTGCGACTGCGGGTCAGGGGATACAACCGGGTACCGGCGCCCCCACCAAGGATGATAGAGATGACTGCATTAGACATAACGTAATTTATTTAAGGCTGGTGTATAGATCAATATAGTGCTGCGCTGCTTTATCCCAGGAATGGTCCAGCTGCATGACCGTTTTCCTGATCTTTGAAAATTTTGTTTTGCTGTCATGTAATTCAAGCGCCCGGCTAATGGCGTGACAAACGTCCGCTACCGATGCCTGCATAAACCGTATCCCGAAACCACCCGCATCCCCGAAATCGGTCACGGTGTCCCGCAGGCCGCCGGTGGCACGCACAATGGGTATCGTTCCGTAACGCATGGCGTACATCTGGTTCAGGCCGCATGGCTCCACGCGGGAAGGCATCAACAGGAAGTCAGCCCCTGCATACATCTGATGGGAAAGCGTTTCGTTATAACCGATATATACATTAAAGTGTTCACCCGCATACTGCTTTGCCTGTTCCAGCATCCACTCCACATGCGGGTCTCCGCTGCCGAGGATGAGAAAATTCAGGGCGTTGGGATGTTCATGCAGAGAACGGCCGATGATCTCCGGCAGAAGGTCCGCACCTTTATCCCCCACCAGTCTTCCAATGAAAACAAACAAAGGCAGTTCCGGGTTGAGACCGAAGGCTTCACATAACTTTAATTTATTGGCTTTCTTTCCTGCGGCAACGTCTTTCTCCGTATACATGTCCGAGATCATCGCATCCGTGGCAGGGTTCCATACTTTATCGTCGATCCCGTTGAGAATGCCCATGGCTTTACCTCTTTCCGTGCTCAACAGGCTTTCCAGGCCATTGGCATGGTTGATCAGTTCTTCCATATAGCTCGGCGAAACCGTATTGACCTTCCAGGCGCATTTGACCGCCGCTGCCAGGGGATTGATAGCGCCGTTCCAGTCCAGCATCCCGCTTTTCCAGAGGTCGAACGAAGGAATGAGATAAAGTTTGTCCCACCCGAACTGTCCCTGATACTGCGCATTGTGAATGGTCAGCACCGTGCCGATATCCCGCAGCCGGCTGTATTTATAACCATAAAGCAACAGGAAAGGAATGAAACCGGTATGATGATCATGGCAATGGATCACATCCGGCTGATGCTGCCATTCGTTGAGCCAGTCCAGTACCGCGATCTGAAAAGCAAGAAAACGCTCCGTGTCATTAGGGTAACCATAAACACCCGGTGTATCCAGCAATCCCGGTATATCCACCTGGTACAGATCAAATCCCAGTACGTTGGAAACCTCCTTCCAGACGTTAAAATGAAACCATGCGTGCCCCAGCCATAAACCACCCTGGTGCACCAGTTCAAAAGAATGTGCCTCTCTGAATCTGGTCTGATATGCCGGCATCACTACTTTGGCAATTGTTCCTGCCTGCTGCTGATATTTCGGCAAAGCACCCACCACATCTCCCAAACCACCCACTTTCGCCACCGGGTAACATTCCGCGCTAACGTGTAAAATCTCCATATGTAAGTAAAAAGTAAAGAATTAAAAGTAAAAAGTAAAACGAAGCGGCAGATGTTTTTTCAGATATTAATGAAGATTGAAAGGCATTCATTTACAGAGAACAATATTTTATAACTTGTTAGAAAGGAAGGTAAAAGATCGATTTCAGTTCCTTAATTTTACGTTTCATTCTTATGCAATTCGGAAGAACAGATATCGAACTTTTGAACGGGATCGACTTCAAACTCCCTGCTGAACCGGCTTTCAACAAAGCCGTACTACCCGGCGCACGGGCGGAGAAACCTTTGTTCTGGCTCGGCGCCTCCGGCTGGAACCATAAAGAGCTGTATCCCAAAGGCACGAGGGAAAAGGATTACCTGGCCCAATACGGCCGTGAGTTCAACAGCGTGGAACTGAACGCCACGCATTACAAGATCTATCCGCCGGAAACGATCCGGAAATGGGCAGAGAAAACGGCCGGACGAAGCTTCCGCTATTGCCCGAAAATGCCGCAAAGTATCAGCCATTACAGCAACCTCGTGAATACAGGGAAAGATACGGCTGCCTTTCTCGAAGGAGTGAGCGCCTTCGGAGACCAGCTGGGAGCGATCTTCCTGCAGTTGGGCGAGCATTTCGGGCCGGAACGGAAAAGCCACCTGTTCAACTACCTGGCCTCCTTACCCACCGATCTCTCCTTTTTCGTGGAAGTCCGCCACCCGGAATGGTTCAGCGATCCACACAACAGCAGAGAACTGTACACCACGTTGCGGCAACTGGGCATCGGGCTGGTATTGACAGACACCGCGGGGCGCAGGGATTGCGCGCATATGCACCTCCCCGTCCCTAAAGCCTTTATCCGCTTTGTAGGCAACAGTCTTCATCCTACCGACTATGTGCGGGCGGACGACTGGGTGAACCGGTTGCATTTCTGGATCGAGAACGGGTTACAGGAAATTTATTTTTTCATGCACATGCATGCGGAAATAGCGGTTCCGGAAATGAGCATCTACCTCTCTTCCAAACTGGAAGCGGCTTCCGGGATAAAGATCATTCGTCCTTCCCTGTACCGCGATAATACCCTCTTTTAACAGTCTGCCGAATATATTATTTTAGCGGCATGATCAAGCCTGAACAGCTGATACAGCTCAGCGGGGAAATGCGCGGGGAGCTGTATTTCGATGATACGATGCGGACACTCTATGCCACGGACGCTTCCGCTTACCGCGAAATGCCGCTGGCCGTAGCCATTCCGGAGGACAATGAAGATATCAAAACACTGATCCGGTTCGCCCGGGAAAACAAAACTTCGCTCATCCCGCGAACCGCGGGCACTTCGCTGGCCGGCCAGGTAGTAGGCAGCGGGATTGTAGTGGATGTTTCCAAAAAATTCACCCGCATCCTTGAGATCAACACCCATGAAAAATGGGTACGGGTACAACCCGGTGTGATCCGTGACGAGCTGAACCTTTTCCTCAAACCATACGGTTTTTATTTCGGTCCGGAAACCTCCACGGCCAACCGCGCCATGATCGGCGGGATGGTGGGAAACAATTCCTGCGGTTCCAACTCTGTGGTATACGGCAGCACACGCGAACACCTGCTGTCCGTAAAAGCCTTTCTGAGCGACGGCTCCGAGGTCACTTTCGAAAGCCTCTCCCCAGATGCGTTCCATGCCAGATGCGAAGCGCAGGACGCTACGCTGGAAACGGCCGTCTACCGCCAGATCCGCAGCTTGCTGGGCAATGCGGAGAACCAGCGGGAGATCCGGAAGGAATTCCCGAAACCGGAGATACTCCGCCGCAATACCGGCTACGCCGTGGACCTCCTGCTGGAAACAGCACCGTTCACCGTCGGGAAAGAAGATTTTAACTTTTGTAAACTGATCGCAGGCTCTGAAGGCACCCTCGCCTTTCTCACCGAGATCAAACTGAACATAGAACCGCTGCCGCCGAAGGAAGCAGGTCTTATGTGCATACACTTCAACACCATCGATGAATCCCTCCGCGCCAACATTATCGCCATGCGCTACAAACCCAGCGCCAGCGAGCTGATCGACCATTTCATACTGGAATGCACCAAGGATAATATCGAGCAGCGCAAGAACCGGTTCTTCGTACAGGGCGACCCCGGCGCCATCCTCGTAGTGGAATTCTGCCGCAATACCCGCGAAGAAGTAACGGCCATTGCCATGCAGATGAAAGCGGAAATGGAAGCGGCCGGGCTCGGATATCATTTTCCCCTGCTCTTCGGAGAAGACACCAAAAAGATATGGACGCTTCGTAAAGCCGGACTGGGCCTGCTAAGCAACCTTCCCGGAGATGAAAAGGCCGTGCCCGTGATCGAAGACACGGCAGTGTCTGTAGAAGACCTGCCCGCTTACATCGCGGAGTTCAATGAAATACTGAAGAAATACGGGCTTTTCTCCGTGCACTATGCGCACGCCGGTAGCGGCGAGATCCACCTCCGCCCGATCATCAACCTGAAAACAGCAGAAGGCAATGCGCTTTTCCGCACCATCGCAGAAGAGATCGCCACACTGGTAAAGAAATACAACGGCTCGCTCAGCGGTGAGCATGGTGACGGGCGGCTGCGCGGCGAGTTCATCCGCCAGATGATCGGTGAAAGGAATTACCAGTTGTTGCGACAGCTGAAATACACCTGGGACCCGGAAAACATTTTCAACCCGCACAAGATCGTAGACACACCATCTATGAACAGCAACCTGCGGTATGAGCCCGGGAAAAAAGCGCCGGACCTGAAAACGGTGTTCCATTTCCCGCAGCAAACCATCCTGCAGCATGCAGAACAGTGCAATGGTTCCGGTGACTGCCGCAAAACGCATCTCAGCGGCGGCACTATGTGCCCCAGTTACATGGCCACACGCAATGAAAAAGACACTACCCGCGCCAGAGCCAATATCCTCCGCGAGTTCCTCACACATTCCACGAAGGAAAATAAATTTGATCACCAGGAGATCTACGAAGTACTGGACCTCTGCCTCGCCTGCAAGGGTTGTAAATCGGAATGCCCGTCAAACGTGGACGTTGCCAAATTGAAAATGGAATTCCTCCAGCATTATCATGATGCGAACGGCGTTCCCCTGCGCACCTGGCTGATAGGGCATTTTACGAAGATGACCGGTCTTGCCGCCATCACACCCGGTATTTACAACTGGCTCGTAAAAAATCCCCTGTCATCCCGGTTGATCAAACGTTTCACCGGTTTTGCACCGGGTCGTTCCATGCCCACACTGGAGCGCAGCACCTTGCGGAAATGGTTGCGAAAGAATCCGCAGAACGTGCAGCAACAAAGGAAAGTGTATCTTTTCTGCGATGAGTTCACGAATTACAACGATACCCAAATCGGCATCAAAGCCGTGAGCCTGCTGCGCAAGCTCGGATATGAAGTGATCACGGTAGCACATCCGGAAAGTGCGAGGGCGTTACTGTCCAAGGGCTTCCTCCGCGAAGCAAAGAAGATCGCGGAAAAGAATGTGCAGGTGTTCAGTGAGATCGTTACCGAAGCAACGCCGCTTGTTGGCATCGAACCCTCCTGCATCCTCAGCTTCCGTGATGAATACCCTGACCTGGTGAGTGAGCCGCTGCGGGAAAAAGCCGCGGCACTGGCCAAACACGTGTATATGATCGATGAATATCTGTCACTCGAGGCTGATCGTGGCCACATCCGGAGCGATATGTTCAGGGCCGGCACACAGCATATCAAATTACACGGGCATTGCCAGCAAAAAGCTTTATCCGGTGTATTGTACACTAAAAAAATATTAAGCCTGCCACAGGGATATACCGTAGAAGTGATCCCCTCCGGTTGTTGCGGTATGGCCGGTTCCTTTGGTTACGAAGAAGAACATTTCGACATATCACAGCAGATCGGCGAGCTTGTGCTCTTCCCCGCTGTGCGCAATGCAGCGCAAGGCACGCTCATCGCCGCGCCGGGCACCAGTTGCAGGCATCAGATCAAAGACGGTACGGGAACAATCGCCCTGCATCCGGTGGAAATTCTGTATGATGCATTGCCTGCCTGAACAAAAACCGGAAATTGCTGTTAGTAATTCCGGATATGCATTCATCAAAAATCATCATCAGCTTCCTATGCATCTTTTCCGGGTTGACCCCTCCGGCAGGCGCGCAATCCGGTGAACTCTCGCTGGCAGATTGTTTCCGGCTGGCACGCCAGAAAAATCTTTCCATAGAACAGGCCCGACGATCATTGCAGGCAAGGCAGTATCAATTGAAAGCGGAGCAGGCCACCTATTTCCCTAAAGTAGACCTGCTGGCCGGTTACAATTATCTCGGCAAACCGCTGGAAGTAAACCTGCAGCAGGTAAGGGACGGCATCACCGAAGGTTCTTCCCGGCAAAGTGTTTCCACAGCCAACACCGTCTACCAGCAGGTGACCGGCAACAATCTTCCGCAAGCCGTGCAGGATGGGATTTACAACACTACCAAAGGTATCATCAACACGTTGTATCCTGACTATAATCCGGCGCTGAGCAAACAACAATATTTCATGGCCGCGCTTGGATTGCGGCAACCCATTTATCTCGGCGGCAAGCTGGCCACTGCGCGCAACATTGCCCATGCGGAATATCAATCCGGCATCATCAATGTAGAGCTGGCGGAAAAACAGATGGACTTTTCCATTGCCGCCGCTTACATCCGTGTGCTCTACCTGAACGCCATTTTGCAGTCGCAGGCTAAGATCGTGACCGCTATGGAGCGGAACGAACGATATGCCGCCTCGCTCGTCAGCAACGAGATCATTCCGCCCTACCAGCGGAACTGGGCCACTGTGGCACTTACCTACGCGCGCTCCCGGGAAAGGAACCTGCAGCTCGACAAAGAAAATGCGCTGGTGGAACTGAAGCGGCTGCTGCAACTTCCGCAGGATACCGTACTCACGATCACGGATACACTCCGTTACCGTCAGATGGCGGGCTCCACTCCGCCTTCAGGGTTCTATAAAGGCAATCCCGCCTACAAAGCCGTACAAAGCAAGAACGCTTTGGCGGAATCCACCATCAAGGCCAGCAAATCCTTATCGCTACCCAACATTTTCGGTATTGCCACACTAAACCTTTATCAGCGCGATCTTCCCGTGATCACCCCGCCCTGGATGGTAGGCGTGGAAATGCAATGGACACTGTTCTCCGGCTTTTCCAACCAGAAAAGGGTGAAGGCCACGCAAATGTTTGCAGAAGAAGTTAAACTGATGACAGACAATACGCAGGCCCTGCTCGAAGCCGGCGCCACCGTTGTGCGCAATAAAGTCACCGTACTCGAAAGGGATATGCAATCCCTCCTGCAGGCACGCGAACAGGCGCAGCTCACCACCATACAGATACAGGAAAGGCTTAACAACCAGCTTTCCTCCGTGAAAGACGTCAACGATGCCCTGCTGGTGGAAGAAGAACTGGGAAAAGCTTATTATACCGCTTTGTTCGGCTACCTGGTGGCCGCTGCCGAATATTATAACATTCTTGGAACACCACAACAAATCACTACCCTGTTACAATGAAAAGATTCTTCTCACAATACTGGGCCCTGCTCATTCCCGTCGTTATCCTCCTGATCGCGCTGTTGTTCCTCATGCGAAACCCCACCGGCGGCGACGGCTCCTTCCTGGGCATGGCGGATGCGGAGTATGTGGATGTAGCCGCCGAATTTCCCGGCAGGCTGGATACCCTGCTGGTGCATCAGGGCGACACGGTAAAAAAAGGACAACTGCTGGGTGTACTGCGCACCACCGAGATCAACGCTATCCGAAAACAGGCAGAAGCTGCCATTGAGGCCGCATCTTCCCAGCTGAAGCTGCTCCAGAAAGGCGCACGGCCGGAGATCATACAGAATGCGGGAAACATCTATCACATCGCGCAGGAACAATACGACCTCGCACAGAAGACCTACCAGCGGATGGAAAGGTTGTACAATGACAGTGTGGTATCCGGCACGGAGAAAGACCTTATCTATTTCAAATACCAGGCCGCCAAAAAAGAAATGGAGATCACGCGGCTGAACCGGGAAATGCTGGAAAAAGGCACACAACCTGAGATCATCCAAACGGCCGCGGCTATACTAAAACAGGCGGAACAAGGGTACGAGCTTACCAAAGCGCTCACAGACAATACCCGCGTTTATGCACCGGCGGACGGGATCATTTCTTCACTCGTCATCCATGAAGGAGAGATCGTGAGCATCGGGTACCCGATGATGACCCTGCAGAAGAAAGCATCTTATTTCTTTCGTTTCAATAAGATCGGAAGAA
>OFTY01000576.1_pt1 | contig 23809 bp, 20 predicted proteins | sample 1775061 | NCBI WGS metagenome assembly OFTY01 (sample SAMN08195773, study PRJEB24354) | sludge metagenome | isolation source: sludge from phenol fed wastewater aerobic bioreactor B | place: India: Nagpur | collected 2016-09-16 | reverse complement strand
AAGCACGTGAGGAGGCTTAGCATTTCTTGACGAGCGCCAGCGAGTTTAGAAAAGCTTGCCCTAGCCGAGCGTTAGCGAGGATGCGTGCGAGGCCGTCAGCGATCACAAGAACGCGCCATCATCTAGGCAAAACTACCGGCGGCCCTTCTTTTGCCGGTCCTTGCGGGCGGCATAGCGCGCATCGCGCGCCGCCTTCTGCTCGGCCAGAAGCTGCATCATCTTTTGCAACTCTTCTTCCTTGGCTTTTTCGGCGGCCAGCTTGGCTTCTTCTTCGGCCAGGCGACGGGCCTCTTGCTCGGCCTGGCGCTTGGCTTCTTCCTCGGCCGCGATGCGCGCCTTCTCGGCGGCGCGGGCCCGGTCGGCCAGTTCCTCGGCGCGCGCATCGAGATCGGGAAAGTGGTTGCGCCATTTCTCGATCGCGCGGCGAACCGCGTCGACCTCGGGCGCTTCGGCGGCGGCGGGAACCGCAGCGGCGGCGGCCTCATCGGCGGCCTTGGTCATGGAGCCGCCCTTGGAGGCGACCCACTCGGCGAAGGCCTGCTTGCTCACCACCTTGACGTGGATCGGCATGAAGGCGTGGTCGACGCCGCACAGCTCGGAGCACTGGCCGTAGTAGTCGCCTTCCTTTTCGGCGCGGAACCAGGTCTCGTTCATGCGGCCCGGAACAGCGTCGACCTTGATGGCGAAGGCCGGAACGGCGACGGCGTGGATCACGTCCGAAGCGGTGATCAGCAGGCGCACGTTCTGACCGACCGGAACCACCATCGGCTCATCGGCGGCCAGACGATACAGATGCTTGGGCGCCTTATCTTCCGGCAGCATGTTCGAGATGTACTCGGCCACGCCCTGATCCGGATATTCATAGCCCCAGTTCCACTGGTTGCCGGTGATCTTCACCGTGACGTCCGAGTCCGGATAGTCGTGATATGCGAACAGCAGGCGGAACGAGAACAGGGAGATGCCGACCAGGATCAGCACCGGCACCACGGTCCAGATGACCTCGATGACCGTGTTGTGGCTCCACTTGGCCGGGGTCGGGTTGGCGCGCTTGTTGTAGCGGATCGCGATCCACACCAGCAGCGCCAGCACCAGGACGCAGATCACGGTGATGACCGGCATCAGCACGACGTTGTGGAAGAAGTGAGCCTCGTGCGCCAGCGGCGCGGCGGCCGTCTGCAGGCCCAGGCCCGCCGGAACCGGCTGCCCCAAAAGATCCTGCGCCATCGCCGGCGCAGCGAAAATGGCGGCAAGGGCGGTCGCGGCGATACCGCCCCCCAACCGCGCCATGGCTCGCATGCCCATCCCCATTCGAGAAGTCCTCATAAACCGTTCTGCAGCAGACGTTTGCGAGCAATTCGCAAGCGTCGCCGGGCCCAGACGGACCTCGGCGTGTCATGGCCGGTCCTTATCGGCTCGAACCGCCCTTGCCAAGCGATCAAGCGCACCTATGGCGCCCTCTCGACAAAATGCGGTCGATTAAATCGCTGTCATGTTTGAACAGCTACCTTGCACGACAAGATACCTTGCGATACCCCTTGAATATCCGAAGAGCGGACGCCCAAGAGGGACCGAATGCCCGACACCATCGACATTCAACTGAAGAAAGGCGTGCTAGGGCTCTGCGTCCTGGCGCTGCTCGCCCGACGCGACAGCTACGCCTATGAGATCGCCAGCCGCCTGTCCGACGCCATCGGCATGGGAGAAGGCACCATCTATCCGCTGATGCGGCGGATGCAGACCGACGGCCTGGTGGAGACCTATCTGGTCGAATCATCCAGCGGTCCGTCCCGCAAATACTATCGCCTGACCGCCGCGGGCCGCCGCGCCCTGGACGGCCAGACCGGCGAGTGGCGAGCCTTCGCCCGCGCCGTCGAAGCCCTGATCGCCGGCGATGACGACGAAAGCGTCATTGTCGCGGAAGCTCCAGCGGAGACGCCCGCCTTGCTCGATCAGAGCGCCCGAACCGAATCGACCGCCCAAGCTGACAGGGGAGAGGACAAATGAACCGCGCGGAATTCCTGGCGCGACTGCGACGCGGGCTGGTGGGCCTGCCCGCCGCCACCGCCAATGAGATCGTAGCCGACTACGAAGCCCACTTCGCCGACGGCGCCGCCGCCGGCCGCAGCGAGGCCGAGGTGGCCGAGGCCCTGGGCGACCCGGATCGCCTGTCCCGCGAGCTGAAGGCCGAGGCCGGCGCCCAGCGCTGGCGTCAGGAGCCGTCGGCCTCATCCGCCGCCGGGGCCGTGTTCGGCATCCTGGGCCTGGGGGCGATCGACATCCTGATCCTGCTGCCCATCGCCCTGCCCGTCTTCGGCACGGTGCTGTCCCTGCTGCTGGGCGGGGTCGGCGTCTTCATCGCCGGCGGCTTCGTCATGGTGGCGGGCGCCTTCATGGGTCTGCCGGGCGGGGCGCTGGCCGCCGCGCTGCTGGGCGTCGGCCTGATGGGTCTGGGCATCTTCATGGTCGGAACCATGGCGCTGCTGACCAAGTGGCTGATCGACGCCACCGTCTGGTACGCCCGCCTGCACTACCGCGTCATCAAACCCGCCCTGGAACCCCAGGCCTAAAGCCAGAGAGAGGAGACACAGTCATGATCCGCAATCTGCTCATCATCTCCGGCGCGGGCCTGATCCTGGCCATCGTCGGCATCGGCGGCGCCTTCGCCGTGGGAGGCCGCGACCTGGCCCGCCACGACTGGACCTGGGTCATCACCGACGACGAGGCGGGCGACAGCGGCTTCACCGTCGAACGCGGCCAGGTCTCGCCCGACACGACCCGCACCATCGAATGGACCGGCGGCGATCGCCTGGCGATCAACATCCCCGCCGACGTGATTTACGACCAGCAGGCCGATACGCCGGGCATCACCGTCTCGGGCGCCCAGAGCGTGGTCGAGCGTGTCCGCTTCTCCAACGGCCGCCTGACCCTGGACGAGGCCCCGCGCGGCGATCGCAGCTATGTCCGCTGGACCCGCACCGGCATCCGCGGCTGGAGCGAGACCGACGCCCTGAAGATCATCATCAAGGCCCCCTCGGTGAAGACCTTCGACCTGTCGGGCCCGACCGAGCTGAAGATCCGCGGCTATGACCAGCCGTCGCTGGACCTGACGCTGACCGGCTCGTCCGACGTGCGGGTCCAGGGCCGGACCGACGCCGTGACGGTCGATGTCTCAGGCGCCGGCGACGCCCGCATGGACGAGCTGATCGTCGACGACGCCAAGGTCCGCGTCAGCGGTTCGGGCGAGGTCCGCGTCGGCCCCAGCGGCAAGGCCGAGGTCGACGTCTCGGGCAGCGGCGAGGTCCGCCTGACCCGCCGCCCCGCCGAACTGCGCCAGTCGGTCAGCGGCTCGGGCGAGGTGACGGAGGACTAAGCGTCGCCTGCACGCGCATGACGCCGATCGGCCCCTTTCGCACGACGAGAGGGGCCGATTGCTTTTGCGGGCCGTGACGGCGGCCCCCGCAACCCCTATCTAGCGTCCATGAGCACTGTCGCCTCCCCCTCCCCCATCCTCGACGCCGCGGGCGTAGCCCCGGACGAGGCCCTGTCGATCCTGCAGACCGCGCTGTCGGGCGCCGATGACGGGGAGCTGTTCCTAGAAAAGACCGAGAGCGAATCCCTGGTCTTCGACGACGGGCGGCTGAAGGGCGCCTCCTATGACGCCGTCGAGGGCTTCGGCCTGCGCGTCGTGGCGGGCGAGACCGCCGGTTACGCCCACGCCAATGAAATCTCCGCCGCCGCCATCCGCCGCGCCGCCGACAGTGCTGCGCTCGCCAAGCGCGGCTATGACGGGACCGCCGCCCAGGCGCCGCGCGACACCAACCAGCGCCTCTATGATCCGGTCGATCCGCTGCTGGCCCCGGCCTTCTCGGACAAGATCGCCCTGCTGGCCGAGATCGACGCCTGGGCGCGCGCGCGCGATCCGCGCGTGGTGCAGGTCTCGGCCTCCCTAGTCGGAGAGCGCCGCGCCATCGACATCCTGCGCGGCGACGGGCGGCTGCTCAGCGACCTGCGTCCGCTGGTCCGGCTGAACGTCTCCGTCACCGTCGAGAAGGACGGCCGCCGCGAAAGCGCCTCGTCCGGCGCGGGCGGCCGCGCAGGCTTCGAGGAATGGGTCGCCCCCGAACGCTGGCAAGCCCAGGTGGACGAGGCCCTGCGTCAGGCCCTGGTCAATCTGGACGCCGTCGACTGCCCGGCGGGCGAGATGGACGTGGTGCTGGGCGCGGGCTGGCCCGGCGTCCTGCTGCACGAGGCGGTCGGCCACGGCTTCGAGGGCGACTTCCACCGCAAGGGCTCGTCGGTCTTCACCGGCATGATGGGCAAGCGGGTGGCCGCGCCGGGCGTGACGGTCGTGGACGACGGCTCCATCGCCGGGCGTCGCGGCTCCCTGTCGTTCGATGACGAAGGCACCCCGACCTCGCGCACCGTACTGATCGAGGACGGCATTATGTTCGGCCTGATGCACGACCGGCTGTCGGCGCGTCAGCTGGGCGCGAACGCCACCGGCAACGGGCGGCGCCAGTCCTTCGCCCATACGCCCATGCCGCGCATGACCAACACCTTCATGGAAGGCGGCAAGGATTCGCAGGCGGACATGATCGCCAGCACCAAGCGCGGCCTCTACGCCGCCAACTTCGGCGGCGGCCAGGTGGACATCACCAACGGCAAGTTCGTCTTCCAGTGCACCGAGGCCTATCTGATCGAGGACGGCAAGATCACCGCCCCCGTACGCGGCGCCACCCTGATCGGCGACGGGGCCACAGCCCTGACCCAGATCCAGATGATCGGCGACGACTTCGCCTTCGACCCCGGCGTCGGCACCTGCGGCAAGGCGGGGCAAGGCGTCCCCGTCGGCATCGGCCAGCCCAGCCTCAAGATCGGCGGCCTGACCGTGGGCGGCACGGCGGTCTAGTCCACCCTCTCCCGGCGGGAGAGGGCTTGAGGCTCGGAGAGCCGAAGGCGATCCGCTAGCCGAAAGGGTGAGGGGCTTGTCCTGTCCGTCGGCGTCAGCCGTGGCGCGACCTCTTCACCCGCGAACCCTCACCCTTTCGCGCAAGAACGATCGCTACGCTCTCGTGCGCTCAAGCCCTCTCCCGTCGGGAGAGGGAAATCGCCACAGCCTCAGCGGCGCGGTCCAGATCGCTCTCAGCGCCGCCGTCCATCGTGATCTCGCCCAGATCGCGCGCCCCCGCAGACGCGCGGCGATAGGCCGGGTCGTAGTGCTCGCGCATCAGGGCCGTCGCCAGGGCGCGCAGATCGCCCGCCTGGGACAGGGCGCGCCACTGCGCGATCCGCTCTCGGCTGTGGTGGCTGGGCATCCGCGCCAGCAGGGCGTCGCGCACGGCCGCATCCTCAGTCGCCGCCTGATAGTCGCGCAGCACCCGCTCGACCCGCGCCTCGAACGGGGCGGACAGGCGCAAGGCGGGCGCCGCCTTCATCGCCGCCCACAGCACGGGCGGCACGGTCAGGCGGCCGATGCGGCTGGCCTCGGCCTCGACCACCACGGGGCGGCTCAGGTCGAGGGCGGCAAGCGCGGCGTAGAGACGGCTCTCGAACAGCTTCTGCGACGGCTGCTCCGCCTCGGTGCGCCCGAACAGGGAGCCGCGATGCGCCGCCAGCCCTTCCAGATCCAGGCTCTGGACGCCGTAATCCGCCAGGCGCGCCAGCACCTCGGTCTTGCCGCTGCCGGTCAGGCCGTCCAGCAGGACCAGCTTCAACGCCGGGGCCGTCTCCAGGTCATGCAGGGCGGCGGCCACCGTCCGGCGCCAGGTCTGATAGCCGCCCTCCAGCCGCGTGACGGGCCAGCCGACCTGCTCCATCACCGTGGTCATGGCCGTCGAGCGCTGCCCGCCGCGCCAGCAATAGACCAGGGGCTGAAACCCGCCGTCGCGGTCGCCCAGCGCCCCGTCCAGATGCGCGGCGATGTTGCGCGCCACCAGGGCCGCGCCCAGGCGGCGGGCGAGGAATTTCGAGGTCTGGACGTAGAGGGTTCCCACCTCGGCCCGCTGGGCGTCGTCCAGCACCGGCAGGTTGATCGCGCCGGGCAGATGATCCTCGGCGAATTCGCCGGGGCTGCGCACGTCGATGACGGCGTCGTAGCGGGCGAGCGCCCCCAGCGACACGTCCGCCGTCAGCCGCGCCATCAGCCGCCCGCCTTCACGACCACAGCCGGATCGCCCTCGCGCACCCGGCCGACGCGGCGCGCCGAGGCGAAGCCCATGTCCTGACCCCGCGCCATCCCCCCTGGCGCCCCCTCGGGCGCCACGGCGATCAGCAGGCCGCCCGAGGTCTGGGGATCGGTCAGAAGGTCGCGCCGCCATTCCGGCAGTTCGGCGTCCAGCGTCACCGCCCCGCCATAGGCCGCCCAGTTGCGCACCGAGGCCCCGGTCCGCACCCCGGCCTGGGCCAGGGCGGGCGACCCGTCCAGAAACACAGGCGCATCAGCGTCGATCTCGACCGTCAGACCCGCGCCGCGCGCCATCTCCAGCGCGTGGCCCAGCAGGCCGAAGCCGGTCACGTCCGTCACCGCATGGACGCCGTCCATCGCCGCCAGCTTCGGCCCCGGCGTGTTGAGCTTGGTGGTCGAACCGATCAGGGCCTCATAGCCGCCCGCCTCCAGCCGCCCCTGCTTGTAGGCGGCGCTCAGCACGCCGACGCCCAGCGCCTTGGTCAGGATCAGCACGTCGCCCGCCCGCGCGCCGCGATTGGTCAGCACCCGGTCAGGATGCGTCAGGCCCAGGGCGACCAGGCCGTAGATCGGCTCCAGGCTGTCGATCGAATGGCCGCCCGCCACGGGCACGCCCGCCTCGGCGCAGACGGACGCCCCGCCTTCCAGCACCCGACCGATGGTCTGGGGCGACAGCTTGCCGACCGGCATGCCGACGATGGCCAGGGCGAAGATCGGCGTCGCCCCCATGGCGTAGACGTCCGACAGGGCGTTGGCCGCCGCGATCCGGCCGAAGTCGAACGGGTCGTCCACCATCGGCATGAAGAAGTCGGTCGTCGCCACCAGGGCCTGCTGGTCGTTCAACCGCCAGACCGCCGCGTCGTCCGAGGTCTCGGTCCCCACCATCAGATCGGCGAAGGCCGCCGTGCGCGGCGTCGAGGCCAGGATGGACTGCAGCACGTCAGGCGCGATCTTGCAGCCGCAGCCGCCGCCATGGGCCAAGGAAGTGAGTCTGGGTTCGATGTCGCTCATGCCCCCGGCGTCGGCCTTCGGAGGCCGGGCGTCAACCGCCTTCGTGCGCGGAGGAGACGCGCCATTCGGGACCGCTGACCTCCAGTCCCCTTGCCGCCGCCTGATCCAGCAGACCGCCAGCTTCCGCCGCGACGCTGATCGGCATGACCATCAGGGTGGTCCGGGCGGCCGTCAGGGCGTCGGCCAGCGCCTCGCTCCATTGCGTGCGGCCGTTCCGGCGCAGATCGCTATCGGCGAACATGGCGCAATGGTCGACCGCCTGTTCCAACGGACTGGCCATGACCGCACGAACGTCCTGCCTGGCCCAGCTCGCGCCCCTCTGAGCCATGCCGTCCTTTCCCGCCTCGGTCGCGCGAATGGCGGCCGAAAGACAGGCGATCTGGTTGTCGTCCGGCACGGCGACGGCCTCGTCGACATGGCGAGCGTCCAGGTCTCCAACGTGAACCGTCGATTTCTTCGCCTTACGCGCCATGGAGCGGACCGTCGTCAGCACGCCGCGCCCCGCACCGCGCTCATAGGCCAGCCGGTCGTCCAGCAGATCGCGCGCAACGGCCACCAGCCCCCGGTCGGCGTAGTTCTGACGATAGCGGGCGCCCAGGGCCTCCAGCCGGGTCAGTTGATCGGCTTCAAGATAGTCCGCTGTCGTCGCGCCATCCGGCAGACGGGCGCGGGCGCGGCGCATGCGCATGTAATCCCCCAGGCTCATCGTCGCCGTCTGGGACATGACGATGGAGTCCGCCTGTAACACCGCCGCCTCCAGCGCCTCGGGCCGCCAGACGATGTCGCGCGGCACGGCCGAGAGCGCCCCTACGATGATCACGACGCTCTCTCCGTTGCGAATCTCCCATGTCGGCGCACCCGATCGACGCGCCACCACGACGATGTCCTCAAGAGTCGTTGCGGCTTCGTCCTGAGCCCAGGTCGGCGTCCCCGACACCAGAATCATCGCCGCTGCGAGAACCATTGCGCCTTTTGATCTCATGGCGTCCCCTCCCCTTCCTAAGCCCCGTCCGACGTCTTCAGCCGCCCGAAGGCGCCGCCTTCCACTGCGGGCCGTCCACCTCGAAGCCCTGGGCCTCCAGCGCATCCAGCACGCCGCCCGGCTCGGCCAGACGACGCAGCGGGGCGACGGCCATGGTCAGGCCGGGCTGGGTCAGGGCCTGGGCGATGGCGTCGGTCCATTCCGTACGCAGTTGCGGCCCGATCTGCGGATCGCCCCAGGGCCAGCAGCGGTCCACCGCCTGATCGACCGGCGAGGCCAGCACCTCGGCCACCCGCAGCCCGCGCCAGGCCTCGGCCCGCAGGCGCACCGCCTCCGGCCCCAGTTCGGCCGCCGACAGGGCGGCGCGCAGGCATTCGCGATGCGTCAGGGGCGGAGCGGAGATCAGGCTCTCCACCAGATCGGCGCCGCGCACCACCCCGACGGAGCGGATCGGCACGCGCGCCTTGCGGGCCGCGCGGCGCACGGCGTCGTCGGCGCCGACCGGCCGGGCGTCCTTCTCGCCCGCCTTGTCCTTGAACAGGTCGATGGCCAGCATCAGCAGACTGTACCGCCGCCACTGGTCGGTCTTTTCGTCCGCCATCAGGGCCTCCAGCCGCGCCTGATCCTCGGGCGTCAGATAGTCGGCGGTCGTCGCGCCTTCCGGCAGCCAGCCGATGGTGCGGATGCGCCACATCAGGCGCAGGACGTCGGCGGGCGAGGCTCGGCCGCGCTGTGGGAACAGGATGCGGTCGGAACGGGCGGCGGCCTCCTCCAGCGCCTGGGCGCGCCATTCGAAGCCGCGCGGCGCCTCCTCAATGGCGCCGACCAGGATCATCACCCCCTCGCCGTCGCGCCGCACCGTCCACATCGGCGCGCCCGCCCGCCGCGCGGTGACGACCACCTCGTCCACCCGGGTCGCGGTCTCTTCTTGCGACAGCGGCGGCGAACCGGCCGAGCTCGCGACAGGCGCCGCAGCGGCGACCAGAACAGCGGCAGAGACGGCGACGAGACGAGCTTTCATCGTGGCAACATAACCCGCGTCCAACTCGCCGCACGTGACTATTCCGTAATAGTGTCAGCGATTTAATCCACCTGTCGGGCTTGTAACTGGAGATCGAACCGCCACGCCGCCAAACCTCTGCCGGACACCGAGGGAGAGGGACGTCATGAACACCAAGAGCGCCTTGCTGGCGACCACCGCCCTATTGCTGGCCGCCGCGCCGACTACCGCGCTCGCCGCCGATGCGCCCGCCGCGCCCGTGCGCCAGTCGGCCGCGCCCGGCGATCAGGCGGTGCTGATCTTCACCCCCGACTTCTTCGCCGACGCCCGCCCGAACACGGCGCTGGACATGGTCAACCGGGTGCCCGGCTTCTCGGTCAACGACGGCGACGGCGCGCGCGGCTTTGAAGGCGCGGTCGGCAACGTCCTGATCAACGGCTCGCGCCCCGCATCGAAGAACGACACCGGCTCCAACGTCCTGGGCCGCACCGTGGCCAGCCAGGTCGAGCGCATCGAGCTGATCCGCGGCGGAGCGCCGGGCATCGAGATGCAGGGCTATTCCGTCGTCGCCAACATCATCCTGAAGAATACGACCAGCCGCGAACACATCGCCACCTTCAACGCCAGCCTGTTCGAGGGCGGCCAGGATCTGTACGGCGGCTCCTATCAGTTCACCGAGCGCAAGGGCGACCGCACCTGGGGCGTGACGCTGAGCGACGGCATCTCCAGCAGCGACTCCAACGGCGCCGGGCCGTTGCGCCGGGTCGGCCCGAACGGCGAGCTGCTGCGCGCGGAGGATTACTACAACGACGGCTACGGCGGCGGGAACTCGATCCGCGGCAACTTCTCAAGCCCCCTGCTGGGCGGCAAGGTCGACTTGACGGCGCGCTACGGGATCAACGACTGGCACAACATCAACCGCCAGACGGCGCCGGGCGTCCGCCGCGAAGCCCTGTTCGACGAGGACACCAAGAGCGGCGAGGTCGGCGTGGTCTACACCCGCCCCCTGTCCGAGCGACTGAAGCTGGAGACGCGCTTCATTCACGAGTTCGAGAAGTTCGACAACGTCGCCACGTCGCGCAACCGCGAAGCCGACATCGAGGAGCCGCGCCAACGCTTCGCCGCGACCGGGGATTCATCCGAAACCATCCTACGCGGCCTGCTGCGCTTCGAGCGGTCCGCCGCCCTGGAGTTCGAAGGCGGGGGCGAGATCGCCTACAACATGCTGGAGGTCGAGCAGGCCTATTCGGTCGGCGGAACGCCCATTCCCCTGCCCTCGGCCTCGGTCAAGGTCGAGGAGACGCGCGGCGAGCTGTTCGGCAAGGCCACCTGGCGCATCAATCCCAAATGGACGCTGGAAGGCGGCCTGAGACTGGAATCCTCGACCATCAGCCAGTCGGGCGACGCCGAGCAGGAGAAGAGCTTCGTCTACGCCAAGCCGCGCCTGCTGACGACCTGGACGCCGATGGCGAACACCCAGGTCCGCCTGCGGATCGAGCGCACGGTCGGCCAGTTGGACTTCGGCGACTTCGCCGCCTCGGCCGAGCTCCAGAACGAAAGCGTCTTCGGCGGCAACGTCGATCTGCAGCCGGAACAGCGCTGGGTCAGCGAACTGACCTTCGAGAAACGCTTCTGGGGCGAAGGCATCGTCAGCGTCGGCCTGCGCCATGACGAGATCACCGACGCCATCGACGTCATCCCTCTGGACGGCGGCTATGCGGCCGTGGGCAACATCGGCGACGGCACGCTGGACCAGCTGGTGCTGAACGTCACCGTCCCGACCGACAAGCTGGGCCTGTCCGGAGGCAAGTTCGGCTTCAAGAACACCTGGAACCATACCGAAGTCACCGACCCCACCACCGGCGAGACCCGCCCCATCTCGGGCATACGCGCCAGCCAGGCGACCATCTCCTTCCAGCAGGACGTCACCCGTTTGAAGCTGCAGTGGGGCGGCGCCTGGATTCCGCTGCTGGGCCAGAAGAACTATCGGCCGGACCAGATCTCCGGCTGGCGCGGCCACGACTATTACGAGCTGTGGGCTGAATACAAGCCGACGCCGACCCTGGCGATCCGCGGCCAGATCAACATCTGGGATGACTTCAACGTCGAGCGCACCGAGTTCGGGGACCGCATCGCCCGGCCGATCGCCTTCGTCGAGAACCGCTTCGTCGACCCGCGGACCTTCTACCAGATCCGCCTGCGCAAGACCTTCTGAGCCATAAGAAGAGAACCCTCCGGTCGTTGTCTCGTCCCCCCAACGCGAGCCGGCGCCAGGCGGGCGATCCCGGACCAACTGAAAAGGGCGGCGCCTCCTACGAGACGCCGCCCTTTCCTTGTGTCAGCCGGTCCGACGCCTGAACGCCGGACCGACCGCGACCGTCGTCGCTTAATGCGCCGCCTTCTCGTGCGACCAGCCCTTGATGAAGAAGCTGAGGACGATGAAGCCGACGCCAATGCACATGCCCCACAGGCCCAGCATCTCGAACACCTCGAGCGAGGTGCGCAGCGCCGCGCCGGGATCCAGCACCTGGCCGCCCACGGTTTCGGTGCCGGCCAGGCCGGCGATCCAGCCGCCAACGTACTGGGCGATGGACGAGGCCAGGAACCACACGGCCATCATGAAGCTGACCACCTTGGCCAGCGACAGCTTGGTGATCTCCGACAGGCCCACCGGCGACAGGAACAGCTCGCCCAGGGTGTGGAACATGTAGAGCAGACCCAGCAGCAGGATCGGCATCTGGAAGGCCGAGTCGGCCATGCCCGCGCCCCACACCACGATCATGAAGCCCAGGCCGACCTGCAGCAGGCCGAGGCCAAACTTCAGCGTCGGGTTCGGGTCCAGGTTGCGCTTGCCCAGGAAGGCCCACAGGGCCGCCATGATCGGCGCGAAGATCAGGATGAAGCCCGCGTTGAACGACTGCGTCTGGGCGGCGGTCACCGTGGCGTCGATCCAGAAGCCCGACGGGGTGATGCCCGCGGCCGCCAGTTGCGACGGGGTGCCGATGGTGACGCCCAGGAACTGCACCGCCGTCGGCGTCAGGCTGAGGTCGACGTTCCGGTCAGCGAACAGGTTCAGCGACGTGCCCGCCTGTTCGAACAGGGTGAAGAAAACCACCGAGCCGATGATCAGCACCACCGCCAGCATCATGCGCTCGCGCTGGATGCGGTTCTCGCAGACCTTGATGATGATGTAGGCGATGAAGGCCAGCGACGCGAGGGTCGCGGCGCCCAGCACCCAGCCCACCAGGGCGTTGCGCTGAACCATGAACCACACCACGCCGACGCCCAGGATGCTGAGCAGATAGATCGACCATTCGCGGTTCAGCGGCCCCAGGAAAGGCTTCTTGAGATTGCCCTCGGCCGGCGGCTCGCCCTTGCCCTGCAGCAGCGGCTTGCCCAGGACGAAGACGACCCAGCCCAGCGCCATGCCGACGCCGGCCAAGCCGAAGCCCGCCCACCAGCCGACCGTCTGACCCAGGTAGCCGCACAGCACCGCGGCCCAGAAGGCCCCCAGGTTGATGCCGTAATAATAGAGGGTGAAGCCCGAATCCCGGCGCGGATCACCCTCGGGATACAACTGCCCCACGATAGTGGAGATGTTCGGCTTCAGATAGCCCACGCCCATGATGATCAGAGCCACGGCCAGGTAGAAGACGTTGATGCCCGCCATGTCGCGGGTGACGTCGATCTTGTATTCGCCGGTCGGCAGCACGGCCGGAATCGGCGCGCCTTGCGGCAGATCCTTGATCGCCAGGCCGTTCTCGACCGGGGCGAAGGCGTACTTCTGGCCGTCGATCACGATGCCCACGTCGCGCGCGGCGCCCCGGCCCTCGGCCGAAATCTCATAGGCCGCGCCCTGATAGGTCAGGGTTTCGGTGGCCGGGCGGCCCTCGAAGGCCATCATGGCGTGACCGGCGACCAGCAGCAGGGCGCCGAAGGCCACGGCCTTGCGCGTGCCGATGAAGCGGTCGGCCATCATGCCGCCCAGCAGCGGCAACAGATACACCAGCGAGGTGTAGGAGCCGTAGGTCGAACCCGCCAAGGCGTCGTCGAACAGGAAGTGCTGCGTCAGGAAGAAGATCAGGATGCCGCGCATCCCATAGTAGGAGAAACGCTCCCACATCTCCGCAAAGAACAGGATGATCAGCCCGCGCGGGTGGTTCTTCAGGATCTGCATCAGCACGGGCACGCCCGTGACCAGGGTGATGATCAGACCGATCGCGATGACGATATTCATGCCTGGGCCCCCGCGCAGATCATGATCGACATCGTTTCATTCATAGCCATCGCCTGGGCTGCGCCCCCTCGAGTGCCGGGCCGGCGCGCCGATCGCGCGCCCCCTCCGTCCGTCGTTCTCAACGGCAAGCTCCATCTCTTGCGCCCCCGACGGGCGCGGAAGCGTGCAGAAACAGCACGGTCACGGATTGCAAACAAGCGTTAACGGCGAAATCCGGCCTACATGACGTCGCAGCCGAGGCGTTTCTTCGCCCTATGCGTGTCATTAGCCGAATTGACACTCTTTTACCGCCAGGTAGGCGTCTTGTGTTCCGCCTTTGGAGACGCGCAGGATGTCCATCCGCCCGGTTCGCCACTCGGACCTACACGCCGTGAACGCCCTGTACCACAGCGTATGGTGGCCTCAGCGCTCAGCCGAGGGATGGGCCTGGCTATGGTCAAACCCTGCGGCTGCGGGCCGGAACGCGCCCCAGGGTTGGGTCATCGACAACGGCGACGGCCCGGTCGCCTGCGCCGGCAATTTCATCCAACGCTTCTGGCAGGGCGACGAAGCCCTCTACGGAGCGACCGGCTACTCCATCGTCGTGCCGCCCACGCACAAGGGCCGCAGCCGCGACCTGGTTCGCGCGTTCGTGCAGCAAACCGGCTGCTTCGCCAAATACACGTTTAACGCGAACGCACGCTCAAGTCCTCTGTACAAGCGTCACGGCATGACGCCCTGGCCGCCGCCGACGCACGACATCAAGCTGTCCTGGCTGGTTGATCCTCTGGCCTGCCTTTACGGGCGCAGCCTGCGTCGCGTCGTCGATCATGCTCCCCAGGTGGCGCGTCTGCTAGGCGAGCAGTTGGCGCCCCTCCCTCGCCTGCTCAGCGGACGACTGCAGCGCGCCCAGTCTCGCCTGCCTGCCACGGTCGACCTGCTCGACGACCTGGGCGACAATTCGGATTACGCTCGGTTCTGGGACGCCTTGCGACGCGAAGGGCGACTGGTCGCCGACCGCAGCCCCGCGATGATGCGCTGGCGCCTGTCTGACCCGGATCTGACGGTGCCTCCGCTGGTCCTGGCGCATCGCGCGGATGGGCGGATCGACGGCTTCGCCCTGGCCATGCTGAACAAGCAGACGCCGCTAGAGCCGCCGATTCTGGAGATCATCGACCTGGTCAGTCTCGAGAGCGAGCCGTCGGCCGTACAGACCCTGGTGGAAGGATTACGCATCCTGGCTCCGACGCTGGGCGCGGCCAAGGTGCGTCTGCAAACGGTCTCGCCTAACTTGCTTCAGGCCCTAGGTCCGCTCGTCGACAAGGCCCGCCAGGAAGGCGGCTGGGGCCACTGTCATGTCGCCTTCGATACAGGGATGCAGGACGCAGGCTGGCGGCCCACCCCCTATGACGGCGACTATTCCTTCTGTTTGCGGCCGCTGCCCGCGCGGGCCAGCGCCGCTCTGCGGCTGACGCCAGCGCCCGCGCACCGCTCAGCGGTGGAAGCGAGGGCCTGAGACGACCCTCGCTGCGACATCCCCTTAGGGGCGCGCCTTCAGCTCGTCGCGGATTTCGGCCAGCAGGGCTTCGGTCGGCGTCGGGCCGGCTGCAGGCTCGGCCGGCTGCTCGCGGCGCATCTTGTTGATGGCCTTGACCGCCAGGAAGACCACGAAGGCCACGATCAGGAACTGAATCAGGGTGTTGATGAAGGCGCCGTACTGAATGGCCACCTTTTCGACCGCCTCGGTCGCCGGATTCTCCGGCACCAGCACCCATTCCATCTTGGAGAAGTCGACCTTGCCCAGAAGCAGGCCGATCGGCGGCATCACCACCTGATCGACCAGGCTGGTGACGATCTTGCCGAACGAGGCGCCGATGATGACGCCGACCGCCAGGTCAACGACATTGCCGCGCGCGGCGAATTCCCGAAACTCGGTCAGCAGGCTCATGGGATCTTCAGTCTTTCGATTAGAGGTCAGGCGTCGCCCGAAGCGTTGAGACGCTCGCGCAGTTCCTTGCCGCTCTTGAAAAAGGGCACGGCCTTGGCCGGGACTTCGACCGTCTCGCCGGTGCGGGGATTGCGCCCCGTCCGCGCCGGGCGGCTACGCACCGAGAAGGCGCCGAAACCGCGAAGCTCGACCCGCCCGCCGTCCGACAGGGTCTCTGTCATACGGCCCAGGATCACGTTCACGACCCGCTCCACCTCAGCATGGGTGAGATGCAGGTTCTCAGCCGCCAGTTTCTCGATCAGTTCAGACTTGATCATTCAGGCCCCCGCCTTGGCTTCACCGTCCGGGACGACACCCTAACCGTCTGTCGCCACAGGAAGAAAGAGACAAAACGTATCGTCGTGAAGGTTTCTTGCTTTCGAGGCGGACAGGTTTCGCCGCGCAAGGGGCTCGCGCAGGGAGAAAAAGCCGACAGACGCTGCGATCGATTCCCAGAAGATCGCGCCGATGCGACGCGCAAAAGAAAAAGGGCGGCCGGATCGCTCCGGCCGCCCCTGGCTTCCCGTCAGACGGGGAAACCTATTCCTTCGACGCGTTCTTGAGCGCGGCGCCCAGGATGTCGCCCAGCGAAGCGCCCGAGTCCGACGACCCGAACTGTTCGATGGCTTCCTGTTCGTCCTTCATCTCCAGAGCCTTGATCGAGACCGAGACGCGGCGCGTGGCCTTGTCGACGGCGGTGATCATGGCGTCGACGCGGTCGCCCACGGCGAAGCGCTCGGTGCGCTGCTCGTTGCGGTCGCGCGACAGGTCCGACTTGCGGACGAAGGCCGTGACCGGCGCGTCGTCTTCACCGAACTTCACCTCGATGCCGCCGGTCTCGATCGCCGTCACGGTGACGGTGATCTGCTGGCCGCGCTTGTAGGTGTCGCCTTCCATCGGGTCGCCGCCGAGCTGCTTGACGCCCAGGGAGACGCGCTCCTTCTCGATGTCGACGTCCAGAACCTTGGCCTTGATGACCTCGCCCTTGCGGTAGCGCTGGATGGCTTCTTCGCCCGACACGTTCCAGTCCAGGTCCGACAGGTGGACCATGCCGTCGATGTCGTTGTCCAGGCCGACGAACAGGCCGAACTCGGTGGCGTTCTTGACTTCGCCTTCGACGGTCGAACCGACCGGGTGAGCCTCCAGGAAGGCCTCCCACGGGTTGTTCTGAGCCTGCTTCAGGCCCAGCGAGATACGACGCTTGGCGCTGTCGACGTCCAGGACGATGACGTCCACTTCCTGCGAGGTGGAGACGATCTTGCCCGGGTGGACGTTCTTCTTGGTCCAGGACATTTCCGAGACGTGGACCAGGCCTTCAACGCCGGCTTCCAGCTCAACAAAGGCGCCGTAGTCGGTGATGTTGGTGACGCGGCCGGTGTACTTGGCGTTGACCGGGTATTTGGCTTCGACGCCGTCCCACGGATCCGACTGCAGCTGCTTCATGCCGAGGCTGATGCGCTGGGTGTCCGGGTTGATCTTAACGATCTGGACCTTGACGGTGTCGCCGACGGCCAGGACCTGCGACGGATGCGACACGCGCTTCCACGACATGTCCGTGACGTGCAGCAGGCCGTCGATGCCGCCCAGGTCGACGAACGCGCCGTAGTCGGTGATGTTCTTGACGACGCCTTCGCGGATTTCGCCTTCTTGCAGCTGGCCGACCAGCTCCGTGCGCTGTTCAGCGCGGGCTTCTTCCAGGATGGCGCGACGCGAGACGACGATGTTGCCGCGCGGACGGTCCATCTTCAGGATGGCGAAGGGCTGCTCCTTGCCCATCAGCGGGCCGACGTCGCGCACCGGGCGGATGTCGACTTGCGAGCCGGGCAGGAAGGCCGAGGCGCCGCCCAGATCGACGGTGAAGCCGCCCTTGACGCGGCCGACGATGGCGCCGTTGACCGGGTGGCCTTCGGCGAACACGGCTTCCAGACGGGTCCAGGCTTCTTCGCGGCGAGCCTTGTCGCGGCTGATGACGGCCTCGCCCAGGGCGTTCTCAACGCGCTCCAGGTAGACTTCGACGTTGTCGCCGACCTTGGGCAGGACGGCGCCTTCGCCCTGGCCGAACTCGCGCATGGCGATGCGGCCTTCGGTCTTCAGACCGACGTCGATGATGACGATGTCTTTTTCAATGCCGACGACGCGGCCGTGAACGACCTGGCCTTCGCCGAGGTCGCGGCCTTGCAGCTGTTCGTCGAGCAGGGCGGCGAAATCGTCGCGGGTGGGGTTGAGGGTTTCAGTCATGGAAACTCTTGGGGTTGATGAAAGGCGAAACGCACACGGCCGAGCGGACATGCGCGAATGGGTGAAAACAAAGAGGAAGTCAGGTCGTCACGAAACGAGGCCGGGCGCGCAGCAATGCGCACGAAGAGAAAGCCAGAACGCCCGCGGCCGTCGAGGAGATCGGAGCGTTGGATTCGCCCGGCGGGATCAGATCCCGGCCCTGGCTCGCGCCGCCTCGACGATACGGCGGGCCGCATCGAAGGCGGCCTCTATACCCAGATCGGTCGTATCCAGCAAGACGGCGTCGTCCGCCTGGACCATGGGGGCGTCGTCGCGACCGGCGTCGCGGGCGTCGCGGCGGCGGATATCCTCCAGCATGTCCTCGAAGGCGATGACCTCGCCGCGCGCAGTCAGCTGCTTCCAGCGGCGCTCGGCGCGCACCTCGGGGCTGGCGGCGATATAGAGCTTGGCCGAAGCGTCCGGCGCGATCACCGTGCCGATGTCGCGCCCGTCCAGCACGGCCCCACCCGCTTGGGCGGCGAAGTCCTGCTGCAGCTTCAGCAGGGCCGCGCGCACCCCCGGATGGCTGGCGACCCGGCTGGCCGCCTCGCCCGCCCCGCGATCAGTCAGGCGCGGATTGTCGTTCAGGCTCGCCAGATCCAGCGCCCGCGCGGCCTGCGCCGCCGCCTCGGCGTCGCCCAGATCCTCGCCCGCATCCAGCACCGCCAGCCCCACGGCGCGATACAGCAGGCCCGTGTCCAGATACGGCAGGCCGTAATGGGCGGCCAGGCGCGCGGCGATGGTGCCCTTGCCCGAGGCGGCGGGGCCGTCGACGGCGATGACGAGACTCATGCTGCATCTCCCGCGACGATGTTCCCGCCCAGCCCGTTCATCATCTCCACGAAACCGGGGAAGCTGGTGGCGATCATCTCGGGATCGCGGACCGAGATGGGCTGTTCGGCCGCCAGACCCAGCACCAGATGGCTCATGGCGATGCGGTGGTCGTGGGCGGTGTCGACGGTCGCGCCGCCCCGCACCGGACCGAGCGCGCCGGTAACGATGAAGCCCTCCGGCTCCTCTTCGACCTGAACGCCGCAGGCCGACAGACCTGCGACCATCAGGGCGATGCGGTCGCTTTCCTTGACGCGCATCTCGCCGACGCCGCGCATGACGGTGCGCCCCTCGGCGAAGGCGGCGGTGGCGGCCAGGATCGGATATTCATCGATCATGGAGGCCGCGCGGTCTTCGGGAACCACGATCCCCTTCAGCGCCGAATGACGGGCGGTGACGTCGCCGACCTCTTCGCCCCCGGCCATGCGGCGATTGGCGATGGTCAGGTCCGCGCCCATGTCCAGCCAGGTCTGGAACAGGCCGGTGCGCAGCGGGTTCAGCATCACCCCCTCGACCGTCACTTCCGACCCCGGAACCACCAGGGCCGCCGCTAGCGGAAAGGCCGCCGAGGACGGATCGCCCGGCACGGCGACGTGGGTTCCTTTCAGCGTCTGTCCGCCCGGCAGACGGATGCGCCAGCCGGCGCCTTCTTCCGTCACCCCAAGCTCGGCGCCGAAGGCGCGCAGCATCCGCTCGGTGTGGTCACGGCTCTTTTCCGGCTCGACCACGACGGTCTCGCCGTCCGCGTTCAGCCCCGCCAGCAGGATGGCCGATTTGATCTGGGCCGAGGCGACGCTCTGGACAAAGGTCACGCCCTTCAGCCCGCCCCCGTGCAGGGTCAGCGGCACCCGGTCCTCGGCCGCGTTCCAGTCGAAACGCGCGCCCATCTCGGCCAGCGGCCCGGTGACGCGCTTCATCGGCCGCTTGCGCAGGGAGGCGTCGCCGTCGAAGGTCGCCGTCAGCTCATAGCCCGCGACCGCCCCCATCAGCAGGCGCACCCCGGTCCCGGCGTTGCCGCAGTCGATGACGCCGTCAGGCGAGCGCAGCGGCCCGCGCCCCTCGACCCGCCAGCGCCCCTCGCCGATCCGCTCGACCGAAGCGCCCAGCGCCTGCATCGCGCGGCCGGTGGCCAGGATGTCGTCGCCTTCCAGCAGCCCCTCGATCTCGGTCACGCCGTCGGCCATGCCGCCGAAGATCAGAGCCCGATGCGACATCGACTTGTCGCCCGGCGCGCGGACCACGCCTCTCAGCCCGGAAACGCGGGACGCGGTGAAGGTCTGGGGAGTGCTCACCCTGGTGCAGGCTCCGAATGTCAGGAGGGCCGCGCAGGCGCGGAAAAGAAGGCTTTTGACAGCGGCCCCCGCCGGTGGCAAGGGAGCCGCCCTATTTCCGATTTTCCCTTAAACCCGCCGAAGGTCTAATCACGTGGCCAATCCCGAACTGGGCCAAAAGCAGGTCTGCCCGAACTGCCAGGCCAAATTCTATGATCTGAACCGTCGCCCGGCTCGCTGCCCCAAGTGCGACACCGAGTTCGATCCGATGGAAGAAGCCGTCCGCAGCCGTCGCGTGCGTCGCGGCGCCGGCTACGCCGCTGACGAAGAATCCGAAGATCAGGTCGCCGACAAGTCGGTCGACGGCGACGAGGACGAAGAGGACGCCGAAGGCTCCACCCCCGAAATCGACCAGGAAGGCCATGAGCCGATCCTGACCCCGGACGACGACGACGGCGAGCCAGGCGGCGACGACGCCGGCATGGGTTCGTCCGACGGCGACGATGACGACGACGTCCTGGGCGACGACGACGACGATTCCGTGCCCTTCATCGAAGACGAAGACGACGACGACCTCGACGAAGAGCTGGCCAAGCCGTCGCGCGACGACGACTAAGCAGCAAGGTTCGGAAAAATAAGCGGAAAAAAATGTGTCAGACCCGCTTGATCTTCAAAACGGCCTGACCTAGTTTCCGCGCCTCGCCGGGGGGCGACATTCTCTCCCCGGCGGGACCGACCGAAAGGTTCGGGGCTATAGCTCAGTTGGTAGAGCGCTTGAATGGCATTCAAGAGGTCAGCGGTTCGACTCCGCTTAGCTCCACCATCGAAGGCCTCGCGGAACGCCGCGGGGCCTTCGTCCTTTCCAGGCGCTTTCGCTTGATCCGGTCGACGACATAACCAAGCCGAAACGGCCTGGGGCTATAGCTCAGTTGGTAGAGCGCTTGAATGGCATTCAAGAGGTCAGCGGTTCGACTCCGCTTAGCTCCACCACCGAAGGCCTCGCGGAGCCCCCGCGGGGCCTTCGTCCTATCTGGGCTTCACACCGGCATGGCCCGCTCCAGCACCGCCCGGTGATCCGCCTCGACCTCATAGGCCCCGTAGGCCATGCCGCGCGGACGCAGACGAAGGGCGATGAAGGCCTCGGCCGAGGGACTGTTCATCTCCAGCAGGGCCGCCGCCTGGGCCGCCAGCGCCAGCCGCTCGACCGCCAGCCGCGCCCCCGCCTCGCTCGCCGTTGCGTCCAATCCGGCGATGAAGCGGTCATAGTCGGGGGACTTCCCGGCCTGCGACGCCAGCCAGTCGCGCAGGGCCTCGACGGCCTCCGGCTCTCGCCCCGCCGCGCGCAGCACGTCCAGGGCGATGACATTGCCCGAGCCTTCCCAGATGGCGTTCAGCGGCGACTGGCGGAACAGGCGCGGCATCGGCCCGGTCTCGACGTATCCCGCGCCGCCCAGCGCCTCCATCGCCTCATAGACCAGGTTGGGCGCGCGCTTGCAGACCCAGTATTTGGCCACCGGCGTCAACAGACGCCCCACGGCGTCGTCGGCGTCGAACGTCGCCGCCAGCCGCATCGACAGGGCCGTCGCCGCCTCGCTCTCCACCGCCAGATCGGTCAGGACGGCGGCCATCATCGGCTGGTCGATCAACCGCTTCTGGAAGGCCGTTCGGTGCGCCGCGTGCCACGCCGCCTGGGCCAGCGCCCCGCGCATCTGCAGCGCCGAGCCGACCACGCAGTCCAGCCGCGTGTGCTGGACCATGCGGATGATGGTCGCCACGCCCCGCCCCTCTTCGCCCAGCCTTTGCGCCAGCGCGCCGTGATACTCGACCTCGGACGAGGCGTTGGAGCGGTCGCCCATCTTGTCCTTCAGCCGCATGACGCGGAACCCCGCATTGCGCGTCCCGTCCGGCAGCCAGCGCGGCAGGATGAAACAGGTCAGCCCGCCCGGCGCATAGGCCAGCGTCAGAAAAGCGTCGCACATCGGCGCCGAACAGAACCACTTGTGCCCGGTCAGGCTGTACCAGCCGTCCTCGCCGACCGGCTCGGCGCGGGTGGTGTTGGCGCGCACGTCCGAGCCGCCTTGTTTCTCGGTCATGGCCATGCCGAGCGTCACGCCCGCCTTCTCGCTCGCCGGACGCACCGCAGGGTCATAACGGCCGGACAGCACGCCCCCGATCCACGGTTCGCCCACGGCCGGATCGGCCTGAAGCGCCGCGACCGAGGCGTAGGTCATGGTCATGGGGCAACTGGTCCCTGAATCCGCCTGCCCCGTCAGGAACAGGATCGCGGCATGCAGCAGATGCCCGTTCGGCGTCCCGTCCCAGGCGCCGGCGGCGAGGCCTGCGCCCAGCCCCAGGTCCATCAGCTGATGATAGGCAGGGTGAAAGGTCACCTCGTCGATGCGGCGGCCGTAGCGGTCGTGGGTGTCCAGCACCGGCGGGATGCGATTGGCCTGCACGCCCCAGTCGATCACCTCGGCCGAGCCGCAGCGACGGCCCAGATCGGTCAGCCGCTCGACATGCCCCGCCCCGCCCCAATGGCGCACGGCGTCGTGCAGCGCCCTGTCCCCGGTGAACAGGTCGACGTCCTCCAGCGGCGGAACCTGATTGGACACCTCATGGGTGTCGAGACGCTCGACGGGACGCAAGGCGGACATGGGCGGGCCTCCTGACAAGGCCAGGAGGATGGCATGGGCGGAGAGAGACTTCTAACCCTTCTGCGCCGCCCCCACGTGCGCCACGCCCCTAGCGCGGGCGATCTCCATCTGCTTCTGCCGCTCGGCGTAGCCTTCGCGCTGGACCGGATCCCGGCTGTCCCAGCAGCGGTCGCAGGACACGCCCTCGACATAGCGCGCAGAGCGACGCCCCTCAGGGCTGACCGGCATCCGGCATCCCCGGCACAACGTATGTTCGCCCTCGACGAGCCCGTGCCCCACGGCCACCCGCTCGTCGAAGACGAAGCACTCGCCGCGCCACAGGCTTTCCGGCTCGGGCACCGTCTCCAGATATTTCAGGATGCCGCCTTCCAGGTGATGCACGTCGCGCACCCCCTCGGCCTTCAGGAAGGCGGTGGCCTTTTCACAGCGGATGCCGCCGGTGCAGTACATGGCGACCTTGGGCGGGGTCGGCCGGTCCAGCAGGGCGCGCCCCTCGGTGCGGAACCAGTCGGCGAACTCGCGGAAGGTGCGGGTGTTGGGCTGGACCGCGCCTTCGAAGGCGCCGATCTCGCCCTCATAGTCGTTGCGCGTGTCGATGAGAACGGTGTCGGGATCGGCGATCAGGGCGTTCCAGTCCTGAGCCGAAACATAGGCGCCCACGCCCTCGACCGGGTCGATGTCGGGCTGGCCCATGGTGACGATCTCGGCCTTCACCCGCACCTTCATACGGTGGAAGGGCATGGCCTGGGCCGTCGAATACTTCAGCTCCAGCCGCTCGAACCCCGGCAGGGCGCGCACGCCGTCGACGACGCGGGCGACGTCGGCTTCAGGCCCGGCGATGGTGCCGTTGATCCCCTCATGCGCCACCAGAAGCGTACCGCGCACCTCAGCCCCGCACAGGTCCAGCAGGTGCAGACGCAGCGCCGCCGGGTCGGCCACGGGCGCGAAACGATACAGGGCGGCTACGGTGAAGGGGGTCGAGGGCGACATCGGGGGAACGGCTGGGACGGTCACGACCTTCCTATAGCGTCCCGCCGCCGCCCTCGCGACGCCAATAATCCGGAACCCAGAGTGACCGCTTCCCGGCTTGCTTCCCCCGTCGAAGCCGTGTGGACTGCCCGCATGGTCGTCGTCGGTTCCCGCTTGCTCCATATCGTCCATGCGAGGAGCCGCCCCGCATGAGTTCGACCGCCGACGCCGCCGCTTCTGGGCCGCCGTCCGTCCCGCCGGAGCGCCCCTCGGCCCTGGCGCCGCTGCGGCATCCGATCTTCCGGGCAGTGTGGATCACCAGCCTGGTCACCAATTTCGGCGGCCTGATCCAGTCGGTCGGCGCGGCGTGGATGATGACCTCCATCGCCTCAGCGCAGATGGTCGCCCTGGTGCAGGCGTCGATCAC